>Ga0105239_10002287_pt1 | contig 24466 bp, 16 predicted proteins | sample KBSC44metaG_FD_92761 | JGI IMG/M metagenome (GOLD analysis project Ga0105239, IMG submission 92761) | Corn rhizosphere microbial communities from Kellogg Biological Station, Michigan, USA - KBS C4-4 metaG | ecosystem: Host-associated > Plants > Roots > Rhizosphere > Soil | place: Michigan, USA...
AGGGCCTTTCCGGGCCGGTCGCCTACAGCCGTCCCGGAAATGTGAAAGGGGGTTTAGCTCAGTTGGCTAGAGCGTTTGCATGGCATGCAAAAGGTCACCGGTTCGACTCCGGTAACCTCCACTTTCAAAATCAATGCCTTACACGATAATCGCGTAAGGCTCTTTTTTTATTTCCCCGTACTTGAAACTAACTTGAAACTGGGCTGAACAGTTTTTAAAGATGTGCAAAACTTTTGGGGGATTAGCTCATTTGGCCAGAGTGCTAGCGTGGCACGTCAGAGGTCGTCGGTTCGACCCCGATATCCTCCGCTTTTTCATTTCTACCATGTCTATTTAGCCTGCAACAACATATGCATCAGTCTTTAAAACTGGTTTACGGTCTGCAACAATTGCCGTTATACGAAATCGTATTTGATCGTGTAGTCAGCTATTACTTCTGGTTCTTTTTCTATTACGACCCTAGTAATATAGATACACAGCACATCTATTACGGGATGGTTTAAGTTAGCCTCATTTATCATCGTTAGTAATTCGTTCAGAGTGCCAGTATCTAACCTGAGTTTCTTGATAGCAATCGCATACAGGAACTCCAGCAGGGACTCCCCGTAATGCTCTCTGGCACGAAGGACAATAGGCGTGATAATGGCCAGGAACTTCTTACTGACCTCCTTGTCAATATCATACGCCAGTTCCAAGGGATGGGCAGCTCTGAGTATACTTGCCTGGATAATACCGTCGTTAAATCGTGCAAAATTCTCCGGATCAATTAAATTCCGTACATATTCACTCTGCCGAAGACAGCGTTTTAAATCCCTGGAATGCCTGAGCCTATTAATGATCGTGGAAATGGTAAAATAAATGTCCGCCTGGGTGACATGTTTATCGTAATCCGAAAAATTAAAAAAGGCAAAGTTCTTATTGATACGCAGAGGCTCACCTGAGAAACCATGCTTGTAAAAAAGGTCATTCGAAAGACCGCGCATATCTACCTTTTGTGATGCGCTGATCAGCTTATCCCGGTCTTTAAAAAATGGTAATATATGTTCAAATATTCCTGGCAGATAGGCTTCACAAAAAGCCATAATATTACGTATAAAATCTAGCTCAATTATCCAAGAAGTATTTTTATACTCGTTATTACAATGAATCGTTTCAACACTATAGAAGGAATTCGTTTCCTTACCACGGTTACCCTGGCAAAGATTATTCTTAATGAATTTAAAATATTCCTCATCATCCGTACGCGTAAATCCAACTAAATAGATAAGAGACAACTTGCTGAACTTCCGCATCTCCTTACTGACATAGATCAGGTTGCCGCCAGACACCATGGATGAACATATAATAAGCGCCGCTCCTTCCTTGTTCTCATCCATAGTAGCCATGTTATTCATCGGGATAATCTCCGGCAAGAACTCTGGCTTGACTACCAGGCTAAGAATTTTCTTAAGGTATTGTGCAAACAATTCCGATCCTTTATCATTGAGGTGAACAATGTACCTTGTGTTAGAAGGAACATATTGATGAATGTAACCATTCAGTCGTTCTTTGAACTGGGGAAACTTTTTCCCTTCGCCAGAAATATCCTCGAATACAGACTGGATATCGAAGAATATCTCATAGCCGAACTGCACGGACGTACTGCTTCGAACGGCACTCTCATAAAAATTAGTCTTTATAAACACGTTGCCAATATCGTTCCTATGATGGTAGTCCTCCATAAACCTGGATAGATTGCCGGGTGCATCCGTGGTTTTGAAAATAATCTTATTAATCAGCGGCTTTTCCAGTAAAAAAACATCTCCCTGTATGGCAACCGGCATAGATCCAGATTCGCAAAATGCGCATTTCTCTTTAAAGCCGTAAGTCTTAAATGGCTCAATCCCCAACCTATTAATGACATCTTTCTTTAAATCGCAGATCACTAGCGACTGGTATTTCGCCGGGGCAAGGCAATAGATCAGTACGATTCGGTCCAGTTCAACCAGTCGGTCTACCAGCCTGTCGATGATATTTGCCGAGGTGGAGGAGGACACTAGAAATAAGGCTTTGTGCCGGTTTACAAACTCACTTTCCTCAAACCCTTTGTATGAGCCATAACTTTCAATATGCGGGCATACAAAAGAAGGGGTGAGACGCCTTTTCAGCTCCACTAGCGCAAAAGCTAGTGAATTGATCGAAGAAGTATCACAATAGATGATCTCATATGACTGCCTATACCGTTTCAGCAGGTTGAAGGCAATGAAATAAATGTCCTGGCTTTTAATAAGAACATTTCCGGTTCTTAGGAACTTATCACAATGCTTCCCGGATGGAAATACAAAGTGGTGCGATTCCTGGGCGCTGATCAGCCCACCTTTACAAAAAATATAGTTCATCCCGATGCGGAAAAGATCATCAAAGATAGAAAGCTGTTTTACCAGGTGCCCTTTGAGAAGAGTTAACACCCCGAACTGATCATATATATATAGGCCTACAAACTTCGTGTACATGTTCTCCTGGTGATACCTAGTAGGAATAATCGCACGAAAAGCCTCATTTGAATCATTACTAAATTCCGTTAACTCGACCTTTAAGTACTCGCCGGCAATAATGATGATATGGTCAGGAATAGGATGCTCCTGAAAGTGCTTCTTTAACTGATTGAGAACGCTAGGGAAATTTGCCTTCTGATGTTGAATAAATGCTACCGTGTAGTCGGTAATTTTATTATCCCTGGTCAGGGAGGCATCGAATATCAGTATATCGGACATGTCTACGGAGGTTTAATGATTAACTTACAGCTTCCAGAGGAAGTATTATCGTGATAACACTCCCTTTGGTGTTGTAGTGAGAGGTAAAGGATTGATCAGAAACGTTGGTCCAGTCATAGAGCTTTATATTCTCTGATATATTTTCTAATTGGTACTGATCCACGACCATATCACGGTAGACGTGGGTTTTATTGGTCCTGATCCGAAGGAACCCTTTTAAATTGATCGTAGTTAGGACGCGGTCCAGACCAATCCCCTTCACAACTCCCCTCTTTCCCTCTTCATTTGTCCAGTATTTAGTCAAGCATTGTTTAACTATACTTACCTCTTCCTCCACCGGAAGATCGTCTCGGTAGGCTTCTCCCATCCGTCTTCCTGCAAATCCATCGCCACTATCAAAAACAGAGATTTCAATGAAAGAAATTTTCTTCTCGGCATCGGGTTTGAATATAGAATGCGAAAAATATCTGTTAAGCGAAGCATTATCCTCTGTGTACTGCTGGATCTTTTCCGGATAATTCTTGTAGTAACGAAAGTAAATTCCCCGTACACTAGGTTCCACCTTATTACCTAGGCGGTCCTTTGTTGCCCAGTCATCTGTGTTTTTAAAAAGCTCATAGATGATAGCTGTCAAAGGTTTCAGGATAGCCGCAAGCTGGCTAAACACCGCTTTGTTTATTCGTTCCCCAAGGTTTACAATAATCTGGTAAACGTACTGCTCGATCATTTCCTCTTCCACAATCTGGTAATTCGGTGGCTGATAGAACATCTTTAAGAGCCCTGCATTCTTCGGCAGGTGGTCGAAGCAGCTAAGCATAAAAGAAGTACCAAGGGGCTTTAAGTTTTTCATCAGTTCATTGATGTACTGGTTGACAGGCCTGATATCAGCTTTTAATGACTCTCCATTTTCGTAATTGAAATCATTAAGCCAGTGAAGACAGGCCGATACATACCACAGATAGGACTTGGCAACAGAAACCAGTTGGTCCTTACTCCCGGGATCCTTTATTCTTGTTTTTAACTGGTTAAGCTTTTCATCTCTTATAACAGTCGCAATAAACTGTATCAGCGAGGGTAGCACGCCAATTGTCTCTTCTTTAAATTCATTGGGCAATTCAAGGTCTACTTTGTTGCTGGCGCTTTCTTGTTTATATTTGGCATACAAGGTTTCGATGTAAGCCATATTCGCCGATTGTTTAATGGAGATCATAAAATGCAAAGAATTTGGTGTTCGCAAAGCTCCTAAAGGCTGTAAACTACTAAAAGAAATTAATTTTCGCATTTTTTAAGGTATTTATAGCCATTCAGTATTCCCTTTTGACTGTTCACCTTACATGCGCTTGTTTTACTTCCTCATTCCTTTTGGGGCGGAACACTATCCAGTATCCCCTCTGATCAATAATTTATCCTCTCCTGGAGAAGAACGCTCACTAATCCAAACCGCCAATAGGAAAGGAGTTGATATAAAATGAGCAACACCGGGCTGACAGTTTCAAGAATGCACCTGCAATAGCGCTTTTCCTTTCCGACCTGGGCATCTTCATTTCGGCAAGTAATCGATGGTTTTCTTAAATTTTTTCCATCGTGGATCACCATCCTTAGGGTAAAAATCAGTGGGTAGCCAGTGATTCCATTCGCCTTCGTAACTCCAAAACATCTTCTTTCCAGTACCCTTCAGAAAATGATCCATTAGATCTTTTCTGAAATAGGTGAAATGATGATTATTGTTGTACTCATCACCAGCGCGAAATGATATGGACGCCGGTTTCCCCTGTTTGTCATACAAATCCACGGAACCAGGCCTGGAATCCAACCCAAACTGTTCTGCTATTTCTTTGGTTATGCATGTACCAACGTTAGTGTCGATAACTGGCAAGAATAGCTTTATAGGCTTCGTCACAGGTTTCCATTCAAGCCTGGTCTCTCTGATAGTTCTTTTCTCATATTTACGGGCATCCAATTCCTTGGCGATCATCGCATCAAGGTTTTTCGACGTCTTTTCATCAATAAGTCGCACTACAATAGAAGAAAATCCCTTACCGTCATCATCATAAAACTCCTGTTGAAAACCGTAATGTCGGATTTCGGTGAATGAATATTTTTTCTGCACCTCTTTCCAGAACGCAGTCTGTTTATCTTCGGACAATTCCCTATTTTTATAGAACAAGGCATTTTTCACATATGCAACAGAGATCTGTTCTTTTTTATAAGTCCATTCAATCTCCCGGTCTGCTAAAGAGGGAAAATAGGCCGAATACGGGTATTCACCTTGGAAGATTATCTCACTGTATTTTGGTTGGACATCACCTGGAACATTTTTCGCAAGGATGGCTTTCTTGGCAGGTTGATAGTTTGCACAGTCTACCAGTATCGGAATCAGCCAAAAAAACAGTTGTCGCTGCCGGAATTCATCGGATTGACATTTATGTGCGTCAACCAGAACGAACGACTCTTTATCGGGGGTAAGGTCGTTTACAACCAAAATTTTCTTAACATCTGGGATATTGTTACCATCTAGCCACTTTCTTATAGAAATCTCTTTGGGCCCAAGTATATCCTTTTCAAAATATTGCTTTTCAACCATTGGCCCAGGAAAAGTGGGATCAAAACCTTCGCCAAAGTTTCGCATCGACCATACGGCTTTATAAAAGGGAGGAATAAGACCTTTATCTTCCAGGTAACCGGCCAGTTCATAATAGGCGATCCACACATATTTCTCACCGTATTTCTGAACAGTTATTTCATCTCTCCGGCCCGTACCCTGCCACCTGGCTATTGTTTGATCTATACTTTCAAAATCTTCAAATTTGTAACCGAGATCATATACTCGCCACAAGATATTACCTTTAATATCTGAGGTCTTCTTACTTGCTTTATAGGTGTTCTCTTTCGTTATCCGCGGCAGCTCGTCTTTTTCAAAAAAGTAATCGATTAATGTATTGCCTTCTCGATATTGGCTCTTGTTCTTATCTACACTAACTTTCCATTTGCGAACCCCTCCTATTTTGTAAGGGCGGCGAACAAGGGTGATATCGATCTGGTCTGCCATGGTGGGAATAGTACGACATGCCGTCTCCACCAGCTGGCTGGCGTAGTCCCTGAGTAGTATATGTGTGGTTGAAAAGGGAGCATTTTTTTTGAAAAATGAGTGATAGATAAATAAAGAGATTTTGACAACTAGATCCTGGTCAGTACTCAGCTTAGTATAGGCTGATACCAATCCATACGTAATCGCCACTAACCGCTCTCTTACATACATATCATCTATCTTAACAAATCTTGTCAGTAGATCAAAGAACTTGGATGGGTATTTACGACCATACCGATACAATGCCTCACTGGCCTCATTCCTGTATTTCCTCAAATTGACGGCAAGGCTCCACGCAAAAAATTCAGCGACGATATCATTAGCCGCTTCTTGTTCAGGTAATTTCGACGGTTCGTTTTGGGTATTCCTTTCGATAAATTCCGTAATGATCGATCCCCAATACTCGTCTTCACAAAACCGCAGAAATTCACAAAAGGCCAGGTCCTTTTCGGTAAGTGGAAGTAAGAATAGCTGCTTTGAAAAGAAAAGGAAATTTAGAGGATGATCGGGGACAAAGAAGATCTCTTTCGCCTGCTGCAATAGCTTCTCACGAAACGAAGAATCCCGTTGATCAAACGCAGACCTTACTTTTGCAACTTCTGCCTTTTTGATGAACTGGGCGGAGATCTTAAAAAGTGAAAAAAATGAAAGCTCATAGAGCTTTGCAAAATGCTCTTTACCAGCGACCAGCTGAAACAGGTGATGGCCTGTTCTCATTGGCACGAGCGCCACGAAACATTCAAGAATATCTTCAGCCAGGGGATGACGCTCTTGATAGCTTCCAGATAGTAGCCTTTTTAAGAAAACATCACTAGACACCAGTTCCAGTAAAGATTCAACAAATTCACTAATGAGATAGCTAGCTATACAGTATCCCGCAACCAGGTCGTACGTAAATCCGACAAGCTCGCCCTCCTCATACCAATCTCGTAAAAACAAAAGGCCTTCGTCTATGACAGCTTTAGCCTTACTGGTAAAAAAGTTTTGGTCGGTTGCTTCATTAAATATCTTTTGATAGACATCAAATTGAATAAACCGCGCGTTCGATTCCCAAAGTATCTTGCCCATTTTCTCGGCTGTAGGAGTGGCTAAAGTCTTAATTTCCTTTTTTGGCGCGTAACCAAAGCCTTTTAAACGATCAAATACCGATCGATCGCATTTACCCACAAATGCTCGGAATATGTCATAAATCGATTCGCTCCCAAGTTGTATATACTGATCTTGCCCAGGCAGGGACTTGGTTTCGCAAAATATCTTCAAAAAAAGGGGATGGGAGAAATTAGTGAGCGAAAGATAAGTGAGGTCAGCCGTAAGCTGGTACCGGTTAAAATATCTTCTGATCAGTAATTTCCTATCTTCTTCAGACGAAAATCCCTCATAATTCGCAAGGTTGGACGCCACCTCATTGGGCCAAATTTCTTCTTTATAACTCCTTCTGCATGTGGTCAGCAATACAACATTTGATAGAGATTGTAGTTGATTCTCCAATGCGCGGAGATCTTTTTTCCATACCGGGTTGAGGACGCCTCGGTCGTTGATTGCTTCGTTAAGCCCATCTATAATGATCGGCACTCGAACATTATAAACATGCCCTAAAGTATTCAACGTTTCTAAAAAATCATCAAAAGTGTAATAAGCCGCTATGTCTAGTATTTGTAGGATTTGCACGTGAAGCGTACTATGCTCTGAAAACTTAATTCCAGGAATGAATATGACAGGTAATTGACGGTCCAAAAAATGTTGGGCAAGGGCTGTGCAAATATGGGTCTTCCCCACACCTGCATTGCCGAGCAAATGAAGGTGATGTTGATTTGAAATAGCCAAGATGGCTGAAAAAGACTGGTATTGCCGGATAAAATCTTGTATAAAATAGGAACATTCCCTTATTTTCCTTCTTAAATCGAGCAATCGTTCTTCCTTAACAGCGCTATCTTCGGCAGATTGCAATTTCAGCTTGGGTCCATCATCATCCACAGCCATCTTAATTTCTCCTTCAATGGAGCTTATATCATCAATCTTTACTTCTTTAGCCAGGGAGATGGCTGTAGCAATATGATTGACAGTGATCAACTTGGTCGTCATTTGAACCTTACGAAAGGCAGTAGACAATGCCGATTCTGCCCTCGCACAGAGTTGAATAAAATTTTTCTTGCCTGTCCATTCTATATCGGTAAGAGAATAGTTCCCCAATGCTTGAACAGCGTCTCGATATTTTGAATGAGATGCTTCAAGCCGGGAAATGGCTACTGTACATCGATCGTAAAAATCACTATTAACCAACAGCGGACCCAGGTAGGAAAAATGTAAGTCACGGTCTTTTGTGTGGAGGTTTTCCTCAAATTTTTCTTCCACCAAGTGACGAACGGATGCAAATTTTGATTGAAACCAGTGATCGGACAGTTGCAAGGTGCCAAAAAAAGCGTTCTTGATGCCAATATAGTGAGGCGAATCAAGCTTTTCGCGAAGCTTACCCTCACTCCAATGCTCTAACCGAACTCTTTTATTAGAAGGAATATGAGCTTTAAGCTGCGAGTTAAACCACCTTTTTTCATCGGGTGTAAACTGGGAGTTGGTACACAATATCCAAACCGTCATTTTCGGATGGGTTTGGAGCGCTTTTTTAAGACTGTTGATTATCTTCTGCTTCCGATTAGATTCCTTCAGGCGGGGTGAACCATCATAAAACTTGGCTTGCCAGCCCCACTCTGCTCCGTTAGCTCTTGTCAGATAGAATTCAACGCCATCTCCTCCACCAGCATCGTCCACTTCGGTAAACGTGCCATGTTCAGCGTGGGTTTGCAAGGCTAGCTGAAAGCACAATTGCTCGAACCCTTTATGTTGAGATCCTTTAAAGGGCCTGATATTATGCCAATTTAATGCTGATGTCCGGATCAAATGAATACTATTTCAAGGAAACCTCTAACAGTAAGGGTGTCTTGTCCGATCTAAAATAATGAATGTGCCTGAGAGTAGGCGCTTAAATATCTTCCTTTTGTGATTTTTCCCTAGAGTCAAACCTGCTCACTGAAATCCATATAAGTTAATAATCAAGCTACTTAGAGATGTTCTCTTCCAGAAACGTAAGGGATTCGACCAAGCCTCGATCGACCCAATCTATATCAAGATCGCAGCTGAATACCCGGCATTTGCGGTTGAATTGATGCAGGAAATTATTGTATCCTGTCGGATTGATGAGATCGTTTTGAGTTTGATTTTCAATTATTTAAACCTACATACTGTTTCGTGGACCCTTTGTGGCACTCTTGCCCAGCTAGCGAAGCACTGTCGGTAACAGGATTTAGCTCAACGAGTACACTGAGATAGACGCATGTATTAAATGCCTGACTGGTAGCTGCGCCTAGATTGGGTGAGTGTATCGAAATAGAACAACCGGTCAATTCAAGAACAGCGCGTATAAGTAGCTCAGCCTTTGGCAGGCTGTATCGATCTTATAACAACAGCCGGTTTCCTGTTGCAACTGATCAATTTTCGCAGGTCTAAATTGCGGCGATCCTTAACTTGACTCAAATTACCAGGTGGTAAAAATTCCTTGATAATCCAAGTTTCCAAAGCCTTATAATCTTTAGTAAAGTAAACCTGAATAATAATGTTATTGCGTATCCAATCGGTTATAACTTGTTCCTCTTCTACAGAGAACCGCGTTGTTTTACTTTTAGAATTTGGATAGCGTAATTGAGAAACAAAGCCAAACAGGGCCCCGATCGTTCTTCGGATAGTTGAAACTCCTCCATGTTTTAGGTGACCCCTTATTAATCTACTGTACAAGCGATTGGAGCTGCCACTATAAAAGATCCTGCGCCCTTTATACCGCCTGAATTTTATCTTAAGTCCACAGTCCGGCAGCAGGGCTTCCTTTCGAAGGTAAAACACATATACACCGCTTCCATGTCTGCTCAGATTCCAGTGATCATCATTTTCCACCAGCAAGGTAAATTCATCTAGGATCTCTTTATAGTGCGCCATTTCGAGTCTGGTTTGAAAGCCAATATACGAATATTCTCCCTCCCTATTGAATTGCTATCACCCTATCGTCACCCATTCGATGAGTTCCTTAACATTTATTAACTAAGTCATTAACTAAGCTACTAACTAAGATGCCAGTTGGCCAGTCACATTTTGGTCTTTAGGGCTAGCTAAGCGCACTCAACGTTTCATATGTCTCGATAAACGCTTTTTCGATGGTCTCTTTGGAATACTCAGACTTCCGGTTTAAAAGCAAATAAGAACTAACGCTGTCATACGCAAAATGAGCAAATGTTACTGTACCAAATTTAAGAGGGATCATATAGCAATATAGCCTGAATCGCTGTGTCGTTCCTGCAGGTTCAATGCGTCCTTTCCTGTCAATAGATGGAGAAGCGGCAAAGGCAAAGGAAGCTTGGGGAAAGTCCACTAATAGCATTGGAATAACTTTGGCACAGCTCATGATCACGTTTCCGAGATCGCCTTTGTTGACAATTTTGGAGTATTTAAATTCGCTTCGCCTGTCTTTTTTACAATAAAATTTAATGGCAAAGACATCTCCATCATGATATTCCGCTCGAACAATATAAAAATACCGTGTGATGGGAGAATAGAATTTATAAATTCGTGTGAATAGATGAGCAGAATCATCCCAACATCGCTGTTGCTGAATAAAGGTTAGCGGATAACCTTCATAATCGAAATTCAAGGTACCAGTAAATTACGACTTGAGTTTGTTGTATTTCTTTCACCGGCAGGAAGAGCTACGACACGCGCATCCAACATATCACGAGTGAGGGAGACCTCTGTCCGCTCCTTAACGAGCTTCCATCCAAGCCTCTCACCTTTGGATAATTTGTTAGTATGTCTGTAAACAGATTTCATTTCCACAAAGTTAAGCATTTTTTGGTTTTATCAAAACTAAATCAAATCGACCTATCTTATTGGCATACAAATAATTACAAGCATCCAATATCGTTAAGGCAGCGAAACAATAGGATCGTATTCGAGGGCTTGATTTTTCCGATCTGCTGCCTGAATGCAAATCTAAGATTTTTAGTACAAAAGAGCCCTTTCAACTTCCTTCGTCACAATACTCTCATTAATCTCATCCAGGTAGGTCATGGTCTGAAGCTCCGTTTCATGCCCCATTGCCTCTTTAATAATCGCAATGTCGACCTTTTTATCTCGAAGGCAGGTGGCGAAGCTGTGCCGGATGCAATATGAAGTGATATGTTTTGGGCAATTAGTCATCTTTTCGAACAACAACAGATCCTCATTAAAATCTTTCAAGGCGCTATCAATCCTTGTCTCGATCTTTCTAGGCGTATCATGAGTTAAATCAAGCATGGGAAATACATAACCAGCATTACTCTGCTTTGGGTAGCTTTCAAAGACCTCGACGACTTTCTGAGCCTTAGCATGCAATTTGAAGTCATAACGGCGTTTATTTTTGCATCTTGTATATCGAATATACCCTTTGATTACATTCTCACCATGTTTAAGCAATGCAAAGTCCTTGAAGTTTATGCCCCTCGAATAGTAACAGAATATCAAATACTGTTGGGACCTAAATATTCTGCTTTCATACAAAAAATCCATCCCTTCAATAGTATGGATATACTCAGCAGGAATAGCTCTCTTTATTGTCTTGACCCTTTTGTAGGCTTTGAATCGGATAGTATTTCTCGGATGCAAATTCTGGGGACAATGTTTACGTTCAATAGCTATATTCCATATCCGATAAAATGTCCGAAGATAAAGGCTCTTCGAACTTTCAGACTTAACGGAGTTAACACGAGCTTCGATCTTCTCGAAGTCCCATTCCGTAAAAGATGAAAATAACTTATCCTTCCCCTCAAATACTTTGGAAATTATCGATTTGTTTCCTGCAACCATATCTGCGGTCCCTATTCTACCTTGCTCTTCCAGTTCTTTAATAATGACATCATAGAAAGCCAATAGTTTCATCTGTGTTTTGGGTACCCCACCGGCAGATTGATCCCCCATTCTTTGTTTCAGCTCATTGATACCTAATATCTCTCCATTTCTCTTGGATAGCTTAATCTCAAAATCAATATTTTCGAAAATTTCATCTATCTGACGAACCAGCTCCCGGAATTTCGGGTGGCCTGGCTTGGGCATACCAGCCGACTCGTCCCAATGCTCCATTTTGCAGCTAATACCTGTGTTTAAATACGTGGTTTTGCGAAACCTGGTAATGCGTATTTTAACCGTAAACTCGCCATTTTTCAACCTATGGTATTTCCAGAGCACGGCCTTCTTGACTACTTGCATAAAGAAACATTTTTAAAACTTTTTTAAATGCTCCTTAACCAAAAGGTTTTAAAAACCTCTTACAATAGGCAAGGCAAAGTCTTTATTAACACCTGTAAATAAGCAGGTTATCAAATTTAAGGAATAGAACTTAAATACAGAAAAAGCTAAATGTATAGTATGGCATGCAAAAGGTCACCGGTTCGACTCCGGTAACCTCCACTAACCGGACTTCGCGTCCGGTTTCTTTTTTTCCATCCATTTCTAACAGTTGTTTTTCGCTCAATTTCAATAAACTATGATGGAATATCGACATCATATAGGTGGTTCGATAGATACTCTTTTGATAGTATAACCGGCTATCGAAACATTTTCTAATCAGCTCTTGCCCTTGTGGGATGGTCGCAGACCGGTAAATATGTTGAAGGTCGGCGAGTTTATACATTTCATTTTGCAAAAGGACAGCACAAATGTGCTGTCGTCGCCGATGAGTTCGCTTCGCTGACCTGGTTAAATTACGACACACTGCTGGCAACTGGTAGATCGAACAAGATCAATATGCTCATAGCCATACAATCCGACAATCAATTGAAACTAAATTATGGGAGAGAGTGGGCCGGCATTATTACCAGCATTTGCGGAAATATTATAATTGGGCAGCAAAATGATTAACTGGCGAAACTGGTATCGGAGAGCATTGGTAAGACCCTCCAAGATCGAGAAAATCTTTCCATTAATAGCGCTGACACTTCCGTGTCCCGGTCCAAACAATTGGAGGCCGCTGTGCCTGTTAGCACGATCGCGGGTTTATCCTCAGGGGAATTCGTGGGACTGGTGGCCGACACACCGGAACAACCGATCTCTTTAAAGGCTTTCCATGCCCGGATCATCAATGATCCACACTCCCTGAATGCGCAAAGAGAACGCTATTTACCGATTCCAATTGTCCGGGAAATAACACCACAGGTCGTACAGGAAAACTACAATATGATTAGGCAAGAAATACAGGATCTTGTTGATGTATTAATGGACCAAGTATTGAATACGGATGCGCTGAAAGGCTTCCTGGTAAAGAAAGAATAACCCACTACCTCCTCCTGAACGAATCATGACGGATATAAATGCATACGCTTATCAAGGTTTTTCCCTAAACTTGGAACATCCGTGGATATAATTACTTCTATATCTGACATGGCGAAAATGATGATAAATACAAAGCGTCGTGGCCCTTATACATGTTAGTTTCTCGCATTAATGTTTTCAATCGTTTTTTTCAGATCCGGTGATATACCTATCAACTTTCCAGCATTAGATTTTGGCAAGTTACCGACCATCACTTGCCTGATATCATCGGCATTGTAAGGAGTCTTTCCGTACGCTTTGCGAATTCCTTGCAAACAAGCTATCGCGCCTGCAATAATGGGTGCAGCTCCCGACGTCCCGTTGAACCGTTGCGTATAGCGTTGGTGTATATCAAAAGGATCCGCGGGAAAATCCCCGTTGCCTGTTGTTACAATATCGTATCCCCATGTAAAAAGTCAATACGGCTGCCGTAGTTGGTCCAGCATGCAGGCAGTGCATCGCCCCCGCCATCGGCCGCAACCAGAATCGCTTTTGAATCTCGAATCCGACGATTGAAAATGCCGTGATATAGCGTATCGTCCAAGCTGATTCCTCCGTTGGCTGCAGCTTCTACCACGATAATGCATTTCTTAGAAGCCCGCAGAATAGCGTCAAAGCAAAGGCTATCATATTCCACCGGAACAGCTCCTGAGGCAAAGGTTTGACAACCTTCCGGCAGGGAGGGCACGACTTTCGTTGGATTCGGAAAGAATGCTTCAATCAAAATTATGTCTCCGACTTTTAGATGTGCAGTAGCAGTGTCTATGGCGGCAGCAATCGCAATTTTGCCAGCATGATCAGTCGGGTCATCTTCAGCATTATTAGAGTCGGGTACTGTCACTTCACTCAGACCGTAATCTGCCTCGGGGCAAATGCCATCTATACCATAGCCGTTGTGCTGAGCACTCATGATGCCAATAACAGCTGTTCCATGGGCGCCAAACTCTTCGATTTTTTGATAAACTTTGCGAGAACTTATCCAGAATGGAGCTTTAAAATCTTCGTGATCAATATCCACGTGGTCCTCAATATCAACGATAGAGACGTTTGCTCCTTTTCCGCCTTGCACAGTCCATGCGTAGCGGGCATCGATGCCGCCCGGAGCGGGCCCCAAATACTTTTGCATGAATGAAAAGCTGCCTGTAGAGTCTCTTAGCGACAGTATAGGTATAGAAGTTTTTATCCATGGCGCCTGGCCTCGTTTCTGATAAAATTGAACCTTAGTCTTCATCCGGACTCCTACAACAAAATCCGTGGTGTAAAAGATTTCATCGGTCGCCTCCGGAAGTATAAAGTCAAGATCATTTAGATATTCCCAGGGAGCCGTACCGCGTTGCCTATAGAACCGAACGATATTACCTGTTTTTATGCCAATAGTCATTTGACCAGCATAGATGATTCTATCAATCGCCTCCCTCGTTGGCAGCTTAGAGCTGTCGATCTGTTTCCAGGGACTGGCCCCCAATTTTTTATATACTCTGAGCGAATCCTTTGTTCGTACAGCGATGGAATTGCTATCAATGGCGAACAACTCATCGATGGGCTTTCTGCTCACGAACTGTAATGAAGGAATATGTGCCCAGTTAGCAGCACCGATTCTACGATGAAATTGAACAGTACGGCTGCCTCGACGAATCCCTATTGCGCCGTTGCCCAAATAAAATGTCTCGTCGGGAGCTCCCAAATTAGTCAAGTCTGTATTTAGCCGTCTCCAGGGAGCCTGTCCTCGCTGTTCGTAAAATCGTACACTTCCTCCTGCACGGACTCCTACAATCCAATTCTCAAGATAAAAGACCTGCCGGCTTATGGAGATATAAGGGGAAATACCTGTTGCATTTATCCTCCCCCGACCCTGCGGCGATCCGTAAGCAGATAAAATGGCAACAGATAATGCAACAAAAACAACAAGAGACTTCATATACAAAATGTTAGGGATAGAGGCTGACGTATGTAGAGAATTTTCTTCCCAGCCTCATTAAATATGTAAGCTGGCTACACATTTTTTCTTTATCGTTGATACGGTAATTTAGCTTGTTTGTTCCTTTGCTCCGGCAATCTTTCGATGGGTTCAACCGAATCACACTACCCATCTTTTATGCCCATTACAAATTACTTCATTATCAATACCCCTCCTACCGTGAAAACACCTTTTTTTTAAAAAGTCGTTTTCAAATAAGCTATAGTCAGTATATTCACCCAGCACACTCTACGCAACAATCTGACTTATGGCGAAAACCCGTCTTAAACACCTCGTATTGCCGGCGCTAATGCTTCTTTACGTTACGGCGAGTAGCCAGTCCAGGGCATTAACTAATGCGAGACAATTTACGATCCACAGTAACTTGCAGCCTGCCGGCGAGGTGTAGACGGATGGTCTTGGTTCAACCCATTTATTAATAAACCACTTCATTGTATGAAACCATTGGAATACAGCCATGTGTTTGTCATTGAAAGTCTGCGAGCCGGCGAGCAAAAAACGGGTACGAGCCTTTATAACGATATCATTGTAAGAAGAATGCAGCAAAGAGGTCTTGATGGACAGTACAATCTTTTTAGCGTATCGACAAAGATAGAATTCTTTCAGGCCCTGGAAGCGATCAGACAGAAGGTGATCTTCGAATTGGCCAATCCTGTCATACACTTCGAACTGCATGGTGATGAAAATGGGCTGCAGACCAATAACGGAGATGACATATCCTGGGATGAACTGCAGTTCTCTTTACTCCAGATCAATGCCATTTCAGGGAACAATGTATTGATCTCGATGGCCACCTGCAAAGGAGCCTATATCTTTAAATCCATTAATCCCAGTGCATGGACGCCATTTTGGGGATGTGTGGGGCCATTTGAGGTCGTGCAGGGCGATGAGATCTTAGAAAACTATACCGCATTTTATAACGAGTTCCTGCAGTCGGATGATCTGAATGCCGCTGAAGCCGCCCTTCGTGCTGCCAACCTGAATGGGCAATTCAAGTTCCGCTTCAACAATACCGAATGGGTATTTCAGACTGCCTATAAAAACTATGAGATCGTGTATTTCACGCCAGATATACTCGACGAGCGAGTAGAGGCTGCCTTCCAGCAATGCCGACCGCAAGTCCAGTTCGAAACATGGTCCGATGAGATGATACGGAACTATACCCGACATTTGATCGTTGATCAAAACGCATTCTTTAGAAAACAGATCATGCGAAAGTTCTTCTTGTTGGAAAAGTTCCCGGAGCACGCCCAATACTACAATCTGGATTAGGTGGCGAAAACCCAAATAGAAATGTATTTTACTACTATCAAGGAGCTTATATGACGGCTGACACCATAGCACAAATAAAAGGGGCGCTTGGTCAATGTTGCAGGATCATTGACCAGACGCAGAATTTTAGTAACGAGAACTGGACCGAGACCGTTAAAGCGTTATTAGGAGACCTAGGCAAAGCCCTTGGCTATCGGATATGCGCCTCCACAAAGGAGAAAAGGTACGACGCAGAATGGCTATACGACCTCGTTTGGTTCAAGGAAAATTCAGCAGGTTATTTGATAGAGGTGCCACTTGCGATGGAATGTGAATGGAAGCACCCGATGCGGGATATCAAGTTCGATTTCGAAAAGCTCTTGCTAGCCAAATCCCCTATCAAGCTGATGATCTGCGAAGCGTCAGCTACTACCATCCCAGCCTATCTAGCGTATTTTCAAGCGGCGATCGACCATTGTCCGTTCGTTGTCAAGGATGAGGTTTTTGTCATTGCTATTCTACAACTGGTCGGACAAGACCCTGACGGTATTCAATACTTTGAACTTTCAAAAAAGGAGGATCGGGCTAGCGGCCCACATTAACGGCTTTGGAACAATCGGAAACTTAAATGCACTTAAAGATATAAAATATATCAAAACTACTATATGCAGAAAGTTGCCCATGTATTCCTATTTAGCTTTTCCATTTTAGGCTGTCAAAACATGGTTTAGCATTGCGGCACTGGGTTCCGGTGTGCTAGGTCTTTTTTATATCAACCGTTTTAACCGCATGCGCAGGCTGCACGTGATAGAAATCCCTGCTGGTAGGCCCTGATGGCAAACAACTCGCTAACAAAGGGAAACCATTGGTGAAAAATGTAGTGGTAGGCCGGGAATCGGATATGAATGAAACAGCAAAAGCTGATTTTGCACTTGCACGAAAAAAATACACAGCTTATCTTTAATAGCGTTTATGGGTGGTTACGGCATTCCCCCAAATGATTCTGAAGCGATCTGGGACAGGGGCTTGTTAGCCGGCATTAGCCATAAGCTTACTATATCACTTGTTTATATTTTTCTTTTTGGTGTAATGGTGCTTTTTTAGGTTCTTTTATCATTGTAACCTTTAACAGCGTTAGCCATAAATAGTCCATTAACTATAAAGATTACATTTTGGGCATTTGTCGCCAGAGTCATTAAAAATTTATTTATGTCCCAGACATCTAACAAGTAACTTATGGAGTTTACTCTCATTTGGTATGGGGAGGAAGTGAAAATCCCCATCGAAGAAGGCCAGACAATTTTAGAAGCCTTAAAGAAAGCAGACCATAAATATGATATAGAAGGATGGTGCCAATCTGAAAATATGTGTCATAACTGCTGCCTGGCATTGACGGCGGGCAGCATACAAAGCGACGAAGGGGTTGACCAAGGTGAGATTGTATCTTGTCAATCTTTTATCATCAATGAAGGGACAGTGCTTGAATATCCTTATGCGGGTTATAACGCCTATCAATTGAAGCAGCATGAAGAACGGGTGCAGTTATTAGCGGCTCTGAAATTGAACGCGTCGCGATCACTGGAGAAGCAGGGTGAAAAAGAACTTGTATTGTATCATCCTGATTATTGGTTTTTTGATTCGGACTGGGCAAAAAACCTGCTTTTATTCGCAGATGGCATATGCCTTTTAATACCTTCTGAAAACCAGCTAAATGTTGTTAAGAAACAAGAATATTTTCTAAGAGGCTGTAGCGATGAGGGCGTCATACATATCTTGAATGCGGAGGAGGTAATCACCGATATTATGACGATTAAATTGAGGGACACTTTGGAAACAGCTATTTCGCAAGGCATGTTCAATGACATAACACAGGGCGCTACCTCCCTTATCAGCCTGCAAAGATTGGGGTTTGAAAGCCACTACGACTCTGCGAACTGGATGTATAACGCACTAAAAAAAATGAACCTGGTACAAAAGCCCAAAAATAACATGATGGAAATTGATGCAAAAGTATACGGGTTTATTATCAGCTTTTTAGCACATCTGATCAGCGCATCGAAAACCAACAATGGCATTTCCATGTACCCGGTTACCGACAGAGATAGCGCTATACAAGACCTGCGGTATCTTGCTAGTTTCGGGAATTATAATTTAAGCCAACCTGAGGTAATGATGTTTGATTTCCAGACAGTCGGTGTGGATTTAAGTGGTATGCCCGTTGATGAGATCATCTCCTATAAAAAAGAGAATAGCGTACTTTACCAGAACTATATCAAAACAGCAAGGCGGTTTATCAGGGAAGTATATAATACTCCGGAAGAATTACGCAAAGAGGCTTTAAATGACAGGGAGCAAGAGATTGCTGAGCTAGCAATTGAGCTGAGAAGGGCATCAAGAAGAGCCTGGAGCAAACCGGCCAATTTTAGTTTAACAGTCGCCGGGGCGGCGATATCCCTTGCTACAAGCAATCCCTTGCCGGCAGCAGTATTGGCGACCGCAGCGGCAGTATCAAACTTGTTTGATAAACCCGCACCCAAGGAGGCAGGGTTATACTCTTATATATTTAATTTACCAAGGAAACGTGATAAATTATAAAGGCAATGGAGCAATGGGTTACATCCGCCAAAAAGGCACTGCATTAATTTATTAAACCGAAGGGCATAAGCGAATGGAAAATGAAGAAGGAAAAATGTGGTGGATTATTTTCATACTGTCACTAAACGTCTGTACGAAGAACACATTGTTAATCCGAATCAGATCAATTCTGCGAAAAAGCGCTTTTTACCCCTTCCTATAAATCTAAAAAAAAGGATATATTTTGGAAGATATATGCCGAGTAGGCTTCCACCAACAATTCCCTCTACTAAAAATATTTTGGATAAAGATTTCTTGTTGAACACAGTCTTAAAATACACGGAACCTTATTTAATTGATATTCTATCAATTATACTATTTTTTCCTGAATCACAAAGGTCATTTAAGCCTTCATGTTCTGTATCTGCAAAATTATAAGTCTTACAGGTCATCCTACTCCAGTGGTACCATAGTTGCTCTCTTGCTGGAAATGATAGCAATGGATCATGCTAGGCTGGCTATCTGGCTTTCACATCTGCGATTTTTGTTAAGCTCAATTTTGAAATTGGTAGGTGACACCAACCTTAGCGCTTTCCTCCATCCACCGTTTTATCCCCTGTTCATCAGACCGCCCAAGCAAGGCCAAAGGCAGGTGTCAAAATAAATTTAGAATATTTTTCTTGTCGCAAATGCGTCGAATAAGATTTCTTCCTATATTTAAATAACAAAGGTGTTTATCCTTAAATCCAGATAGGCCCTGTTCAATAGTCACTTTTTCCTACCCGCCCATTTCCGAATCGGTATGTTTATCAATAGGCCCACCACATTCTCAAGGACATTTGGCTCTGATTTTTAAGATTTCTGTAATCGCATTCGTAACTGAAGTATATGCCTGAGGGGTAAAGTTATTTCCCAATAAGATCAAAAAGCAAATTTCAACGGTTTAAAAACGTTTATTTGCCAAATACAAAATTGATTGTGCCATGAAGAATAAAAACAAACTGATTTCGCTTCAATTTTCAATATTATATCGATTTACCGTAGCACATTTAATACCAACAATAAATATGTAATCGGTAGGTTAGTATTAATCTCAAAAATACTTTTATGGAAAAAAAACTAACTATCGACGAATTGCTTTCACTTCAAAGTAAGACCATCAATCAATGTACAATTGAACAAGTTGAGAATGATAACAAGCTCGTTAAACTAACACCTTGGATTAAAGATCAAGGATGTATGTGCCATTATGCTTTGAATATACCAAAGGCATTTATTGGGTCTGTGACCGCCACGGGAGAAATCCATTACTGCTGTAATAAAAAATTGCAAGTTGTTGAGGTTGATTTTACTAAAGACGCAAAATTATCCGTACAAGATTTGCTCAAAACTCTTTTAAGTAATATAAAAGAAAAACACAGCCATTATAATCGCAATGATGCAAGAAGACAAGATGATTTTTTTTTTGACAATACAAGACAAATTATAGGAGACAATACATTTAGCTGTCCGCAAGGACAAACGGAAGTTAGGTGCGGTAGCCACATTTATTGTGTATATAATCCAGGCAGAGTAAGTTGTTGCGGAGATAATTTATGTGGTGAGGGTCAATTTTGTTCTATTTGCAATGGCGTCCCATATTGTCATTCTGAAATCGGTTCGTATTGCTGCGGCTCTAACTTATGTAATCCTAGACAAATTTGCGACCAAGGGCAATGTAGATACCCTAAAACTACTACACCAACTCTTCCCTCCCGTGGCTGAACCTGCGAAACTCTTAAATATTTAATCACATCATCGTCTTTTAAATAAAAAATACAACCGAATAGCTACAGTTAACAGGAGTAAATTTTTTCAATAGGATGGCATGTTATTTATTTTACGGTATGCGATAAAAAACTTTTCGGCCGCCACTGCTAAATTAAGTAAAGTAAGCAATTGTTTATTTATCCAACCCAGTTGACGGCCTTTTAATATAGTTCCCATTCCCAAAACGCCAACAATGAAAAAAAACAAGCTTTTGTTGATCGCAATGTTCTGTATTTTCGCAAACAATTTGATTTCGCAGGAAAAACAGCCACCTGCAAAACACAAAAAAACCAGGATTTCCCAAACAAAGCACCCGCAAAAACCGCAACGTTATTTTTTTGGTGCTATACTTCTTCCAAAGGGATCGTTGAATATCATTCCAAAAGTGACGGTGGCAGACATTGTTCCAATGGCCACGGTGAATGCCGTTGCTGCAGTCCCATTTGTTGTAAAAGCGCCGCCTGTAGGCAACCAAATGCATATGGGTTCCTGCGTCGCCTGGGCGGTAGGCTACACGTTTTTCAGTTCTTATCTTCAAAGAAACATGCCCACTACCTGGAGTGAATCAAATGAAATAAGCCCAAGTTACATTTACAACCTGCTGAAAGCAAAAAATGGCGATTGCATTAATACGGGCCTAACCGTCCCCGCTGTTCTTGATATGCTTGCCAATATAGGAGCGTGTTACATTAAATCAATGCCGTATGTTGATTCTGATTGCAATTCACAGCCGACCCTGCAGGATTTTGCTGAAGCCGATCAATTCCGCAGTCCTTACGGTCGCCCCGATGCTTTTAAAGATTTCTTATTTCATCCGCTTGGAAGGGATCCTGGGTGGTTTAATTCTGAGATAAGTTTTAGTCTGCCAAGTATTCCAAATCCATTTCCATTACCTGCCCCTTTACAACCCGGTGGACCGTTAAATCCCGTTGATCCCACCCATCCTGGTACACCACCATGGCCCATTAACCTGCTGAACCCACAGGTCCAACTTTGGAAGCAAATCGATGCCAACGATGTTGATTTACTCAAAGGTTCGCTCGTAACATTCCACTGGCCTGTGATTGTAACGCTTCAGGTCAGCCAGGGCTTCTTAGATATGTGGAGAAAAGGACATGGAATATGGACAAAAGATTATCAACCCAATTGTTCGGAATGCGGGCCACACTGTGTTTGCATTATCGGATTTGATGAAGCCAGAAAAATGTTCAAGTGTCAGAATCAATGGGGAACAGCGGAAGGTGATCATGGTTATTTCTGGGTAAGCTATGACCTGGTCAGGAACAACTGTTTCCAGGAAGCATACATGTGGGTAAGGGATGAACACGCCCATTGATGAAAAGGCAATTTTATCTCACTATTATAGGCGAGGGATTTGACTTGTCGGAAACGCCTGTTGTCATGGGATTTTCTTATTTTGCCTCCATGAAAAAAATCGTGATCGTCGTGGGGGCCGGTGCCAATCGTGAATTGGACCTGCCGACCGGCTATGAACTTATCCATCGAATCATCTCCGAGATCGGTTATAACCCGACGTATCAGTTCAAAAAGACTGGCCAGTTCCAAGATCCGGTTAACCAGTTCTTCCAGGTCATTGGCCGAAAAACCGATACAATGCAAGAAGAGGCGGAGAACGACCTATTATTTAAACAACATTTACTCCCCTTTCGGGAGGCCTTGAGTGCCTGGGCCGCGACCCATCAAAGCCTGGATGCCTTCCTCAATCAGGGTAATATCAATGAAATCGGTCGGCAGTTCGGCAAATTTGCCATCGCGTATTATATCCTCGGTCAGGAAGAATGGCTGATGCGGGAAAATCTCTATGCTCTACACGACAACTGGATCCGGAGTTTTATTGAAAAATACCTGCAGCCGATCAAGGATGCGCTGCGCGACGGCCCTTGTACGATCACGATCATTACCTTCAATTACGACCGGATCATCGAGCATTTCCTATACCTATTTCTACGGCACACACCTGGTCCTGTGTATTCAGGGGAGGAAAGCCGCGCTATCGTGGAGCGTTTCGGCATCGTGCACGTCTATAACAACCTGGCTGACCTAGAGTGGCAACAACCGGGCGGCAAAAGCATCCGCTTCGGAGAGCGTAACAATGACAAAGGCGCCCTTACCCAGGCCAGCGGAGCGATCCAGCTCATTGGGGAACAGGGTATCGGTCGGGTGACGGAGTCAACAAAAATCAAAATCCGGGAACTTGTCCGGACGGCTGAACAATGCTATTTCCTGGGTTTTGGGTGCGATCCGGCGAACATGGAAATTTTGTTCGGGCAGGAAGTGTCCAAAAAGGCTTCCATCCAAGCGCCGAATGCCACGCGACCGCGTTCCCTTGGAATCCCGACTTGGTCCGTGCCTATCCTTTTATCTCCTTCCACGCTGTAACCGCCTTTGACTTGGTCCAACACTCAGGTATCTTCACCATTGCCTGATTCGCCCGAGAATGGCAAACACCCCTCATATTTCCGAATGCCTGGAATCAGCTTGCCACAACTGGGCTCTGCGAGTAGAACAATTTCAGGTAATTCCCGATGCTGAAAACGCGGAACAGGAGAACTAGTTAAGGGCGGGAGGCTAATTCAAACGCTATTTTGCAAAGTAACAAACGAAACAATCAATGAGTCTTGGTTCGAATCCAGGTCCGGAACAAATATCCTCTCGCCCATTTAACCTATTGATTTCAAGCGCTTTTTATTTGATCAACGAATTGCAGTAGGCTAATTAGTGGTTCGATAGAACTCCGGTAACCTCCACAAAAATGGCCTTATAAGACCTCTGTAATAGTCGTGATATTTCACGACTATTTTTTTGTCCTTCCTCTATTATCTGTCACAGCTATGCATATACGTCAATTGCACTTTATCCTCAATACCTGTATCGGACGTCATTCGAATGAATATTTATAGACCAAAATGTTCGAAAACGGACGTTTTTAAAATTCAATTTTTGATTAATTACCTGGTTAGTATCGATTTATATTTGGCACCTGGATTGAGATACCATCATGCAAATTTTGCGTTATGGATACGGCTCTCTCAGAACAGGTAATAGCCAAAAGAAAAAGAAAGTATCTGCTTATAGCGGGAACGCTGATCCTACTCCTGCTCCTGGCCATCTGGTTCCTCCGGGCCTCCTTGCGGTCTTCCCTAAAACGATCCGCCTTCACTACAGCAGTCGTGGAAAAGGGAGGTATTGAAAATACCATCACTGCATCCGGAGAAGTATTGCCTGAATTTGAAGAGACCATCACAAGCCCTATCAATGCTTCCGTTCAGAAAGTGATCCTGGATGCAGGTAGCCGGGTAAAGGCCGGTCAATCTATTCTTACACTCGATAAATCTACCTCCCAAACAGAATATACGAAGTTGAAATTCCAACTGGAATCCAAACGCAACGATATTAAGAAACTGAGGCTCCAACTGGATAAAAGCTTCTACGACATTCAATCCAATAATGACATCAAACAATTACGTATCAACAGCCTTGATGCGGATGTCGAAAATGCCAAACGTTTATTTAAGGCGGGCGGTGGGACGAAAGAAGACGTCTCACAGGCCGAACTCAATTTAAAAGTGGCGATGCTGGAAAAACAGCAACTTGAAAACGAAATAAAAA
>Ga0105239_10002289_pt1 | contig 24463 bp, 17 predicted proteins | sample KBSC44metaG_FD_92761 | JGI IMG/M metagenome (GOLD analysis project Ga0105239, IMG submission 92761) | Corn rhizosphere microbial communities from Kellogg Biological Station, Michigan, USA - KBS C4-4 metaG | ecosystem: Host-associated > Plants > Roots > Rhizosphere > Soil | place: Michigan, USA...
GGCATCGCCGACATCGCCGCCAGCAGCACGACGACGATCGTCACATGCGTCGTAGACGACCGCCCTGGACTCCCACTCTTGGAAGCCTTCCCCTCAGACCCAACCTTCCCGGCACCATCCACCCCTTTGGCGCTTCCCGCCACGACACCATCCACCCCACTGGCCAGCGCCGCAGCCCTCGCATCCAGCGTCTTCTTCGCATCCCTCAGCCTCCCGATCGCCGTCCCATTAGCCAGAAAAGCCATGATCGTCAACGGGATCGTAAAAATTGAGATAGTCTCAAATATCGGAAAATTCGTCCCCGGCCAGGATATCTTATAATCCCCGCCCATCCAGTGCGAAGCGATCCCGCAACCCAGCGCCGAAACGCCGATGATGATCACCCGCTCAGGCCGCTGCATCAGCCCATCCTTACACTCGATCCCCAAACCTTCCGCACGGGCCCGCGTATAGCTTACCATCATGCTCCCGATCAACCCAATAAACGCGAACAACGAGCTCAGAAAATAGTGATGTGACACCAGGTAATAACAAATGCCAAGGAAAAGCACCAGCTCGCTATACCGGTCCAGCACCGAATCATACAACGCACCGAAGGGCGAGCTCATGTTCCCCAGCCTCGCCACCTGTCCGTCCAGCATATCAAAAAGCCCGGCAAAAAGGATCAGCGCGCCGGCCCATCCCACATAGGACAGATCACCCCTGCGCCCTTCCTCAGCCCCACAGATGAAAATAACGGCCACCCCTATATTGAGCAGCAGGCCGATAGTAGTCACCATATTCGGCGTCAACCCCATCCTGATCAACACCCTGACCAGCGGATTAATGACCTTATAGATCCCTAGTTGTAATTGTTTTCTTGTGCTCATAGGTCACATTCTCCTCCTTTAGACAAGCCGTAAAGATACTATGTTCATTCTGAATTAGCTTTCCTTCCCTCCCATTTTAATCCCGGGTTCACACCCCTTACCCGACCCCGGTTCATACCCCCAAACTTCGGTTCGGAACCCACCAATCCCCGGCCCCCGGTCTCTTAAAAATCAAACTTGGCCCTGGCCCTGATCCCCCACTTCGATATCTCCGGGTGATCCGTATACGTAAACCGCTGAATATAATCCACACGTATCACCTTGAAAATATTGGCGATACCAAAACCTCCTTCAATGTAAGGCGTCTTGTTGATCGAGAATGTCTCGGTCTTCCCATTCGTCAACGGGAACTTCATCACATCCGCCGACTTCAACGGATTGTTCTCATCCCGCACCCCCCCATACAATATCTTCGCCTCGATCACCTCCCTCCATTTCAGCTCTTTCAGCAGCGGTATCTTATTGAAGAAGAAACCGTTAAAATAATGGTCCACATACGCGCTCGCATAGTGGTCGCTCACGAACTCCAAAAAGTTCATCAGGTTATAGGACTGCAGCTGCAACGCATAGGTCTGGTTGGCATGGTGAATATCCAGCAGCGGAAACGGCACCTTCCCGATCAGATATCCCAAATCCGTCGTGATATCCGTATACCCCAGCGGCCCTTCATAAAAACGTTTGAAGAACAGGAACTGAAAATTATGATAGTTGTACTCGCCGCCAAACGGCCCCTTCACACCCGCCGTATATAGCAGCGAAATGATCGGGTACTTGTTGAAGATCGGCACCCGGTAGAGCTTGCCGATATAGAACTGCTCATGCGGCGCATACCGCAGCTCCACCGACCCTTCGGTAGTCGTGATCGACTTTATCGAGTCCCCGCCATTACCACCCGGCTTAACATAGGCAATGGTCCCGGCAGGCTGCTGCTTCCACCACTTGAAATTGAAATCATAGGAGAAATGATTTCGGTACTCCTTCGTATACTCGAGCCGGAAGATGTCATTGTATAGCCACTTGTCGTTATTCCCACGCTTGAAGGACAGCAAAAAGTTATCTTCCTGTACGAACTGCAGCTCCTGCCCCGGGATCTTGGTATCCTTCTGATAGGAAGCCCGCACAAAGTTCTGCGGGAAACCATAGATCGATTTATTATTGATCGAATACGTCCCGCTCAAAAAGTATTTCCATTTCTGGTCTTTGAAACCATACGCGGCATATGCCTCCGAATAGAACCTCGTACTGAAATGCGTCGTCGTTCTCCCGCCAAACCTCAACCTGAATCCCTCCACCGGATTAAAACTATAAAAAGTACTCACCGGCCCTATCTCCGCCCAGCTCGCCTGCTTATACCCCGCCATCAGCAAGGTCCCCCAGTCCACCAACCGCCGGAAAGACTTCATATTCTTAAGACTGTCCACGTTCGCATAGGTCTTCGACTCGGCCCCCGTCAGGGTATCCGCCCGCGATGAGACCCAAAAACTATCCGGACGCGCCTCCGCGCTGTCCAGCGTCACCGTAGGCGGACCCTTGAACAGACTGTCCGGCAACGGCTGATTGGTCTTGAAATCGATAAAGGTTACCACCCGTTCACCAAATAATCCCGTCCCCTTTTTATTGATCCCGAAATCCCCAAGCACATCGCTCTTGGTCAGCAGGTACCTCCCATCCTGTTGCTTCGTAAAATCCTGGTTGATCCACATCTCGCGGACAAAGTTGAAGTTGATGCTCTTGCTCACCAGCAGCCGCAGCTTCTGGATAGAATAGTTGCCATCCAGGGTGATCCACATCGTACCCCTGAACAGGAGGTCATTGGGATTACGCGGACGGAAGGACAGCCGTATCAGCTTGGTCCCATCGACCACCGTCGTGTCCTCGATGAAATACATGTAGAAAGTGGGAGCCATATCCGCAATAGGGCTCAAAAACAAATTGGTAAAAACGGAAATATTATTGTCGTAGACGTTGAAATCCTGGTACAGCCGGTTCAGGTACATGCTGATACCCTGCATATCGATCAGCTCACCATAGTCCACCCGCTTCTTACCCGTAATGACCGACTTGAGTTTCTCCGGATGCTGACGATAATAGTTGTCGGAATAAGTTTCCTCCAGGTACACCGGCGACAGCCGCCGCCCCTCCAATTTAGTCGTGTCGCTGTTCTCGACTAAAAAATGATAGGGCCTCAGGAGCCGGTTCCCCTTGATCGCGTTCTCTATCTTGTTCAGCTTGTCCACATAGACCACCAGCTTCTCGTACTTCCCGTATTTGGCGTAAGTATAGGCTTCCATCCGGTTCTGATCCTTGTGATCGATGACCTGGCGGATCAGCTCAACAGCCGGATTGCCCTTGTTCCGGTACTTCTGTTTTTTGTTTTTCACCAGCGCGCCTTCCAGCTCTTTGAATTTGCGGCTTAGCGTAAATACCACCTCTGTAGACGGTATAGAATCCAGGTGCAGCGCGACAGAATTATAGCCCACACTCGATACAACCACATCGATAGCCCGCTGTCCCGTCGTCAGGCGGAAATGTCCGTCATTGTTCGACCTCGCCCCGCCCCGCAGCCCTTTGATCGTGATGCTGGCATTGTGGATAGGCGTCTTCGAGGCGGAATCATTCACCACCCCGCGGAACGTCACATCCTGCGCCTGGCTGCACCAGCTGACAGCCATTGTGATAATTAATAAGGTCCAAGCTTTCAAGCTAAATCCTGTCTGTGTCATTGTCCGGTTCAATTTTTAAAAACAAATCTTTTCTGTAGTATATAGTTGTAGCCTACTGCTACCAGTACAGCAGTTATAGTCTTCGCAACAAATAATTTTAATCCTCCGATATCCATCAGGAGCCAGACACCCAGCGCATTCAGCACCAGGTTGCCGATCCAGACCAGGAAATAACGGTTCATCTGGCCGACCCACTTTCCCTCCTTCGCGCTGAATACCCAGTTACGACTGATCAGAAAATGCGTCACACCACCGCAAATATTCCCCGTTACACTCGCCCCTAGCTTAGGTGCTCCCATCTGGTGCACCAACAGCCAGGTCACGCTGTAATCCACTACCGTCGCCAGCAGCGAGATCAGCTGAGCCTTTGTAAAAGTAATCATATTCGTCTCTACCAGGGCTTTATCCATACGACGATCTCTAATAATATGTTAGCATACAACCCGGCAAGCACATCGTCCATCATGACGCCCCATCCCCCGCCGATACGTTCCATCCGGCGGATTCCCAATGGTTTGGCGATATCAAAAAATCGAAATAGCACCAGCCCCACCACTATATAGGGCCAGCTGACGGGTACGAATAACAGCGTGATGCACATCCCCGCCACCTCGTCGATAACGATCCGGTAGCTGTCCTTCCCCCAAAACACCTCCATCTTATCCGCACTATAAACACCGGCAAACAAGATAACAACAGTCACCAGCACCTGCCACACCCAGAAATGACCATTTCCACCTGCCCAGGCAAAATACCAGACTATACAGCAGACGACAGCGGCAACAGTACCTCCGCCCTTTGGAGTATAGCCGATTCCCAGACAAGTGGAAATGAGTCTATGGATCAACACCATCAGGCCGTGATTTCCTCCTCGGCATAGGTGAGTCCTTCTGGATTTACCAGCTCTTCACCCATCAGCTTCCTCAGCGTATTCTGCAACACCGTCAATTGCTTGAAAATGTCGTGCTCTGTACGCTGACCTGCACGCGTCTGAGGAGATTTAAAATAGAAAGACAACCACTCCTGGATGCCGCTGAGACCAGCCCGCTTGGCCAGATCGCCAAACAACGCAAGGTCCAGCACCAGGGGCGCAGCAAGTATCGAATCCCGGCAAAGGAAATTGATCTTGATCTGCATGGAATACCCCAGCCAGCCAAAAATGTCGATATTGTCCCAGCTCTCCTTGTTGTCTCCATGGGGAGGATAGTAATTGATACGGATCTTGTGGTAAAGCTCGCTGTACAGCTCAGGAGCCAGGTCCGGACGCAGGATATCTTCCAGCACACTTAACTTGCTGACTTCCTTCGTACGGAAATTATCCGGCTCGTCCAGCACATAGCCATCCCTGTTGCCTAATATATTCGTAGAAAACCATCCCTTCACACCCAGCGCGCGGGCCTGCAGGCCAGGCGCGATGATCGTCTTCATCAATGTCTGACCCGTCTTGAAATCCTTACCGCCGATCGGCGTATCCGTCTGCTTCGCCAGCTCCAGCATCGCAGGAATATCTACCGTCAGATTCGGAGCGCCATTCAGGAAGGGAATGCCCAACCGGAGAGCGGCATATGCATAGATCATGCTCGGCGCGATCCGCGGATCGTTGTCTTTCAACCCCTTCTCAAAAGCAGCGAGGCTCTCGTGCACCTCGGAAGGCTCGATATATTTTTCCGTGGAACCACACCAGACGATTACCAGCCTGTCACAGCCTCGGGTATCCTGGAACCGCGCGATGTCTTCCATCAGCATCTCCGCCAGGACCATCTTGTTCGCGCCCTCCTTGATATGGGTCCCGTCCAGGTTCTTAATATAATTCTTGTCAAAAACCGCCTTCATGGGTTTCAAAGCTTCCAGCTCAGGACGCAGCTGGTCCAGCGTATGCTGCTCCAGTACCTTCGCCCGGCTGGCAGCGACATAGACGTTGTCCTCATATACGTCCCAGCCGCCAAAAACGATGTCATTCAGGTTAGCCAAAGGAACAAACTCCCTGATCTTCGGGTAATTTTGTCCAGTCTTACGATTCAAATGAATATTCCCCATCTGGGTCAGGGACCCGATAGGCTGCGCGATCCCTTTCTTAACAGCTTCTACACCAGCAATCAGAGTAGTAGCCACTGCCCCCAATCCGGGGATAAGCACACCTAATCTCCCAGTCGCTTCTTTTACTTCCATGTTCGATTTTGGTTTTAATATGCGCTGCCGGGTATGGCTTATGTTCGCAAATTAACCCATCCCCGGCGCGCTCTTGATTATGATGGGCCTATCGGCGGGCGGGCCTCCGGACCCGCCATGCAGAGTTGATCGGCAAAGTTGCGAAATAATCAATTTTCGAACAAAATTGTTTTTTGGTCGAAAGAATTGACAACCACATGACACTCAATTCTTCATCTTCTTCTTCACATATAGGGCTGCTAAAATAACAGCTAAAATACCAAGTACTTAGCAGGTAAAATAGTTAAAGTCGGTAAGGTGCCGGATTTTCCGGATGAAGTGACAATTCAGCAGGGCGAAAAGCTGCATTTTGATAACTAAACAGAAAGTATTCGGTCGCGGGCGATATTCCTTATCTGACCGCTGACCTTCCCCCCTTCAATAGTAAAAGCCCGCTCATAAAGAGCCACAGTAGGACAAATATGATACGGAAGACCATAGAGTATATCTCCAATGCGATAACCATGCCCCTTTCCCGCCTCTACGACCAGGTGCTCCTCGCTCTGACCCACCGCCCTCAGCTGCGGAGCATTCAGAAAATGGACCCGGCGGCCTAGCTCGTTCTCCGGAGCGATCGATTTATGGCCAAGGTCCAGGCAAAGCCGGCTATCCCCCCTGAGCGAGATCACCCGCGTGATGACCAGCGCCGCCGGTACAAAGGGCTGCTCGGGAAAACTATCGCTATACCCCTTGTCCCAATAGACAAAGGTTCCCGGACTGCACTGCACGCCTACCCGCCGCGCATGGATAGGAAAGGTCGGCGATCCCCCGGCAATAATAGCCAGTTCCTCCCCAATCTCATCCCGCAACGCAACCACCTTCGCAAACCCCTCATCGCACTGCCGCTTGCGCTCCGCAAGATCAGTCGCCCGGATATGCCCGTCATAAGCATGCAGTCCCACAGGCCGCAGTCCCCGAAGGCCCAAAACCTCCTTATATAAGACAACCGCCTCCGGACCCGGCGCGATCCCCGTCCGGTCCATGCCCACATTCAGATCGAGCCATACATCCGCCTCCAGTCCAGCATTCACCATCCCCCGCGCAGCCTCCACATTATCTACCAGGCAGCCCCAGCGAACCCCCGGATATTTCTTCACCAGCGCAGCAAACCTAACCGCCTTCGGCCCGATCGGCTGATACGCCAATAGCACGTCCGGAGCCCCGGCCTGCGCCAGCATCTCCGCCTCCGCAATGGTGGCACACTTAAAACTCCTGATCCCCGCCTCCAGCATCAGCTTCGTCGTCTCCGGCGATTTATGCGTCTTCACGTGCGGGCGAAGCCGCGCCACATCCCCTACCATCATTACAGCCTGCCGGATATTTTCCTTCACCCGGTCCGGAAAGACAACAAGCGCCGGCGTGTCAAGCCGCTCGACATCCGATATACTATACCACTCCATAAATAAATATGCTTTTGGGGACTAATATAACTCAAACAACGCTTCGATCTCCACCGGTATATTCCCTGGCAACGACCCCATCCCGACAGCGCTCCGCACCCCTACCCCGTTGTCAGCCCCCCAGACCGCCGCAAACAGCTCGCTACAGCCATTGATCACATAAGGATGCCGCTCGAACTCCGGCGTGCATCCCACCATTCCCAATACCTTGATCACCCGCTTGACCCTGTCCAGACTTCCCAGATTCGCCTTTATCGTCGCGAGCATCGTAAGCCCCACCTGACGCGCGGCCAGTTTCCCCGCCTCCATATCCATGTCCCTGCCAACCCGCCCGACGATCAGCGTCCCATCCTCACGGAGAGGCCCATGACCAGACAGATATAAATATTTACCATCGATAAGACAAGGCTTGTATACCCCCATCGGAGCCGGCGCCGGGGGAAGCTTCAGGTCCAACCCCAAAAAATTTTGATCTGCTGTGTTACCCATGACAACTTTTTGCGCGTCCAAGATACTAAAAAAGGGTTTTTTCACGCTACCGCTTACCATTCCTGATTTGTATTTTGCATACTATGAAACAGAGCATCCACGGCCTGGGGCTGAGCTGCGAGGTTCTATCCGACCATTAAAAAAATAATTTATTCCGGATGAAAAAGATCACCATCCTCTCCATCGACGGCGGCGGTATCCGGGGCATCCTGCCCGCCACCATCCTCGTATACCTGGAAAAGAAGATACAGCTGCTGCAAAATGACCCCCAGCTCAAAATAGGCGACGTATTCGACCTGATCGCCGGCACCAGCACAGGCGGGATCCTCGCCGCGCTCTACATGACACCCGGCGACAACGGCCGGCCCAAATACTCGGCTATGGACGCGCTCGGCCTCTACCTCGACCACGGCCACGAGATCTTCAACAGAACCCTCCGCCAACGCATCCTATCCCTGGGCGGCGCCGTCAAAGAGAAATTCAGCGACCACAACCTCACAGACCTGCTAAAAAAATATTTCGGAGACACCAGGCTGTCGGACTTCGTCAAGCCAAGCCTGATCACCAGCTACGACATCACCAGCCGCAACGCCGTCTTCTTTACCAGCGTCGACGCCCGCCGCCACGAAGGCAGCAACTTCTACGCCCGCGACGTCGCAAGAGCAACCTCCGCCGCCCCCACCTATTTCGCCCCCGCCCACATCCAGTCGCTCGACACCCTCCACCATACCCTCGTTGACGGTGGCGTATTCGCCAATAACCCCGCTCTCTGCGCCTACGCGGAAGCCCTCAAGATCGATTTCAGCACCGCACTCCCCGGCTGTGGCAAGACAACACCTGTAGGCGCAAAAGAGATGTTCCTCGTATCCCTCGGCACCGGCTCTGTCAAAAGATCCTATCACTTCGAGGACTTCGAACACGCCGGAGACTTAAGGTGGCTCGAGCCCGTGATCGACATCCTGATGTCCGGCAACTCGGAGACCGTCAACTACCAGCTGAAAAGCCTCTACGGCACACTTTCCGATCAGGACGCAAAAGACTACCACCGCCTCGAACCGACACTTCTTGAGGCCTCCTCTGAAATGGACCTCGCCACCCCCGAGAACATAGCACACCTCAAAGACGCCGGCCTCAAATTCGTCGACGACAACATCGACCTCCTGGACAAAATTGCCGCCAGCGTCGCCAGCAATTGCGCACTACCCGCCGTCAAACCATCCGCCGCTGAAGCTGCTGCCGCACAACCTGCCTCCAGACAAAACACCCCAATCCAAACACCCGCCACATAAAAAACGCCTTCCACCCATCCCCCGATTCATTCCCAAAACAAAAAACCCGGGCGATAACCCGGGCTGTGTATAATTTAGTTCAGTGCCTGTCTCCTCTATCCCTGTCTCCCCTATCCCCTTCTCCCCAATGTCTGTCTCCCTCCGGCCGGTGTCTCCACTCCTCATTAGCCTCGTGCTGATCATGCCAGTGGTCGCGATACCGTTCCTCACGGCTGTCCCGGATGAACACCTGACCATGCGGGTCTCCACGGAAATGATCGAACTGCGCGCGATGCTCGTCATAACGCAGATATGCCTGGGGCTCATTGATCACCTCTTTATGGCAGTGGTAAAGGTCAAAATTACGATAGCGGGACGGTAGATCATTAGAGAAAGTCCAGTGCCCTCCTCTCAGATACACGAATTGATGGTTCGGCACATAGTAATAAGCCTGGATATCCGGAATATAGTAATACTCCACGTGGTCGTATCCGGTAGGACCCCATGAGGGCTGCTGTCCGATATTGATTGAAAGGCTGATCTGGGCCTTTGCCTCACTGGCTAACAGAGAGGCCGCTACAACAGAGGCGGCCAGGAATAATTTTTTCATGCGTTAGAGATTTGCGACCAAAGATATGTCTCCAACGGCTTCTATTCAACAATCCCGGGCCTTAACTCCCGCTTAACAAGTCGCACACAATAACTACTCTCCAACCCCGTCCGGTAACCCACAACCCGCGGTCCCCTACCCCGCCGACTCCTCCTGCGGACGATCCTGCACCACCGTCAGATCACCCAGCTCCACCGTAATAGGTATCAGCCCCACCTGCACGATCGCCTTCTTCCCCCTGATCTCCTTTACCGTTCCAACCTGGTGATTCTTCTTCATCACCACCTTATTGCCGACCTGCACGTCCCCACCAACTTCCGTATATTTGGCGTCCAGCTTCTTCCGCACCTTCTCATTTACCTGCTTCTCCTTCTGCTTGAACAGCAACGCCTGCATCTGCTTGATCACTTCATTCTTATCCTCCGCCTTCCTCCAGTCGAAAATGATCTGGCGAAGCTTCCGCTCCATCTCTTTCAGATAGGCGATGCGCTCCTCCGTGATCTTGTTCTGGTGCTTCAGCAGCTCAACCTGCTGATCGTGCCGTTCGCGATGGATCAGCGCCTCCATCTCCTTCTTCAGCTTCTCGTTCTCCTTCATCAGCTTGTTCAACTCCTTCTCCCGCTGCTCCAGCTCACGCAAGTCCTGCTCCGTTCTGTTGAGCAGCTTGTCCAGCCGGAAATGCTCTTCGTCGACCAGCGTCCTCGCCCGCTGTATCAGCCGCGGCTCGAGACCGATGCGCTCGGCAATGCTGAATGTATACGAGCTGCCAGGCTTGCCAATGATTAGTTTGTACAGCGGTTGGAGATTGGTCTCGTCAAAAGCCATCGCGCCGTTGATGATCCCCGCCGTCTTATTCGCCATTACCTTCAGGTTCAGGTAGTGCGTGGTCACGATACCAAAAGAATGCTTCCGCACCAGCTCTTCCAGGATCACTTCGGCAAAGGCGCCGCCCAGGTTGGGGTCACTACCGCTTCCAAGCTCGTCGATAAAGAACAGGGTCCTTCCATTGGCATTCTCCATGAAATACTTCATGTTCTTCAGGTGCGAGCTATAGGTGCTCAGCTCGAACTCAAGACTCTGCGTATCGCCGATATGGATCATCAGCTGCTTGAATATCCCCAGCTCGGAATCGGGGTGTACCGGTATCAACAACCCACTTTGTATCATCAGTTGCAGCAGCCCCACCGTTTTCATCGTCACCGTTTTACCGCCGGCGTTCGGACCGGAGATGACCAGCAGCCTGTCCTTCTCATTCAGCGTGATATTCGTCGGCACCGTCGTCTTCCCCGCCTTCCGGTTGTACAGATACAGTAAAGGGTGGAAAGCATTTCGCAATACAATATGCGACTTGTCCATCAGCAACGGGTAGTTGCCGTTCATGTCATTCGCGAGCCTCGCCTTCGCCCGGATAAAATCATATTCTCCCAGGACATCATGCCACACCTGCAACAACCCGGCATGCACAGAAAGCTTCGCCGTCAGCTCGCGCAAAATGCGGTTGACCTCCTTACTCTCCGAATGCTCCAGCGAAAAGACATCGTTGTTCAGCTCGATCGTCTCCTCGGGCTCGATAAAAGAGGTCCTCCTCGTATCGCTCTCGCCATGCAGGATCCCTTTCACCTGCCGTTTGTGCTCGGCAAAAATGGCCACCACGCGCCGCCCGTTCAGGAACGACTCCTCAATATCCGCGACATACCCCGCCTTGGCTAATTTAGAGAGGATACGGTCGAAGACACGCCGCAGCTCGTTGCGCTTGCGATAAAGGCTGAGCCGGATATTCGCCAGCTCCTCCGAAGCGTTGTCCCTGACCACACCCGACTCGTCCAGCACCTCGTCGATCGACGCCACAATGCTCTTCTCATAGCGCGTATGCTCTATGACCTTCACCAACGCCGGATAGGCCGTACGACGCTCGGCATCGAACCAGCGGAAGACGCTGTTCATACTTTCAGCCAGCCGCCGGATATGCATGAACTGCTCGCCGGAAAGCGTGGCGCCTGGTATCCCCAGCAGCTTGAGCTCGCGCGAAAGATTAAAAGTATGGTCGTTGGGAAAATGCTGTCCGTTTTGAGTAAGCAGCTTGAATTCGTTGGTTTGTTTCAGCTCCAGCTCAATAAATTCACGACGCGTATGGATACGGAGATCCATCGCCTTTTCGTGAGCATACTCGGTCTCACAAAAATGGGCCAGCAAGGTCTTGATCTTGTCAAATTCCAGCTGTACCGGCGCCGATTCGGGAAAAATCTTCATAAAATTATACCCCCTTCCACCCCTTCGGGGTCGGGGGCCTGCAAAGCTACGCTTTTTTAGCGCCCCTCCCTCCTTCTATCAGACTGCATCGTCCCCACTGTCTAAGCCCTGCTCACCCCCATAATTTCAGGACTGACCGCCTCATCTTTCTCCCGGACTTTCACGTTCAGATATGACTTCCAGAACACCGCCACTATGACCAGCGCCGCAATACCCTCGAACAGGATGGTCATCGGCGCGCTGATATACTGCGACACCGTCCCGACCAGCAGACTCCCGACCGGCATCATCCCAAAATAGGACATCGCAAAATAGCTGATGACCCGTCCCCGCATCTCCGGGGCCACATTCGTCTGGATTATAGTATTTGTCATCGTCGTCTGGGCCATCATGCCAAATCCGGAAATGACCGCAAACACCATCGCAACAGGGAAAGAGGTCATATAGGAGAACCCAATAAGCCCAACCGCGAAGATCAGGGTATTGTTCCGCAGTATCTTCTTCCGGCTCTCATTGGTCCCACCTACCCGGGTCGCCAGGAACAGCGCTCCGCTGATCGCACCCATGCCAATAAAACTATCGATAAGACCAAACGTAGACGCATTCCCGTGGAAGATCACCTTGGCATATATCGGCATCAATGTATTATAAGGGATGACCAGCAGGCTCATCGCCGCCAGCATCAGTATCGGCCGGGCGATCGCCGGAGTGCTGCGTAAATAGGCCAACCCTTCCCGCCACTCACCCAGCGCATTCTTATTCCGGACAGCCTTCACATACGGCGGCAGCTTCATCTGCAGCAGCGACCAGATCACCGCCAGAAAGCTCACCGAGTTGAGCATGAAACAGATGTGTGCTCCCAGCTGGTGCAGCACCACACCCGCTACAGCCGGACCTACCAGCCTTGCGAGATTCACCATCGAGCTGTTCAGTGCCAGCGCATTGGACAGATTCTCCTTGTTGTCGATCATATCGTACACCAGCGATTGCCGCGCCGGAACGTCAAATGCATTGATACAGCCAAGCACCACACCCAGTCCCAGGATCGCCCATACACTATAATGGTCCGACCAGACCAGGATCATCATCAGCACCGACTGCACCAGCGACGCCGCCTGCGTGATCAGCAGCACCCTCCACTTCCAGTACCGGTCGGAAACCACGCCACCCAGCGTCGACAGCACAAAGGAAGGGAATTGCGTCGCGAACAACGAGAGCCCCAGCATGAACGGCGACTGCGTCAGCGTATACACCACCCAGCTCACCGCCGTCCGCTGCATCCAGGTGCCGATCAACGATACCGTCTGCCCATAAAAATAAAGCCGGTAATTACGACTCTGCAACGCTCTGAAAACGGGAAATTTCGACATCTTAAAACTCCTTTTTTTCGTACATCAGCTTTTCCAATACCTTAAGGGCATCCATAACCAGCTCCCGCTCCGCAGGGCTGGCTTTTTCGTGCAAGGCCTTCGCCAGCCACTCCTCTTTATTATGCCGGCGCTCCTCGACCGATTCCCTCCCGGCCGCCGTCAGTGTCAGTAACACCTTTCGCCTATCCTCCGCCGACGGAGCCTTATGAATAAACCCCACTTCAAATAAATGATTGACGATCTGGGACATAGACTGAGTCGTCACCTTCTCCATCCGGGCGATATCCGACGGCAGCAGCTCCCCGTGCTGGTACAGCAGCCCCAATGTCGACCGCTCCGTCAGCGAAAGCTGCGCCTCATCCTTCGTCTCCCGGCGCAATTGCTTGATCAGCCGGGTCATAACTGTTCTCAATACACCCGCCACCTCGATATCCCGGGCCTGCGGCCCCTCTGTTTTTACTTCCATTCCACAAAGGTAGGCAAACTTGTTAAGTTACTTTATAAATTTCCTGTTAAATCCCATTTCTTGTCGCCCAGCCAACCATTTCCGCTTCGAGCCGTTTGTAAATTGCGCAACACATGAAAGATCCCACAGCCATCCTATCTTTAGCGGCCGCCCTGGCATTCACAGTCGCCAGCGCAGCGTCCGCCAAATCATTAAAAAACAACAGCATGAACGAGGAAGCAACGATCCCCGCCGGGACCAGCAATATCCCGACCAGGGCAAAGACCGATACCGCAACATTTGGCACAGGATGCTTCTGGTGTACAGAAGCCGTCTTTCAGGAGCTGAAAGGCGTTATAAAAGTCACTTCGGGGTATATGGGCGGACACGTCGCCAACCCCACCTATGAAGAGGTCTGCACCGGCACCACCGGCCACGCAGAATGCCTGCAGGTCGTCTACGACCCCGGCGTCATCAGCTATGACGAGCTATTGGAAGTCTTCTGGGAATCCCACGACCCGACCCAGCTCAACCGCCAGGGCAACGACGTCGGCACCCAGTACCGCAGCGCCGTCTTCTATCATACGCCCGAACAAAAAGAGAAGGCTGAACACTATAAGACACGGCTCAACCAGGAAGGCGCCTATCCCCGACCGATAGTGACGGAGATAACCCCCGCCAGCGCCTTCTACGCCGCCGAAGACTATCACCAGAACTATTACAACACCCACGGCTCACAGCCCTACTGTTACCTGGTGATCCGTCCCAAAGTAGAAAAATTCGAAAAGGTGTTCAAAGACAAGCTCAAAAAGAACCAAAAGGCCGGCCAATAGGCCGGTTTTTTTCGCCCGCCACACTTCACTTCCTGACTCCCCTTAACTCTAATAAATTCAGCGCATTCGCCTCCAGTCCCAGGACCCGCGGATTGATCAGATGCACCACCTCATCGTACCACAACGGCGCCACCGGCGACGCATCCATCACCCGCTGGTCCATCTCCCGGTACAACCCATACCGCACCGAATCATTCTCCTCCTCCAGCGACCGCTCATATAGCCGGTCAAACACCGGGTCGCTAAACCGCGTATAATTGGGCGGCGACGGATTCTTCGAATAGAACACACTTAAATAATTCTCTGCATCCGGATAATCGGCCAGCCAGCTGCCCCGGAAGAACAGCGCACGTAATGTCGCCGTCTCCTCTAACAATAAGCTCTTCTGCACTACCTCTATCTGTATATGAAACCCCACATCCTCCAGTTGCCGCGCTATAAAACTGGCAAAGTCGGCATAGTTCGGTATCGTCATCAGCTTTATCACCGGGAGCCCTTTCCCATCCGCATATCCCGCCTGCGCAAGCAAGGTTCGCGCCTTATCAGGATCATAGCGATAGCCATGCACCTTCGTCGAGTCGAACGAAGGCAGACCCGCCGGCACAAACCCGCTCTCCGCCGGCAGCCCGAGCGAGTTCTTTAGGTAAAGGATCATCTTCCTACGGTCGAATCCGCAGTTGATCGCCTGCCGCACCAGCCGGCTCTTCAACGGCGAAGCCTTCACCAGCGCATTGTTCGAATCCACCAGCATCCCCAGGTATTCCGTATTCAGCTGCGGGTACACCGAGAGCACGATCTTATCCTTCCACTCCTTCTTCAGCTCTCCCTTCTTGCTCAGCACCTCGTCCTTATAAGAAGGATCGATCTCGTTGATAAAATCCAGCTGCCCCTGCCGGAAGAGCAGGAACTCGATCGCCTTCTCATCGGTAAACGATATCTTCACCGCATCCAGGTACGGCAAAGCCCTACCCGTGCTATCCCGTTCATAATACGATGGATTCTTCAGCAGGATCAGGTCCTGGTTCTCCTCCCACGACCCAAACCGAAACGGCCCCGTCCCACAGGGATGACTGCGAAAATCCTTTCCATACCGGGTCACCACCTCCCGCGGAACCACCGAACAATACCCCATGCTCAAAAGGCCAAGTATCGGATGAAAAGGCCGCGAAAGCCGCAGCACGAACGTACTGTCATCCGGCGCGCCAAACGCCGCGCTCTCATGTATACGACCATGAAAAATCCACGCCCCGCTGCTGGCCGTCGCCGGATCCAACAGCCGGTTAAAACTATACACGATATCGGAAGCCACCATCTCCCTTCCCCTTCCCCCCGGAAAAGCCGGGTCATCATGAAACACCACCCCCTTCCTGAGATGAAAGGTCCACACCTTCCGGTCAGTTGAAACCTCCCAACTCTTCGCCAACCCCGGCACTATGCGCAGCTGATTATCCGTCTCCACCAGCGTGCTGTACAGCTGGTGCACCGCCCAGATGATCGACCTGTTCTTGGCAAAGGCCGGGTCCAGCGTCGCGATACCATCCGACTCATTGTAATAGAACACCATCTTCTCCGGATCCTTCCCTCCTCCGCAACCCGCCAACAAAAGACCACTTGTCCAAATTCCCAGACCCAATAAAAAATGATTTTTTACCTTCATAACTTAAACTAAAGATAACCAATGAGTCGTATTCTCCCACTCATCGTCGCATTTTTGATTTTCGGGGCCACGGCAACACACGCCCAGCTGCTTACCCCCGAAAAGTCTATCTACACGCACGCCGATAGCCTGCGCGGCAGCATCACTCCCGAACGCGCCTGGTGGGACCTGCTGAAATACGACCTCACGGTGATCCCCTCCTTCAACGAGAAATCCCTCAGCGGAGAGAATAGCATCACCTTCAAGGCCCTTACCGACGGTCAAACGATGCAGATCGACCTCCAGGAGCCGATGAATATAAAGGCCATCACCATGGGCAAAAAGCCGCTGACCTTCGTCCGCGAAGGCAACGTCTTCCATGTCAAATTCTCTAAAACGATAAAAGCCGGGTCCACCGGAACCATCCGGATCGCCTGGTCCGGTATCCCAAAAGTCGCGGTGCGCCCGCCATGGGGCGGCGGCTGGATCTGGAATCTGGACGAGAAGGGGCGCCCCTGGATGACCGTGGCCTGCGAAGGGCTAGGCGCCAGCGCCTGGTTCCCCTGCAAAGACCACCTCAGCGACGAGCCGGACTCCGGCGTCGTCATGCATATCGTCGCCCCCGACACGCTGGTAGCCATCGGCAACGGCCGCCTCAGGGACAAAAAAGCCAACGGCAACGGCACCACCACCTGGACCTGGGCCGTCACCAGCCCGATCAACTCCTATGATATCATTCCCTATATCGGCAAATACGTCAGCTGGAACAGCGTCTTCAAAGGCGAAAAAGGCAACCTCGACTGCAGCTTCTGGGTCCTCGATTACAACCAGGATAAGGCAAAAACCCAGTTCGAACAGGCCGACACCATGCTCCGCGCCTTCGAATACTGGATGGGCCCCTATCCGTTCTACGAGGATGGCTATAAATTAGTCGAAGCTCCCCACCTCGGCATGGAGCACCAGAGCAACGTCGCCTACGGCAACCACTTCACCAACGGCTATCTCGGCCGCGACCTGTCCACCAGCGGCTGGGGCCTGAAATGGGACTTCATCATCGTCCACGAGAGCGGTCACGAATGGTTCGGCAATAACATCACCGACAAGGACGCCGCGGACATGTGGGTACACGAAGGCTTCACCAACTACACCGAAACGCTCTACACCAGCTATCTCTACGGTACCGAGGCCGGCAATGACTACTGCATCGGCACCCGCAAGAACATCCGCAACGACAAGCCCATCATCGGCATATACGGCGTCAACAAGGAAGGCTCCGGCGATATGTATTATAAGGGAGGGAATATGCTGCACATCATCCGCCAGATAGTTGGCGACTCCGTCTTCCGCGGCATGCTGCACGGCCTGAACAGGACCTTCTACCACCAAACCGTCACCACCCAGCAGGTTGAAGAGTATATCAGCGGCTACGCCCACAAGGACTTCTCCAAAATATTCGACCAGTACCTGCGGACGACAAAGATCCCCATACTGGCCTACCAGTCCAGCGGCGACATCATCTCCTATCGCTGGTCCAACTGCGTCAAAGGCTTCAACATGCCCGTCAAGGTCTACATCGGCGGAGCCCGCGAGCAATGGATCACCCCCACCGATGAATGGCAGACCATCCCCGCGACCAACGGCGGCGCGCTGATCCTCGGCAGCAGCGGCGGCAACGACCCGGCCCATATGGCAGTCGGAGCTACCGGCAACGGCATGGCCGGCGACGGCAACTTCTCGGTCGACCGCAACTTCTATATCCTCGTCAGAAAACAGGGCTGATGAATCTTCTCACCATTGGCATGCTGGTTTGGAATCTTCTCCACTACGAGATATCCATTACCCCATCCTTCGCCACCAGATCGCTGAAAGGCGAGAACCGCATTACCTTCCATACATTGACCCCCGGCCGGGACCTCACGCTCGACCTCCTCCAACCCATGCGCATCACCGCCGCCAGGCAGGGAAACACCACCCTCGCCTTCACCCACGACGGCGATCGCTATATCATCCATTTTCCCCGCACCCTACCAAAGAACTATACAACAACAATAGAGATCCAATTCGAAGGCGTCCCCCACGAAGCCAGCCCGACAAAAGCGCCCTTCGAGAGCGGCTGGATATGGACTGTCGACGACAAGAACCGCCCCTGGGCCGCCGTCGCCTGCGAAGGCACCGGCGCAGCGATCTGGCTTCCCTGCAAACGCCAGCTCTACGACAAACCCGACAGCGGCATCACCCTGCATATTACAGTCCCCGACACCCTGACGGCCATCGGCAACGGCCGCCTCACCAACAAAAGATCCCACGGCAACGGCACCACGACATGGACCTGGACAACAAAAAGTCCCATCAGCGACTACAACATCATTCCTTACATCGGGAAATACGCCCGCTGGGAAAAAACCTTCCCCGGCCAAAAAGGCCCCCTCGACTGCCAGTACTGGGCCCTCGACTACAACCTTCAAAAAGCACAACAAAAATTTCAGGAGGTCGATACGATGCTCCGCGCCTTCGAATACTGGATGGGTCCCTACCCCTTCTACAAAGACGGCTACAAATTAGTCGAAGCCCCCATGTACGGCGGAATGGAACACCAGAGCAACATTGCCTACGGAAACAAATTCAAGATGGGCCTCGAGGGCCGCGACCTCTCCTCCACCGGCCTGGGCCTGAAATGGGACTTCATCATCGTCCACGAAAGCGGCCACGAATGGTTCGGCAACAACATCACCGGCCGCGGCGACACTCCATCCCCCAATACCCCCCATTCCACCGATGACGACAGCTGGATACACGAGGGCTTTACAAAATATACCGAAGTCCTCTACGTCGAATACGTCTACGGCTCAACCGCCGCCGAAACCTACTACCAGGGCCTCCTACACCGTATAAAAAACGATCGCCCCGCTATGCAGGGCTCCTCCGACAAATACTACAAAGGCGCCGCCTTTCTCCACGCCGTCCGCCACCTCACCGGCGACACCACCTTCCGCGCCCTCCTCCACAACCTCAACTCCCGCTTCTACCACCAATCCATCTCCACCACCCAGATCCTCACCTATATGAACACCTTCATTCACCACAACCTCACCCCCCTCTTCGACCAATATATGCGCACCACCAAATGGCCAATTAATTAATCTACTCCCCCCCACTCGCCTCACCACCACCCGTGGCCCCACCAACCCTCGCAGCCCCATCCCCAACCCTTCCAGCTCCAACAAAACGCTGATCATAATACCCATCACTCATATCACTGATCATCACCCCCGACACCGACGCATGCACAAACTTATTATTCCGCAGATAAACCCCCACATGCGTGACCGCCTTCCGCTTCCCAAGCGTATGAAAGAACACCAGGTCCCCTTCTTGCAGCTCATCCCTGCGGATATGATGACAGGTCTCATACTGCTCTTTGGAAGTCCGCGGCAGCGTAGCCCCATACACCGAAGACATCAGCAGGAATGCAAACGCCGAACAGTCGATCCCATCCTTGGTCGTGCCGCCGTAGTGATAGGGCGTCCCATACCAATAGTCCATGAAACTCAATAATTTGGGATTATCCAGCTCCTCGACCGAGGCATTCTCCAGGATGGCGAACTTGAACTGCAGCGCCGAATAGTTCTCGATGGCGGACGAAGCCCCACCATAGGAGGCACCAACCTTCTTAACCGAAGAAATCGAACTCCGCGAATTATCACCACGCGAGTCCGGATTAACAGAGATATTGCTGATAAACTCCACCGAACCATCTTTAGTGGTTACAGACCCCTGCTGCGAGGGCTTCGACGTCGCCGCCGGCCTGACCGAACTGCAGCTCGTCGCGACAAAAATCAACAACGCTATGGGTATGATAGTTTTCAACATATTTCGCACTTACACGGATATTGGCATCAAATAATATCTTACAAATATAGCAAAGTTTCTGCCAAAAAATCGCAATAATATTGATACCCAATTAATTGATTCAAATCTGAACAGCTACCGTACGAAATCGTACATACCCCCATCTACCCGCCAACCACAACCTGCTGATCCCCAATCCTAAAAACATATGGCACTCCATTGGCTACAATAGCCCAAACACTGGGAAATCCAGATCCCGCAAACCATTGGCAAAATGCTGACTAACTACTTCAAGGTCGCCTGGCGTAACCTCGTCCAGAACAAGGTCTACTCCTCTATCAACATCCTCGGCCTGGCCGCGGGCCTGACCATCGCCCTGCTGATCGGACTCTGGATCACCGACGAACTCAGCTTCGACAGGAATTTCTCCAACTACAACCGCATCGTACGCGTCCTCGAGAACAGCACCCACGCCGGCAACACCCGGTCCCTCCGCTCCATTCCCATCCCGCTGGGCCCCGAGCTCCGCACAAAATATGGCTCGAACTTCAAAAGGGTAGCCCTCGCCTCCTGGATCCAGCCGAACATCCTCGCTAACGGCGATAAAAAGATCAGCCGCGGCGGCATGTTCGCCGAACCCGACCTCCCCGCCATCTTCTCCCTGAAGATGATAAAAGGCGACTGGCACTGCATCGACGACCCCAGCTCCATCGTCATCAGCCGGTCCACAGCTGCCGCCCTCTTCGGCCCCGACACCGACCCCGTCAATAAAACAATAAAATTCAACAACAAAAGCCTCCTAAAGGTCAGCGGTGTATACGAAGACTTCCCCTACAACTGCGAGTTCAGATACCTCAAATTCCTTACCCCCTGGGCCTTTTATGAGTCCGACCTGGAATGGGTGAAAAATTCCCACAACAACTGGGACAACAACTCCTTCCAGCTCTATGCACAGCTGCAGGACAACGTCGACATAGCAATAGTGAGCGCCAAAATAAAGGGCGCCCTCGAAGGCCACGACAGAAAAGACAAGCCCGAAGTCCTTCTTCACCCCATGTCCAAATGGCACCTCTACGGCGAATTCAAGGACGGCAAGAACACCGGCGGCAGCATCCAGTTCGTATGGATGTTCGGTCTCATCGGAAGCTTCGTCCTGCTGCTCGCCTGCATCAACTTCATGAACCTCTCGACCGCCCGCAGCGAACGCCGGGCAAGAGAAGTAGGCATCCGTAAAGCCGTCGGCAGTCTAAGGACCCAGCTCATCACCCAGTTCCTCTGCGAGTCGGTCATGATAGCGGCAATAGCGCTCTGCCTGGCCATTCTCCTCACCGAGCTGGCCCTGCCCTGGTTCAACCACCTCGCCGACAAAAAGATCGTCCTGCCCTGGGACAACCCTGTATTCTGGTTGGCAACGCTCTGCTTTACCATATTCACCGGCCTCATCTCCTGCAGCTACCCGGCCCTCTATCTTTCTTCCTTCAGTTCGATCAAAGTCCTCAAGGGAACTTTCAAAACAGGACGTTTTGCCTCCATACCACGTAAAGCCCTGGTAGTGCTTCAGTTCACCGTCTCGGTATCCCTGATCATCGGCACCATCGTGGTATACACCCAGATAGAATATGCGAAGGACAGACCCGTCAACTACGCCCGCGCCGGCCTGATCAGGATCGATATGAATACGCCGGACCTCTTCGGCCACTATCAGGCCATGCGCGACGACCTGCTCAGGACGGGCGCGGTAGCCGACATGGCCGAGTCCTCCAGCCCCATCACCGACGTATGGAGCAACCAGAGCTCCTTCGACTGGCACGGCAAGCCCCCCGGCATGTTCCCTACCTTCGGCGTCATCGGCATAACCCACGACTTCGGCAGGACCATCGGCTGGCAGTTCGCGCAGGGCCGCGACTACTCAAGGGACTTTCCATCCGACAGCAACGGCATCATCATCAATGAGGCCGCCGCAAAATTTATGGGCTTCACCGATCCCCTGAATGAGACGATAAGATACTTCGACAACCCGCCCGGAAAGAACCTTCACGTCCTGGGCGTGGTAAAGGATATCGTTATGGAATCGCCATTCGAACCGGTAAAGCCAACCGTTTTTCTGCTCGACTACAACTGGGGCAACATCATCCTGGTCAAGCTCGACCCGAAACAAAGCCCCCACGAAACCCTTCCCAAAGTCGAGGCCGTATTCAAAAAGTACAACCCCGGCTCTCCCTTCGAGTATAAATTCGAGGACACCGAGTACGCCAGTAAATTTGGCGACGAAGAACGCGTCAGCAGCCTGGCTACCTTTTTTGCCACATTCGCAATCTTCATCAGCTGCCTCGGTCTCTTCGGCCTGGCCGCCTTCACCGCCGAACAACGCACCAAGGAAATTGGTGTCCGCAAGGTGCTCGGCGCCTCGACACTCAACCTCTGGAGCCTCCTCAGCAAGGACTTCATCGGCCTCGTAGCCCTCTCCTTCCTGATCGCGATCCCCCTGGCCTGCTATGCGATGAATAAATGGCTGGAAAACTATCCCTACCACACGAAAATATCCGTTTGGGTCATCATGGCAACCGCCATGAGCGCCCTGCTGATCACCCTGGCCACCGTCAGCTTCCAGACCATCCGGGCGGCGCTGAGCAACCCCGTGAAAAGCCTTCGATCGGAATAGCACCCCGGCGCGGACAACAGCATCGGGCGCCAACCGAACCCGTTCGGTCCAGCATGTGCAAAAATTGTGCGTATGGGCCTGACCAGCAAACTATATATGTCCAACTTTGTTAGTTAATTGCAGGTCCATACCACAGATACACATGGCGAAATTCTCACATCTACATACCCATACCCAGTACTCGCTCCTCGATGGAGCCGCATCGATCCAAAGCCTCTACAAAAAGGCCATCAAGGACGGCATGCCCGCCCTGGCCATCACCGACCACGGCAACATGTTCGGCGCCTTCGAATTCGTATCCGAAGCCTACAAGCACAAGAATGAGGACGGAACCCTCAAGGTCAAGCCCGTCGTAGGCTGCGAGTTCTATGTAGTCAAAGACCGCACCCGCAAAACATTTACAAAAGACCAGCGCGACGAACGCTATCATCAGATACTCCTCGCCAAGAACAAGACCGGCTACCAGAATCTCATCAAGCTCACCTCCTTCGGCTATACCGAAGGCCTCTATAGCAAATACCCCCGCATCGATAAAGAGCTCATCCTCAAATACCACGAAGGACTTATCGCCACCACCTGCTGCATCGGCGCCTACGTTCCCCAGACCATCCTCCACGACGGCGAGGAGAAGGCCGAGACAGAATTCAAATGGTGGCTCGACCTCTTCGGCGAAGACTATTTTATCGAGCTGCAGCGGCACAACATCAAAGAGCAGGAGATCATCAACGCCACCCTGCTCAAATTCGCAAAAAAATACAACGTCCCGGTCATCGCTACCAATGACAGCCACTATACCGACCGCGACGACGCCAACGCCCACGACATCCTGCTGTGCATCAATACGGGAGAGAAACAGACTACCCCCGGCTACGACGACATCGTCAACGACGATCTCAATACCAAGAACCGGCGCTTCAAATTCCCCAACGACCAGTTCTATTTCAAGACCACGGAGGAAATGAGCACCCTCTTCAAGGACATCCCCGAGTCGATCGACAACACCAATATGATCGTCGACCGCGTCGAAGTGCTCAATCTGAAAAAGGACATCCTCCTCCCCGCCTTCCCCATCCCGAAGGAATTTCAGATCCACAACGATAGCAACCTCGACCAGTGGGAATACCTGAAATACCTCACCTATGAAGGCGCCAAGCTCAGATACAGCGACCTGACACCCGATATAACGGAACGCCTCGAATTCGAGCTGTTCACCATCAAGACCATGGGCTTCGCCGGCTACTTCCTTATCGTATCCGACTTCATCAAGGCCGGACGCGATATGGGCGTCTTCATCGGCCCCGGCCGCGGTTCCGCAGCAGGCAGCGTCGTTGCCTACTGCATCGGCATCACCAATATCGACCCGATAAAATACAACCTGCTGTTCGAACGCTTCCTCAACCCCGACCGTAAGTCCATGCCCGATATCGACACGGACTTCGACGACGTGGGACGCCAAAAAGTCATCGAATACGTCGTGGGCAAATACGGCAAGAATCAGGTAGCCCAGATCGTTACCTATGGTACCATGGCCGCCAAGATGAGCATCAAGGACGTGGCCCGCGCCCTCGACCTGCCCCTGCCGGAATCCAACGCCCTCGCCAAGCTCGTGCCCGAACGTCCCGGCATCGAGCTCAAACGCGTCCTCCACGCGCCACTAACGGCTAAAGACGGCGAGAAATCCCTCGAAGAAAAGGACGGCGTAAGCCCCGATGACCTGGTCAATGTCCGGCTGCTGCGGGATATCTACAAAGGCGAGGACATGCGCAGCCGCGTCCTCCACGAGGCGGAAAGACTCGAAGGCTCCGTCCGCAACACCGGTCTTCACGCCGCGGGCATCATCATCGCCCCGGA
>Ga0105239_10002292_pt1 | contig 24454 bp, 21 predicted proteins | sample KBSC44metaG_FD_92761 | JGI IMG/M metagenome (GOLD analysis project Ga0105239, IMG submission 92761) | Corn rhizosphere microbial communities from Kellogg Biological Station, Michigan, USA - KBS C4-4 metaG | ecosystem: Host-associated > Plants > Roots > Rhizosphere > Soil | place: Michigan, USA...
CGCTCTCGGAAGACGAAGATCACGTCTCACATCTGCAAGCCCTCTGCTCGGGCGGGGACTTTCTAGACTAGGGAGCCAGGACTTAGTTGATCCATCACGGCTCACTCTCGACGACGACGAATTTGCCGATCTAGACCAGCGACTCGGGGCGGGCCTTGATGTGGACTTTGAACTGTACGGTCCCTCTGCAGCCGTGGACACACAAACCGCTCAACAGAGCCAATGGGTCACGCAGGCATTGGAGAATGAAGCGCATAATTTTCTGGTCTTCCTGCAAGAAAAGATACAAGAAAAAGCAATAAGTAGCGAGCAAGGCAGCGAGGGAATTGAGGAAGCAGATCAGAGAGCAGGTAGCGAGAGTCTCACCTTCAGCGAGCTTCTTCCGCCAGAGCATAATTCGCATGCTGTTGCGGCTCAAGGGCTACTTCACGTGCTCGCACTAGCAACGAAAGGGATGGTTGCAGTATACCAGGAAGTGGCATTCGGGGAAATTGAGATGGCGATATCAGGGCATTAGGAAGTCAAAGGAGGACCTGCTAGCCTGAAGAAGAAAATGTGGATGGCCCACAAAGTTGGGAGCGTGTACAAGTATTACGGAAGGGCCTGGATCCGGATTGAGAAGCTGCATGACTGTTTATGATGATAGAGAAGATGGACCGACTACCTCGTGTATACGAAGTGCTATACTGCATAGAGGTGACAGTGGAATGGTGTCTGCGCCAGGGTGATGAAATGCCTGTTGAAAAGTGAAAGCAGGATCGTCGGCGGGAAATAGAAGGGGCAACGTGCGACTTCGGGTATCTATGAGCCGATAAATTCAAGGCACCAACAAATGGAAATGATATGGCAATTCAAGGGATCAACCCGGACGATTCGTTGAAAAGCAATTCGAGTTCTTAGACAGGATCATTGAAGAACGTGGATGTGGATGTTTCGGACGCCAGACCGTTTGATCGACGGCAACCGCCAGGGCGATGGGCGAGCAGTGATGGGCAATAAGCAACAGGCAGGTGGGGATGGCGGTTGTGGCGGGCGTGGCGCAGGATGAGAGTCAAGCCACAATGCAAAATGCAAAATGCGGTCTTGTGACACTCTCAGTTTCAGGCCCTTCCCTTTTCTCTCAGACGCAGAGAACGGGGTGGCCGTCTGTCGAGAATCCCAATACGGAGTCCTTGATTGAAGGGTTGGCTACACAGCCCCTTGACAGTCACCTGGTCGCGTCTGGGCCAATGCTTGCGCGTTGCGAGGGATCGGGTGGCCAATGCAGGCGTCATTTAGCGGGAGATCGTGAGAGGATTGGAGGTTGGTTGCGGCGAATCATGAGTCAGTGCCTGGCATGAAGCAGCGCAAAGGACTCTTTGTTCTCCGCAATGAAACTGCACAGCATGAGTAAGTAGCCTACGAGGAGCCCGAGCCTGTAGGGTCTCGTGGCGGTATTGAGGGTATCCCTACTTCGCACGGAGTTACTTGAATACCATTTAGAAATCATCATAGACGAGGCCGTGATGATGAGATTACGTTAGATTGCCTCTGCCGATGTCCCTTGGGCCTTGATGCCCTGAAGGGATCAATTGATTTCTTAGCGAGCGGGCAGCTTCCCGGCTGATCCTTGCTCCTCGTCCGGGTCGTTGCTGGTGGCTCCTTCCTCAAGACCTGCGCCCCGAGCCCTGGCTCCTGGCTCCTGCCCCAGTCCAGCCCAGTCCAACGTGGCCCCAGAACGGCCATTGCGCCCAAAGCAAAAAGCTCACTCGTCTTTGACAATTTGACACAGTCAATCATTCAGCCGTTGCTCATCCACCACAATATTACAATATACAGGTGGTGCTGCTCAACAACTTGGTATGAGCACATCGCCAACATTCCAAAACTCAGTTCTGTCGCTTCTTTTTCACTGCCATTTTCTCGCCATCTCCTCTCGCCTGATCGCCGAGACGCCTTTCCTTCGTCCTTCACTGCCTGATCCGTTGGCTCCAGATGACAATGGCCTGTGATTCTGGGTGGCCTTGAATCCCAATTTAGTACTGTGCTGCAGTAACTTCGTGGAGCCATTGGTTGCCGAAGACACAATTCACTTGACGACTTGAATCATTCATCCATTCAAACGGGCTTGCCCGACGACTCCCTTTCCCCAAGCTACAATCAATTGAGCCCCGCCTTCCGATTGCTGCTCTAAAAAAAAAATGGCTGGCAATTACCACCGTCAGCCATGGCAGCAAGGTCCGATGGCCGCTCAACCATCATATCAGCCTGACCGCCGAAACGAACAGTGGCAATCGCAAGAGCAGGGACGATCTCAAGGCGGATACAACCAGGAATACCAACGGTTCAACGAGTACCCCAAGAGTCAGAATGGTTACAATACAGGACATCCACCTGACCAATATCAACCGCAAGAGCAATGGCAAGGTCGGAGCCAAATTCAATATTCGCAGACTGCACCTCAACAGAACTACTCAAATTTTCCAGACGGTTATCACAGTGACTCCGGTCATGGCCAGTATGACCAAGGACCGGCTGCGAATCGCAACCATCAATATGACGAGCGATATCGAAGCAACAACGGCCAGGGAAGGCCACCAATGCAGCAGAATGGATCCTCCCAATCCAACGACAATAGGCATCCGCCTCGAAGTCAAAGATCTGAAAATTCCACGCCGAAGCATCGACCGAAGCGTAAGTGTCTTACCCCCATGCCCAACCCAGCTCGTACGGCTAACACTCCAAAGCACGCGAAAGAATATTGCGTGAGCCAAGCTCTCCAAAAACACTTGCATGGGACAACCCATTTGGCGCTTTCCCTCCGAAGCAGAAACCAGGCGAGCAAGACAAGCATTCAAGTCTAGACAAAGCAATGGATGATCTAAGCATTGGTGGTCGTCGACACAGTGGTGGGTTTGAGAGACCATCCACCTCCCACGGTCAACGGGGGCCGCCTTCAAGAAAAGATCCACCAAGGCCCAGCACTTCGCACGATCGTCGCCCTGGCATGTCTACTCCTCCATATGACCCTCAGATGCCTCTGCCTGGTCGGCAATCTCCCGAGGTAAGTCGCCAATACCAGGACAACCGCCCACAAGGGGTTAGGGCAAGTCCACCAAGACAGCGCATGCACCAGCAGCTCCCCCCTGGGCCTGCACCACAACACCGAGGGCCTCCTCCACAGAATCGAGGCCCACCTCCACAAACCCGCCCTCGGCCTGATCAATATAACGAGATGGACTCATATGGCGTCCAAAATGGGTTTGATTCTTATTCCAATGGCTATGGTCCACCCGGAGGTCAACGAGATGAATATGGCCTTGACGAAGGCTACCAACGAGATCATATCCCACAATCTATGGCCCATCAGTCTCCAGTCGATCCTTATGGTCGAAACAATCTCCAACGGGCTGCTACGTTTGAAGATTTTAAACCCCCTCCACGGGCAATGACCACTGGTCATGTAGATCAAGGAGGTCATCGAGGGGCACATCCAGCTGGACTTACCCAGACGAGGAGTAATGAAATGCCCAACTTCGATGCCATTCCAACGCAACAGAATGAGAAGGTGAATGAACTATTCGACTCGAGTCCACCATCACACGAGCAGCGGGCATATCAAAAACCTATTTATCAGGGTCCGGGTTCGTATTCCGACCAACCAAACCCGTGGCACGATCAGTCTAATCCTCAGGAGATAGTGTCTCCCTTAGCCGAATTTTCTTTTGATCTGCCACCTAGTATAAACCAGCGCCCGATGACGCCGAGCCGAAATGGACCGGCACCGATGCCAGACGGATATCATTCTTATCAGCAAGGCGACCAGAGAGGCTACGATCAAGGACCAGGAAGAAATGATGGATTCGAGGACTTTCAACATCAGCAAGGATCTTCCCAACACCCTCCACGAGCGGTGAGTCGTAACGGTGTGAAGCCACAATTGAACAACATACCCCGACCACCACCGTTGCCTGTCACAGCGCCGGGATATCGGTCTTTCAGTGAAGGCCAGAACCCCCGAGGGCAGATGAACAATGCATCACGACCTGAGGCGAGGGGTCTTGATATGGGGAACCCATACAATCAAGAACCCCAACAGGACGAGAGAGGGCCACTAGGAGCAGCTGGTAACGCACCATATAACCCGAATTGGAATCAATCGGCTCCAAACCAGCCGTATCAACAGCAATTTGGACAAGGCCCGCCCGCAAGGACCACATCTCAAGATAATTACAAGCCTGGGCCTCCTGGGCCGCCTCAGCCTGGTTACATAAACAACGCACATCCAGTACCTGTACGTCATTATGGTACATCTGCACCAGCTAGCAATAATCCAGATGCATTGCCAGCTCATCCAGAACCAGTGAGGCAGGGGACAGGTGATTTCAACAACGGCTACAGACCTCCAGGCGGGCCAAACGGGCCACAGCAAGGGCCAGCCCCAGCAGCTCCAGCGAACCGACAAGTCTCTGGACCAGTGCCCAGTGGTAGGGCTTCACCCAACACGGTCACACTGCAGGAAGTTAACAGTTTGCGGGAGGCGTACAGTCGAAACCCCAGTGATTATGCGCTGGGGCTGAAGCTTTCGAAAAAGTTGGTGGAGGCAGCACGTGTACTTTCAGATGAAGGGGGTGCAGCAGATGCCAAACAGACCCAGAAGAATCGGGAGAAGTACATTTTTGAGGGGCATAAATTGGTGAAGAAAATGGTTGCGGCGAACTACACGGAAGCCATGTTCTACTTGGCCGATTGTCATGGACAAGGACTTTTGGGACTCGCTGTGGATCCTCGAGAGGCGTTCCATTTATACCAATCGGCAGCGAAACTAAACCATGCTCAGAGCGCATACCGAGTTGCGGTGTGCTGCGAGTTGGGGCAGGAAGAGGGGGGTGGAACCCGAAGAGATCCCTTGAAAGCGGTACAATGGTACAAACGAGCCGCAACGCTGGGAGATCCACCGGCGATGTACAAAATGGGCATGATTCTGCTCAAGGGACACCTCAACCAGCAGAAGAGCCCTCGAGAGGCAGTTTCATGGCTCAAACGAGCGGCCGAACGAGCAGACAAAGACAACCCACATGCGCTGCATGAACTGGGTCTCCTTTACGAATCGGCAACGCCGACTGATCATATTGTCAAGGACGAAAGGTACTCTGTTCAATTGTTCCAGCAGGCGGCAGAGCTAGGGTACAAGTATTCGCAATTCCGTTTAGGATCGGCATACGAATACGGGTTGCTTGGATGCCCGATCGATGCTCGGCAGAGTATTGCGTGGTATACCCGGGCTGCGGCTCAAGGAGAACACCAGTCGGAGCTGGCGCTTAGTGGATGGTATTTGACTGGTTCGGAACCCCTTCTTACACAGAGTGACACGGAAGCATTCCTCTGGGCCAGGAAAGCAGCAAGTTCTGGGCTTGCGAAAGCTGAATATGCAATGGGCTACTTCTTCGAGGTTGGAATCGGGACTGGGGTTGATGTGGAGGAGGCGAAGCGGTGGTATTATAGGGCAGCTTGTGAGTTTTCCCTGGTATGGTTTTACCGACGTCGCCATCACTAACATTAAAACACAGCGCAAAATTTTGCAAAGGCTCGCGAGCGTTTGGAAGAATTGAAGAGGGGAGGGCAAAGGCACCAGAAGACGCGGGTGTCGAGAACCAACGTGAAGAACGATGGTGAGTGCACGGTAATGTGAAATGGTGACATGGTGATATGGTGATACGTGGGATGTGGTTGATGAGGGTGATGAATTCGATTTGATTCTGTTGTGTGCGATATTGTCATCTTGTCGAATTCCACCTTGAAAGATTGACGACAAATTGGGATTGGACGCCGACAGGTTGACCAAGCTAGGCAATCTTGTGATAGAGCTACCTAGATATTCATGGCACGAGGAACCTTACAGTACTACATAATGCACATTGGTTGTTTATCGGCCTGGGAATATGGAATTCCAGGCCAACCACAGGCCATCTATCTAGGGGCAAGAACGAACGATGTGATTGTTTTGCTTGGGTTCCTATTCAGCAGTACTTTGTATTATTAGTATCCCAGGTCACGACGGATGAGGGAATCCTCCGTCCTCCATCCTCGATGAGGAGGAGAGAATGAATAATCCCCAGACTGTCAGACATAATACTCCGTACTCCATACTGTAGTATGATAGGAGATGGCATTGTGCCTGGAGGACAGTTGTGGGTCAAACAAGATCAGACGTTGGAATAGTAGTGAAACCGGAAGTGGTACCTACCATCGGAAGGTTCTGAAGCAGCCTTGGAACGACTTGAGCCTCGCTGTAGTGGGAAGTGGGCCGTTGAGACTCCCTCCAGAGTACGGAGTACAGAGGACCCTCTATGATAACGCCAGGTAGATTTAGGAAAGTCTCAAATAGTAATTAGTGGATTGGACCTGATTCATCGCAAGATCATGCTGCGCTGCCCTCAATCAACAACCTGGAATGCTGCTCGTAAATTAGATGGAAGTGAGAGGGACATTTAATCGTAGAGGGAAAATACAAATACCGAGTGTATGAGTAATTACCCGATACCATACGAAGTAGGTGCGAAGACTCGAAAGGGCGGGATGAGGTCACACAGTCTTGGCCTGTTGGGAACTGAGAAAGCCTGGGAAGCCCAAAACTTATTAGGTAATGATACCGTAACACCTCGTACATGGTATTGCCCACAGGTGCTCTGCTACTTATGTATCCTCCATACTCCGTACTGACTTCAATGACTAGAGGCACGCAGATCCCACCGGTTAGATGCACGACATCGAAGGATTCTTTTGCCATGTTCGCCATTTCGCTAAGCCGTTCAATTGGAACACCAGACGAAACAAATAAAGTCTTCGCTTAAATGGCTCGGCTGGGCACAAGATTGTTGAACAAAACTGGCAGCGCACCGCCACCACCCGTCCAATTGGGCAATTGGAAGACTGGCATCCACCAGCAAGAAAAGCAAGGAACGACATCCTTTGCGAAGTGAAGTGCCTTCGTATTCTTTTTCCAAATGACTTTTTCTTCTCTTTGGACGGATCGAACTTCCACTCGCCGATTCCCGATCGCAGAGCCCCCCCCCGCCCAATCAAACAAGAAACCACCAGCAGAGTCTTCTGAACTTTTTCTAGGCTGACGGCTTCATCGGTAACCTCAATGAAAAAGCCGTCTCTGCTCAACCGTCAGCCACAGCTGGACTCTTCCTTTGTGCAAGTCGTCTGTACGCAGTAGTCGATTGTCTGTACCTGGTGACCAAGATTGACGTCTGTGCGTCATTTTCGGCCAGCATTTGAACTTTCGCCTCACCCGCTCTGGGTGGCTTTTCGGTGGCTATTCTCTGGCTCTGTATTTGTGTGGCTGTTGTGTGGGGTACGGAGGACTCGTACTCGTAAGTACCAGTATTAGCACGGCGTTTGTCTGGTCATGTCTGACATCTCGATTGTCGCACCTCCTCGCTCAACCCACGGGCCACTCCTACATGCAACCATGATGTGAAACCTCACCTCCACCTTCGAGAGCGTCTGCTGTCTGCATCAGACGATGGCAAACCTCAGCCGTGAATGATAAATGTAAAAGGTATTTGTGGTCGGCTCTCTCTGTTCCTCCTCAAGCTCCATCCTGTTCAAATCCTGTTATCAGTTAATGATAACCAATGACCTCCCATTTTCTTTGTTGAGCCTATTGTCTTCACGCTTCGGCCCTATCACCACACCACCATCACATCGATCACATCCCACTCGATCGACGTTTATTCCCCGATCCGTCCAATACCACCATTACCACCAATCAGCCCTGAAGGTGGTACATGCTTTGTGTGACGTCTACAGTTCACCACCCAAGACTGACTCCCTTTATCTCTCTCAACATCCCCTGGTGAATCTCAGTCGTCAGCCTCATATCATCACCATTCAACCCACTTGCAACATATCTCTATACTTACCACCTTCGACATCTTGACCCACCAACATCACCAAAATCCCTACGTACCATTCGATAGCCAAACATTCCCCGGCACAAAAGGGGCAAATCGAAGACGACATCATTTTCATTTCCATATACCTGTCCACTTAATATACTTCATATCCTCGACTTGAACTCCGCCAGTATATAAAACCTTATCCCCAACCATGCCCGACTCACCCACCCAAATGTTCCGCTTTCCCACCTTTCGTGATACCCCAACTTGTCAGAACTGCTCCACCGCTCAAGCATCCCTACAGGAGATCCTCAGGCGAGACTCACAGTCGTCCTCACGCCCAGCCATTTCCTCGTCTTCCGTGGATAAGAAGCCACGGACTAGTTCGACATCCACCACCTCAACGGCTTCCTCCTTCCACACCACTTCGAGAACGCCCAGTCCGAAAAGTGCCACTCCTCAGCCAAAGTCGGCATCGAAGGACTCCAGGCACAAGCAGAATACTCAGGCTCGCTCCCTGAATTCCTCCAATTTCCGGTGACAGAGTGGGGGAGGGGTTTCTCGCTGTTTGCGCACATACACCATTAAACCTGCTGGCCAGCACTCGGGACGGCTCTGCGAGCACATAACAGCCCCTGCTAGACCTATCATCACCATCTGCCGCCAGTTCCTTCTTCGGATCTAGCGCTCCTACCCGGCCACTTTCGCGCTTTTGCCTTGTCACAGCTTAGCCACCACATGATGCCCAGCTCGAAAGGCGAGCCCACTGATCCGGAACTCCGCGAGAAGATCAAGGAGGAAGTCAAAAACGAGGGAAAAGGCAGGTCCAGTCCAGCCCACTTCCCCTCGTCTGTCTGTTTTATGCGTTTTTGGTCCCAGCCACTAATGGCGATCGAGATGTAGGAGGCGGCAAAGGCTACTGGTCAGCCTGGAAAGCGGGCGAGTTGGCCCGCCGCTACGAGGCCCAGGGCGGCGACTACAGGGACACCGGTGATAATAAGAACAAGGCGAAGAAGGGGACGCCTGAGAAGAAGGATGGGAAGTAACAGAAACAGAAGAACAGCAGAATTGGAAACCGCCAGTGATGATCAATTATAGTGAGGCGTCAGCTCTTAGAGCAGGCAGGACAGCATATAAGTCGTAAAGAAAGCTAATGGGGATCGGCAATCTGCCCTCCTTGTATTAATTGTACTCCGTACGGAATTCTGAGTAATTAACAATTACTGGTCTGCATGCCAGCTTGCGTCGCTCACTCGTCCCACTTCCATCCCGTCTGCTCGTATTACATAGCAAAGCTCGTTTAGCTCACTCGAACCCCTACAGTGGGCTGGCTCTGATACTGCATGGCACAATAGCACGGATGACTCAAATGTTACATTTCATGAGGTGTTGAACAACATATCTTATCTTTGGTGGGCCAGGAATGCACAAACATTTATTTTTTTTGAATCTTTCTGTCAGAATCCTGTATACTTTTTTCAAGAAGGAAAGGAACAAACGATGAAACTCCTGTGGAGGTCTGTCACCGAACGAAAGCGAGACCACTTCCCAAAAACATGGCCTCGGTCGTCTTGACCTTGGAATGCCAGTGATGGCGCCCGTGTTGGAAGAGACTCAGACGACCCTGTCTGTCGGACTCTCCAGTCCTCGTCCTTCCGCCCTTTCGTCGAGTCTGCTCGAATCCCATGTACAATCCAAAAGGGACCGCCCTCATGGTGTCCTGTCCCCGTCAATGTTTTATCTCCCAGAACTTCATGCAACTCCGCTCAGCTCAGCTCTGCCTTTCCCCGCCCCCCGGGCACAGCATTACACCTATAGCTTCTGCTCAACCTTCTTCTCCACATCCTTGACGGCGCCAGCAACCTCTTCCTCGAGGCTCTTCGCCGCACCTGCGGTGCCCTTGATGGATTGCTGATACAGGAAGATACGGGTCACCTGTGTCGTTCCAACGAGGAAGAGGCAGAAGTTCACGGCTGCGAGACTGTAATCCCCAGTCGACACAGGTCGGTTTGGTCAGTCTCGGGTCATACGCACAATATACATTTCAGGAAGAGGAGGGATATGAGTGGGTGAGTCGGGTGGTAACATACAGCATATTCTGGGGCTTGATGATGAAGCACCATCTGGTCCAGATGGAACCGGTGGCCATGAGGGCGAGGTTCTGAGTCAGGGACAGCTTCTCAGCCGGGCGAAGGAAGTCGGAGGCGCCGGCGAGGACCACACCCCATTTCATGACTGGGGCCCTGTTTCAACCAAAAGAGGGAAATGTCAGCGCACCATTTCTCAAAATTATACGTGGCATCCATCGCTCCCGTACAAGCCATCGTATGAGTCTGGCTGCTTGTGGAGGCAGAGAGGATATATATATATATATATATAGGTGAACAAGTCCTACCAGAAATGCACGGTCTTGATGCCGACTTCGCTGGTCCATAATCTTTGGAAAATGCTCTGTGGCTGCGCAGTCTCCGCGGCAGGGTTCGATGCGGTGCCTTGAAACCTTCTGAAGAGTGGGCTTCGCATGCGAGTCGTGAAACCCGTCGATGAGCGTGAGGTCTGTTGCGCAAAGCGCAGGCCGAAGCGCGGGGTGGACATTTTTTTTATGACTGTGTATAGAGAGCGGGCGAGCGAGATTGTTGGGAGATGAGTCAAGTGTAGGCGAGGTTTTGCTTCGGCCAGACAAGGAAGTGAGTGGAGAGGAGAGTATCGCCTTTGTGTCTGGGTGCAGTGAGGTCGGTGGGAGACACAGCAATAGGAAGAGAGCGAACGTCCGTCTACAATCGGATTGTGAGTCGTGGAGTTGTGAGTAATGATGGATGGGGTTGAGGAGTTGCTCCAGAGTTCACCAGAGCCATACGGCTAAATGTTTCCTTTCTGCTCCTAATCTCCGTCCGATGATGTTGAAACTCCTTCGGGCAATTTCTCTTGCCTCTTTATCGCGTCGCCGCAGCTTGGTTTAAAGCAGCAATAATTACGAGCTCGATTCAACGTCCAGCTATTGGCTCTCGAAACCCTCATGTCGTCGAGAACGTCCCTCGCACTCAACTGCTTTTACAGACAATAAGCAATCTCTCAGCCAATATGGCAACCAAGTACGCCTTCACGCAAGGCCTCCGAGAGGTGCGCTTCCATCTCTGCAGCTCCAGCCCCGCGAGTGAAGCAGCAAGGTAGGTCACAAATCTCCTCTCCCAGGAGCACCTCTCAATTCGAGGTTTGCGCAACACGTGCCTGACAGGAACTACACAGGACCTTCCTGAAGCGAGCCTACCCTACGATGAAACATCACAACCCGTCGACTCCTATATTAATACGGGAAGCGACCGGTGTAGAGCCTAAGATCTGGGCTAGATATGGTACGCTAATTTGGACATGGAATGGCGGACGAACCACCTCGGTACTGATTTGATTGATTTATAGGATTTGGAAAGGAGAAGTCAGAGTCATTAGCAGGTAGGAATCGACGACCCTGAAGTGCTGGGCAGGGAATGCTGACGGACATGATATAGGACTCTCGGACAAGGAGATCGAGGACAAAGTGACGACCCTGGTCAAAAGCGAATAGACACAATATTTCCAGCATACAGCGATCAAGGATCCAAGGACTGTACGTTTATATTACAGGAAATCATTTGTGTCCCCATTGCCGGAAAGCAAGTGAAGTGATGACAATTGTACATATGGTTTTGCCCAAATACCAATACTGTGGGAAAAAAGAAAGAGAAAATTGAAAACGCTATGGGTCCCTTTTGCCGATCGTATATACACCTCTCAACTCGCAGCTGCGACCTCGCCAAATCGATATTGTGCCCATGCCATCGGCCCTTCTACGAAGGTAAACAGCTGCTTGCCGTTGTCCTCGCCCGCAGCACCCACGGCAATGTGAGCCGGCAGGAGATGCTCAAAGGTAGGATGAGCCAGCCTAGCATCCGAACGCTTGAGCAGCTCGACCATCAACTCATCCCTGTGCTTGCCGGGCTCCGTCTCCGCCGCGTCCTTAAGCGCCTGGTCGAAATCAACCGCATAGGCGGGCAGACTTCCACCCCCAGCCCCTCGCATCATGAAATGGCGTAGATTATGGATACTCATGCCCGAGCAGACGATTACGATATTCTCCTCGCGCAGCTTCTGCACTGCCCGGCCGAGCTTGATGTGCGCACCGGCATCCGTGTCGTTGTCAAACAGACTGACCTGCACGATCGGCACGGTGACGGGATTCTCCTTGGGGTCGAACATGACCTTGAACGGCACGAACGCGCCGTGGTCGAGCCCCCTCTCCTCCTCCTCCGTTTGGATCCCATTCTCGTTCAACAGCGCGATGATCTTGCGTGCGAGGGAGGGCGACCCCTTGTTCGGGAATTTCTCCGCGTAGTAGTGCCGCGGGAACCCGTAGAAGTCGTACAGCAGGGGTTCTTGCTCTGAGACATTGACTTCGATCGTGTTAGCTCGCTGTGCTTGCCAATGGGCGCTGAAGACCACGATGGCTGATGGCTTGACTTTCTGTGTGATTTCTCGCCCGATGGCTTGTAGCTCGGGCCACACGGGGTGCGTGTTGTCGTACATTGTTGTCGGGCCCTGGTGGTGGAGAGAGGATGGTTAGTTATTGGTTCAGAAGATGGATGTGAGGGAATAGTGTACTCACGCCATGTGAGACGAAATAGACAGGAGCCTTGCCCGCCATTCCTTTGGATATGCGGTTACTCAAATTCGCTGTCTGCGATGCGCCCGAGGCTGTGCTAGCTGATCTACCCCAGTAGTTCGCAAGTAACGACTTGACAGGCTTTAGCATGCGAGAGACAGACGTCTGTGCCAGGGTCGGTCCTGTGTCTCCACGCTCAGAAGCCGACGTGGAAAGTGTTATTGAGTCCTTTAGACCTGCTGCGAAGAGGACGCTGAGTAGCAGTACTCCGATTGATACCGTGATAGCCGCTGTGCGTATTCTCGTGCTTAGGTTTCGATGCTGGCTTTGAACCATTCCACCTCACGTTTTAAATAGGAGAAAGATCAAGGAGAATCGATACTATGTGACTGGTTTGAATTCGTCCACAACGTTCGGCTGTTTTCTATATGGGATTCTCGGATCTGACCCCTTCGCCTTTACACAGTCAGGCCCATGCCTGATTTCCAACATCCGGCCGATAGGCTTATTTACACACATAATGCAGGGGGGGAGGGGGCAAGTCCCGAAATCTCATGTGACATTCTGCTACGTTTTTAATTCATACCGCAGGCATTTGATTGGCTGCCGTATGGCGTGCTCCATATGCCGTTGATGCTGGGCTGGTGGAGGTTTAGCTAAGCCGGAGGGTCGATGCGGAATGAGTGCCGCTATATTACTTAGGTACGGCTTAGTTAAGGACTCTCCCCTTCAGCCTTGCCCTCGCCACTATTAATTAATTACTGGCACCTGTCTGCTTGTTGGGAGCTTGCCGTATTCTGTTGATTACAGTGCCAATAGAACATATTCCCAGCGATGCAGCTTTACACACTTAGAGTTAGCAGCTGCAGACCTTGATTTGGTATTTTTTTTGGGCTTTCATTTCTGACTTTTTTTTTACCATCGGATTATCCACCGGGTTCTATATTTTCTTAGTGCCTCATCACCACCATGAGTTCACTGGGGCCTTAGATACAATTTGCTTTCCATGCAGTTCCATTCACATTGCAAAACGAGATACAAGCAATTACCATTCCATCTTCTCCTTGGCATATAGATCGAGGTAGCTGTCAACATCCATAGAATCAAGCTTAGAAGCATCAGTGCCAAGAGTCAGTAGTTGCTGGATCTTAGCGTCATCAAAATGGTGGCTCAGATGTCTCTTGTACTTGGCCAGGATCTCTGGCTTGGCCTCATCTCTTCGCAATCTGTGGCCAAGGGGTGCCTCGACAACGACCTCATCAAGGACGGTGCCATCCTTCAAGGTAACAGTCAATGCATTAGAGATGGTTCTCAGAGCTGGGTCATGGTAGTCCTTGGTGAATTGAGGATCCTCAACACACTTGATGGTCTTGCGCAGGCTCTCGACCAGGGGCGAAGTAGCAGCTTCACCACCATCAAGATAGTCGGTAGCTTCCAGGCGGTTGAAAGCCAACATTGTGGCAACCATATATTGAACACAGTGGTCACGGTCTGCAAAATTGTCCATGGGCTTGAATTGCTTGTCGATAATTCGGATGCAAGCTTCGTGGGTGCGGTTAGTCACCTCCTTGATGTCGGCAGCAGACTTGCCCATATCAGCAAGGATTTTGTAGATCTTCTGTGCGGCCTCAACGGCGGTTTGGGAGTGGAACTCAGCAGGGTACGAAACCTTGAACAGGACGTTCTCCATGACGTAGCTTCCATAAGGACGCTGGAATTCAAACTTCTTGCCCTTGAAGAGAACATCGTAGAAACCCCAAACGGGGGCGGACAGAACTGTTGGGACACCAGATTGACCTTGCTGAACCTTGAAAGCCAGATTCACAGCTCTTTGGCAGGCATCACCAGCAGCCCAGGACTTTCGGGACATGGTGTTGGGAGTATGTCTGTAGGTACGCAAGCTCTGGCCGTCCACGAAAGCTTGAGACACGGCAGCCTTTGTTTGTTCTTCGGTGAGACCTAGCATTTTGCTGACAACAGCAGCAGAAGCGACCTTGACCAATAGAACATGATCCAAACCGACTCTGTTGAAGGAGTTCTCAAGAGCCAAACAACCTTGGATTTCATGTGCCTTGATCATAGCCTCGAGAACGTCCTTGATGGTGGGGATCTTTCCGCCAGCAACATTGCCACCGGCCTTGTTTGTTCGAGCAATCCAGTCTGCGACACCGAGAATAGCACCCAAGTTGTCAGATGGATGACCCCACTCAGCAGCCAGCCAACAATCATTGTAATCAAGCCATCGGATCATGGCACCAATGTTGAAGGCGCCGTTTACGGGGTCAAGCTGGAAGGGGGTTCCAGGAACTCGTGTACCATTGGGAACGGTGGTACCAGGGACCAAGGGCCCAAGGAGAGCACTGCATTGAGGGAATCGTAGGGCCTCGAGGCCACAGCCAATAGTGTCGAGGAGGATGTAACGGGAGGTGTCCAAGGCGACCTCGGAGTCAATCTTGAAGTTGTGAACGTAGCTGGCAATATCGGCGACCTCGGGGTCGTACGCGACAGCAGGAGCACCTGTTGGAGCTCCGGACATCTTGGAAGTGGTGGTGGAGAAGGGAGCAGCGATGGCGGATGCGGATCTCGGTAATCTGGAGGAAGGTTGTAGCGGGGAGAACGAAGGAGAGCGGATTGCTTGTGCAGGAGCTCGTACAGCTACGGCACCAGCAGCCAATCTTCGGAGAGGGAGACGTTTGATGGTGGAAGTAGCGAGCATGGTTTGGGAAGAATCGTTGAGTGGAAGTGGGAGAGGAAGTGGGACAGAAAGAGAGGGACGAGCAACCACAATGGTGTCCGTCACACTGCTAACTAGTGTCTATACTACTAGTCACCAGTTGCCCAGCTGTCACAAACAGGCCTGTGAGTCGAGAAGATTGGAGAGGAGCTGATGAGGTGCAAGCAGGTGAACAGAACAGGTGAACAGGTAGGAGGGAGGGAAAATATGAAAATAAATAATAATGGGACGTCGCGCGGTTCTTGTTCTGGTCTTGTTCCTTCCTGTTCCTGTCTCGTTTCTTTCCCAAGCTGTTCCTTCCCGATGGTCGACTGCCACTACAGCCCACCGTGACTGCCCAGGTGCCTCAAGGTGGCTGCTACAACTACAACTACTGATCCTCTCTTCTACCACTGTTGTTGCAATTCCCATCTACGCTCTACCTCATCAATCCCTAATTCCTCCTTACTGCTTAGTTGTTTTTCTTACTGCTCCGAATCGTCTATCCGACGCTGAGCGCTCATCCACTGAGATCTAAAAAACCTCAATCGCCGTGTCCTATCCCCTCATCCCTCCACCTCCTCTTGCCGATAGAGGCCCGATCACTGCCTCGGCCTCGGGTAGCCAAGGAATCCACCCTTGGCCGCCACAGACTCCTACCCACGCAACTTTGGCTGGGTCCCTCCACCACCCATTTCTCCGTACTCTCATCCTGTACGGAGTACAGACCTGTCCTAGCTCATTGCCGTATCGCGCCGTCAAGACAATTCTGTTCATCCTACCCCCTATCTCGCCTAGCTTCCTGTCTAAGTGTTTTCTCAGCTACGGTTGATTGGCTTATTCCCCTTCTTCCCGCGAGTCTCTCCGCCTCTAAAATTCATCCTGTCTGAACAACTCCTGGTCCAAGACAGTGAAAAGGATAACTATGTCCACTACACATTCAAATGTCCGCTATGACCCCGTTCGCAATACCGCTGGTGATCAGGATGACGGAGATCTGTCGGACGACGATGTAAAGGCCCAATCCGACCAGAGTCATGACACTCTATTGGGCCCCCCTGGATCGACTCAGTCTACCAGATATCTCAATTCATTCTACACTGGCCTTTTCGCCGGCCACAGACTCTCCAGGTCTTATATCGCCTCCTGTTTCCTGATAGTCACCGCCGTCGTCTCCGTCATCGGCGGGAGTGGCTATTGGGCATGGAAGACCGGTCAAAGTCAAATCGAAGGCCAATCGCCCCCTTGGTATCCAACGCCTCTTGGAGGAACATTGTCGTCGTGGCAAGTGAGCTACGACAAGGCTCGAAAGCTCGTTGAACGCATGACTCTTACTGAAAAGGTCAACATCACCACAGGCACCGGATGGGCTCAAGACCTTTGTGTTGGAAACACCGCCCCGGCCACAAATGTTGGCTTTCCCGGACTTTGTCTGCAGGATGGGCCCCTTGGAATCAGATTCGCAGATCACATCACCTCTTTTCCCGCCGGAATCACCGTCGGGGCCACCTGGAATCGTGACTTGATGCGTAAACGAGGTGCCGCCCATGCTCGTCAGGCGAAGCTTAAAGGCGTCCATGTCCTTCTAGGGCCAGCCATGGGCCCTCTTGGCAGAAATCCCGCGGGTGGACGAGTATGGGAAGGCTTTGGCAGCGACCCTGTGCTCCAAGGCGTGGCTGCATACGAGACAATTCAGGGGATTCAATCTCAGGGCATCATTGCTACCGCCAAACATTTAATCGGGAACGAGCAAGAACATTTCCGGAAATCTTTTGAATGGGGGATCCCAGAGGCACTGTCCTCCAATATTGATGATCGGACCTTGCATGAGCTATATCTATGGCCGTTTGCTGAAAGTGTGAGAGCCGGAGTCGCCAGCGTCATGTGTTCTTACCAAATGGTCAACAATTCCTATGCCTGTGCCAATAGTAAACTCATGAATGGTATTCTCAAGGATGAGCTCGGTTTCCAAGGCTTTGTCCAATCAGACTGGTTGGCTCAACGAAGTGGGGTGGCTTCTGCACTTGCAGGGTTAGACGTGTCTATGCCTGGAGATGGCCTTCACTGGATCGATGGGAAATCTCTTTGGGGCAATGAACTGACCCTGTCCGTTTTGAATGGTTCTGTCCCTGTACCTCGACTCAATGATATGGTGACCCGTGTGGTTGCTGCCTGGTATCAGCTGGGCCAGGATGCGTGGGAACACCATATTCCAAACTTCTCATCATGGACCGATGATGAATATGGCTACTTGCACGAAGGGAGCAGTACCAAACAAGAAAAAGTCATTGTCAACAAATTTGTTGACACCGAAAACGATGAAAGCCGCGAAATCGCGCGCCATGTTGCCGCCGAAGGTATCGTCCTACTGAAAAACGATGATGATATCTTGCCTTTGAGCCCGTCCCTGAAGCAGCAAGGCACTCAGAACCGCAAGAAGGTGGCCATCATTGGCGAAGATGCTGGTCCTGGTAATGGTCCAAACCACTGTGAAGATAGGGGTTGCAACCAAGGCACTCTTGCTGTGGGCTGGGGCTCTGGAGCCACCGAATTCACCTACCTGGTGGATCCCCTGTCGGCTTTGAAAGCCTCTTTTGACTCGTCCACGGTTGATGTCACAAGTTCTCTTGCAAACAAGGCTTCTAGTAGTCTAAGGAAGCAACTCGCCGAACAAGATCTTTGCATCGTCTTCGGTAATGCTGACTCTGGGGAAGGCTACCGTTTCTGGGAGACGCAACGGGCTGATAGAAATGACTTGGAACTTCAAAAACGGGGCTCTGCTCTCATCTCTAATGTCGCCGAATTCTGTGGTGGGCCTGTCGTGGCTGTCATTCACTCCGTGGGACCCGTCATCATCGAAAAATTTGTTGACATGCCCTCCGTCAAGGCTATTCTATTCGCCAATTTGCCCGGCCAGGAGAGCGGTAATGCACTGGCAGATGTTATTTTCGGCCGAATTGATGCGTCAGGAAGGCTTCCATACACCCTTGGGAAGAGCCTTGATGACTATGGTCCTGGAGCCCCGGTGCTGTACTATCCCAATGCTTTTATTCCTCAGGTGGACTTCAAGGAAGGAATTTATGTTGACTATCGACATTTCGATCGCGAAGGAATTGAGCCTCGATATCCCTTCGGCCACGGCCTATCTTTCACCACGTTCGACATCTCGGATCTGACCATTACCGAGCTGAAACCTAAGTCTGCGCTCCCGTCACCTCGTCCAAAAGGCCAAAGCCCGCCGAGCTACGATGAGAGTATCCCACCAGCAGAGAGTGCGTTGTTCCCTAATGGGTTCAAGAAAATGCGAAAATACATCTATCCATATATCTCCAGCACCAACGAGGTCAAAAAAGGTTCATACCCTTACCCTGACGGATATGATATCAATCATGAGCCAAGTCCTGCCGGAGGAGCAGAAGGAGGTAACCCATCGCTATACGAGGAGCATGTAGCTGTTCAAGTCAGTGTGACCAACAAGGGACTCCGCAAAGGCAAAGAAGTCGTTCAACTTTACGTGACATTGCCTGATTCTATAACAGAACCAACAACTGGAGAGGTTATTGATACTCCCGTCAAGACCTTGCGAAATTTCACAAAAATTGAGCTCAAGCCTGGTGAGAGACAATTGGTCAACCTCACTCTGACAAGAAAGGATTTGAGCTTTTGGTCGGTTGTTCGACAAAATTGGATTATGCCCGAAGGCGAATTTACTATTGCTGTTGGCCGAAGCTCGAGAGAGCTAGGCCTCCAAGGAGTCTATTAGAGAAATGGTTCGACGCTTCTGCTTGGAAAGTTGATTACATCGAGCAATCGAATTCATACTAGGTCCAAGAGCTGGGGGTGGCAACAAGGACCAAGGTCGTGATTACACAGAATTCGGTGACAACGGCTGGACTAACAAACACGAGCCAGTGGTCAATCTCTCCATTCATACATGCCCAAGAGATCACTTACTCGACAAATGCTGGTCAAGGCGGACCCCAAACCTCGGATGACTTGGCCAGGGAGCAAAGTCTGCGACTGAACCGAGGGAAGAAACTCCAGCTCACATCGTCCTTCCCCGCAACCCCACAGCAGTGACAAACAAATCCTCCATTTGTAACTCTACCCGCTTCGCTTGAGGATCACCTGCTCTGTATCACCCTGCCATGACTTTACAAAGCGTCCAGAAAACTCAGTTAATCGACTGCGGATTTATCAGGATACGCAAACATGGTCCACATGGACATTGGATGGTCGAATCAAAGGAACCTATCAGCACCAGAGGATCAGGTCCTCACAATATACCAAGCATTAGGCCAGACATAGATAGATTAGCACAAATCCACCTTGACGCGGTTACTCGCTTCTGTCATACTTATGTCTTGATTCACAGCTTGGTGGCCGTCGCTCGTGTTACCTAGGGTGGTCTGTTGTTACCACTGACCTGAAAAGTGAAGATATAAATTCAAGTCTTCTCACGTTCTTCTAAGCTCCCTTTATGTCATTCCAACCATATCCCACCTCTTCAAGCCTTCCCTTCCCGTCATAAACAATGGCTCCAGATATCAATGCTATGGCCAACTGGGCCACTGATGGATATGCTAATAACCAAGTTCCACGAAAGGAAGAGTATGAAATTCCAGGTGAGTCAAACAGCTCCTATTGCTTCTGTCTTGAATCAGCCGCCGGGCTCTCTTCGATGCACTCTCGACCCCAAGAAATCCAAGATGTTAGGCATCCAAGATGGCTCACACATTGACATCATCCGAATGATGCGTTTTGCCCCTTCGATCTTGGTACCCGCCACATCTTTAGCTCGCAACCAGGGTAGTGGTTGCAGTATTTCTGGAGTTTGCCTGTATCTCAGATTCCAGGATCATCATTCTTGTACTCGATTCGACTGAGCAGCCTGAACTTTTGCTGACACGAGTGGCCTGGCGGCCTGCCGCGTTGCTCCACAGACATCGTCCTACATGGCCCGTACACGCGCAAGATCCGTGTGCTTTCTATCGGCGCCGGCGTCACCGGGATTATGAATGCATACCATATCCAGAAGTTGTGTGAGAACGTCGAGCATGTCATTTATGAGTTCGTTCTCCCCCCTTTCCTGTTGGTCAAATTGATACCTGAATACTGATGATGAATCTAGGAAAAACAAAGATATTGGTGGGACCTGGCTAGAAAATCGGTATCCTGGTGAGTTCCTCCAATTCTTTCATAGATATGATACTTTGCTGCGTCCGGAGGTGAATGTATTGGATTCCAGATGTTGGGAAGGAAGCATCGACCACGTTGGGTGTCTGCCTTATCTCAAGTCACTCATAAAGGGCGCATGACATTGCCGTATATGCTGACCAGGTATCAACTATAGGCTGTGCATGCGATATCCCTAGCCATGCATACACATACCCATTTGCATTGAACGTAAGTCCAACTGCCTTTTCCACTGTATGAATAAGGCGACCCATGAGTATACTGCGAGCTGCATTATCATATCCCCACCGAAAAAGAATAACAAACTTTTCGTTTGCTCGCTTGCTGACGCTGAGCCTCGGCATTGCCAATGCAATCCAGCCCGACTGGCCTCGCTTCTTCTCGTACAGCCCAGACATCTGGAAGTACCTGGATAAAGTGTGCGATGTCTGGGGGCTCCGCAAATACATGACCTTCAACACCGAGGTTATCGGCTGCTACTGGCAACAGCAAACGGGCGAATGGTTGGTGAAGCTGAAGGAGACAGATCCTGCAACGGGCTCGACGGTCCGCGAGTTCGAAGAGCGATGCCACGTCCTTCTCCACGGCACGGGGATCCTGAATAACTTCAAGTGGCCGAACATCGAGGGCATGGAGAAGTTCAAGGGCAAAATCATCCACACCGCGAGATGGCCGAATGACTATCAGCAGGAGGAGTGGAAGAATGACCGTGTCGCTGTTATTGGCTCCGGTGCCAGCAGTATCCAGACCGTGCCTAACATGCAGCCTCATGCTAAACATCTCGATGTCTTTGTTCGCACTGGTATGTTTGCTGGTTCCTTCCACCCATCATTCTCCCCCCCCTCCTCCCCGGTATTTCTATACCGCGGAATCCGAGTCCGAGTCCGGATGACGAGCCAGACGTTCAATCAGACAAGCAGCCTCCGGACTAACACCACCCTCTTACCCGTTTTCTAGGAGTTTGGTTCGTACAGATCGCCGACAACTTCGGAGCGAACCACGAGTACACAGACGAGCAGAAATCCTCATTCCGCGACCCGTACCAGATCGTCGAGCACGCCAAGTCCATTGAGGACCAAGTCAACGGCCTATGGGGCAGCTTCTACAAGGGCGCCGAGGCCCAGGCACAGGGACAGGCGCTCCTCAAGGCCCGCATGGCTGAGATGATCAAGGATGAGAGGCTGATTAAGGGCTTTACGCCCACGTTCGGCATTGGCTGTCGCAGGATTACGCCGGGGGATCCGTATATGGAGTAAGTCATATAACTTGATGTGCTGTGTATAGTTTGTGTCTCCTTTTAGTCTAACAAGTCCTCCTTCACAGAGCGATCCAAAAACCCAATGTCGACGTGCACTTCACAGAAGTTGTGAAGATCGACGAAACAGGTGTAATCGGCAAAGATGGCACGCGCGTGGAAGTCGACACGATCGTGTGCGCCACCGGGTTCGACGTGTCCTACCGCCCGCGCTTCCCAATCGTAGGCCAAAACGGGGTCGACCTGGCCGACAAATGGAAAGTCTGCCCGGAGGGATACCTGGGCCTCGCGATCCCCGGCTTCCCCAACTTCCTGACCTTCATCGGGCCCAACTGGCCAGTGGAGAACGGCAGCGTGATGGGTCCGCTCATGTACGTCAGCTACTACGCGCTTCAGATCATCAAAAAGATCCAGAGCGAGTACATCGCGAGTTTGGCGCCCAAGCAGGATGTCACGGACGCGTTCAACGAGCACTGCCAGGAGTGGGTGCGCCACACGGTCTGGGTGGAGGAGTGTCGCTCGTGGTATAAGAACAACGAGACGGGACGGGTCAATGCCGTCTGGCCGGGCAGTTCTCTCCATTACATCGAGGCCATTCGCACGCCGAGGTATGAGGATTTTGAGATCGAGTATTTGGGTCCGGCCAAGAAGAATCAATGGGCTTTCCTTGGCATGGGCGCTGTGAGGGCGTTGGTCAATAAAGAGGACGTTAGCCCTTATTTGACCGTCGAGAATATCGATCCGAAGTGGATGGAGGCCATGGGTATGGATGCGAGCAAGCTCCATGAGACCAAGATTGGCGAGTTGAAGAAGCAGCATGAGCAGCTCGAGAACAGGGCGAAGGAGAATGTCGAGAAGACTAGCGTTGGCTGATCGGATGATCCCTGATGGCCCGTAGCGACGGATTTACACGAGGGAACGGAGCTCCGAAGATGTCTAGAGCGAAACCCACCAGGTCCCGAGGCAGACCAGCAAGACTGTGTTTTAACATACAATAACGATTCAGGTCAGCATAAAGGGCCAGTTCTTGCTTTCAGCATAATCTGTTGCTAGCTGCTAACCACTCCCCTACAAACACCGGGCCCTCGTGGAATAGCCCGTTTCCTGTGGCATTCTGCCATAATCAATCAAACAATGAAATGCAATGTCTCCAGTTCACTCGTCATCTGTCACGCGTTCAATACCCCAAGCATAGGTTCATTCGTGACGCCAACGCCAACTGCTTTACACCCAACCCATTAGATATGCTCTTCGGATTTTGTTCCTGCATTCCATCACTGGCATCATCGTACACTTCCAAACGTCATTTCGTAGACCAGGGTCACAAGAAACATGGTATCGGCTGGACAGCTTGCGCTTACTAGATCATAGTTCCGAAGGATCCATCTGTCTCGATTCGCTTACGTGGGCTTCCACCTTCGTTCTCCAGCTTGCGATGTCTGTCATGGTTGTTAGTGATACCTGGGACTCAATCTCACAGTCAATTTACTTACCTGAAAGTGAAGCCGACAAATAAAGCTTTGTTCATCTTCTCGTCTCGATCAGCCATGTCTTCCAATGCTCGCTGCTTGTCGTGAACCTCCTTATATTTAGCCATGTCGGCCTCATTGCTGAAGTCATCGAAATAACCAGCATCAGTCTCCGAATCAAGTTCAGGAACGAATGGTGCTTTCTGCTCGCGGAGGGAGCTGAAGTCGACCTCTGCGAAGTATTCGTGTTTATGAATCTCAGAAATGTTCTTGAAGCGATGATCTTTAGCAGCGACAAGGCGAGTAATGAGATCCCAGGTACGCTTGCTTAGGAAGTAGTTCGGATCATCGTAGATGGGCTTTCGGAGAACACGCTGCCATCGCTTGAGGTTCTGCCAGGTTTCGTCAACGGTAGCGCCAGCAAATGGAGGATAGCCAGCAAGAGCTTCGAAAAGCATACAACCGAGAGACCAGTAATCGACCGTGAAGTCGTACTGTTCACCTTTGAGGACCTCGGGGGCCATGTAATCTGGAGAACCGACAATAGACTTGGCATAGTTGACGTCCTTCTTTCGGAGGGAGCGATAACCTTCTCTTCGTTGATCGGCAGATCGGTCTTCGATAGGTGGCATTCCGAAAGGTACTGGAGTATTGCCAACCTCCTCGAGTTTGATTCTCATGCTTTCAATCTTGATGGGACTCAACATTCCAGCAGCCAGACCAAAGTCAGTCAACTTGACGTGGCCAGTAGCATCGATCAAGAAGTTCTCTGGCTTCAAGTCTCGATGGATGTAACCAAGAGTGTGGAGTGCATCGACGCAGGAAAACATCTCAGCGATGTAGAAACGTGCATGTCTGTTGTGAAGGACACCAGTGTTATTGAGTAGTGTTCGGAAATCACCACCTGGCACGTATTCCATGGCAAGGTAAATCTGTTCATCGTCTTGGAAGGAGTAGAGCAATTTGACCAACCACTCAGACTTGGCAGCAGTCAAGATATCTCTCTCGGTCAGAATGTGTCGCACTTCGTCGAGTTTGAACAACAATTTCTTTCTCATGACCTTAAGCGCACAGACTTCTCTAGTGTCTTTCTTCTGAGCGAGATAGACTTGTCCATAGCCACCCTGGCCAACCTGAGTCAAGATTTGGAAGTCACCATGTCGAAGGCGGGTTCGGCGCTTGCGTAAGTTGGCACGCTCTCGACCCAGGTATTTGTGAAGAGCAGCATCATATTCTTCCTGAGGAGTCTCTGGTGGAGGAGGGAATGCAGCTTTGAAGCTGGCCTCACGTGACTGA
>Ga0105239_10002293_pt1 | contig 24453 bp, 25 predicted proteins | sample KBSC44metaG_FD_92761 | JGI IMG/M metagenome (GOLD analysis project Ga0105239, IMG submission 92761) | Corn rhizosphere microbial communities from Kellogg Biological Station, Michigan, USA - KBS C4-4 metaG | ecosystem: Host-associated > Plants > Roots > Rhizosphere > Soil | place: Michigan, USA...
AGTACTTCATTTGATCACCATTGACCGCCTGTAACGCGCCGCTCGGCCCTACCGCTCCGTCCGCCGCGACAGCATCTGCTGGAGGAAATCGACCTCCTGCCGAAATGCGGCGTCCTCGGCGCAGAGCTCTTCGACGCGGCGGCAGGCGTGCAGCACCGTCGTGTGATCGCGGCCGCCGAAGCGCCGACCGATCTCGGGCAGGGACCGCGTCGTCAGCTTTCGCGAGAGATACATCGCAACCTGCCTCGGTCTGGCGACCCTTCGCGCACGCTGGGGCGAATGGAAATCCTTGACGTCGAGTTTGTAGAACTCGGCCGTCTTGCGCTGGATATCCTCAATCGATGTCTTCGTGCCCGGCATGAGGCGAAGGCCGACCGCTTCCTCGGCCATCTCCAGCGTGACCGGCTTCTTGGTCAGATCGGCATAGGTCGCGAGCTTGGTGAATACACCGATCATCTCGCGCGGACTCGCGTCGTTCATATCCGCGATGCGCTCGAGTACGCCGCCGGGCAAGGCGACATGGGGACGGAGGTTGGTGAACTCCGTGGCCCGCCGCTGAAGGATGGCAAGGCGCGTGTCGCGATCCGGAGCACCGAGCGCGATGACGAGGCCACCGGCAAGGCGCGACTTGATATCGGCGCCGAGGCCTTCCAATGCCGCCGGTGCACGATCGGCCGCAATGACGACGCGGCGGCGCAGATCGGCAAACGCATTGACCGTGTAGAGGAACTCCGACGCCGTGGCAGTCGACCGGCAGATATGCTGCAGGTCGTCGACGATCAGCACTTCGGCGCTGCGCAACTCTTCCTTGAACGAAAGCGTGTCCTTGCGGTGGAGGGCGCCCAGAAAATGGCGCATGAAATCCTCCGCCCGCAGGAACAGCGTGCGCTTGCCGCGCTTGCGGAACTCGAGCGCCGCGGCGTTCAGCAGATGGGTCTTTCCAAAGCCGAAGCCGCCATGGATGAACAGATGCGGGAAATCGTTGCTCTGTCCTTCGGCGAAGGAGCGCGTGGCGCTGTGGCAGAACTCGTTGGCCGATCCTGTGATGAAGCTGTCAAAGGTCTGCTGGGGATGCAGCACGCGCGTCCAAAGACCGTTGGGCGTCTCATCCTGGCGCGCCGGGACGTAGTTCAGGATCGCGGCGCTTTGCTGCGGCACAGGTTCGCGCACGACGTTGCCGCCGATCGAGGGCTGCTGCCTGGCTATTACGATCGTGATGGACACAGGCTGTGCCCCTTCGGCGCGAAACGCGCGATCCAGGCGCGCAATGTAATGGCTTGACACCCAGTTGCGCACGACCGGCTTTGCCGCCCCGATGCAAAGCTCGTCCCGATCGTAACTTTCCAATGTCAGCGGTGCGATCCACGCCTCGAAGATCGCATCGCCCAGATCCCGGCGCAGCCTTTCGCGCGACGCCATCCATGCCGCAGGCCAGTCCGTGCCCGCCGCCTTGCCACCAATTTCAACCATTTCCCATCATCCGCTTCTTGTCCGGCGATATCGCCGGCGAGCCCTTGTTCTTCTGGCACCGGTTTCTCCGGCGTCCGTCTTCCCTTTAAAAAAATCCCCCCATCGCTCTTCGTCGCATTTCGATCCCCATTGTTTGCTTCCCCTGACTTTGCTGCCGCCACATCACTGAGATGCTGCCGCGGCCCCCTCAAACTGTTTGCGATCTCCCGCGCCAAGGGCTTCTGGCCGGGTGCAGACCGCTTGCGTAATCGGATGAAGTTCGCCCAGACGTCATTGCCCCAAACCGACGATAATTCCCCGTGGCGCGGACTTGCGGCCGCACCGGCACGAACTTTTACTTGCGTTTTACTTAGATTGTACTGAGACTAGACTTGAAAGTCGGCAGAAAGGCATCGAATACAGGCTTTTTATTCTTTCTTGTTTTCGACATCTTTGTTCTCTGCTCAGAAACTAGTTAACAGTGACTCACATTTTTCCCGGAAACAACGGGACCAAATCACGAACAAGATCAATTGTGAAGGAATTGATTCGCCCGCTAAACGATTGTGACGTATACGGAAAATAGCATCTCCTTCCGAATCAACGGCTTATCCGTCTCGCACCACGCCGAATTGCGACAAAAAAAAGACCGTCAGCCTACGGACAATAAAAAAGGCCGGAAACGTGGAAAAATTACGCTCCGGCCCGGATTCTGTAAAGGATTCAAAGACGCGTTATTTCAGCCCGGCCACTCGCTTCGTCAGGCGCGAAACCTTGCGCGAGCCGGCGTTCTTGTGGATCACGCCCTTGGAGACGCCGCGCATGATCTCGGGCTCGACTGCCTTCAAGGCCGTCTGCGCCGCCTGCTTGTCGCCCTTCGCCAGCGCTTCCTCAACCTTGCGCACAAAGCCGCGAACCCGGGATTTCCGGGCGTGATTGATGGCGGTGCGCTTGGCGGTGGTACGGGTGCGCTTCTTGGCGGAGGCAATATTGGGCATTGGTCGGTCCTTGAAAGAGGCGGGTCTTTAGCTTGTGGACGCTTCGGGGTCAATGCGCTGCAAACGCCGGAAAACGTGACTTGAGCCCGAATTTCTTGTCCCGGACAGTGCGCCGGAACCGAACGGGCCCCCTGCCATGGATTTCAAAGGCTTGGTGTTGGCGTTGGCTATCCTCATGCCGGGCTTGGCCGCCGCAGCCGTGCCGGCCAAGCTCAGCCTGCCGTTCAAAGGGCATGACCGGACCTATTATCTCTTTGTGCCGGACGGTGGCGAGGGGGCGCTTCCGATGGTCGTCCTGCTCCACGGCTCGGGCGGCAACGGACTTTTTATGATCCAGCGCTGGCAGGATATCGCCACGCGCGAACACATTGTCCTGCTGGCCCCGGATTCTCTTCACAGCGAGGTCGGCTGGGATCTGGCGACGGACGGGCCTGACTATATCCTTGCCGCGATCCAGGCGGCCGAGGTCGCACACCCGATCGATTTTCGCCGCCTCTACGTTTTTGGGCAGTCGGGCGGGGCGGTCTATGCGCTCAATCTGGCGATGCTGGAGTCGGAATATTTCGCGGCGGCCGCGTTCCATGCCGGCGGCTGGCGGAAGCCCGCGGAGTACCGCTATGCCGACTATGCCGAGCGCAATATCCCTTTCGCGATGTTCGTCGGCGACAGGGATGAGTACTTCTCCGTGGATTCCGTGCAGGCGACCTTACGCGTCCTCACACAGCACGGCATTCCGGCCGAACTCCATCTGCTTCCCGGCCGGGTTCATTCCTATCTGGATGTCCCTGCGGATTTCCACGACACGGTGTGGAGCTTTCTCAAGGCCAACACGCTGAGCGCGCCGCCGAAGTTCGCGTCGTATCGTCTTCCAGCGCCGCCGCCGAAGTGATCATTGGTCCTTGAAGCCCGGTTTGCGCTTCTCGCTGAACGCAGCCATGCCTTCCTTCTGGTCGTCGGTCGCGAACATGGCGTGGAAAACGCGGCGCTCGAAACGCACGCCTTCGTGCAGCGTCGTCTCATACGCGACGTTCACGGCTTCCTTGGTCATCATCACGATCGGCACGGATTTCTCCGCAATCGTCTTCGCCGCTTTCAAGGCCTCGGTCAGGAGGTCGGCGGCCGGTACCACACGGGACACCAGGCCCGCCCGCTCGGCTTCGGCAGCATCCATGTTACGGCCGGTCAGGCACATCTCCATCGCCTTCGACTTGCCGACGAAACGGGTGAGACGCTGGCTGCCGCCGATGCCCGGCATGACGCCTAGATTGATCTCCGGCTGGCCAAACTTCGCGGTGTCGGAGGCGATAATGAAGTCGCAGAGCATCGCCAGTTCGCAACCGCCGCCCAGCGCATAGCCTGCCACTGCAGCGATGATCGGCTTGCGGATCGCGCTGATGCGGTCATTAGCGTTGGCGAAGAAGTTCCCCTTGTACATGTCCATGTAGGACTGCGTGGACATCTCCTTGATGTCCGCACCGGCGGCGAATGCGCGCTCCGAACCCGTCAGCACGACGCAGCGGACTTCGGTGCCGCGATCCCAGTCTTCCAGCACGGAAATCAGCTCGCCGACCAGCGCGCTGTTGAGCGCGTTCAGCGCCTTCGGCCGGTTCAGCGTAATAAGGCCAACGCCGTCTTCGACCTTGGTGGTGATGTTCTGGTATTCCATCGCAGGCACTCCGTTTTCCGGGGCGCATCCCTAGCGATGTTAGCGATCCGTGTCGACAGGCTCGCAATTGCGATGTCCGGCCGCGACGCAGTCGGATTGTCGCGCCTCGCGAACGACCTCGCGAACCAGCAACGTGCCGAGAACGACGAGAATCAACGCGGCAGCGAGCCCCAGCATATTCTGGCGATTGCGTTGCCTGAGTTCGTCGTCGTCATTCATCGCGCGGACGCCCGCGGTTCTTTTTGATATTGGCGCGGACTTTCTTTCCCTCGATGCGGCGTTCCTTGCTGGCCCGCGTCGGCTTGGTCGGGCGGCGCTTCTTGGGGATGACCGCTGCCTCGCGGATCATCTCGGCAAGACGTTCGCGGACGTCGATGCGGTTGCGGTTCTGGTCGCGGTACTGGCGTCCGACCAAAATCAATACGCCATCTTTCGTCAGCCGCGATCCCGAGAGCGCGATCAGCCGCAACCGTACCGGATCGGGCAGGGCTGGCGAATGCACCACGTCGAAGCGCAACTGCACGGCACTGGACACCTTGTTAACGTTCTGGCCGCTGGCGCCGCTCGAAAGAATGAAACTCTCCTCGAGTTCGCTCTCGTCGATGCTGATGGAAGGTGTGATGCGAAGCGCGGTCATGCGCGTCTTTTAGCGGCCCCTTGACATGCAACCAAATGGTTGCATAGAAGGGCGCATGAGTATGGACACTGTGTTCAAGGCGCTGGCCGATCCGAGCAGACGGCAATTGCTGGATCGGCTCTTCGCCGAGAACGGACAAACACTGAATGAACTGTGCGGTGGGCTGGATATGTCACGGCAGGCAGTAACGAAGCATCTGGGCATTCTGGAGGAGGCGAACCTCATCGCCGTCCAGTGGCGCGGGCGCGAGAAGCTGCACTACCTCAATCCCGTCCCGATCTTCGACATCGCCGATAGGTGGATCGGCAAATTCGAGCGTGGCCGTCTGCGCGCGCTTAACGACCTCAAGAAAAACCTCGAAAGGGAAGAGCCATGAGCGACTTCGTCTACGTCACATACATCTACACCACGCCTCAGAAGGTGTGGGATGCGATCACCAAGCCGGAATTCGCACGGCGCTATTGGGTGCATTACAACGTCTCGGACTGGAAGCCCGGCTCGCGCTGGGAACATCAGCACGGCGATGATTCCGGCAAAGTGCTGATCGACGGCACGGTTCTCGAATCCAACCCGCCGCGGCGGCTTGTGATGACGTGGGCGCGTCCGGACAAGTCGCAGGAACCGTCGCGCGTGACCTTCGACATCGCGGATTATGCCCCCGGCCTTATCTGCCTGACGGTGACTCACGATCAGCTCGAAGCCGATCCCGCGATGGCCGCGAGCGTCTCCGGCGGCTGGCCGAAGGTTCTCTCCAATCTCAAATCGATGCTGGAGACCGGCAAGACCGAGAACATCTGGCTCACCAAAGGCAAGGAAGGGTGATCGTCATGACCGGCAGTTCGTTCATCTATGTGACCTATATCCGCAGCCCGCAGCAGAAGGTGTGGGACGCGCTCACCCAGCCCGAATTTCAGAAGCTCTACTGGTTCGGCGGCCATCAGGAGAGCACCTGGAAGAAGGGTGCCGAGTGGAAGATGTTCATGCCGCAGCATGGGCTGACCGACAGCGGCGAGATCCTGGAAAGCGATCCGCCGAACCGGGTCGTCATCAAGTGGCGCAACGAATTCCGCCCGAACCTGAAGGAAGAGGGCTATGCGCGCTGTGTGATGGAGCTGGCTCAGGAAGCCGATCTGACCAAGCTCACGATCACGCACACGATCGACAAGGAAAATTCGCAGTTCATCCAGGCCGTGTCGGGCGGCTGGCCTCGCATTCTGTCGAGCCTCAAGACTTATCTTGAAACCGACAGCGCGCATGGCGACACGCGCAGCGCGGCGGAGCAGACCCACAAATGACGGGGTCGAAATTCGTCTATGTCACCTTCATCCGCGCGTCTGCCGAGAAGATTTTCGACGCTCTGACGAAGCCGGAGTTCACGCAAAAATACTGGGCCGGCACGCGTCAGGAATCCGGCTGGTGTGTTGGAAGTCCCTGGAAAGCGTTCGCGCCGAATGGCCGCATGGTCGATGACGGCGAGATCGTGGAAATCGACCGGCCGAACAAACTCGTCTTCACCTGGCGCAACCGCCTCTTTGCCGATATGGAGAAAGAGGGCTTCTCGCGTTGCACCTATCTGCTCGAACCAAGCGGAAGCTGCACAAAACTCACGCTCACCCACGAAATCGACGTGAGCCCGTCGAAGGTCATCGAAGGGGTCTCGCAGGGTTGGCCGATGGTGCTTGCGAGCCTGAAGAGCTTCCTCGAAACTGGCGCACCGCTCGAGGAAAGCACGAAATGGCCGGAGGGAATCTGAGATGACAAAATCCGTTGCGACGTTCCTGATGTTCACCGGCCGCTGCGAGGAAGCGATTACTTTTTACACGTCGCTTATCTCCAATTCGAAGATCGAGGGCATCACCAAATGGGATGCTGGCGGTCCGGGCAAGGAAGGCTCCGTGATGCGCGCGGCGTTCACCCTGAATGGTGTAAGTTTTATGGCAACGGACAGCCCGGCGGTGCATGCGTTCGATTTCACGCCATCGATGTCGATTTTCGTGGAATGTGACAGCGAGGTCGAACTGGATCGTGTGTTCGCCGCACTGAGCGAGGGTGGAAAGACGCTTATGCCGCTCGGCAATTACGGGTTCTCGAAAAAGTTCGGCTGGTGCAACGACCGTTTCGGTGTATCGTGGCAGCTCAATCTTACATGAGAGCTTTCGATGGCGCGCATCACCGGCTATGGCGGTTTCTTTTTTCGTAGCCCCGATCCCAAGGCGCTTGCCGATTGGTACCGCGATACGCTTGGCCTCGACGTCCAGGATTGGGGCGGCGCGCTTCTCACCAAGAGTGACGACAGCCCGGCACAATCGGTATGGTCGCCGTTCAAGGCCGACACCGATTATTTCAAACCGTCCTCGCGCGAGTTCATGATCAACTTCGCGGTGGACGATCTTGAAGGTTTTCTCGCGAACATCGAGAGAAAGGGCGTAAAGGTCCTCGACCGTCAGAAGATGGACGGCATGGGCACCTTCGCCTGGATCGTCGATCCCGACGGCACCAAGATCGAGTTCTGGCAGCCCGAGCGGGAGTGAGGGCTCTTCCACAGCAACGCTCCCGCATGCACAAGCTCTCAATCCAGCGTGGCGACCTATGGGTGGAGCACTCTCATCCACCTGAATATCAAACACAGATCACATCCGGTGGAACAGAACGGCTCGTTGCTGGCGTCCCCGCCGGGGACAGCATTGTCATCAAGAGGCTAACAGCAGAACTGCCTGCTCCATTTTTCCTGCTCTATGTTCTTCACACGACACGCGGCGAAGGCGAGCCGGGACGATATCAAAGTCCCGAGATTGATCACGCAGGGCTAGATAGGTTTCTTTCGTCCTACGGCCCGCTTTTATCGGGCGACTCCAGGCATGATTTTTGGGTTTACTCCCCTGACATCAAGGCTACCCTCGTTTGGGATCGGCACAATCTTCTCTATGCCTACGGACCCATAGATGAGTTCGTTCAGGCGCTTCGCGCGTTAGGATTTAACGAGGGCAATCCCAACGTTTCGTTCGGCCATCTGCACCATTATCGCCAGGAATTCGACGCTGACGCGAAGTCTTTGTTGGCGGCGTTACCGTGGGTCTATTCACCACTGCGCCCTGAAGACGAACAATAACTCTATTTCTGACACACCGGACAATAGAAACTCGAACGCCCCGTCTGAACGATGCGTTTGATCACGCCACCGTCCTTGCGATGGCAGAGCTTGCTCTTGCGGTCGTAGACGGCGAAGTGGTGCTGGAAATAGCCAAGTTCGCCGTCGGTGCGCTTGTGATCGCGCAGGGACGAGCCGCCGGCCTTGATCGCCTCCCTCAGCACCGCCTTGATCGCGGTCACGAGCGTGGCGATTTCGTCCGGCTTGACGCGGGACGCGCGCCGCCTCGGCGAAATCCGCGCACGCCACAGCGCTTCGCAGACATAGATGTTGCCGAGGCCCGCGATCAAGCGCTGGTCGAGCAGCGCAGCCTTGATCGAGGTCTTCTTGCCTTTGAGCGCGGCTGTCAGGAACGCGGCATCGAAATCGTCCGATAGCGGCTCGACGCCCACGGCTTTGAACAGCTTGTGCTCTTCGGTCTTGTCCGTGTCGATCAACGTCATCAGCCCGAAACGGCGATGGTCGTTGAACACCACGCGCGCCGGCGCGTCGGTGTCGAACACGACGTGGTCGTGCTTGCCCTTGCCCGCGCCGTCGGGCGCGCGCTCGTAGTAGAACTGGCCGAGCTTGCGGCCTTCGCCGGTGGCGTAGACGGCCATGCTGCCGCTCATGCCCAGGTGGATGACGAGCGTCTCACCGTCATCGAGATCGGCCATGATGTATTTCGCCCGCCGCCACATCCGCACCACGCGCCGTCCGGTCAGCCGCCTGGCGAAGTCCTTCGGGAAGGGGATGCGCAAATCCTTGCGCCGTTGCTCGACATGCGTAAACCGATAGCCTTCGAAGGCGGGCTTCAGGCCGGTCATGACGGTTTCGACTTCAGGCAATTCGGGCATAGTGAACCATTAAGAGTCGCAGGCTGCGACGGTAGCCCACGGACTCCGCCCAAGCTATTGTCCGCGCGATGACTGCTGACACCGCCAGCTTCGGCTATCGCGACGTGCCGGAGGCCGAGAAGGAAGGCCTTGTGCGCGAGGTCTTTTCGTCGGTCGCCAGACGCTATGATCTGATGAACGATCTGATGTCCGGCGGCGTCCACCGGATATGGAAGAACGTCTTCGTAGAATGGCTCGATCCGCGTCCGGGCCGGGCCTATCTCGATGTTGCGGGTGGCACGGGGGACATCGCGTTCCGTATCGCCGATCTGGCGAGAAAGCGCGGCGGCGAAGCCGCGATCGCCGTCTGCGACATCAATGCCGACATGCTGGGCGAGGGTGCTCGCCGTGCAGGGACGAAGGGCGAGCATGCCATCAACTGGGTGTGCGGCGATGCCGAGAGACTGCCGATCCCCGATGCGAGCATGGACGCCTATACGATCGCATTCGGTATCCGCAATGTGACCCATATCGACGCCGCGTTGCGCGAAGCGCGGCGCGTGCTGAAACCGGGCGGCCGGTTCCTGTGCCTCGAGTTTTCGCGGGTCGAAGCGCCGGGGCTCGATGCGCTTTACGATCTCTATTCGATGAGTGTGCTGCCGCGCATCGGTCAGATGGTGGCGGGCGATGCGGAAGCCTATCGCTATCTCGCCGAAAGCATCCGCCGCTTTCCGCCGCAGAATGTGTTCGCGAAGATGATCGAGAAGGCTGGGCTTTCGCGCGTGCAGGTGCGCAATCTCACCGGCGGGATCGCGGCGATGCATTCGGCGTGGCGCATCTGATGGGTGTGGTGCGCGACACGTTCCGGCTATGGCGCATCGCGCGCACCCTCGCGCGGCATGACGCGCTGGTACCGCGGGAATATCTCGATGCGATGCCGGCGTCGCTGAAGTTCGCGCGCTTCGTGCTGGGCTTTGGGCCGACCAGGGACAAGGGTTTGCCGCCGGGCCAGCGCCTGTCGCGTGCGCTGGAAAGCCTTGGGCCAGCGCATATCAAACTCGGTCAGGTACTGGCGACGCGGCCCGATCTCGTCGGTGACGATATCGCCCATGCGCTGGAGCATCTGCAGGACGCTCTCCCGCCATTCCCGACCGCACAGGCAAGGGCGGTCATCGAAAGCGAATTCGGCAAGCCGCTGGATGCGATGTTCTCCGAGTTTGGCGAGCCCGTTGCGGCGGCCTCCATCGCGCAGGTCCACAAGGCAGAGACGGCGGAAGACCCGCCGCGCGCCGTGGCGGTGAAGGTCTTGCGTCCCGGCATCGAGAGGGAATTCGCGCGCGATCTTTCCGCGCTCGGTCTGTTCGCGCGCGTGGCGGAGCGCGTGTCGAAGGAAGCGCGCCGCCTGCGGCCCGTCGCCGTTGTCGAGGCGCTGGCGGTGTCGGTCGCGCTCGAACTCGATCTGCGGATGGAAGGTGCTGCCGCATCGGAGCTTGCCGAGCGCACCAAAGGCGACACCGATTTCCGCGTGCCCGCCGTCGACTGGAACCGGACCTCGGAGCGCGTCCTGACGACGGAATGGATCAAGGGCACGAGCGTGCGCGACGCCGCCGCGCTTGAGGCCGCCGGCCACGATCCGAGGCGTATCGCCCGGATCGTGTTGCGCAGCTTCATTCTGCAATCGCTGCGCGACGGCTTCTTCCACGCCGACATGCACCCCGGAAACCTGTTCGTGGACGAGCAGGGCAGGCTGGTCGCGGTCGATTTCGGGATCATGGGCCGGCTCGATACGACCATGCGCCGCTTCATGGCCGAGACCCTGGCCGGCTTTCTCGCGCGCGATTACGAGCGCGTGGCGCAGGTGCATTACGATGTCGGCTTCGTTCCGCCCTATCACCCGCTGCAAACCTTCGCGCAGGCCTTGCGTGCGATCGGCGAACCGATCTTCGGACGCCCTGCAAACGAAGTCTCGATGGCGAAGTTGCTGCAGCAATTGTTCGACACGACGCGGCGCTTCGACATGCGCGCGCAGCCGCAGCTCGTCCTGATGCAGAAGACGATGGTTGTGGTGGAGGGTGTCGCACGAGGCCTCGATCCGGAGTTCGATATCTGGGAGGCGTCACGGCCGACCGTCGAGCGCTGGATGATCGAACAGATGGGGCCCGAGGCGCGGCTGCGCGATATGGGAGAGGGTGTCACCGCACTCGGCCGTCTCGCGCGCGACCTGCCGCAGCTCCTGCGCAATGCGGAGTCGATCTCAAGCATGCTCGCCGATGGCGGATTGCGTCTGCATCCTGACACGACGCGGGAAATCGCGGAGGCGCAGGTCGCGCGCACACGCCATGTGCGCATCGCGCTCTGGATCACGGCCGCGAGCGCCCTTGGAATTCTGGCGATTTCAGTATTTTAGAGCGCCAGCAGAACGAGCCCGTAGACCGACGCGACAAGGATCATGAGATATTGAATTGTGCTTCCGCCGGCGCGAAGCACGTTTGGCGCCGCCCGCCCCAGACCGAACACGATCATGATCCTGGCAAGGACGAGAGCAACTCCCAAGCCAATCAGGATCATGCGTCTGGCGTGCCCAAGTTCGAGCAGCATCATCAGGATCAGAGATAACGGCACATATTCCGCGAAATGGCCGTGACGGCGCACGGCGACAAACAGGCGCGATGCGTTGTGTTCCTCGCCGAGCGCGACGCTTCCTTCGGTGCCCGTGCCAAGGCCAATCTTAGAACGGCTGCGTTCACCCGAAACGGCGATGCTCAACAGTACGTAAAGAATGCCGAGAATGCTGGCGGTGCAGAGCGTTATCGGCAGCACAGCTTAGCCGTGCTTGTTGGCTGGCGCCTTGGGCGACGGCGTTTGCACGATTCGGTATTGACCGCCGTCGCAATCGTTGTGCTTCGCGCCGTCGACCACATAGACGCTCAGGTTGATCGTGTGGTTCTCGAGATCGGGGGCACTCGGCACTTTCAGATGCACCGCGCTTCCAGTCACTTTCTCATTGACGGCGAGAATCTTTTTGTAGCCCGGCGAAGAGTCGCCCGGTATGGCCGCGATCGTCAGCACCACGCGCACGTCGGACGGATCCGCCACGCGCTCGATCGCATCACAGGCGATGGCGACGTCTTCGCCCAAAGCAAGATCGGGCGCATCGACGCCATTGGTTGGCGCTGAGATCTGCGAGAATTTCGCGCCCGGCAAGGGCGCTTGTGCAACAGCCGGACCCGCCGCAAGAGCAGCGGTTACAACCATGCCGACCAAACCCGTGCGCATCGCCATTTCTCCCCGATAGGCGGACCCGCGTCGCAATTAGTTTACCTGCCTGTCGCGTCCTTCCCAATAGGGGGTCCGCAAATCCTTGCGTAAAACCTTGCCCGATGGGTTGCGCGGCAGGACGTCGATAAAATCTACTGTTTTGGGCAGTTTGTAGCCGGCAATGCGCTCCCGGGCGAAGGCGATGATGTCGGCGGGGTCGGCCTCAAGTCCCGGTTTTTTAACCACAATTGCCTTTACCGCCTCGCCCCAGCGCGTGTCGGGGACGCCAATGACCGCCACGTCGCCGACCGCCGGGTGGCCCATGATCGCGTTCTCGACCTCGGCCGGATAGACGTTCTCGCCGCCCGACACGATCATGTCTTTCACGCGGTCGTGAATGTAGAGGTAGCCTTCCTCGTCGAAGAAGCCGGCATCGCCGGTCGCGAACCAGCCCTCGTTGATCGCCTTGCGAGTCGCCTCGTCCTTGTTCCAGTAACCTTTCATCACGCTCGGTGCCTTGATCTGGATTTCGCCGACCTCGCCGGTGGGCAGCGGCCGGCCCTCGCCGTCGACGACGCGGACCTGATGACCGGGGGCAGGCTTGCCGCAGGAGCGCAGCTTGCCGCGCGCGGGATCGTGATCGTCATGCGGAAGGAGCGTGCCGGCCCCTGTCGTCTCGGTCAGTCCGTAGACCTGCAGGAATTCGCAACCAAAAACCTGTCGTGCCCGCAGCAGGACTTCGTCCGAGATCGGCGAGGCGCCGTAAGAAATGTTCTTAAGCGAAGAGAAATCGGCACCCGCCGCCGTCGGATGCTGGAGCACGAACATGATCAGGGCAGGGACGAGGAAAGCGTAGGTGATCTTCTTGGTCTCGACCAGGCGGATGATCTCCGCAGGATCGGTTTCGCCCAGCACGATTCCGTGCGCGCCCTGCGCCAGCGTGAGTAGCCCCAGGTTCACGCCCGCAACATGGAAGAGCGGCATCGCGATCAGCACCACGTCATCCGGCTCGTATTTGCCGATCGGGACTTCACCCAAGCATTTGAAGATCGCGAGATAGTTGGCGTTGGTGATCTGCACGCCTTTGGGATGGCCGGTGGTGCCGGAGGTGTAGAGCTGGATCACATCGTCGTCCGGTGCGACCGGCAGCATCGGGTCGCTATCGCTCTGCGCATCGCGCCAGGATTCAAACGCAGGCCATGACGCATGGCCACCGTCCATCGCGATCACGGTCCTCAGCTTCGGACAATCGGGGAGAATTTTCTCGACGATCGCGTGATATTCCTGGCCCACGAACAGAACCTCGCAGCCCGCATCATTCAGCACATAGGCGATCTCCGGCGGCGCAAGACGCCAGTTGACGCCGACGACGACAGCCCGCGCCTTGAAAGCGCCCAGCAACACCTCGAAATAGCGGTCGCAATTCTTGCCCAGATAGCCAATGCGTGCGCCCGGCTTTTGGCCGAGCCCGATCAGTCCCTGCGCGACGCGGTTCGTGCGATGGTCGAGTTCGCCATAGGTCGTCGTGCGATCGCGGAAGTCGAGCGCCACCGCATCCGGCCGGGCCTTGGCATGAATACGCGAAATATCGGCCACGGACTGGAGACGCGAGAAATCGAACATAAAGGCACTCCCCGGAATATCTGTGCTGCAGAGCTTAGCGCCTCGGCGGCGCTTTTCACCTGTCTTTGCTCAGATACCAGAACCGCCAGCACATGGTGACCGCCGCGACAAAAAGCCCGAACGCGAGACCGATCCAGATGCCCAGCCCCTTCATGTGCAGGATGAAGCCGAACAGAATGCAAACCGGAAACCCGGCAAGCCAGTAGGAACCGCCCGCGATCCACATTGGTGCGCGCGCATCCTTGAGACCGCGCAGACTCAGCGCCGCCACGACCTGCAACCCGTCGAACACCTGGAATGCTGCCGCTACGCGAAGAAACGTGACCGCCAATGCGATGGCCTGCGCGTTCTGTGCCGTCTCGGTCGAGAAATAGAGCTGTGCGATCTCGCGTGGGAACAGCGCAATGATGATGCTTGTCACCGACATGAACGAAACCCCGATGCCGAGCGCGGTGCAGCCCGCGCGCCGGACGGCCTCGCGGTCGCCCGAACCCGCCGCGAGACCCACGCGGATCGTTGCCGCCATTCCGACACCAAGTGGCACCATGAAGGTGAGCGATGGGACGTTCATCGAGATCTGGTGCGCCGCGACGGTGGCCGCGCCGAACGTTCCCATGATGAGCGTTGCGGTATTGAACAGCATCGCCTCGAACATCATGGTCAGCCCGATCGGCATGCCGAGCCGGAACATCTCTTCAAGCTTTTCCCAGTCGGGCCGGAAGAAGCGTCGGAAGATGCGATAGCGCCAGAGCTTCGGCGTCAGCGAGACGATCACCAGCAGCGCCAGGAACTGGAACACGTAGGACGAAGCGCTCGCGATGCCTGCGCCCTCGAGCTCAAGCCGGGGAAACCCGAAATGCCCGAAGATCAGCGTGTAGTCGCCGAGGAAATTGAACCCGATACCGGCGACCATCACCACCAGCGGCGCAACCGGGCGTTCGAGCGCCGTCGAGAAGTTCCGGAGCACCTGATAGAACAGCGAGAAGGGCAGGCCGAGGCACAGCGCGGTCATGAACCGCCCCGCGCCTGCGGCCAGCTCCGGCTGTTGGCCGAGCAGCAGCATGATCTGCCGCGTGAAGAGCAGCAGCCCCATCATCGGCAGCGATACGATCACGACCGACCAGAAACCCATCCGCACGACCGAGCGGACATTGCCGCGATCGCTTGGCTTGGCGCCCAGGATGTGCGCGATCATCGGGGCCACGGCCGCCACCGGTCCCGCGCCGATCAGCCAGCAGAAAAAGAAGATCGTGATACCAAGCGCGGACGAGGCCAGCGCCGTCTGCCCCACACGGCCGAGCATGACGACGTCGGTCGTCATGATCAGCATCTGCGCGACCTGGGTGAACACCAGCGGGCCCGCGAGTTTCAGCGTCTCGCGCGCCTCCGCGAACCACGCGTCGAGCCCGTGGCCCGTGACGCGCTGGCCGGCATGTCTGAGATCGAGTTCGGCAATGTCAGTCATGATACGGGCTTTTCTTCAATGTGCCCGAACCAGGCTCTGGCGGGGAATGCCAGATACAAAAATCCCCTCCAAAGCCTGGCTCGGGAGGGGTGAACGTCTGAACGGATCAGGATTTACCTAATGCGCGTTCTCCTCGCGAACCGATGCGGCAGCCACGCCGCCCGTAAGGGCGAACGGGATGTCCGGCATGTATGTGCAAACAGTGCTGTTCATGGTCCGCTCGAATCGTCCTCCGGCCCCATGCCGGAAGACGCTCAGTGGGTACGCCTCGGAATTGTGGAAGTCAACTCAGCTATGGAACCGATGTGCTCAGCGTCCTTGGGCGTGGCAGCCTGATCACAAGGCGTGATATGAAGCAGCGCTGGTGCGCCGGGGCTGTACAGAAAAATGAAGCTGGTTGCGCAAGGACTTGCGCTGAATTTGCTGGTGATCGGAGCGGTCCAAGCAAACATAGAACCTATGCGGGTTCTTGCGTCCACGAGGACCGATCTCGTTGCTCCACAACCTCCGGCCGATTTCGGTGGACCGGCGGTTGTTCTCTCGCCGCTCGACGGCGTTTCCGTCACCATTCCAAAACAATGGATCGCCTGCGACGATTCCAATAGTGCCAAACTCGCACCCGCGAACGATGCGCTTTCGCTCACGGCAAAGATCTGCGCCGGTCCGCGATCCGGCGGCACGATGACGTTCGGTGCTTTCGATCCGGAGCCGCTGCGAACCGTGGCGATCTATGCCGGCCGGGAGCCGCAGAGTCCGATCACCGAGGGCATGATCTTGCGGACGCCGCAGGCGAACTTTTCGGATTTGGCCGCGGGCGTTTGTCCGCTCATCGAAAAGCCGCTGGTCGATGCGCACGCGACAGTCAACAGCTGCGTCCTAAATCGAAAAGCCATCTCCGGTCATTCGGCCCTGGTGTTCAGTGTCGTCTATACGCCGCCGGAGGGACCGGCCGGGCAGGGCGAACTCGACTCCTGGGTGATCCCGTCCACGCACGGGATCGTGGACTTCAACGTCGTGTGGCCGCTGATCGCCAAGGACAAGGTCACGCCCATGCTGGAAGCCGTCCGCAACTCGCTGCAGGTCCAATAAAAAAGCCCCGGCGGATTTCTCCACCGGGGCTTCTTCTGTTGGCTTCGGGCATCAGCCCTTCACGCACACCACCTGACGCAGCGTATGCACGATCTCGACGAGATCGGCCTGCGCCGCCATCACGGCGTCGATGTCCTTATAGGCCATCGGCGTCTCGTCGATGACGTCCGCGTCCTTGCGGCACTCGATACCGGCCGTAGCCTTCTCGTGGTCCGCAACGGTGAAGCGGCGCTTCGCCTCGGCGCGCGACATCGCACGTCCTGCCCCGTGGGAGCAGGTATGGAACGAATCCGCGTTACCCTTGCCGCGCACGATGAACGACTTTGCGCCCATCGAACCCGGGATGATGCCGAGGTCGCCCTCGCGTGCACGCACCGCGCCCTTACGCGTCACGAACACGTTCGCGCCGAAATGGTTCTCCCGCGCGACGTAGTTATGATGGCAGTTCACGGCGACCGAGGCCCATGCGAACTCGCGGCCCAGTGCGTTCTGGATTGCGCGCATGGCCGCGGCCAGCATGACCGTACGGTTCTGCATTGCGAAGTTCTGCGCCCACTCCACCGCCTCGACATAGTCGTCGAAGTTCTGTGAGCCCTCCGGGAGGTATGCGAGGTCCTGGTCCGGAAGATTGATGAACCAGCGCTTCATGTCCTCCTTGGCACGCTCGATGAAGTAGGAGCCGATCGCGTTGCCGATTCCGCGCGAGCCCGAATGCAGCATCACCCACACCGCGTTCTCCTCATCGATGCAGAGCTCGATGAAGTGATTGCCGGTTCCGAGCGTGCCGAGATGCTTCGGTGCACGCGAAGCGGGCTTGGCGAGCTTCGGGTGCTTGTCGACGATGCCCTTCAGCCGCGCGCCGAGATCGCCCAAGTCGAAGTCGGCCATGATGCCGGCCACGGCCTCCGGCACGTTATGCCAGGCGCCACGGTCGCCCTCGCCACCGTGATTGGTACGGCCGTGCGGTACGGCCTTTTCGATCGCCGAGCGGATCGTCGAAAGGTTGTCGGGCAAATCGTTCGCCGTGAGTTCCGTACGCGCTGCGACCATGCCGCAGCCGATATCGACGCCGACCGCCGCCGGAATGATCGCGCCCTTGGTCGGGATCACCGAGCCGACGGTTGCGCCCATGCCCCAATGCACGTCCGGCATTGCCGCAATGTGATGATGAATGAAGGGCAGCGACGCGACGTTGACGAGCTGCTTGCGCGCCGCATCCTCGAGCGGGACACCGTTCGTCCACGCCTTGATCGGTGCACCACCTTCATGAATGACGTTGTACATGTGAATTGCCCGGACGCGTTGTTGCGCGTCCGGGCCTCCTTGGTTTGATGTTACTGGAAAATGCGTGTCAGTGCATCGTCTCTTCCGCGGCCGCGATCCACGCGATCACGGCTTCGGAGAAGCCATCCACACGCTGCCACGCATCGTGACGCACACCGTGCTGGTACGACGCCACGTTGATGATCGTGCCCTTGCCCTTGGGCGCCGGCACGACATCGTGGCTCTGCTCATCGGTGAACACGATCAGGCGATCGCCCTTGCGGTCGATCTCCGTCACAGCCTTGCCGAGGTAGGTTCCTCCGTGGGGCTGCGAGCTCACGATGGCGTCGCGGAGCGCGAAGCCGCGGCGGGGCGGGACCTTCACCACCTCCTGCGAGAAGGTGAAGATCTCGACGTCGTCGCAGATTTCGCGCGCCAGAATGGCGAGACCGCACGCCGCCTCCAGCCGGGTCATCTCCGACTGGGCCGACAGCGCGTAGTCCATCGAGCCCGACACGTCGATCAGAAGCCGCGTGCGGCCAGGCAGCCGGACATGGTCCTTGATCGACTTCAGCATCGCGGATTCGAGCTCAGGCTCGAAATCCGGCGCATAACGCGCCGCCGCGATGAAACGGTAAGGCAGGATACGGTCGACACGCATGGCCTCGATCGCACCGGCGATGGTCTTCTTCGCCACGCCCGCCTTCTGCATCAGCCGCAGGTTACGGAGCAGGGCGAGGCCGCCCAGCTTCTTCTCTGCGATGAGGCGCTCGAAGGTCTCCGCCTTGTCCTTGCCACCCGAGAGTGAAACCTCCCAGGTGTCGGGTGCAGTCAGCGTGCCATCGACAAGCTGCTTCCACACCTTTTCCTGCTCGGCATCCTTCGGCTTGGCGTGGACGAGGAACAGCACGTCCCTGATCCGCACCGCGCCGTCGCGGTCGTACTTCGCGAGCTGATACGCATCGAACTTCGTGAGCGCGCGCGCCAGACCCTTCTTGATCTGCGCCGAGACGGGCTGACGCTTGCGCTGCTGCATCGGGCCGAGCGCATCCGCCCAGTAGATGGCAAGCAGCTCCGTCATCTCGTCCGGACGCTGGATCACACGGGCTAGCGTATCGGCCACGAGCACACGATGCTTCTCGTGACGCGCCATCTCGCGAGCCACAAGCAGCGGCGCATGCCGGAGCTTCATCCGCTCGCGGGCCTCGATGGCGAGCGTCGCGGTCTTTGCGGGCTCGACGAGAGGCACGAGCGCCTTGATGCGGTCGGCGATGGCGACGCCGTCCTCATAGAACTGGTCCTCCCACAGGAGGCAGTTCATCAGCGCGCGCTTCAGCTCCATTTCGGGCGTGAAGCGCGTTGCCTTTGCGCCCTCATAGGTGAAAGCGCGAACGATCTTATTGAGCTTGACCATGATGGCCTCCCTTGGGTTGGTTGTTGATGAATGGGGTCGTCTGGGAACGGGCGAAGTTTGATCTGCTCTACCGCTGAGCTACAGGCATTACATTTTGGCCTGACGGGAGTCGAACCCGCGACACGAAGTAACAAACCTCTTCACCACAGACGAAACCGGCGCGCTGCCCACGCGGAAGCAAGCGGGTCTTCCGCGTGGGCCGACGGAAAAGAAACACGATCCGGGAACAGGCGATTGCTGAGACGCCCTTCCACGTTTCACCTCGTGGTTGGGCAGTGCTCTACCAGCTGAGCTACAGGCGCATGGAACGCCGGGCGGGACTCGAACCCGCGACCTTTTCGTTATCAGCGATGTAACAGCGATCTTCACCACGGATCGTGAACGGGTTGGCAGGGAACGGGCGATGCTGTTGCCGCCCGAAGGCGTTTCTGAGCTACGGCATTGCTGCCGGCCGGATTCGAACCATGCGACCTCCGCTTGCGCGGTGCTCTACCGAAGTAACAGGCATCTTCACCACCGCCTTGCCAATGCGCATTGCTGTGCATGGCAATCAAAAGAATACGCTGGGGAACGGGCGACATCGGCTTTCAATGATCCCAACGCAAGCTCTTCCTTGCGGAAGAACCGAGCCCGCGACGCAACAGCCCTCGCGAGGCCGCTTCCACGGTACGTGACATCAAAGGCGGGATTCGAACCCGCTTTTCCAGGTACGAAGTATCCGAAATCTTCACCACCAGTCTTCGCCGCGCAGCGGCGGAGATTGCCCGGCGAAGCGAGCAACGCGAAGCCGGGCTATGGCCCGGTTCGCGCGGCTTCGCCTGGCAAGCCAGCCTCAGCTGTGCGCGGCAAATCAAATTGCAAAACGAATATTGTCGTGGCGCTCTCGAATATGGCGCGCCACCGAAGCGAACCCTGATCGGTTCGCCCTGCCATCGGTGGACCGCGATCGCTCGCGCCGTTCCCTCCGGCAGGCCCCGCGCTTTCGGACGCGCGCGATCGCTCGCGCGAGCCCCGGGATCCGGGTCTCCCGTTTTCACTTCGCTGAACGAACGGCGCTTCGGATAACAAAAAAACCCTCCGGAGCGGTGGCTCGGGAGGGTTCGTGAGACACGAACGGTCGATATCGCTTATGCGAGATCGCTCCCACGAGCCGGGCGCGTGCAATCGAATGGCCGGTAGCCATTCAACTGTTCGACGTGGTTTTTACTACCGCGTTGCATTGCTCGACTCATGTTCGACGCGTGGACACCATGTCCATGCGGGCGCGGCTTGTATGCGCGGCTTCGTGCGAAGTCAATTCGGGACGGATAAGAAATCCGCACCTGTTGCGCGAAGCGCACAGGCGAGGTTCACACCAACTCCGCTGCGCAGTGCTGGCGGATGAAGTCGCGATGGTCGGGCATTGCTTCAGCGCATTGCTTCACCTGCGCGCGAATGGCTTCGAGCTTCTCGATGACCTTTGTCGCGTCGAGGCCGTCGGTCATCGGATCGTAACCGCGCGGCACGATATTTTGTCCGATCATCACCGAGAGCCAGCTCTGGATCGGGAACAGCTCGGTGTCCTCGCGCAGGATGCGTCCGCGGCTGCGGAAGAGGTCGATCTTCTCCTGCAGTGTTTCGGTGAGAGGGATGGCTCGGCAGTGCTCCCAGAACGCGCCCGCACGCTCCGTATGCGCGTAATGCATCAGCAGGAAATCGCGCACGCGCGCGAATTCGAATTCCTGCATCCGGTTGTAGCGCTCGATGTCGGCTTGCTCGAACTGCCGGTCCGGGAAGAACTTGAGCAGCATGGCGATGCCACGCTGGATGAGATGGATGCTTGTCGCCTCGAGTGGTTCCAGAAACCCCGAGGCGAGACCGAGCGCCACGCAGTTCTTCGTCCACCCCTTGCGGCGGCGACCCGGTGTGAAGCGCAGCGCGGCGGGTTCGGCGAGTGGCGCATCGTCGAATCTCGCCAGCAGCAGATCGCGCGCGCGGTCGTCGTCCATGAACGCGCTGCAATAGACATGACCATTGCCGGTGCGGTGCTGCAGCGGAATGCGCCACTGCCAGCCCGCGGGCCGGGCGGTGACGAGCGTATAAGGCGCCGGGCTCTCGGCGGGCGCACTGTGCGCAACCATCGCGCGGTCGCAGGGCAGCCAGCGGCTCCAGTCGTCGAAGCCGACATCCAATGCATCGCCGATCAGCCGCGCACCGAATCCGCTGCAATCGATGAAGAGATCGGCCGTAAGGGTTTCGCCGTTCTCCAGCGTAAGGGACTCGATGAAGCCGTCTTCGCCACGCAGCGACACCGCGCACACCGTGCCTGCGATACGCTCGACACCGCGCGCCTGGGCGAAGCGGCTCAGATATGCTGCGAACAGCGATGCGTCGAAATGCAGCGCATAGGTAATCTTGTTGAGCGGCGTGTTGGGGGCATGCACCGGCCGCATGAACTTGTTCTGTGCCGCGGCCACGGCCTGCACCGAATATTCCTCAAGCCGCGCGGCTTTGCCCGCGAGGAACATCTTGAGCCAATAGGCCGGGAACGACACCGCGCCCATGCCTGCGCTGGTGGGACCGAAGGGATGGAAATAAAAGTCGCCCGGCCGCGTCCAGTCGCGGTAGGCGATGCCAAGCTTGAAGGTCGCGCGGATCGCGCTGACGAGTTCGTCCTCTGCGATGCCGAGTTGGCGGATGAAATCCATGATGGGGGGGACCGTCGCTTCGCCGACGCCGACTGTCGCGATGGCCTCAGACTCTACCAGCCGGATGCGGACGTTCATTGGCGCGAGATGCTTCGCCAGCGCCGCCGCGGCCATCCAGCCCGCCGTGCCGCCACCGACGATCACCACATCGCGGATGCGGTTGTCCGTCTCGATATCTGGACTATTCCCCATATTTCCAAACCGGCTCCCCAAGCCGCTGGCAGAATTGCACCAAATGGATGGTAGCGCTACAGAAACCTCGCGCGCGTGCGCGAAAGCCTCCGCAATCCACGTAACCGTTAACGGACCGCAGGCGGCAGGAACTCCGATACGGATTCAGGTCTCGGATGTCGCAGCAGCTTTGTGTGGCGATGACGGCGCCCGGCCTGGGGTGATCGCGTCGTATTGAAATTCGCAGCCGTCAAGATCGACCTTCGGCAATTCGTCCCGCTCGCGCCAGTAGTCCTGCGTGTGCTGCCACTCGGCCTTGTCGCCGCGCTTCGGTAGCAGATGCATGCTGCGCGTCATGTAGCCGGGGTTGAAGTTCTCGGGATCCAGCCAGGGCAAGAGCTTCATGTGTCGGTCCTCGGGGCGGAGCGCGACAGCGACCTTCTTCGCCGCCTTGCGCTTCATGTGGTTGAGCAGGCGGCACACAAAATCGGCGATGATGTCAACGCGTAACGTCCAGCTGGCGCGGAAATAGCCGAATATCCAGACCATATTGGGAATGCCCGTGAACATCATGCCGCGATAGGTGACGGTCTTCGACACGTCGACCGGTTCGCCGTCGATGCTGAACGCTATGTCGCCGAGAATACTCAGATCGAACCCGGTCGCGGTTATGACGATATCGGCCTCGAGTTCTTTGCCGGATTTGAGCAGGATGCCTTTCTTCGTGAACCGGTCGATCTCGTCGGTGACCACACTCGCCTTTCCGGAGACGATTCCCTGGAACAGATCGCCTTCGGGAACGAAAGCGAGGCGTTGTTGCCAGGGACGGTAGCGCGGCGTGAAGTGAGTGGCGATGTCGTAATCGGGCCCCAGATAGGCGCGCACGCCGGCAAGCAGTTCCTCCTTCACCTTGTGCGGTTCCTCGAACGAGCGTCGCGTGAACTCCGCCTGGTCGCGCAGGATCTGCCGGCGCGCTATCTCGTGGACCCAGTCTTCCTTGATGCCGAGCGCGCGCAGCTGATCGGCCAGAACGTTCTCGTTGCGCGCCGGAATGAAATACGTGGGCGAGCGCTGCAGCAGCATTACATGCGCGCAGTCGCCAGCAATGGCGGGAACAAGGGTTGCCGCTGTCGCGCCTGAGCCTATCACGACGACGTTCTTGTTCTTGTAGTCGAGATCCTCCGGCCAGGTTTGCGGATGGATGACCCGCCCCTCGAACTTCTCCATGTCTTCCCATTCGGGCGTGTAGCCTTGCGAATGGCGATAATAACCCTGGCACATCCACAGGAAGTTGGCGGTGAAGACGACGCGTTCACCGGTGTCGCCGTGCACGCCCTCGAGAGTCCAGAGATTGTCGCGGTTCGACCATTGTGCTGTCGTGATCTTGTGGCTGTAGCGAATGTGGCGTGCCAAGTCGTTTTCTTCGATCACTTCGCCCATGTATTTCAGGATTTCGTCGGCGGTGGCGATTGGCGCACCGATCCACGGCTTGAAGCGGTACCCGAAAGTATAGAGGTCGCTGTCGGATCGGATGCCGGGATATTTGTGCGTCAGCCATGTACCACCGAAGTTCTTGAGTGCGTCGAGGACGACGAAGCTTTTGTCCGGGCATTGCTTCGTGAGGTGATAGGCGGCGCCGATGCCCGAGATGCCCGCGCCTACGATGACGACGTCGAAATTTTCGACCTTCGTTTCCCGTGGTGCTTCAATCTTGTCCATGACCAGACCCCGATATGGTTCTGTAGTCATGGTCTCATTCCGGACCGGTCGCATCCTTGACGAAGATCAATTCTCGCGGTGCTCCGGTCGACGCTGCGTCAACTGCGGCACGAGCGGCCGGTAGCGGAAGGGCGCGGCCCTGATAGTATCGCTGCATACGCTATTGGAGAACTGACATGGACTTTTCGATCCCCAAAGACGTCACTGATCTGCTGGAACGCATCGACGCCTTTATCGAGGCCGAGATCGTTCCCCTGCAGAAGCAGGACGACAACGACCGCTTCTTCGATCACCGCCGCGAATGGGCCCGCACCGATTTCGAGCACGGCGGCCTGCCGCGCCACGAATGGGAAGACCTGCTGCGCGAGATGCGCCGCCGCGCCGACAAGGCCGGGTTCCTCAGGCTCGCGCTGCCTGAGGAATATGGCGGCAAGAATATCGGCAATCTGGCCATGGCGATCATCCGCGAGCATCTGGCGACGAAGGGCCTCGGTCTGCACAACGACCTGCAGAACGAAAGCTCGGTCGTCGGCAATTTCCCGCAGGTGCTGATGATGCGTGATTTTGGCACCGAGGAGCAGAAGAAAACCATCCTGCCTGGAATGCTGAACGGCACTGCGCGTCTCGCCTTCGGTCTCACCGAACCGAAACACGGCTCGGATGCGACGTGGATGGAGACGCGCGCCGTGAAGGACGGCAATGGCTGGCGCGTCAACGGTGCCAAGATGTGGAACACCGGCGTCCACGTGGCGACGCACGACATGGTGTTCTGCCGCACCTCCGGCAAAGACGGCGACGCGCGTGGGCTCACCTGTCTGATTGTGCCGATGGATGCCGAGGGCGTGAAGATCGAAGAATATCTCTGGACCTTCAACATGCCCACCGACCACGCACATGTGAGTTTCAAAGATGTCTGGGTTCCGGACTCCGCGGTGTTCGGACCGGTCGACAACGGCCTCGTGCTTGCGCGCCACTTCGTTCACGAGAACCGCATACGCCAGGCGGCGTCCGGCGTCGGTGCGGCGCAGTACTGCATCAATGAGAGCATCGA
>Ga0105239_10002296_pt1 | contig 24434 bp, 19 predicted proteins | sample KBSC44metaG_FD_92761 | JGI IMG/M metagenome (GOLD analysis project Ga0105239, IMG submission 92761) | Corn rhizosphere microbial communities from Kellogg Biological Station, Michigan, USA - KBS C4-4 metaG | ecosystem: Host-associated > Plants > Roots > Rhizosphere > Soil | place: Michigan, USA...
CCAGGTTCCAAGAATGCCGAGTCGCTTGAAGTCGCGCGTCTGGCTCTTGAGCGCGTTGGCGGCGTATTCGCGGCAGGCGCGGCGCATTGAAGACACGGGCATGTTTGACTTCTTCGTGCCCAGTTTCCGTTCCACGTGCAGCTCGATCGGCAGACCGTGACAGTCGTATCCGGGCACGTATGGCGCATCGTAGCCCAGCATGGTGCGCGATTTCACGATGAAATCTTTCAGAATTTTGTTGAGCGCTGTGCCGAGGTGAATGTCGGCGTTCGCATACGGCGGGCCGTCGTGCAGGATGAATTTTTCGGCGCCCGCGCGCGCCTCGCGAATCATCTGATAGAGATTCATGTCGGCCCACTTTTTCAGGCGCGCGGGCTCAGTCTGCGGCAAATTTGCCTTCTGCCCGAAGTTTGTCTTCGGCAGATTGACCGTCTTTTTCAGGTCGAGGGTTGCTTCTTCAGTTGCCATGAACGTCCGTTTATCAAAAGCGAAATAGTAACATGCGCGAAAACGTGTCAGAAGCCCGCGCGTAAGCAAGGGCTCGTTCCGCTACCGATACGCGCGATGTCGTTAGCCCTCCCTTACGGTCGGGCTTCTGACACAAACAAAAACCCGAACCACGTGTTGAAGACGATGGTTCGGGCTCTTTAGCCGATCGATGTTTGACGTGTTCAGCCGATAAACATCTCCTCGTCTCCGTAGCTGCGGTCAATTGTAGTGGGCGACGGCGCGACCAGGACTTCCAGGCCGCGACGTACACCCGCTAGTATGGCCGCCAATTCACGCGCCGGCTCGATCACTTTGCGTTGAATGAATTCAGTCGTCGTCGCCACGCGCTCATGTGTCGTGTCGATCGCGCGACTGACCAATTCGACTTTTTCCTTCGCCATTTCGGCGGTGTCATCAACCAGCACGGTCAGTCCGCGCACTTCTTCTTTGATCAGCGCTGCTGACTCAGACAAGTGCATGGTCGCGGTCGACAGGTGACCTGACATCACGTTGACTTGTTCCGCGATCTGCCGTCCCTGCTCGGCAATCTTCTGGCCCTGTTCGCTCAACGCATTCGCGCGAACGATGAGCGGATCGAGTTTCTGCTCGACTCGATTGACCGTATTTACCGCGCGCTTGACGAACACCGCAATTGCGATCATCGCCGCTGAAATCACGAGGAAAGACACCGCGATGATCGCAGTGATGATTACCAGCCAGAAGAGCGGTTCGTTCGCGTTCATACTCTACATTGACTTCTCAGGCGTGTAAGTCGGCGCCGCTTCCGTCCGTCCCGAAAGTTCAGTCTTGCGCTTCTCTTCGATGTAGGCCTTCTTGCCTGCTTCGACCGCCGCCGAGATTGAACCAGCTTGCGTCGACACTGCACCCTTTGTCTTGCTCACAACCTCACCGGCCTTTGTGCTTGCGGTGTCATACAAATCGGATGCACGTTCGCGCGTCGCTTCGTAGTACTCACCGGCCGTTTCGCGCGCGGTATCGTAAAGCTCACCGGCCTTCTGGCGCGTCGTGTCATAGTACTCACCGGCCTTTGCACCGATTTGTTGGGCCGCTTCTTTCGAGCGGTCAATGCCTTTGCGCGTGGCGTCGGCGATGTCGCTACGCAACTCTTCGCCTGACTTCGGCGCAAACAACAAAGCGAGCACCGCGCCTATTCCGGCACCCACCAGAAAATAAGTTAATCTTGTCGAAATACTATCCCCGTAATTCCGATCGTCTCCCATAGCAGTAATCCTTTCTGGAGAGGCGAATCCCTGCGGAAATCCGCCTGTAAATTTCAATTTGTTCCCGGATGATGACTGCTCCGGACTATAACAAAAGGCCGGAAGGCAGGCAAGGCAGTTACTAAACGTGTCTCTGCCGAAACTGCTGAGAAAGTGTCAAGACGCTTAGTCGAGTGCGCGACTCTGAAACTTACGCAGTCCCAACCAGGTGAAAAATATGGAAAAACCGATCAGGGCTGCATAAATCGCCGGCATGGACATGTGCGGCATGTTCGGTGTTAGCGCGAGTCGAAAGCCTTCGTTTGCATAGACCAGCGGATTAATAAGCACGGCGTATTGAAACCACGGAATTACGTGCAGCGTCGCCCACGGATAATATGCGCAGCCGAAAAAGATCATGGGCGCCAACAGCAAGGTAAACAGCAGAGAGATTTGCTGCGGCGGAACGATCGTTCCCATCACCATTCCGAAAGCGGCGAACAACCAACTACTCAAAAGGGCAATCAGAACGAAATGAACACTGTCGAGCCAGCTCAAATGGATCTGCACGCGCATCATCAACCACGCGAGCGGCATCACGACAATGCCGGCGATGACTGCCTGAACCACGCCAACAATAATCTTTTCCAGTCCGACCCCCGCGATACTAATCGGCGCGAGCAAACGATCTTCGATCTCTTTGCTCCACCCAAAATCGATCACCAGCGGCAACGACACTGCCTGCATGCTTGAAAGCGTCATACTGAGGCCGAGAATTCCGGGCAGCAGCATGTCGGTGTAGCCCTTTTGAATGATGCCCATGCGCGGCATCACAAACCCGAAGATGAACGTGAACATCAAGGGGTTCAGCGCGACGCGCAGCAGAAAGGAAACCAATTCACGCCGGGCGACGCGCAAGTCACGATGCAGAAGGGCGATAAAGGCAGTCATTACTTTGTATCGTGGCGTTGAGAACTAAGCCATTGCTTATTCTCGATTGCCGATTGCCGATTGGAGCGAGTTGCCCGCATTGTGGAATCCTCAAATGAGAACTCGACAATTGGCAATCTAAAATCGGCAATCTACATTCACTCTCTCAAACTCCGTCCCGTGAGATGCAGGAACAGGTTTTCCAAACTCGGTTCGGCGACGTGCGCGTCGGTGATGGTCACGTTCTGATCCGCGGCGAAGCGCATCGCAGTAGCCAACAACCCTTCCGCATGATCCGCATAGATACGCACACGCTTGTCATCCGCTTTTACTTCAACGACACCGGGGATCGATTGCAACGATGAGACAAAACCATCGGAGATGCCGTCGCGAACTTGCAACTCCACCAGATAGCCGCCGGGCACGCTGCGCTTTAACTGCGCGGGCGAATCAAGCGCGAGCACCTTGCCGTGATCGACGATCGCAGCCCGTTGGCAAAGCTGATCGGCCTCCTCCATGTAATGCGTGGTCAGCAGAATCGTCAGACCTTTTTGATTCAGCTCAGTCAGTAAGTCCCAGAGCATGCGGCGCGATTGCGGATCAAGCCCGGTCGTCGGCTCATCAAGAAAAAGGATCGCGGGATTGTGCATCAGAGCGCGCGCGATCTTCAGGCGCTGCACCATGCCGCCGGAAAAACCATTCACCTTTTCGTCCGCGCGTTCGGTCAACTCGAACAGGCTGAGCAAGTCACCGGCGTGCTGTTCGCGCTCTTGTTTGGGAATGCCGAAGTACTCGGCGTGGAAGACGAGAATTTCTTTCGCGGTCAGACTACGGTCGAGGTTGTTGACTTGGGGCACAACCCCGATGCGGTGTTTCACCGTTACCGGGTCTTTCGCGACGTCGACGCCCTCGATCTTTGCGACTCCGCCCGTCGGCACAACGCGCGTCGTGAGGATTCCGATAGTGGTGGTCTTACCCGCGCCGTTTGGCCCAAGCAGACCAAAGAATTCGCCACGCGGAACTTCAAACGAAATTCCATCGAGCGCTTTGACCTCGACCCCCTTGCGGCCTTTTGGCCGATAGGTCTTTTTCAGATCTTCGACGGCGATTACGGATTCCATGGGCTACATTCCGAACTGAAAATGCGTGGCAATGTACCACCAAATCGAAATGGTCAAAACTATCGAGCCCACGAAAAGCGTCACTACGACACCGACGATTACGGCGACGAAGACCCAGTCGCTGGTGCGCCCGCGTTTTGCCTGTTCGCCCGAGACAGTCGCGCGCTCACGCAACAGGTGCAAATTGCGAACGTTCGGTTTCCACCAAACAGCGAACAGATAGCCGAAAAAAGGAATCAGCCCGACGATGAAATAAATCGCGATGGTGAGTCCCATCCGCAATAGAGTGATCTTCGGCACGCGATAGCGGACAGCAGAAACAAGAATGTAGAACGCGACGATCGTCGTGATGATGTCGCCGAACTCTGGAATCAGATCGATGATGGCATTCAGACCGAATCGCCAGCCAAGCACGGGAATGCGAAACTGGTTGTCCATGATCTGGGTCAGGACTTCCAGCTCGCGTTCAATCTGAATTGTTGTGGGTTTTAAGACACGCTGGCGGCCAACTGCTTCGAGATCTTGAGGTTTCATTTCGAACTTCAGTACTTAGTGCTTTGTACTTTTACGTGTTTCCTGAGAGACAGGTTCACACTGCAAAGCACAAAATGCAAAGCCCAAAGTACGAAGTCCCAAGTTCGCTTTATCGAATGCGCGTCATCTGTTGCCAAAAGAATTTGCCGACGCGTGAAAAGACGTTGCGGCCGTTCTTCGGGTCACGCGTTGGCAGGCCCAGTTCCGCCGCCAGCTTCGGATCAGGCGGCGCGATGTCTTCGTCGCCATGCTTTGCTAACAGCCAACGATCAAAAGTACGACTGACCGATCGTCGCTCGGCGACTGAAGCGCTGGCTGCGAACGCGCTGCGCAAATCATCAAGATCGGCAATCTCGAATCGGTTCACGTCGTAATAACTATGCAGCGCCGCGAAGAACTTTTCGTTGCCGAGTAGTTTCCGCAGCGCTTCAAACATCAACGCGCCTTTGCCGGTAACGATGGCTGAGTATTGAAACGTGTTTCGGTAAAATTTTGCCGGCAGGTTTGCTTCCAAATCCTCCCCGCCGAACGTGCGATAAAGCTTGTAGACGCCACGAAGTTGCTCGTCCAAAGCGATGTCGGCTTTTTGTTCTCCGTAAGTCTCACGGTAATAAACAAGCGCCGACCAATTCGCCAATGATTCGTCCAGGACCGGTTCGCGGCTCGGATCGCTGCCGACCATCGTGCCCCACCACTGATGGGCGACGACATGCGCCACGGTCCATTCCAAACTTTCTTCGACCGAAGCCCGCTGTTCGCGAATGATGTCCGGCATGCTGCTGACCGCCGGCGAATCAAAATTCACATAGAAAGCGCTGGCAATCGCGGCAAAGCCGGAGAACTCCGCATTGCTCAACGTGGTGACGAGCGGCGCATCGATCAGACTAATCATCCGTAATGGCAGCGCACCCAGGCGGCGAATGTAAACAGTGACCGCGTTCGAGGCGATGTTGAGCGCACGCTTGGCAGCAACTTCATGTTCACGGCGATAGATTGAGCGGATTTTGATGCCGCTGATGACGCGCTCTTCTGAAGTCATGTTCGATCCCGCAACCACGGCGAAGTCGCGAAGATTCTCAGCAACAAAAGTAGAAATGGCTCGGCCGGTTTGAGTCGCGACTTGTTTTGACTCGACCGGCGTGAAGATGGAAGTCCCTTGGGACGCGTCGACATTTACTTCGTAGTCCGCGACATCGGCCACCGTCGCGTCGCCGATGCCAGGATCGACTCGGCGCAACCACTCTTCACCATCGCGTGCCGCCAGCACCGGATACCAGGTGCCGAGCAGCATCACGCCGCGACACATGAAATTGGTGTCACGCGGACGACGCAGTTCGCGCGCGCCGCCGATCGCCGCACTCACCTGCTGCATCACATGCGCCACGAGACCGGTTTCGTCGGGATCAATTTCGGGGACTTCGCCGCGGAACTTGATCAGCACTTCACCCGAGTTTTGGGGCTGCACGTCCTGGCGCAAGTTCACCCGCAGAATTGTGTTGTCCTCTTCGAGCGTGAATGGAAGCGGTGCCTCGCTCTCGGCGCTTTTCACCTCAACGATTTCAAGTCGCGGTTCGTCAGCCTGCTTCGGTGCGACATATCCCGGAACGCGCGCGTTCGAGTACAGATGAAAAATCAACGTTCCGGTTGAACGATCGCCGCGATTCACCCAACGGACGCGCTCACTGCCGGTGTATTTTCGGTTGGCGTAATCCAGTGAGAGATCGATCCGGTATTGGATGCGTTTGTCGGGAGGAGGCGGCTGGTGCGGTTGAGTCTGTGCGAGGGAGTTTTCACCACAGAGGACACAGAGAAAAGCCGCGAAGAGCAAAGAGGTAAGGGCAAAGCGCTGAACGACTTGTAGCAGTTCGTTCCTGGCGCTTTGCACTTTACCCTTAGCCCTTAGCTTTCCTCTGTGCCCTCTGTGGTTGATTCTATCTTTCATTTACGACAACCCTCACGATGCGATCGCCGCGCGCTATCTGATCGACCACTTCCATGCCGCGAATGACGCGTCCGAAAACGGTGTAGCCACCGTCCAGGTGCGGTTGCGGCGAATGGGTGACAAACCATTGCGAGCCACCCGTGTCCTTGCCCGACAGCGCCATGCCTACGGCTGCGCGTTCGTAAGGGACTTCGTTGATCTCGCAACGAATCGTGTAGCCAGGCCCGCCATTTTGATCGCCGCGCGGGTCGCCGGCCTGCACCACAAAATTCGGCACTACGCGCGGAATCGTCTGACCATTGAAGTAACCCTGCTTCGCCAGTTGGATGAAGTTGTCCACGTTCAGCGGCGCATCTTCCGGCAGAAATTCGATTGTGAATGAGCCCCTCGTGGTTGTGACGGTCGCCGTCGGTTTTTTGCCGATGCGCGCAATCGCCCGCTGATAATCCGCGTCCGTGTTGCGCGTCTGCACCGTACCAATGCTACTGGAGAAGTCTCCGACACCGTTTGCTTTCAGCAGCGCGACGGCGCGTCGACGAATAAGATGATCTTTTGAATCGAGCGCGGTCTTGACTGCCTTATTCGCCGCGTCATTTTTCTGCTTCGCCAGCGCGCTCAAAATTGCGAGCGCGGCATCGTTGTCTGCGTCACGCATCGCACGCGGGAGCGCGTCGGCCAAAGCGCGAGTATTTACATCGCTGGGCTGTCCACCTAAGAGTTCAGCCGCTGTCGCCCGAACAATTACGTCCGGGTCGGTCAGGTGCTGGCGCGCAATCTCACTCAGTTCCTTTGGCTTGAATGCCGCGATTGCTTGAAGAACGTCGGGAACTGCGTACTCGGAGTGCACTGCAACAAGCGTGTTGATTCTGATTCCGGAGTTTTTGTAATCCAGCATCGCGTGCAGAATCTCGACGGCACGGGCGGCGGTTTGGTTGTTGTCGCCTTTTTCTAAAGTGGCGATCTCTCCCAACCCTTGCGCGATACGCGAACCGGCTCTCCAATTCGTGAGCATCATTCGGACGGCGTAGTGGTCTGTGCCGGCGAATGCGACATAACGCTCCGGCGAAACTCGAACCGACGCGATTTCCAATTCGATTGCCGTATGACCCATTGCTTCACTCGTGGCTGATAACCATTTCAGCAACTCAACCTGAGGCGTCGCACTCTTCTGATTAACTCTTCCTAAAGTCGTCGCTATTTCGATCACTTCATTCCGTTCATCCGATTTCGCGGCCGAGGTCAACAATTGAGCCCGCGTGAGCAAAGGCGTGGTTGCGCGCGCATCGTTTAACTGTCCCAACGCCCGTATCGCACTAGCGCGCACACGCAGGTCGGAATCGTGCAGAGCACGATCAAGTAAAACGTCGAAAGCAGCTTTGTCTTCAGTTGCGCCAAGGACTCGAGCGGCATTCGCGCGGACGATTGGATCTTCATGCTTCGCAAGCAAAGCGCGCGCTTTGTCGTTGCCCTCCTTCAAACGCAAACGCGCCAGCGTATTCAGCGCGTCGGCGACAATCCGACTGTCTGAATAATCGAGGAACTCTGCCACCAGCTTTCCCACGCCATCCGGTTTTGTGCGCAACACGGCCGTGAGCGCGAGCAGAATCGTCAATTGATCCGGCCGCGATCGGCGACCGTTTTCAAATCTCAACGCGCCAACAATCGCGGCGCGCAGGATGTCTAGGCGATCTTCATCGATCGCCTTCGTGGCCGCATCTGCAGCGGACGGCGCACTCGCCATAACCGCGACAATCTTGCCCAACGCTTCGACCGCCCGCGCCCGAACAGTTCCGTTTTCCTGCCCCTGTCTTTTCAGTACTTCTGTCAGCGCGTAGGCGCCGCCCGGCGATTCGATTTCACCGAGGGCAAACGCGACCATCTGCCGTACGTCATTGTCGTGGTCAGTGAGCAGCATCTCAGCCAGGACGGGGACTGCATTTTCACTGCCGATGCGACCCGCAGCGAGCGCCGCTCGCTTGCGGACCTGGGCGTCAGCATCAGCCAGGAGGGTTTTCAGTGAATCGTCCCAGCGCCGTTCATCTTCAGCGCGAATGATTAGCAGAGTATTAGCGGGAATCGGGCTGACTCGCACATCGACGGCGCGTCCGCGCGATCGCTGCGCTGCAGCTGTGCCAGCAAGAAAAGCGATCAGGGTTAGGAGCGAGAGAACTTTCAACTCGGGGGTTTGCATATGTTTGACTGACGCGTGAGCCGGCGCGACTGATCCTTCATCGCGTCTGTGCGCCGATTGTACCCGCCAAATGTGGCACGCGCATCCTGCGAGTGAGTCGAGGTTGACGCCCATGCACCCCAAAACAAAAAGGACGGACAATTGTTCGTCCGTCCCTGGTAAATTCGGAAATCGGTAGCCGAGGATTAGCTCGCTATGGCGATGGCCGCGACCTTGCCGTCTTCGCTCTTCTTCGTGACGTCAGGTTTAATATCTACTTTTGGTGTGTCGGTGACGGGGTCTTTGCGATCAACGCGTCCTTTTTCGGTGGCCGCCTTCTGTTGAATCATCTTGCAGCTTCCTTCGAACACGCCGCCCTGTTCAATAACCAACGATGGGGTCTGGATGTTGCCATTCAGCTTCCCGGCGCGACCGAGTTCGATGCGTTGGCTCGCGATGATGTCGCCGTTAACGCTGCCCTGAATTTGCGCCACTGCCACTTCGATGTTCGCATCGACTTGGCCGCCTGAGCCTACAATCAACGTGCCCGTCGGCGATATGACGCGGCCGGAGAAGTGGCCATCGATGCGCAAAAGCGATTTGAATGACGCCTCGCCCGTAACGTTCGTACCGCTGCCTACAAACCCACTGAGCGTGCCGTCCTTGATTTCGCGTGCGATCGTTTCGCTTTCGCTCAAGGCTCTCGGCGTCGTAGACGCCTCGACCGGCTTGAATTCGCCGCTTTGATACGACGAATAGTTTCGGGGTGAATAAGCATCGGCGCTGGGTTGTGTCGGGGTCGGGCTCTTATCTTCGTTCGGATTCTTTCCCATTCTGAGCATTTGAAACTAACCCTCCATATTCTCGACAGCGGAAGTCGCAGCAACCGCACTTGGCTACGACGAACAACTCGCGGTGGTTAAAACTGGAAGCCGGCCACATTGGCCGACGTGTGGGGACGCCGCTCGCCGCCGAGCGGGGGCACAAATAATAAACAAAGCATACCATGCTGTCCAGCAGAAGTTTCTTCTAATTCGAATGCAAGGTTGGCCCACTACCGGGTCCGCGTCAGGGCAACAGGTTCTCTAGAATTATGGTTTCACTGAAGTTTTCGAGCAGAGGGAAGTAGGAGGCTTCGCGATCGAAGGCGGCGCGCGGAACAAGTCCGACAATCTCAGCGCCCCGGACTTTTACCCCGAGCCGCTCGGCTTCGCCGGCCACCGCTTCGAAGGCGCGCGTGATTGAGGTCTGTTCATAGTTCGTGAGGTTCATTGAAACCTGAACGATGCGCCGTGAACTCAGTTCAAAGCCGAGCGCCTTTACGAAAGGGAGGCCGCCATCGCGTTCGCGCACCACGCGCGCAATCCGGCGCGCGATCATGATGTCGTTTGTCTCCAGAGTCACATTGAAGGCAATTAGGAAAGGTCGTGCGCCGACCGCGATAGCGCCCGCGGTGGCGTGCAGCCTTGCGTCGCCGATATCAGGTTTCCGATCGGGGTTCGTGGCGATCTCTTCACGCAGCTTTTCAAATCCTTTGCCGCGGACGTGCTCAAGTCGTTCGCGATCCGATCGCAACGCTGCCCGTTCGTAGAAGTAAACCGGAATGGAAAGCTCGTTCCAGATTCTGTTTCCGGCTGCGTGCGCCAACGCAACACAGTCATCGATTGTCACACCGCTAACCGGTACGAACGGCAGCACGTCAGTCGCGCCGATGCGGGGGTGCTCTCCACCGTGTTGACGCAAGTCGATCAACTCGGCCGCTTTGGCAACCGCACGCAACGCACCTTCGACAATTCTCTCAGGTGGCGCTACAAACGTAATCACCGATCGATTGTGATCGGGATCGATGTGACGGTTCAGCACCGTGGTGGCGCCGGCAGATTCGATCTCCCGCGCAATCTGTTCGACCACCTCAGGCTTGCGGCCTTCACTGAAGTTTGGTACACACTCGACGAGCGAGTGCTTTGTACTTTGATCTTTGGTCTTTGATTCCATTCCGTATGCGACGAAGATCAAAGCACAAAGTACCAAGTACAAAGCACGAAGCACAATGCCTATCGATCGCTTCATCAACGAACGCAAGAACGCCTGGCAACGGCTCGAGCAGTTGCTACACCAGCTCGATGGATTGAAGCTGCGTCGCTTACATCGCGAAGAAGTGCGCGAGTTGGGCCGCATCTATCGGCGCACGGCCTCCGACCTGGCGATTGCGCGCGCCGAGTCGCGTGACCCGCGGCTCATCAACTATCTCAACAGTCTCGTCATTCGCGCGCACGGACGGATTTATCGCGCCGACGCGCAGGGTGGCCGCCGCATTCGGAACTTCTTTGCTCGGGATTTCCCGCAAAGCTTTCGACGCACTTGGCGTTACACGGCCGTAGCCTTTGCGGTCTTCTGGGTGTTTACCGCCATCGCCTTTTTCGGTACGCGGCACGACCCGGATTTCTCGGAATTTGCGGGAATTGACCCGTTTTTCCGCGAAATGGTCATCAACAACCGCACTCACTGGTGGGAGGATTTGAACCGCGCAAACCAGATCGGCTCAACGCAAATCTTCACCAATAATATCAAGGTGACCTTTTACGCGTTCGCGCTCGGCGCGATGCTGGGCCTGGGCACGCTTTATGTACTCGCATACAACGGCGCAAGTTTCGGCGCAATCATGGCGCTGACTTACCGCGCCGGATTTGGAAACGACTTGCTTACTTTCGTCGTGGGACATGGCGTGATCGAGTTGTCATGTATCTTCATCGCCGGGGGCGCGGGACTATTGATTGGAACGGCTTTGGTAATGCCGGGAGACATGACGCGCGGCGATGCATTGAAGTCGCGTGGGATGGAAGCAGTGCGGCTGATCGTCGGATGCATCCCCCTTTTGGTTGTGGCCGGGATCATCGAAGGGTTCATCTCGCCCGCGCCGATCAACCCGCTGATCAAATTTGCGATTGCCGGAATTACGGGCGTGGCGTTGTACTTGTATTTGTTCTTAGCGGGAAGAGACGCCTAGATCCTTTTCCGCTTTTGCCCTCTTCCCCTTTCCCCTTTTTCCCAGAAGTCAGAGTAGGCCTCTCTCCTTGACCCTCAGGTACGTTTCCAAGAGTCGCGGAACGAGCGCGGCCGCCGTCACGTCTAAGGCGAGTCCTCCCTGCGATTCAACCAAACGTAATGCCGCTTCACGCTGGTACATGATCTCTTCAGCGACCGATTGCGTGAACAGTTCGTTTTCATCTTCCGGCGGATTTCGCACCACTGCTTTCAGATCGCGATCCCCGATCGTTACGACCAGCGGCAGGTGACGCGGACGCAGCAGTTTTAGTGAAGATAGCAACTCACTCGATCCTTCTTCATCAACCAGATCAGTCAGCACAACCACAAGCGATCGCCGCTGACTGTTTGCCGAGACGAACTCGAAAGCGCGCGCATAGCTTGGCTCGATCATTTCCGGCTCGATTGCATGTAACGCTTCCAGTGCCGCATCCAGATGTTCCGCGCCGCGCTTCGGAGGCAGAAAAGCCTTGATCCGCCGTCCAAACACAAGTAGTCCCGCATTGTCGCCGGCGCGCGCCGCCGCCGACATCAGCGCGAGTGTCGCGTGCACCGCGAGATCAAGTTTGGTTTCGTTCTCAAGCCGGCCGGTCATCAAACGTCCGGCATCCAGCGCCACCAGAATCGTCTGATCGCGCTCCATCTGGTATTGACGCGTCACGAGCTTTCCACGCCGCGCCGTGGCCGTCCAGGAGATGTGTCGCATTTCGTCGCCGAGGACGTAATCCCGCAGTGACTCAAAGTCTCGTCCTTCTCCACGCCACTGTGACTTGCGGCGCGCCGCGACAAACGATCGCGTACCGAGCGCCCGCAATTCGGCCTCGCGCGCGCGCCGCATGTTCGGATAGACCTTGACCGTGATCGCCTCGCCCGCCGTCGTCTGGCACCACGCCAATCGCCAACGCGAAAGGTGACGTACCGCGATCCGGCCGAAGGAGAATTGGCCACGCTTCGGCGGTTTCAGTCCGTAAAGGAATTGCGCGCTGGTTTGCGCTTCGACTTCGACACGCGCTTCGCGACTTCCAAACAATTGCATCTGCGGCGGGTATTCATCTTTGAGAATTACCGAGATATCGCGGGTAGTGTGATTCGCGATTTCAATCCTCACATCCGTTTCCGCGCCGACGGCAAAGCGTCCGCCGAAGTGTCTCTCGATCGAGACCGCCTTCGGTAGCTTGCTGTTCCAGGCGTCAAAGACTGCGACAGCAATGATGATGAGATCGTAAGTGACCGCCACCCACGCGAGCATCGGCCGGCCCCACGATAAAGAAATGGGAACAAGCGCGACCGCAAGCAGCGCATAGAAAAGTTTGGTGAAGACGAAACGCATCGATTGGGTGTTGGGTGTGTCAGGTCTCAGGTATCAGGTGACCGGTGCCGGGCTTGCCACACTTCAACTCACAGAAAATTCTTCATCATCGATCACAGTCTGACACCCGATACCTGGCACCTACCTTGGTACTTCGGCAGATTGCAGAATATCTGAAATGACGGAATCCGGGGTCGCGCCATCGAGTTCAGCTTCCGCGCGTAACGTCAGACGATGTCGGAGTGCCGGTCGGGCGATGTCGCGAACATCATCCGGCGTTGAGAAATCTCGTCCGCGAATCGCTGAGAGAGCTTTCGCGCACAGCAACAAAGCTACGGCCGCCCGCGGGCTGGCGCCGTAATGCACCGCCGCGTGATCGCGCGTGCGACGAACAATATCCACTATATAGCGTTGGACACCCGGCTCGACCCGCATATTTCGTACTTCAGCGCGACAGCGGGAAATCGAGTCGGCATCGGCAAGCGAGTGAATTTCCACTTGATCCAATCGCCGCGCATTGAATCCTGCGTCCCAACGAGCGACGACTTGATGCTCTTCATCCGCCGAAGGGTACGGCAAAAGGATCTTCAGCAGAAAGCGATCGAGTTGCGCTTCAGGTAACGGATACGTGCCTTCGTATTCGATCGGATTTTCGGTGGCGAGCACGGTAAAGATGGGCGACAACGCGTACGCTTCACCGTCAATTGTCACTTGACGTTCTTCCATTGCTTCGAGCAACGCGGCTTGCGTTTTTGGGGGCGTGCGGTTGATTTCATCAGCCAGCAGAATGTCGGTGAACACTGGTCCGCGGCGCAGACTGAAACTCGACGACGCCATGTTGAAAACGTTCGTGCCCGTAATGTCCGAAGGCATCAAGTCCGGCGTGAACTGAATGCGGCCGAAGCCCGCGTTGATGATGCGCGAGAGTGTCTTAACCGTCAGCGTCTTCGCCGTGCCGGGCACGCCTTCGATCAGTGCGTGGCCTTCAGCCAGTAATGCGACAAGAATTTGTTCGATCGGTTCTGTCTGGCCAACGATGACTTTGCCGAGTTCAGTGGTGATGTGCGCGATGGTGTTGGAAACGTATTCAGGCATAAGTTAATGGACTTAGCGTTTCGGGGACGGATTCTACCACGACGGATCTCGTTACAAACCGTTGTTTGCTCGATAGCTTCCTGTGGATACCAAGGCCGAGTGTTCGCCAAAAACTCGGATTAATCTCCAAAAATCTGGTGCGGCTGTTTATTCGCCGACTCCTGCAATAGACATTTGTTTGGGAAATTCTGTCATGACCGCGGTGGCGTAGTGTTTGCTATAAAAAGGCGCAGATACAGGCTGCTCATTATTCATACCGCCGGAATGATTTCAAGCAATACCGACCCCAAAAACGCGGAGGAAAGAAATGAAGAAACAAGGCCTGTTAATTCTTCTCGCTATTGGCTTGCTCGTTTCAGTGGCATCAGTAGCCGCAGCACAAACGAGTAAAGGCACTGTCACTGGTTCAGTGACAGACCCACAAAATCAAGTAATCAGCGGCGCGGAAGTCGAACTCAAGAATCCATCTACAAACCAGAGTCGCACAACGACCTCCAACGATTCAGGCATATACCGTTTCGATGCGGTCGATCTTGGAACCTACGAAGTAATCATTAGAGCGAAAGGCTTCAAGACGTCCAGCACCTCAGGCGTTTTGGCGCAGGCAAATATCATCACCGACGTCGACGTCGAGATGGCGGTCGGTACACAGGAAGAGACCGTAAACGTCAACGCGGGTCTTGGTGAAATGCTGCAGACGAGTGACGTCGTTCGCAGCGGCAACTTCAATGCGCAGCAAGTCGCCGCCTTGCCCTCGGCGAACTTGAATCCATATGACCTCGGGCGACTCTTGCCGGGGGTGACCACAGCTTCAACCGGGGCGCAATTCGGAAATAGTGCGCAGTTTTCAGTCAACGGACAACGCCCACGCGGCAATAACTATTTGATTGATGGGACGGAAAACAACGACATCTCGGTAACCGGCCCGGCTACCGTCATTAACAATGAAGATGCCATTGCCGAAGTTTCGGTGCAGACCGGCCTGTACAGCGCGGAATTCGGCCGCGCCGGTGGCGGTGTTTTCAACCTCGTCACCAAAAGCGGCACGAACGAGTATCACGGAACGGCCAAGTGGCTCATTCTCTCGCAGGTCTTCAACGCCATTAGCAACACGGATAAGGCCATCAACCGAATCACACGCGACGGAGCGAACAATACTGCTAAATTCCCGGTCTTCACTGAGAACATCTTTGGCGGCAGTATCGGTGGACCGCTGCCGTTGCCACATTTCGGAGAGGGAGGTCGTGCTTCAATCGAAGGCAAAGATCACAACTGGTTCTTTTTCGGCCTTCAGTGGGACAGGTTCCGCTCAACAACTCTGCAGAGTCCTCGTGTCCCGACTGAAGCTGGGGTTCAGGCACTCCGCGCGCTTTTCCCGGCCGGAACCAATCCGCGTGTAGATCTCTATCTTTCGGTAATCGGAGACGTTCGCGGCGTTCCGACGCAAAGTCCGGTTAACGTGGCGCTCGGCACTGGTCCGAATGGAGCGGGTGTCACGGTCGCCCGTGGAAACTTAGAAACTGCGCTCGCGAATGTGGGCTTGGGTCAGTTCTTTAATGACAAACAGTGGGTGATTCGCACCGACCACAACATCAGCGACGCTCACAAGCTCACTTTCCGGTTCACAAACGACTACTTCATTCAGAACCTTTCATCGTTTGTCGTAAATCCAGGGTTCACGACGGATGTTTTGGGGCCAGCCCGAAACATTTTGATCACCCATACATGGATCATTAACTCGTCGATTACGAACGAGGCACGTGTTTCGCCCTACGGACTGATCGACTTTCAGTTCCCGTTTGCGACCAATGCCAGCGCTCTGGCCCGCACCTTACCAAACATGAGCTTTGCCGGCAGTGGCGGCCTTTCCACGATTGGCATCGCGACCAATTTACCCCAGGGCCGCAGAGCCAAGAATTTCCTGGTGCAGGACACATTAACCAAGGTCTGGAATTCGCATACTTTCCGTTTCGGATTCGAGGTGCTGCGCCAAACTGCGCGACAACGGCCACCTTTCAACGAACGCGGTTCCTTCGCCTTCGCCACCGGTGGCGGTTTCACTGGGTTCGCAAACTTTATCGATAACTTTAGTGGCGCAAATGGCACCGCTAACATCAACTTCGGCACGCCCTTTTACACGCCGAATTTGCTCCGCAAGAGCTACTTCGGACAGGACACTTGGAGAGCGACGCAGAGCCTGACGCTGACATTCGGCACGCGTTACGAGGACTTTGGACAGCCGGCAAACAACGCATTTAAGTTCCCGGCATTCGCGGGCTTTGACGCCGCCGCGTTCCTCGTCCCGAACAAGGTAGAGCCCGACAAAAACAATTTCGGACCAATATTTGGATTCGCTTACTCACCACAATGGGAGAAGGGCCCGATCGCGTGGCTGTTTCCCAGAGACCGCAGCGTGATTCGCGGCGGTTATCAGGTAAGCTACGACACCTGGTTCAACAATCTGTTGTCGAACATTGCGGCCGATTCGCCAAACAACACCGCGACCACTACCACCGGCGCGGCCGCCGGCAGGGGCACGGCTAACTTCTTCCCCAGCGCTATTCCGTCTACGCCGGTGTCGCCGAGTGCGACCAACTCTCAGACTTCGGTATTCAATCCGAACATTCGCAATCCTTACACGCAGCGTTGGTCGCTCGGCGTCCAGAGAGAGTTGCCGTTCGGGTTGCTCATGGATGCGTCATACGTCGGGTCCGTCGGTCGTAAGCTTTTCGTGACTGAAGACCTGAACCCGATAGTTAATCCATCGACGGGCGCACGCCGGTTCCCGACATTGGGCATCCGCCGTTACCGCACGAGCGGCGCCAATTCGGACTATCACTCGGCACAACTCCGTGTTGATAAGCGTCTGTCACGTGGATTGCAGGTTGGCACGTCCTACACATGGTCGAAGAACACGGACCAGATCAGTGAGGTATTTGCGACCGGCCAGACAAATTCGTCACTGGCATCAATTCCGGCATTTCTGGGCGGATTGTTGGTAGATCACGCCGTGTCTGACTATCACCGCAAGCACCGGTTTGTTGCCAACTTCGTGTGGGATCTTCCAGTCCTGCGCGGAAACAGCTGGGCCAGTAAGCTGGTGGGTGGATGGCAGTTGAACGGGGTCGTCACCTTCCAATCGGGCGCACCGTTCACGATCGTAAACGGGCTGGACCGCAACGGCGACGGCGTTTCCACGGCTGATCGACCCGATCTCGCCAATCCGAACGCACCGCACAATACGCGCGCCGTGGTCGTCGCGGCCGGCACATGCGCCTCGCTCCTGCGCAACCCGGACACGTTACAGTGTGTGACGCGCAATGACGTGTATGTGGTCCAGGTCGCCACAGCTACGGGCACAACCCTGACGCCTCTAAGTGCGGGCACTCTGGGACGCAATACCGAACGGTCAAATCCTGTGAAGAACGTCGACCTCAGTCTCTTTAAGACGTTCCGGCTGGGCGAGAACCTGAAGTTGGAATATCGCGTCGAGGCTTTCAATGTCTTTAACCATCCGCAGCAGACGGGACTTCCCGGGCTTGACGTGACCAACACTACGGCCGGGCGGTTCATCAACTATGACTTCGTCAGTGGTGGTCGTAGAACCGCCAGGATGGGATTGAAGATAATTTTCTAAATTAACCATCCACAACAAAAAACCAGAGGCGGGACCATTCGGCCCCGCCTCTTTTTTCCCTCGACTGATCGCGGTTTGTAACTACTCTGCTGCGTGCTTGGCGTCCCGTGCGCGCGCGCGTAGGCCGAGTGACGATTCAATTTCGCGGAGACGTTGCGCCATCCGCAAAGTGTCTCGCGCGCTGGTTGAAGCACCGTTAATCGTGTCTTCACAGTTTCGCATCAACGTTTCCAGGTCTTGCAGATTGATGCCGGAACGCATTGCTACCCGGCGGGCAATTTCCCCGCGTGGACTACTGTTACTCAAGCCGGCGTATCGCACGAGCACGCGACGAACACGCGCATAAATATTTTCGAGCGCGAGATCATGCGCCTTGGCACGTTGCTGCAGCTCAGCCATTGACGCCACGAATTCGAGCTTTGATCGCCGATCGATACGTGGTAACGGCAACGGACGGGCGAACCGCCGACCTTGCGACCAGACGATCGCCAAACCGATCAGCGCGAGTTGCGCGCAAATCGCCATTACCGGCGTTCCCGCAAAATACTGAAACAGGGCGTTGTGCGTCACCGCCCGTCCCTGATGAAATTCGTCGAAAGCTATTAAACCTCCACCTGCGGCGACAATATTTAGCGCCAGGAGAAGATTGTCCGCGCGTCCGATGCCGTTGTTCGCGACAATGTACGGATCGGACAGTACGATTACGCGCCCACTGCCGTATGGGTAATCAACCAGCAGCGCGCCTCGCTCGTTAACTAGATGCACTACTGGTGCTTGCGACGTCTTTTCAACGCTGCGGCTGTAAGTGTTGCCGCTCTCGGGTGTGGGTGACTGCTCGTAATTCGCTGAATCGTCGTCTTCGTAATCCGGCGTTGGAGTTGCCGTTGGGTTCTGGGTCGCCGGCGAGATCGTCATTGCTCCCATGAATCGCGACGGCATCACTGATTCAACGTTGCGCGCCATCGCAGTCGGCTGCGCCGGTTTCACTGGAGTGATTCCCGTCGTCATCTGCTCAAAGTCGTTCGCGTCAAGTTCGGTCCACGGGTAACTCACAACTTGTGAAGCGATGACCCATTTGTTTGGTTTGACCAGACGATGGTCGGGCTGACGATCGATAACGACCAGCCGTCCTCCCGATTCGACCCAGCGCAGTATTTCCTGCGTCTCACGTTTCGAGTAACCAACCTGCACAGGTCCTATGATGACGAACGTGTCGGGTTTGGGCCCGTTGAGAGTCAAAAGTGATGATGGGCCCTCGCGCCAACGAACGACCTGCCTACCGGACTCGTGGAGAAAATCGTAGAACGCCTGAGTACCTGTTGCTCCTGAGTTGAAGGTTGAGCGATCGGGGGAGATTTCAGAGTCCGCCACATGCTCGACACGAACGTACGATGCGGCGTTCAGCGCGATCAGCACCACGATGACGACAATTAACGTAATGATAATGATTAAACGTTGACGCATATCACATTAGTGATGAATGACAAGTGATGCGTGATGTGATTGGACTTTGTACTTTGGACTCATTACTCATTAGTGGTCACGGCCTTTTTGCACCCGACGCGAAACTCATCCCAATCGTTCGGCGCCGGCGGCACAAAACCATACCAGTGTCGTTCAAAACTGAACGTCAATTTGCGCATCGATTCGTAAAGCGCGCTTCTGGCGCGCACCGACGTCAGGTAATCGCGGTTGGTCTTGTGCTGGGCGAGACTGATCACTTTTCGATCTCCGAGTTCACAAAGAAGCGCGATGTACGCTTTACGAATCGCGCCCCGCAAATCGCCCGCCCGCGCAAGTGCTTCCGCCTGCTCAAGCAGGTCAGCGGCGGTCTGATCAGGTTCCAGGCGTTCGCCCAAAACGATGCGGGGCTCTCGTTTTTTCGCTTTCTTCTTACTGCGCCGGTTCCGCAGATATCGCGGCAGGAATTTCCAAATGAGGAAGGCAATCAACGCGACCGACAAGCCCACGACAATCACCTGAGCGATGTTCGACAAGCTGCGACCGGCGCCGGGCGTGATGGGTTTCATCTTTGGAAACAACTTCGCGAGCCACCGCAGGAATTGGTTCCAAAGCCGTTCAATGGCGCTCTCTTGCGCAGTGGTTTTGTCGTATTCGGGACGTCGCAGGATTTCCGCGATCCTCGCCTTGTTTGCGTCCTTGTCGCTGCTCGCCGCGCCGCCTTTCATTTCATCCAGGCGCTGAATTAAAGCCCGCAGTTGTTCCCGCGTGCGGTGAATCAATTCCGGATCGTGTTCACGCGATCTCCTTTTCTTTTCGTATTCGGCGAGTGCTTTGTGAAACCACTTGTTGTCAACTTCGATTGTCTGATTGTCAAAAGTGACGTTTTCCGTTTCCGGGACAAGGTGGCGCAATCGCGCGAGTGCGCTTTCCACCAGGTCCTCAGCCTGACGTGAATCATCGGTGTAGTAATCCGGGGTCTCGAGCTGCTGAATGACGCTTGCTGCCTGTGAGAGCCGCGTGCGGTAATCCGAGAAAGTAGTTGCACGCGCGACGACCGCGAACGCGAATAGCAACGTGACCGTTAAGAACCCTTTGTGAGACGCGCTCATCTCAGAATCTTCAGCGAAGGCCCAACACATTTGGTGGCGGCATCGGCGCCGGTGGTGGCACAAACGTGCGCGTCCGCCGCGTCACGAGCGCCGGTGCGAATGGCGACATCACTCCCGGCAGCTCAGGCATTTCGGGAAGCTGCCGCGCGGCCATTAATTCAATGTCGTAGCCTTCATGCCGCACACGTTCATCAACATAGAGCAGTGATAGACCGAGCATCCAAATCGGCGCAAGCAAAATGTGACTGCATTGCAGAATCACTTCGTAACCAATGGAGTACCAGGCCGGCCATTCAGTTCCGAAAGGCGACACGTCAACACCATTGACCCAGCCATACCAACCAAGCGGAATTATCAGCAGCGCCAGCGCTGAGTACGTCGCAAAGAATGTAAACAACGTCATGGCCATTAAGCGACGAACATTTCCACTGGCGAGCGAAAAGCTGCGGCCGATAGCTGAGCCTACCGTGCGTCCTTCAACCAACATAGCTTGCGGTACATAAGCCATGCGACCCGCCAGTAAGAAGAAGAGGATAATCGCGAATACAAGTGCCACCATGCTGCCTAACACGCTCACAATAGCGATAACCCATGCCGGCATCACCTGGCCGATCGCTACGCCCAGCAACACGAGCAAAGCGAAAACCAGATAGAAAGCAATGAATGACAGCCAACCACAAAAGCCCAACCAAATCGCGACGAGAATGCTCGCACCCAACAGTCCCCAAAAACGCGATTTCACCGCCGCATAGGTTGACCGAAAACTAACCGGCTCATCCCATAACAAATGCGCGACAAGGTTTCGCGTGGCGCCTCCCATGACAATCAGACTAAACAGAGAACCCGCGGCGATCACGATTCCGCCGCCGAATGCCACGAGCAGGTACAGCAATAGACGCGTGCTGCTTGGCGTGGCGCCAATGGCGCGGAATGCAATCGTCGTGAGTGCTGAACCGGCCGCAGAAATGACCACCGGCGGAGCGGCAATTCGAATCAACGTGAGAAAGTGCCGGCGATAAAGCCTGACCGCGCGATCAATTAGATCACCTGCGCCGAGCGGAGCGATAGCGAGGTCATTAGCAGGAGCACTCATTGACGCGAATGATGCTTACTTTCATGAGTTGAATCAAGCCCTAACTAAAAAGAGCGCTACTTCAAAAACGAAGCAGCGCTCATTCACAAATCATTTGCTGACCGATCAAAGCTCCAGTTGCCCCTGGTACATCATGTCGGCCAATTTGAATCGGCGATCGATCTTGATTCCATTCGGATACTTTGCGTAAAAGCGCAGTTCGCCGGTTGCGTCTTTCAAAAAAGGTTCACCGTCGAGTTCGCGCAGGAAAATAAACCGGGCGCCAAACCCGTCCTTGCCAGGCGGAACGTATTCTTCGAGGAAAAGTTGTTTGCTGTCAGAGCGCTGCAGGTATACGTCGTTCTTCATCGTGCCGGTGGCCGCGCTATTGAATTGTTGCATGACGACGCCCGAGTACCTTTGATCGCTCGAGGCATAGGTTACGGTAACTATGATCGAGTTGGTAGATTGCATTTCGGCGAACTGATGAAGTTTGGCCGCAACATCCGCGGGCGGTTTGTTGTTAATCTCCATTATCCGCGCCAGCGCTTGCCGTACCGGGCGTGCGGAAAAAAACCGCACCTGAAAAGATACATTGACGGCTTGGTTAGTGGCACCTTGTGCGAGCCGTGAGCTATCGTTCGAACTCGTTCCCATCCGCTGTGGATCTTGTGTGGGTGAGTAAAACATTTGTGAGGTGTCTGTGTCAGTCTGGGCTTTCGCCCAGGGCGAGTCCGTCAGGACCTTCTCGGCATCTTTCTTTGACCACTCAGTCCACGGCTTTTCATCCTTCTTTTGCGCGACAGCCGCAGCGGCCATCAACGTTATAAGTGCGAGGGCTACCTTCTTTTTCATGGGGGGCTCCTTTCGAAAGCTAGAGTCAGTACTCCCGCTTGTTGTCGTAGATCATGTCCGACACTTTGAAGCGCATGTTCAGCTTGAAACTGTCGCTGAATTCTGCGACAAAACGCACGCCACTTGTGCCGTCTTTCAAGAATTCTTCACCATTCGGGCGTCGAGGAAAAATAAACTTTGCGCCGAGCCCGTCGGCAATCGGCGCCTGATAACCGGTAAGAAACAAGCGCCTGCCGTCCGCCGTTTCCAGGTACGTCTTATTTTTTAAGCTACCGGAGGTGGCGCTGTTGATTTGCTGCATGATGGGCCCAAGATAGCGCTGGTCGGTTGAATCAACGCTTACCGCGATCACGATGTATGCGCTGAAGTCGCGTTGCACAAAGGCCTGGAGTCGACTAATCAAATCAGCGTCCGGTTCGTGCTGCGCCGCGATCACCATTCTCGCCATCGCTTCGCGGATTGGTTTCGCTGAGAGAAAACAGATCCGGTATTTAACTTCAACTGCTTGATTGACGGCGCCACGATCCGCGCGATTGTTGTTGATAGAGGCTTGGCCGGTGGCCGAACTCGAAACGGACGATCGTCCTGGAGACGCCGCGCCAGCGCGAGTAGGCGAAAAAAACATTTCCGAAGTGTCGGTGTCGATTTGGGTCTGTGACCACGGCGAATCATTGAGCAACTTCTCGGCGTCCTTCTTCGCCATTTCCATCCATGGGCCATGCGTCGATTGACCAATAGTCGCTGGCGAAGTCGCAATCAAAAGGGCGAGCGCCACGACAAAAAACATTTTGCCGCCGTGGCCTGTAACTCTTGTGTTATTTGCGAACCGCATAAGACTGGCGCACTAAAACTCCGATCAAAGCCCTAGTATTCGAGTTTGCCGTCGTACATCATGTCAGACACTTTGAACCGCCGATTAACTTTGAGAACTTTGCCGAGTTCTGTCACGAAACGCACTTCACCGCTGTTCGCATCGAGAAATGGCGCGCCATTAAGAGTGCGCGCGAAAACGAATTTCGCACCCAATCCGTCGTTGGTCGCGGCGCGATATTCCATAAGTTCAAGACGCTTACCATCTTTTCGTTCCAGATAAGTCACCGGTTTGAATGCCGCAGCATCGGTACTGGACAGTTCCTGAGTGATCGCGCCCATGCGGCGGCGATCATCGCCGTCCATATTTACTGTGACCACGATGTAGTTAGAAAAATCGTAATCGATGAATGGTTTAATCTGCGCGACCTTTTCCGCCGGCGCGCCTTGCAATTCGATCATGCGCACAAACGCCTCGCGAATCGGTCTGGCTGACATGAACCGCACGCGCAGATGCAGCGACGGCGCTTCTTTCGTCTCGCCGGATTCTGCGCTGGAAGCCGCCGCCCTTACATTCGTCGCATTTCTTTCGCGCTCCTTGGTTGTGGAAGTGATGGCGGAGGTTTGACCCGGCTGTTCGGAACTGCCGGCTTCAGTTTGGGTCTGTCCCCATGCAGAATCGTTGAGGACTTTCTCAGCTTCTTTCTGGGTCCAATCGGTCCAGGCTTTACCTTTCTGCGCATACGTGGGCAAGGCCAGCAGAACCAGCATCGAACCTACAAACAACACCCTCTTCATTGCGAATATTTCTCCTATGAATTTGTTTAGTGATCTGATTCTACAGGCGTGGCGACTCGGGAAGAGTTCTAACTCGTCGCGTGACAAGTAAAATCATTGAACGTTGAAAACCGATCGGAGCCATGGTCTAAAGCCAGGTCACGCCGGAGATAGTCGAGATGTGCTACTGACATCAAAAGAGTCGCGCGCTCATCAACCAATCGCAGGCTCAAATCGAGCGCGGGAATTCTTTCAGACGCTATCTCAGAAAGCAAGTAATGGCGACAAGCAAAACTCGGCACTTCGCCGAGGTCGATCCGCGCCAAGAGGCCCTGCGCGCTGTGAATCTCAAGCGTCGGCCGGCCGCTGATGGCTTTGTCATCAATGTTCATCACGCCAATGACTTCGTCGCGAATTATTTTGGCGCCACGTTTTTCCAAACGCGCATTGCAGGCGATGTAATCCGTCGCCAAAGTGCCGCGTGGTTTTGACGCCTGGTAACCGCGTGCGGATTGCAGCCCGGGTCGAAAATGAGTGAAGGCGTGCGCGTTCCATTCCTTTACCGAAATTTCCACCTTCATCAGGGTGTGGTTTGTTGTCGGCGCGACCGGCAACGACATGCCACCGGAAAATGTTTTGGACAAGGGAAGCTCGGCGCAATTGAACACACAGCTTTGCATGCCCGCAAGTTTGATTGCGCCTCGCTCAATCTGCTTTGGCGCGATGGATGTGGGAAATGGTTTGTCCGCCGCCGGTTGCCACGCGACTGTGCCTGCGCTGTCAGTGATGAACGGACTGAGCCACAAAAACTCTTCGATGGGCGCGCCGGAACTGAAATGAAAGCGGGAATCCAGC
>Ga0105239_10002298_pt1 | contig 24404 bp, 16 predicted proteins | sample KBSC44metaG_FD_92761 | JGI IMG/M metagenome (GOLD analysis project Ga0105239, IMG submission 92761) | Corn rhizosphere microbial communities from Kellogg Biological Station, Michigan, USA - KBS C4-4 metaG | ecosystem: Host-associated > Plants > Roots > Rhizosphere > Soil | place: Michigan, USA...
AAGGTTTCTTCAATTACTCCTTCCGCAACAGACGGTACTTCACTGTCCACCTTATCAGTGGCAATTTCAAGTATCGGTTCATCCATCTTCACTGTTTCTCCGGGATGTTTGTACCACTTTAAAATAGTGGCTTCCATAATACTTTCACCCATTTTAGGCATCACCAGGTCAACTAAAGCCATATGCAATTGCAGATTTTATATCCCGTTTTGGCGGGATAGGTTTATGATTCTCTTTTAGGTTTTACTCCATAGAAACCGGATTAAGCCTTCAAAGCTGCGAACTTATAACTAAATACGCATACTTTGCCCTTTTAGCTCTTGGCCGTCTCGCGCCAAAGGTAATGATTTACTAACAATCGTTTGCTTTACTATTTTTCAACTTTGCGCCATTACCCCTCATTATCAACTATAAACTTCCGTAAAAGGTTCAGAGCCTGAGTGGCCGTCATTTCAATATTGCGGTCACGATCAAACCGGAAGTTGAATTTCTGGGTCACCAGTTTGTCGCGATCACCTGCCGCTACCCATACGGTACCTACCGGTTTTTCGGGTGTGCCGCCATCAGGGCCCATAATGCCCGAAACAGCCAGCACATAATCGGTATTCATCCGGGCCAGAGCGCCGGCCGCCATTTCTTTTACCACTTCTTCACTTACCGCGCCCATAGTACGCAAAGTGGCGGGCGATACATGCAGCTCCCTGATCTTTATTTCATTGTCGTAACTGATAATACTTCCTTTATATATATTACTCGCGCCGGGTATAGCAGTTATCAGGTGGGCGATATATCCACCGGTACAGCTTTCAGCGGTAGCCATGGTTTTATTTTTTGACCTCAGCAATTTGCTCAGCGCCATTTGCAGGGTATTGTCCTCATCTGTAACCAGCCATTCCCGTACCAATACTTTCAATTGTGCAAATTGATCGTCGAGTTCTTTGTCGAGCTGTTTTTTATCGGCGCCCCACCCGGTAATGCGCAAACGCACCATACCGTAGTTGGGCAGATAGGCCAGTTTTAAATGCGGAGGCAGCTTTTCTTCCCAGTCTTTGATAGCTTCGGCAATGTATGATTCGCCGACACCTGCGGTAAGCAGCGTCCTGTGCGAAATAAAAGGCATTTCAAAAGCCTGCTGTAAGCGCGGTATTACTTCATTCACGATCAGTCCCTTCATTTCATGGGGCACACCCGGCAATGAAACGAATACCTTGCCATTTTTTTCGAACCACATACCCGGTGCTGTACCGCGTGCATTGGGTAATACGGTACAAACATCAGGCACTTCGGCCTGTTTCAGATTGCGTTCAATAATGGGGCGGCGAAACACCTGTTCAAATAAATAAACAAGATGTTTTTTCACTTCTTCATTCATCACCAGTTTACCGCCAAAATATTCACACAATACCGGTTTGGTAATGTCATCTGCCGTGGGACCTAATCCGCCGGTGATAATAATAATATTTGTACCGCGGCTTTCTTCATCCAGAGCGCGGATGATCTCTTCTTTTTTATCGCCTACCGCCACTCTGCGTTGTACCCATACGCCTGCTTTATTCAGTTCCTGTGCTATAAATGCGCTGTTGGTATCAACAACCTGTCCGATCAGCAATTCATCGCCAATAGTTATAATAGATGCAATTATTCTTTCCATACCTTTTCAATTCTCAACAAATGTAGTGGGTAATTCAATTTGAAAAATTGAAAATCCCGACATATCGGGACAAGTTGTGCAAATTTGAAAATGGGTGCTTTGTGTTTAATTTCACTCATAATTTCTTCCCGCATGAAAAATATCATTCTTCTGTTCCTTATTATCACGCAAATTCAGGTAGTTACCGCGCAAACCATTGCTGCAAAGCTTTCCTCGGCTGTTCAGCAATTTGAAAATGATGATCAATTGCGCCATGGTATTATCAGTTTTTGTGTGGTAGATGCACAAACCGGCAAGCCTGTTTACAACCACAATGCACAATTGGGTTTGCCTGCTGCCAGTACCCAGAAGTTATTTACCAGCGTAGCCGCATTTGAATTGCTGGGAAAAGATTACCGGTATAAAACGATAATAGGTTATGATGGTAATATCCGGCGTGATACCCTCAATGGCAATCTGTATATAACCGGTTATGGCGATCCAACCCTTGGTAGCTGGCGATGGAGTGAAACAAAAGAACAGGTGATTTTGCTGAAAATAGCAGATGTTCTGGAACAACATGAATTATATCGCATTACCGGCAATGTTATTATTAATGATTCTGCCTTCTCCATACAACCCATTCCCGGCGGGTGGATCTGGGACGATATGGGCAATTATTATGGGGCCGGTTGCCAGGCCATCAACTGGCACGAAAACCAATACGATCTTTATTTACAACCTGGCAAACAGGAAGGCGATGCAACACATATTGTAAAAACAGTTCCCGAATTAGAGGGCGCTGTTCTTGCTAATCACATTGTAACCGGTAAAAAGGGTAGTGGCGATAATGGCTATATCTATTTGCCTCCTGCTTCTACTGTTGGTTTTACCCTGGGAACTATACCCCCGGGCAATGATCCATTTGTTATTTCAGGCGCGTTGCCCGATGGCTCTATTGTGTTTGTCAATGCCCTGAAGGACATGTTTATAAAACACTTTATTCATCTCGATGGCACTTATGAATGCAAGAACGAAATAAACAAAATTGAAAGATCTGTAATGCAACATGAATTAGGTACTTTATTATCGCCACCGCTCGACAGCATCAATTACTGGTTTCTTAAAAAAAGCATTAACCTGTACGGTGAGGCGTTGGTAAAAACAATGGCGTATGAAAAAAGCGGTTTTGGAAGTACTGAAAAGGGCGTTGACATAGTGCGTACTTTCTGGAGTGAACATGGCATCGACAAAAGCGCCGTTAATATTATTGATGGAAGCGGCCTGTCACCGCAAAACCGGGTAACCAGCGATGCCGAAGTAAAAGTATTGCAATATGCCAAAACACGGCCCTGGTTCAGCGCTTTTTATTATGCATTGCCCGAATACAATGGCATAAAAATGAAAAGTGGTTCTATTGCCGGCGCCCGGGCTTTTGCCGGTTATCATACTGCGAAAGACGGGAAGCAATACATTTTTTCAATTATTGTAAATAATTATGATGGTTCGCCCGGTGAGGTGGTAAAGAAAATGTATAAGGTACTTGATGTGTTGAAATAGTCTGAACCAGGATTTTATGCGATTTACCAGATTCTTTTACCCGGCAACTGAAAAACGGTGCTGCGGCACGTAGAAACTGAAGCTCTTTTGTTTGATTTTGAGCATTTTGGCGAAGTAGTGGCATCTGTTTAATCGTATAAAATCCAGGTTCAGACAAAAAACGGCTTTAGCTTATCATACAGTTCGTTTGGCATGGTGGTTTTTTGCATGCCTTTGGCTGTTACAAAGTATAATACGACCCGCCCCGTGGTCAGCAGCTTTTTGTTTTCATTAAATACTTCCTGATGAAATTCAATGCGGTGATCGGTGGGCAGTTCTTTTAATGTGGTTTTGATGGTCAGCAGATCATCGTAATGCGCGGTTCGTAAGTATCGGCAATGCATTTCAATAACGGGCATAATAACGCCCATGGCCTCCATGTCTTTATAAGTAAAGCCCAGCTGGCGAATAGATTCGGCCCGGCCTACTTCAAAATACTGGGCATAGTTTCCATAGTACACTACATTCATCTGGTCTGTTTCGGCGTATCGAACCCGTATTTGTGTTTCAGAACTAAACATATTGTTAAAAGTGAGTAATGAATCGGCAGTCGGCAATCGTGAATCGGCAATGAGAAAATCGTGTTTACCAGCTTAATTGCCGACTGCCGATTGCCGATTCACGTAATTTATTTACCCATGGCGCCGTCGATACTGTATTTACCTGAGCCCATTAATAATATACTGAAAAATCCAACAAGATAAAGGATAGCCACTTCGTGGCTTATTTCGTGATATCCTTTATTGATCAGAAATACTGCAACAAGCATTGCAATTACTACCGGAATGGCCATCAACCGGGTGAAAAGTCCGAGTATTACAAACACCACGCAGAAAACTTCTGCAAACAGCACCAGCATCAGCGATACTGTAGATCCTATATGAAAAGGATCGGGAAAATGGTGTTGCATCTGGGCAAAGTGCTTTAATTTGTCAATACCATGATTCAACAACAACAAAGTGCCGAACGTAACCCGTAATATGAATACGGCAATATTGAAAGAGGTTTCAGAACAGGCAGTACTGAGTAGTCTTTTCATGAGTTCGTTTTTAGGTTGCTCAAAAATAAGGGTATTTGTTTTTTAATAATTATTACCAAAAAGAATTGTTAATCCTGTTATTTATCCACACCTGTTTGGAACGATGTTTGGTTTAAGAGAAAATATTTAGAAACTTTACTTCGTTTTACCTACACTATAAGGAACACTGGAATGAAAAAAACGACAGCCTTTATAACCCTCTTAGGTCTTTTCCATTTTTCTTATGCCCAGCAAACCCGCGCATTAAACGATCCTCAGGCAACTTTCAAACAAGCCAAAGAATACTTTCAGCGGGAACAATACAGCCTGGCATATCCTTTATTAAAAGACTTAGAGTTGCAGCAGGGCGCTGCTGAACGCAGCAGTCAGGCCATTACCTATCAGGAAATAAAGTACTATACTATAGTATGCGCGCTTAAGCAAAATGAGGCAGGCGCCGTGTCTAAGGCACATGAATTTATTACTGTAGAAGATAATGTTGCGCGCGTACAGATGATGAGCTTTCATCTGGCGGAATACTATTTCCGTCAAAAGGACTACGGCGAAGCGGCTACTTTATACGAAACCGTGAATATCGGCAACCTCAGCAATCGGGAAATAGCCGATATGAAGTTCCATCTCGGTTATGCATACTTTACCGCCAAGCAGTTCGATAAGGCAAAACCGATGTTCGATGCCATCAGGCAGATAAAAGATGATCCCAATTACTACGATGCCAACTACTACTACGGTTTTATCTGTTTCTACGAAAAGAAGTACAAAGAAGCCCTCGATGCCTTTACCGTTGTAGAAGACCACCCCAATTACGGAAGAATTGTTCCCTACTATATAGCCAATATTTATTACTCCCTCGGGCAAAAAGATAAAGCGCTGGAATATGCCGAAGCAAAGCTGAAAAGAGGCAATTTGTATTATGATGTACAAATGCGGCAGATGGTGGGCCATGCCTACTTCGAAAAAAAGCAGTTCGATAAAGCCCTGCCTTACCTCGAAACCTACGTAAGCAAAGCCGATAGTGTAAAACGGGAAGATATTTACGAGCTCTCTTATTGTTATTATCAGGCCAGGGACTGGAACAAGGCCATCGCTGGTTTTAAACAGATCAGTGGTAAAGAAGATTCGCTGGCGCAGAATGCTATGTACCTGCTCGGCGATTCGTATTTAAAAACCGGTCAAAAGTTCAATGCGCGAAACGCCTTCTTATTATGCGCCCGTAACAGCAGCAATGCCAAACAGCAGGAGGTATCGCAGTTTAACTATGCAAAGCTTTCGTACGAGCTGGGCTATCAGGACGTAGCCCTGTCTGAGCTACAGGAGTTCTTACAGAAATATCCCGATTCAGAATACAACAACGAAGCAAAGGAACTCATGGTAGGCATGCTCGCCAGTACCAATAACTATAAGGATGCATTGATCCTGATAGAAAGTCTGAAAAACCCTTCGCCCAATGCAAGGCGATTATATCCTGTAGTATTGTATGGCCGGGCCACCGAACTGATCAATGATGGAATGCTGGTAAGCGCCAACGACCTGCTTACCCGTGCTGAATCAGATGCCAATAATACTGCTGTACTTCCATATATACAGTTCTGGAAAGGCGAGATAGCTTACCGGTTAAACAAGCCCGATGACGCCATCCGCTACTTTTTCGAATATCTGAAACGCCCGGTTTCATACGGGGAAATAAATCCAACAAATGCCAAATACAACCTCGGTTATTGTTTTCTTAAGAGAGAGAACTACAATCAGGCGCTTGGATTTTTTGAGCAGATAGTTACTACGCCAAAGGTCAATTCATCTCCCATTGAACAGGATGCCTATGTGCGCAGTGCCGACTGCTACTACATGAACCGCGATTTCAAAAAGGCCATGGCCATGTACGATAAAGTAATTGGCTTTTCATGGGCTTCCGGCGACTATGCTACTTTTCAAAAGGCCATGATCACCGGTGTTAGCAACGATAAGGAAAAGATCAATTTATTGAGCAGCATAAGCCGTCGTTATCCCGGTTCCAGTCTGGGTGCCGATGCAAATATGGAAGTCGCTACCAGTTATATTGCCGCTGAGCAGTTTCGCGACGCTATTCCTTATTTAAAGAATGTGATCAACGACCCTGTTTCATCGCTCAAACCTAAGGCATATCTTAAAATGGGTATTGCCTATTACAACCTGAACAACGACGATGATGCATTAAAACAATATACAGCCGTTCTGCAGCAGTTTCCCAATTCGCCTGAAGCAGATGCTGCCCTGGAGAATGCCCGTATTATTTATGTAGAACAAGGCAGAACCAACGATTATGTAGCCTTCGCCCGTTCGGTAGGTAAAGAAATTTCAACCAATCAGGAAGATGAGCTCATGTATCAGCAGGCTGAAGTGCAGTTCAACAATGGCAATTTCCCCACTGCGGCCAAAAAATTTGAGGAATATCTTACCCGTTTTCCTGATGGGAAATATGCACTCGATGCTTTGTATTACAAAAGCGAAATATATTATAACCAGAAAGATTGGGCAAAAGCTGCTGAAGGATATGAAAAACTCGCCGATCTGGTGCCCAACAAATTTGGTGAAAAAGCACTGCTGAGTGCTGCACGACTCAACTTCTTCGAACTGAAGAATTATGATAAGTCAGAAAAATACTTTACCAAACTGAAAGAGTTTGCAACCTCACAGGAGAATAAGCTGGAAGCTATGCGTGGTTTATTGCGCAGCCAGTATCAGTTACAAAAATGGAATGATGCGGTTACCAATGCCAAAGAACTACTCAATGAAAAAGGTATTGGCTCCGATGATAAAGTGATAGCCAATATGGCCATTGCCAAATCGTTCGAAACCGCCAATCAGTGCGATCAGGCTATTACTTACTATAGAACTGTAACATCTTTAAATAAATCCGCCTATGGCGCCGAAGCGCGGTATGGAATTGCCCATTGCTTTTTTGTACAGGACAGAACAAGTGATGCCGAAAAAGCAGCTTTTGAAGTAGTGAACAAATCCGGTTCGTACGAACTGTGGGTAACCAAAGCATATCTCTTGCTCGGCGATATTTATCTGAAAGAAAAAGATTATTTCAACGCCAAAGCCACCTACCAGAGTATTGTAGACAATGCCAAGCTGGAAGACCTGCGCCAGGAAGCCGACCGCAAACTGAAGCAGGCGGTAGAGGAAGAGAAGAAAAATAGCAAGGTAGGAGGATAGACACAAATTTTAGGGCACAAGGCAGGAAGCAAGAATTGCCGACTGCCGATTGCCGATTCACGATTTGACCATTCAGCATTCACCAATATGAAGAAACAATTAAGTATAAACGTTTTTCTTTTCAGCGGTTGCTTTTTCGGCGCTGTAGGATTTGCTGTTGCACAACAGCCGGCCAATAAAAGCAAGACCATTGATGTTACTTCTACTTTTAAACCGGTATTGCGCGAAGCTTCAAAGATCAATTTCAATGCTACAGAACCGGCAGTAGATACCACAAAGCCACGACTTAATTATAATATACCTAATCAGAATTTATTTTTTACCTATCAGCCTGCAGGGCTCCATCCGGTGGCGTTGAAGGTTGATTCGCTCAGTTCGTGGCAGTACAGTAATTACATAAAGGCAGGTATTGGTAATGTACACCAGCCTTTCGTTAAAGCCGGTTTTAGCTTTGGCGATGGAAAGAATACCTTCTTTAATGTATTTGCCAATCACTATACCTCCAAAGGCGATCTGCCCTTTCAGAAGAACAATCAGACGGCTGTAGGTGCTGCCGCTACCTACAAAACGCCTAAAAATCTTGAATGGAATGGCAGCATAGGTTTCAGAAGCGACGACTACTATTTATACGGATATAAACCCGATACTTTACAGTTTACCAAAGATCAGTTGCGGCAACGTTTTCAAACGATTGAAGGAAAGGTTGACTTCCGTAATATCAGTCCAACTGAATTTGGTTTAAGCTGGCATCCCAGTGTACGGGTCAGTGCCTTTAATGATAACCACGATCCCAAAGGCAGTGAAACCAATACCGTGCTGGACCTGCCGCTGGAAAAAACCTTTGGCGACAATTTCGCCTTTGACCTCGGCGCTACCGCCAATCTTACCAATTATAAAAAGGGCAAGGATAAAAACTTTACCGATCAGAACAATTTATACTCGGTGAATGCAGCCGTAGTGGTTAAAACAAGTAATCTGTATCTGCATGCTGGTATTTTGCCTTCATGGGACCAGAAAGAGTTTCATATGATGCCCAATGCCACGGCCGACATTACTACCAGCGACAAAAAGTTCACGCTGCAATTGGGCTGGATAGGTTATTATAATAAAGGGTCGTATCAGCGTTTTGCCTCCATCAATCCATGGCTGGCGCAACCTGATTCATTGTTGAATACAAGAGTGGTGGAAGCATATGGCGGACTGAAAGGCTCACTGGGAAATCATTTTACTTATTCTGCCAAACTGGGTATACTTACTTATCACAACATGCCTTTGTTTGTTAATGATACCCTCTATGGCAACACTTTCAAAATAAGATATGAGCCAAAGATGAACGACCTGCAAATGCATGGTGAACTGGCTTATACGGTTGGGGAACAGTTCAGCGCTACTGCCGGACTAACCTTCAATCATTTTTATAATCTGCAACAGGAGGAAAAGGCCTGGGAAATGATCCCTGTTGAAGTAAATGCCGCCATCCGCTGGCAATTGTTGAAAGACCTGTGGTTTTATACGGAATTGTGGACATGGAAGGCGCCTTATTACCTGAGCAAATCAGGCGGTGCTTATAAGGGAGATGATGCCTTTGATCTGAATGCGGGCGCTGAGTTCCGTATTACCAAAAACTTTAACCTGTGGGTACAGTTCAATAACCTGTTAAACAATAAATACCAGCGCTGGAACCAATACCAGGTTTACGGATTTAATGTGTTAGGCGGCATTACATATTCATTTAATACGAAGTAGGATAGATTGAAAAGCGGAGAATCCATCCCCTCCTGGGAGAGAGTGGCTCATCAGTTACCCCATAAATAATGCCCAAAAGGGGTGGGTTTATTTCCCACGTGGATAAAGGTTTTGGGGGAATCTGTTTTCCATACCGGAAAAATTTTGTTCTTTGCAGTGTAAACCACAGAATATTATGACAGATGTGCTGGTAAGTTACCTGCTGCAACATAAAAGCATCAGTATACCGGGGCTGGGATCGATGTATATTGAGCGCATCCCGGCACAGACCGATTTTGTGAACCGTCGTATTCTACCTCCTGATTATCATTTCAGGTTTGATAAATATTTCGATGCACCGGATAAGGATTTTTTTACATATCTGGCCAAACAACAGAATATTGCAGACTACGAAGCCATTAAATGGTATAATGAATGGGCATATGAACTGCGCAGCAAAATACGGGAGGGCCATGTTGTGGAATGGGCCGGAATCGGCACATTGAAAAAAGACATCTCAGGAGAGATCGTTTTTGAATCTGCCGGACGAATTCCTACACTGCAGGAACCTACACCCGCTAACCGGGTTATTCATACGCACACACAACACACCATGCTGGTTGGTGACCAGGAAGTAACCCGCAAAATTGCTTTCACCGATAATGTAGCACCTGAAGAAAATCAGGAATACACCGAGCAAATGCCGGAATATTATGAAGAACAACGTCCTAAAAAGAAATGGTGGTTCTTTGCATTAATCATTGCTGCATTGGCGCTCACAGTAATTCTCTTCCGGTTTTATAAGAGTGGTTTTAACACTTCTGCCGCCGGAAATCAGCAGCATATTAGTGCCGCGCCGTAAATTTTCTTTTTAACAAACTGATTCTTTCTTTTCTTTGTAGGTATTATCACCTGATGTCATCTGTTATACATTATACTGCTTGTCCGGCATGTGGTTCGTCACACATTAACCATGTGCTGGATGCCAAAGACTATACCGTTACTCAGCAATTATTTCAAATCTGGGAATGCAGCCGTTGTACTATACGGTTCACACAGGATGTACCTGCAGAAGAAGAGATAGGCAGGTACTATCAGTCAGAAGATTATATTTCCCACTCCGATACCAGCAAAGGGCTGGTAAACCGTTTATATCATAAGGTTCGCGAACGTTCACTCAATAATAAAAGGCAGCTGATTGGTCAGTATGTTGCTGCCCGCCCCAATGATACACTTCGTTTGCTGGATGTAGGATGCGGCACAGGCGCGTTTCTCAATCATATGCGTCAGTATAAATGGTCTGTTGAAGGAATTGAGCCCAGTACCGATGCCAGGGACAGAGCAGCGAAACTGTATAACCTTCTCGTATATTCTCCCGAAAAGTTTTTCGATTCTTCCCTGCATCATTTTGATGCCATTACCTTATGGCATGTGCTGGAACATGTGCATTTGTTGCACGAATACCTTGAACGGTTGAAGGAATTACTGCTGCCCAACGGAACACTTTTTATAGCAGTGCCCAATTATACCAGTTACGATGCCAAAGCATATGGCAATTACTGGGCGGCTTATGATGTACCCCGGCACCTGTATCATTTTTCACCTGCATCCATGCGTTTATTGCTCGATAGGCATGGGCTACAGCTGAAAGCCATAAAACCTATGTGGTTTGATAGCTTTTATGTGAGCATGCTCAGTTCGAAATATAAAACCGGTAAACAAAGTGTAATAAAAGGCGGTATAACCGGCGCATTCTCCAACATCAATGCCTCCTTCAATAAAGAACGCTGTAGTTCGCTTATCTACGTAATCGGTAAATAAGGCAGTTGTAAGTCTTAAGTTCTAAGTTGTAAGTTTTTTGGATCTTGTTATTTGTATTTTGGAATTTGTATTACTGCAACTTGATCTCATAATAATACGGCCATCTTTTACCTGTAACGATCATTCTGTTGGTGGTGCTGTCGTAAGCAATACCATTCAGAACATCTGATCCGGGGTGTACAGCGGCAGCTTCTTTTTGCAGATTATCCAGATCCAGACGGCCTACTACACGACCTGTTGAAGGATCGATCTTTAGAATGTAAGGCGTTTCCCACTGGTTGGCATAAATATATCCATGGATGTATTCCAGCTCATTCACATTGGCTACGGGGCCGTTATTATCGGTTACGCGAAGAATGTTCAGCAATTTCAGCGAATCGGGGGTAAGGTAATACAGATTGCTGCTGCCATCGCTCATGATCAGGTGAGCAGAATCGTGTGTTAAGCCCCATCCTTCTTTGGAGGGCAGTTTAAATTCACCGAGTTTTTTAAATGTATTGGCATCGTATATAAAACCTACCTCGCTTTGCCAGGTTAACTGGTACACTTTCCCGTTAAAGAAAGTAATGCCTTCGCCAAAGTACTTTGATTTATCCAGCTTCACTTTCGGGTCGTTTTTGCCCGATTTCATATCGCTTGACCCGAACTCAGAGGGGTAGGGGCTTTCATCGGCATTTCCGCCAGAGGCTTCAAAAAGCTGTCCCTTATGAAACTCCAGTCCTTCGGTAAAATAAGTGGTATCGTGCGGGTATTTATTTACAACTGAATATTGAATGGCTGGGGGAGCCGGGTTGTCATTTTTTACGGGTGTATCTGTTGTGGTGCTTCCTGTATCGTTACAGGCAGCCAATACGGTTAATGATCCTATGGCTGCATAAAGTACTTTCTTCATAATAAATGCTGTAAGCTATCAAAAATACGATGGGAAAGGCAGCAAAGCTAACAGAATAACCTAATATTTAACAATATAATACAAAGGGCACTGGCTATACGTGTAAAAAATGAAATGCCCGGATTTTGTTTTGTAAAATATTTTCAGTTGTTTTACAAATAGTTGTGTTCAGGTGATAAGTATTGGTTGTGATTTGCTTTCAATTTATTTACCTTAACGCTGCAAATTCGTATCCCCGTAATCTTCGTTTTGAGTGGCTCATTGTATAAGTTATTATTCCTTTTATACAATCGATTTTCGCCACGTTGGCCCATCTTTCCCCGGTTTTTATTTCCAATATCATTCATAACCCCTCCTTTACCTGTAGATGCTGACAGTGCATTGGCAGGAGCTCACGGTACTACATACATTTATTCGCTTGCGCATATGGAGAAAACTGCCAATGCCTTTTTTATTTTTGCATCTCTTACTTGTACTACATGTTTGTAGTTAATATGACTACGCAGCATTTCGTGCTTCCCAAAAGTCTTAATTGTTTATTTGACATTTTTCCGGGCAAAATTTGCGAATATTGTTTTTTTAGCAGAAATTAGAATGGCGATATAAAACCAGAACTAGCATTTGAACGATTCCAGCCATATTAAATCGCTCCAGGAGCGGGTTGCTTTGTATGAAGATATGCAGGCCTATCATGCCTTGTACAATTTATTCTTCAATAACCTCCATCGTTTTTGCTTTTCCTTTGTAAAGTCATCAGAAGCCGCAGAAGAAATTGTATCCGACGTATTTATTAAATTATGGCAGATCAGGAACAAGCTTTCTGAAATTGAAAACCTAAAGGTTTATCTATACCAGATCGCTAAAAACTTTTGTCTTAATTATATTACCCGCCATTTCAAAAACCCTGTTGCCAGTCTCGACGAAATGGATCTCGAAACTATGATCAGTCTCGATAATCCAGAAGAGCTGTGCATTTCAGCCGATATCGTTAATACCATACAGCAAACCATCAAACAATTACCACCCCAGTGCCGTCTTATTTTTCAGATGGTAAAAGAAGATGGTATGGCCTATAGAGAGGTCGCCGATGTTCTGCAGATCTCTGTACTGACCGTTCGCAATCAGGTAGCCATTGCTACGCGAAAAGTGGCGGAAGCTCTTCCGGCTTATGTGAGAAATCAGAAACCGGAAGCCGGAAGTCAGAAATTAAAAATCAAAAATCGGAAATCAGACCTCTGACACCAGATCCCGATCCCGACTTCAAACTTTTTTTTCAACTCCTTTGGTACTTCTTCTTCCAATCTCTTGTCTTATACTATACAGCCTATCATTATGAATGAAGAAAGAGTCTGGTTACTGTTAAGTTTACAGCTTTCGGGTGAAGCTACTGCAGAAGAATTAGAAGAATATAACGCGCTGTTACAGCAATATCCCGAATTGGGAATGCGGGCAGAAATTATGCGGAATATATGGCATAGTAAGCAGCAATCATTGCCTGTTAATGCCGGTAATTTTGATAAACATCTGCAACGGCTCAGCAATCACCTGGCCGCCCCTGCTTTGCAGTTTGATAACGATCAGGCTGATAATATACCTGTAGTTGAAATGAACCGTCATCGCAGGTACAAATGGCTTTGGCTCGCTGCCGGTGCAGCAGCCTGTGCGCTGGTGTTTTTTCTGCTCTGGTCGAATAGTGAAAAAAGTAACATAAAAGCGGCTATCGCTAAAAACACCATCAGTACGCGGCCCGGTTCAAAATCAAAAATAGAATTGCCCGATGGTACACAGGTTTGGCTGAATGCAGATAGCAAACTAACCTACGATCAAAACTTTCTGGGTAACACCCGTGAAGTAAACCTTACCGGTGAAGCGTATTTTGATGTAGCGCATGCCACTTCACTAAAAACAGGACAACGGATACCTTTTATTATTCACACAAGTTCTATTGATATAAAAGTATTGGGTACTGCTTTTAATGTACGTTCCTATCCGGGCGAAAAAACTACAGAAACCGCACTGATACGGGGTTCTGTAGAAGTTACCCTGCACAACAGCCCTGATAAGAAGATCATACTAAAGCCTGACGAAAAACTGGTTGTAAAGAACGATAACGCCACCATAATAAATAATAACGAACAGCAGAATGAGGCTGTTGCCGAAGAAGAACCTGTAATGATGCTAAGCAAAATGCAGCCGTATAAAAAAGATTCGGCGTGTCATTACGAGACGATGTGGGTAAAAAATAAACTGGCTTTTGAAAATGAATCGTTCGAGCGTGTGCTGCCCGAAATAGAACGGTGGTACAATGTAACTTTTGTTGTAAAAGATGAATCGCTCAAAAAACTCCATTTCAGGGGCGTTTTTGAAAATAAATCTCTGAACGAAGTAATGGAAGCGCTTAGCTTCTCCATAAAATTCCATTATGAAATAAAAGGCGACCAGGTGACCGTCTGGTAATAACCATTAAACCTTGTTGTTTTCACCACACAGGACAGTAGTCCACATAGAAAGTCACATAGTTCGTTGACGACATCTATGTGAAATCCTATGTTTTCTATGAGTCTATGTGGTGCAAAAAACGATTGTGAACCAAAACTAAATGCATGAAAAAACAGACCTAAACTTCTCCCCAAAAAACAAAAACGGAGAATGTTGACGCATTCCCCGTTGGAGTTAAATTCAGAAAATCCCTCTTGGTACGAGTAATTTTTCATCCTTTAACTATTCAAAACTAAGTTATGAAAAAAAATGGATGTAGGTCATTCTTATGCCCTACCCCTGTTATCAAATGCTTGCTGCTGATGAAAATGACTGTTCTGCTTATTTGCTTTTTTTCTTTTCAGTCGATGGCGTACAATGGCTTTGCCCAGGAAAAAGTGACCCTTAAACTGGCCAACGCGTCATTGCGCACTGCTTTTAAAATAATCGAGCGGCAAACATATTTCAGGTTTGTATACAATGAAGAAATTCTACCCGAAGAACAAAAGATCAATATTAATGTGCAGGCACAGCCGGTAGGCGATGTAGTAAAGAAACTGCTGAATAACACTGCCCTCACATATAAAATTGTGGGTAACGACCTGATAGTTATTTCAACAGAACAAAAACTGGCTGTTGAAGCCCGCACTCCGCTTGCGTTTGAAGTGACCGGCCGCGTTACCGACACCCGCAATATGCCTTTGCCCAACGTAACCGTTCAGGAAAAAGGCACCAGCAATGGAACTACTACCAAAGAACATGGCACATTTACCTTAAATGTTACCAATGAAAATGCGGTATTGGTTTTCAGCAGCGTGGGCTTTATTGATCAGGAAGTGCCCGTAAAGGGCCGCCATTCGGTTGATATCGTGTTGCAGGAAAATGTGGCCGACCTGAATCAGGTGATTGTAGTAGGGTATGGTACGCAAAAAAGATCAGATGTAACCGGCGCTGTATCTTCTGTTCCTAAGTCGCGTTTGTCTGAATTGCCCGTAACCAACGTGTATCAGGCAATACAAGGGTCGGTACCGGGTTTGAGCGTTACGCAAAACTCTTCTGTGCCCGGCAGCGGCGCTACAGTTAATATAAGAGGTTTGAACTCTATCAATGCCAATACTTCTCCTTTTATAGTAGTAGACGGTATTCCGTTCAGCACCACCGGCGGCAATATCAACGACATTAACACAAACGACATTGCTTCCATTGAAGTACTGAAAGATGCCTCAGCAGTTGCCATTTACGGTACCCGTGGCTCCAATGGGGTGATACTTATTACCACCAAAAGAGGTACTTCGGGCAAACCTATTATTAAGTATAATGGTTATGGCGGATTGGAAAATCTGGCGCATATCATGAAACCACTTAGCCCGGCAGGATACGTTCAGAAATATGCCGATTGGTGGAAACAACAAAACCCTACACAAGCACAACCCACCATACTTGGCAATGATTATGAAATTGCCAACTATAACAAGGGGCAAACTGTTGACTGGATAAAGGAAGTAACCCAGCAGGGCATTATACAGGACCACAACCTCAGCATATCGGGCGGCACCAAAGATGTGAGGTACTTTCTCTCAGGCGATTACCTGAATCAGAAAGGCGCTGTAAAAGGATACCAATATCACCGCGCCAGCATCCGCTCAAACCTCGATGTTAATCTTACTAGTTATCTTTCGCTGGGAACTTCGCTGTTTTACACCAACAATAATTACGATGGGGGCAGAGCCAATTTTTACCTCGGTGCAGCTATGAGCCCCTATGGCACTCTACGCAATGCTACGGGTGATTATGAGATCTATCCTATGTACAAAGAGTTGTTGTATGCAAACCCGTTGCTGGGGTTGTATAACGACCGCATTGAACGCGGCAACAACCTGAACAGTAATTTTTATGCTGAATTAACGCCCATTAAAGGACTGAAGTATCGGGTGAATGCAGGCTGGTCGTATTTGCCGGGAAGAAGCGCCCTGTATACCGGAAGAAAATCAAATGATCTGCTGGGAACAGCTACAGTTACCAATTCTGAAAATAAAAACTGGATTATTGAAAATATCCTTAGTTATACAAGAGACTGGCAAAAACATCATATAGACTTCACCGGATTGTACAGTGCACAGCGTACCGATTATTTCATCACCAGTACAGTAGGTACCGGTTTTGTAAACGATCTGCTGTCATATAACGATCTGGGGGCTGCAGCTACACTGAGTGCAGGCTACGTTACCAAAATCAATGACATTAACTATTATGGTTCGTACAGGAACAGGGCCGACCTGCTTTCGCAAATGGGCCGTATTAATTATAATTACGACAGCCGTTATCTGTTAACTATTACAGCACGTCGTGATGGATACTCTGCTTTTGGTTCCAGTACCAGCAAATATGGTGTTTTCCCTTCTGCCGCCGTTGGCTGGAATATCAGCAACGAAGAATTTATGAAAACAGTCCCGTATGTTGACAACCTTAAGCTGCGTGTTTCATATGGTAAATCGGGTAATCAGGCTATTGACCCCAATGCCACCAATAGTACCGAAGCGAGCGTACGCCAACCTTTTAATGGTGTAAGTACAATTGGAGTACTGGCATCTGTATTGGGTAATAAAAATCTTCACTGGGAGTCTACCACCGGGTTAAATGTGGGCATCGACTTTGCCATTCTGAAAAATCGTATCAATGGTTCTATTGAACTGTATAAAACAAGAACCGATGATATTTTGCTGAAACGCAACCTGCCTGCAGCAACCGGTTATACGTCGGTATGGGATAACCTCGGCAAAGTATCCAATAAGGGTATTGAATTAATGTTGAATACTATTAACGTGAAATCGGGCGATTTCAAATGGGAAAGCACTATTAACTTCTCGGCCAACAGGAACAAGATCGTTGAAATATACGGCGATGGCAAAGATGATATAGGTAATAAGTGGTTTATTGGTCAGCCAATAAAAGTGAACTATGATTATAAAATGGTAGGCGTTTGGCAAACCGGTGATAAAACAACCGGCTGGGATTATGGCGCAAAACCCGGCGATTTAAAATTTGCCAATACAAATGGCGATACCAGCATAACAGCAGCAGATAAAGTGATCCAGGGATCGCCACTACCCAGATGGATCGGCGGTTTAACCAATACCTTCCATTATAAGAACTGGCACCTGAACATCTTTATTCAAACCTTCCAGGGCGCTATACGTAATAACGTAAACCTTACCTGGGCAGATGAGGCAGGACGTATGAATACAGCCGCAGAAGTTGGTTACTGGACTGCAGATAACCAAAGCAACAGCCGTCCTTCATTAAGTTATACCAATACCAGAGGATATGGATATCCTTCTAAAGATAACTACACAAGGATCAAGGATGTTACCTTAAGCTATACTACACCGCAAAAGATCCTGAATAAAACCGGATTAGGCAGTTTAACCTTCTATTTCAGTGGCCGCAACCTGTACACCTTCACCAATTGGGTAGGCTGGGATCCTGAGAATGACTTTACGTTCAGAGGAAACTCCGGCTGGGATAATAACTATCCGCTTGTTAGGTCATTTATCCTGGGTGTTAATGTAGGACTGCGTTAATAACAAAAAAGATTTGTGTTTCTGCCTTGTTAAAAACAAAACTTTTCGAGATGAAAAAATACATCACTATATTATTGGGAGCTTATTGTATCGTACAGGTAACATCTTCCTGCAACAAAAGCTTTCTTAATGAAACACTGTATTCCAGCTACTCTCCCGAAAACCTCACCGATTCACTGGGGTTTGATGCGGCTGTAGTTGGACTAACTAATCAACTGGCGACCTTCTATAATAAAAGCGACGCGCAGGGATGGCCAAGCGTATGGCAATCAGGAACTGATATTGCTTTCGTACCGCCAAGTCAAAAGCAGGGTATTGAAGTACCTTATTACGACTACACACAATTAATATCAACAGATGGCGCCGCTTCATTTACCTGGACGTGGGCTTACCAGCTAATCAATAATGCCAATAACATTATTTCGACTATTGAAAACCCCAAGGCCAACATCAACATGGTACAGGCCAGTAAAAACAGTATAGATGGCGAAGCGCGTTTTTTCAGAGCCTATGCCTATAATGTACTGGCTACGCTGTTTGGTAAAGTGCCTCTTATCACCGTACCGCTTACTGCACCTAAAACAGATTTTGTAAGGTCTCCGCTGGATAGCGTAAATGCGCAGATCGTAGATGACCTCACTTACGCGGCTACGAACCTTCCTACTATCGATAATGAAAAATCCAATTCAAAAGGTAAATTGTATGGACGGGCCAATAAGGCTATGGCACAGCAATTACTGGCAGAAGTATACCTGCGTATTGGTAAACCCGATCTGGCTGAGGCCCAGTGTAATGCCATTATAAGCAGCGGTAAGTTCAAATTGGTTACTTCGCGTTATGGAGTAAGAGCAGGTTCACCCGGCGATCCGTTCTCTGATATGTTTGTTTACGGCAATCAGCGTTATGGACAGGGCAATACAGAAGCCATTTGGGTGCTTGAACTGGAAAATACCAGTACCGTAGTAGGAGGTTATGCAGGTGCGCCACAACAACGCCGTAACTGGGGTGCTGCCTATTATCAGATCAGCAACATGGTTATTTGCGATTCACTCGGTGGCAGAGGTATCGGGCGTCTTCGCTTAACAGATTGGGTAGTGTATGGCTTGTACGAAACGAATGATATGCGTAACTCGCAATACAACCTGCGCAGGAAATTTTATTATAATACGGTGGGTGCTTCCAATTACGGTCAGCAGGTGCCTTATACAGGCGCTGACACTATATTTAAAACAGCGCCCCATACTACCAAATGGTACCAGTACGATCCCAATGATGTATTTGGTTTTGCCATGGTGAAAGACTTCATATTAATGCGTTTGGGTGAAACCTATTTACTGCTGGCCGAAGCTCAGTTTAAACAGGGCAAATTACCAGAGGCTGCTGCTTCCCTGAATGTGATCAGGGCAAGAGCCAATGCTACACCTGTAACAGCCGGTCAGGTGACGCTGGATTATATACTCGATGAAAGGGTGCGTGAACTGCTTGCCGAAGAAAACAGACGCATGACGTTAATGCGTACCGGTACACTGGTGACCAGAACATTACAACACAACACACAAACCATTAATCCCGTAATAGGGCTCAGTGCCAAAAACCTGTTGCTGCCCATACCGCAATCTGAAAGAGATCTGAATAAAGATGCGGTACTGGAACAGAATGCAGGTTACTGATGTCACAAGTCAAAAGTCTGATGGCCTACATCAGACTTTTGACTTTATATTTTACTACTTCATCAGTACTACATCCGACTTCTGGCCTCAGACTTCCGACTTCTTTCTTTATTTTCGGCGCAAATTGTAACCATTCATGACACAACCGGTTTTCTTTACCGGCTTCCTGCTATGTATGCTTGCGGCAGGGGCTGGTTGTATGGCTCAAAAAAAATCAGTCATTTCACCCGATAAGCAACTGCTTCAAACCGTACAAAAGAACTTCGAAGATGGCGATAAGCAGTATAAAGTTTTAAAGGCAACGCTGCCGCCCGATCGCTTTCCCAAAACATTTGATCCTAAAACAGGAAAATCCGAAACCAGTGGCTCCGGCTGGTGGTGCAGCGGTTTTTATCCCGGTACATTATTATACCTATACGAACAAACCCACGACACTGCTTTATATAATGAAGCAGTGCGTATGCTTTCTCTGCTGCAAAAAGAACAATATAATAAAGGCACCCACGACCTGGGCTTTATGATGTATTGCAGTTTTGGCAATGCCAACCGGCTGAAACCGGGTGCTGAATACAAAGAAATTCTGCTCAACAGCGCTAAGTCGCTTAGCACCCGCTTTAATCCAACTGTAGGTTGCATTAAATCATGGGATTCAAAACAGCCATCCGACTTTCTGGTGATCATCGATAATATGATGAATCTGGAATTATTATTCGAGACAACCCGCATCACCGGCGATTCGTCTTTTTATAAAATAGCCGTTACACATGCCAATACCACTATGAGGAATCATTTCAGACCCGATTACAGTTCTTATCATGTGATAAACTATAATCCGGCAACAGGGGCAGTACAGGAAAAAAAGACGGCACAGGGATTTGCTAATGAATCGGCATGGGCACGCGGACAGGCATGGGGATTATACGGATATACCGTATGTTACCGCGAAACAAAAGACCCGAAGTATCTGCAACAGGCGCAGCATATAGCAGACTTTATTTTATCAAACCCCAATTTGCCCGCCGATAAAATACCTTACTGGGATTTCAATGCACCCGATATTCCCAATGCGTTGCGCGATGCTTCTGCAGGCGCCATCATGGCTTCAGCGCTTATTGAACTCAGCCATTATACTGATAAAAAAAGCGCTGCCCGCTATATGAAGGTCGTAGAAACGATATTGAAAACCCTGTCATCTGGCCAGTATAAAGCTGCCCCCGGCGCCAATGGTGGCTTTATTCTTGAGCATGGGGTAGGGCATAAACCCGCAGGGACTGAAGTTGATCAGCCCCTCACTTACGGCGATTATTATTTTATTGAAGCATGTAAGCGCTATAAAGAATTACAGAAGTAAAACCTGCTTCACATTATTCACACTATTATGAAACGATACATTCTATTCGCATTGCTGCTAACCGCAATCACCTGCTCACAGGCGCAAACTCCATTGATCACTGACATCGGGTCGCGCAAAACAACCAGTCTTAACGGAACATGGCAATATATTATCGATCCGTATGGAACAGGGTTTTACGATTATCGCTTTCAGGAAAGAAAGGAAAATGATCGCGAAGCCTACTGGAGCACTGATGAACCTGCCAACAAAACCGATCGTAAAGAACACAAGTTTACCGATAAATATACTTTACGGGTTCCCGGCGACTTTAACTCACAGGCTGAGAAATTTTTGTATTACGAAGGTATTGTGTGGTATAAAAAATCATTTGATTTTACAAAGTCGAACCCCGGCAATAAAGTATTTCTGTACTTCGGCGCTGCCAACTACGAAACAGATGTATATCTCAACGGCAAAAAGCTGGGAAAACATAAAGGCGGTTTTACACCCTTTAATTTTGAAATACCTGATTCGGTATTAAAACCCACAGGCAACTATTTAGTGGTTAAAGTAGATAACACCCGCCACAAAGATGAAATACCTACCGTTAATACCGACTGGTGGAATTATGGTGGTATCACACGCGATGTATTGCTCGTTGAAATGCCACAGGAATATATTCTCGACTATAGTCTGCACTTAAAGAAAACAACACCGGCCAAAACAAAGAATATACCTGTTGAAGGCTGGGTTCAGTTACATGGATGGGAAAATGCCAAACAGGTAACAGTTGAAATACCTGAGCTGAAGATCAAAAAATCATTTGCTGTAACCGGCGATAAAGTACCCGTGCAGTTCGATCTGCCATCGGTACAGCTATGGTCGCCCCAAACGCCAAAACTGTATAATGTTGTTATTAATACCAGCACCGATAAAATAGAAGACAAGATCGGCTTTCGCACTATTGAGGTGGTTGGCAAACAGGTATTGCTGAACGGAAAGCCTTTGTTTATGCGTGGTATTTGTATTCATGAAGAAGTTTCTCAGGAAGGACGTCGTGCTTATAGTAAACAGGATGCGCTGCAGTTGCTGGGATCAGCAAAAGAGTTAGGTTGTAATATGGTGCGGCTGGCGCATTACCCACATAACGAGAACATGGCGCGTACAGCAGATTCATTAGGCATTCTGGTATGGTCAGAAATACCGGTGTACTGGACGATAGATTTCAGCAGTGCCGAAGTATTTGAAAAAGCACGCACACAGCTTACTGAAATGATAACAAGAGATCGCAATCGCGCCAGCATTATCATTTGGTCGGTAGGAAATGAAACGCCCGTAAATCCTGTTCGCACGTCATTTATGCATAACCTTATCAGCGCAGCCAAAGCGCTTGATTCAACCAGACTGGTATCGGCTGCGCTTGAAGTGAATTATCAGCCAGGTATAAATAAGGTAGACGATCCATTGGGTGAGTTTGTTGACATAGTAGCATTTAATGAATACCTGGGTTGGTATGGTGGATTGCCCAATAATTGCCGCACTGCAAACTGGAGCATTGCTTATAATAAACCCTTCTTCATTAGCGAAACAGGCGCTGAAGCGTTGTATGGCTTTCATGGCGACTCGCTTACCCGCTGGAGCGAAGAGTTTCAGGAGTGGTATTATCGTGAGCAGATAGCCATGCTAAAACGCATGCCTGATAATTTTGCAGGACTATCTCCATGGGTATTGTACGACTTCCGTTCGCCCCGCCGCAATAATCAGATCTATCAGGAAGGATGGAATAATAAAGGGTTGATAGATCAGAAGGGCAGAAAGAAAAAAGCGTTTAATGTATTGAATGCGTACTACGAAGAAATGAGGCTGAAGTATTAAAAATTTAAGGGTAAACCCTCAAAGAAAGCGTGAAGGAAATGCAACGCGCAGCTAAGTGAAACCGGTAACGGTTTACTAAATAAATTATTGTGTATAATGAATCATTGTTTTTTTGTAAAATGAGTAGCGTTTTTGATCATCATTAGGTGTACGAATGACATTTATTTGTATTTTGCACCACCTAATCAAAGTTACTCTCCGATTGCAGGAAGTATCCAATTGCCAGATGATCATTAAACGTAAAAACCTGCAAAAATCCAATCTGTTTTTTTATGCGTAAGTTATTATTCTTTGTCATTTTATTATCAACAGGAGCCTTTGCACAAAACACCGTTTACACAACAGCCAATGCTCACTCGCACAATGATTATCAGCAGGCCGAACCGCTTTTGGCTGCATACAGTCTGCAGTATGGTTCTGTTGAGGCGGATGTAATTCTAAGTCAGGATCAGTTACTGGTTGCACACACAACCAAAGAGGCTTCTCCGAACCGTACGCTGGAAGATTTGTACCTGAAACCTTTATCCCAATACGTAAAAACTAATAATGGATATCCATATGCCGATCAGTCTCGCAAACTGATAATGATGCTCGATGTAAAATCAGATGCGGTTGGTACAATCAATAAGTTTATTGATTTGCTGATGAAGTATCCTGAGCTTACGCATGCGCATAATCTTACATTCCTGATAAGCGGTAACAAACCAGATCCTTCTACTTACATTTCTTATCCTTCTTATTTATGGTTTGATGGTTTGCTCGATACGCATTACAGTAAAGAAGCGCTTACGCATATTGCTATGCTCAGCGGCAACTTTATAAACTATTCAAGCTGGAAAGGAAATGGCCCTATGCCTGAAAAGGATAAGGCGGCACTAAAAAAAGCTGTAGACAAAGCACATGCTCTGAAAAAAGAGGTTCGTATCTGGAATGCGCCCGATATTATAGAAGGATGGACACTGCTTACTGACCTGGATGTTGATTTTATTGACTCAGACAGTATAAAAGCATTGGCGCAGTTTTTAAAACAAAAGCAGATCCTGAAAAAGTCTTAAAAGAAAGTAATAAGTAATTGGTAATAAGTTAATAGGTTGAAAAGTTGATAGGTTAATATGGTTAACATCAACTTTTCAACCTATTAACTTTTCAACCACTGTCTTACTACTTATAACTTACTACTTAGTACTTGTACTATACCATGCATGATGAAAAAAAATATCTCTCTTGAACTGGTATGCAAAGAGTAATCGCATATAATTTGGCATGGTTCTTTCTCAGCAATGAATGGTTTTGATACTCACCGGAACAGTTTTCTATTTTTTATTTTAAGCTATTGTGTGTTTGATTCTGAAGTCTGATGTCAGAAGTCTGAAACAGAAGGTGTACACGGTAAAAATCCGTAAGTACCTTTTCTGACTTCGGGCATCCGACTTCTGTGAGGTATCCGTATATCCATGAACAATCCTCTATGCACTCGCGCTTCCCTCTTAGACCCCATTCCCATAACGAAGGGTCAAAACGCTAACTATGATATATGCCATTGTTGTAAAGAAAGTAATAAGA
>Ga0105239_10002302_pt1 | contig 24383 bp, 29 predicted proteins | sample KBSC44metaG_FD_92761 | JGI IMG/M metagenome (GOLD analysis project Ga0105239, IMG submission 92761) | Corn rhizosphere microbial communities from Kellogg Biological Station, Michigan, USA - KBS C4-4 metaG | ecosystem: Host-associated > Plants > Roots > Rhizosphere > Soil | place: Michigan, USA...
GCACCGCCAGTGAACAATCGGGATCAGGATCTCCAATTTTCGACGGAGGTTGACCTGGTGGTGCTCCAGGCAACCGTGCGCGACCGGGCGGGTCACTCCGTCCCTGGTCTCGGGGAGCAGGATTTTGAGGTTTATCAGGACGGCGCTCTACAACCCATCCGTCTGTTCCGGCACGAAGATACGCCCGTCACCATCGGACTGGTCGTCGATCACAGTGGAAGCATGCGGGAGAAACTCGGCGAGGTGACCGCCGCCGCCCGAACCTTTGTCAGGGCGAGTAACCCCGAGGACCAGATGTTCGTCGTGAACTTCAATGAGGACGTGTCACTGGGTCTGCCCAGTGGGACGCGATTCAGCAATAGCGCCGATGAGCTCGGGAGTGCTATCTGGGGCGCGCCTGCGCTGGGCAAAACCGCGCTTTATGACGCCGTCATAGAGGCTCTCCAGGGCTTGCAGAAAGGCGAGCGGGATAAAAAAACGCTGATCGTCATCAGCGACGGCGGCGATAACGCCAGCCACTCCAGTTTGGATCGCGTGCTCAAAATGGCGGAGGAATCGAGCGCCGTGATCTACACGATTGGCGTCTACGGTGAGGATGATCCTGACCGGAATCCAAAGGTGCTTCGCCGTCTGGCCCATGAGACCGGCGGCGAAGCTCTTTTCCCCTCCAAACCCAGTGAAACGGTGGAGATCTGTGAACGCATCGCCCGCGACGTTCGGGAACAATACACCATCGGATACTCTTCCATGAACGGAAAGCCGGGCGCCTACCATGCCATTCGAGTTACTGCCCGATCCAAGGAACATGGGAAGTTGTCGGTTCGTACTCGCGCCGGCTACATCGCCGGAGGGGAATTACAGCCAGGCAAGGGCGTGAAATGAGAGTGGCGGTACCCAAACAGTCGCTGAAGAAACTTCTGCGGTGGTCGCAGATCGGGCTTTTCGCCTGCGGTGTGGCGATGCTGGGTTATTGTGTGTTCCTTGTAGTGGATGCTCGTGTCTTCCAGGAGCGTGAGAGCCGCACCCTCCAACGTTTGCTCGAAGACCGGCACGCCACAGGCGACGACTCACCGCAAGCCAAGCTGCTCCGTCCGCCGAAACTCCCATCGGCCTCCGCGATGAGCGGTCTGATCGGCCGCATTGAAATCGCACGACTTGGCCTGTCGGTAATGATCATTGAAGGAGACGATGGCCAGACTCTCCGGCGGGCGGCCGGCCATGTTCCCGGCACGGCGCTGCCGGGGCAGCTCGGCAACGTGGGTATCACCGCGCACCGCGACACATTCTTCCGGCCGCTGCGAAACATCCAGATGGACGATGTGATTACGCTCACCACGCTGCAAGGCGAGTATCGCTACCGAGTGGTGTCCACGAAGGTCGTGAGTCCGCAGGACGTGGAAGTTCTCGATTCCACCGACGGAGAGGTCCTAACCCTGGTGACGTGTTGTCCGTTCTACTTCGTCGGCGCTGCTCCTAACAGGTTTATTGTCCGTGCCGAGAGAGTAACCTGATTGGCGGGGCCAACCCTTTAAGCTCCGCCACTTTCCGCGACTGGCTTCCGGGAGGTGCTGTGAATCACATTCCTTTCAAAGAGATCGTGCCTCTCAGTAGAGTCGCAATCCAAAACTGGCAAAACGACAGGGCACCGCGAATGGGAGCAGCGCTGGCCTATTATATTGCCCTTTCGTTGGCGCCGACTGTGTTGATCGTACTCGCTATTGTAGGTTTTGCTTTCGGCGCTCAAGCCGCAGAGGCCCGTTTAATTTATCAGGTTCAAGGATTAGTGGGATACGAAGGAGCCAAGCCAATTCAGACGATGATCGAAGGGGCGCGCCAGTCCTCTAGGGGCCTCGCCGCTACTGTCCTTGGGCTGGTTACTGTATTTTTCGCTTCTTCGGCGGTAGTCAGCGAACTGAGGGATGCGATGAACACTATATGGAGGGTTCCCGAAGAGACGACATCCAGCGCGGTCCGGAGCATCTTCAATCTGGTTAAAGAGCGGCTTCTTTCTTTCGCTCTCGTACTCGCTTCCGGGTTGTTCCTGGTGGTATCACTGATCGTGAATGCCGGGATTTTTGCGGCGGGAAGGTATCTTAACGCGGGCGAGGTTCCGCCAGTGACTTTTGTTCAAGCCACCGATTGGTTGGTTTCCTTCGTTGTAATCACGCTTCTGTTCGCACTCATATTTAAAGTCCTGCCACGTGTGCCGCTGCGTTGGGGCGATGTCACTCTTGGCGCGATCGTCACTTCGCTACTGTTTGCCGCTGGGAAGCTTCTATTGGGTGTGTATCTCGGCAAGGCGGGCTTTGCGGATACATACGGAGCGGCGAGTTCGCTCGTGATCGTTCTGGTATGGGTCTACTATTCGGCGCAGGTGCTTTTTCTGGGTGCAGAATTCACGCGAGCTTACGCCTGTCGATTCGGCTCACTTGGCGAACTCAAGAAAGACCACCTCAGTTCCGCCTCTCTCTGAAGTAGTTGGCCCAATCTGAGAGCGCGTTTTACGACACAATGATTCTCTCCACAGAGGTATTCGCGTGCCTCGGACGATATGTTGTTCTTCTAAGATAGAAAGGCCGCCTGATGGTCGGCCAAGGAGCATGGCATGCCGAAAAGTCACCGGGAACGCCATCGTACAGAGCACATCGGCTGGCTACGTGCGGCGGTATTGGGCGCGAACGACGGGATCGTCTCGACGGCGAGTTTAGTCCTCGGCGTCGCAGCTGCTCATGCCACTCGCAGTAACGTAATCATCGCAGGAGTCGCCGGATTGGTCGCCGGGGCTATGTCGATGGCCGCCGGCGAGTACGTGTCCGTGCACTCGCAAGCAGATACCGAGCAGGCCGATCTCGAGCGGGAACGCAAGGAACTCAAAGCAGACGACAAGGGAGAACACAGGGAACTGGCCGCGATCTATGTAGCTCGGGGACTCGATGCCTCGCTGGCGAATCAGGTCGCCCAGCAGCTGATGGCCCATGACGCACTGGGCGCCCATGCGAGAGACGAACTCGGCATCTCCGAAACTCTCAGCGCGCGTCCAATTCAGGCTGCGCTGGCGTCCGCCGGCAGCTTCGCAGTCGGAGCAGCCATGCCCTTAGTGGTCACGGCAATTGTTCCGGAGGCGAGTCTGATCTACCTGGTTTCCGGAACTTCGCTGTTTTTTCTCGCGCTTCTTGGAGCCTTGGCAGCACGCGTGGGAGGTGCGGGCGTTACGTTGGGCGCAATACGCGTCACATTCTGGGGCGCACTCGCCATGGCGATCACCGCAGGCGTAGGAGCACTATTCGGAACAGCGGTGTAAATAACCATGGTGGCGCCCTTCCGTTGTACGCTTATTCTATGCACGAATTGCATCGGAAGGCCGCTGAGTACCACGCGCTTGCCGCCCAGGCTCACCGCACTGCCGCGGAGCACAATGAAAAGGGCGACAACGAGACGGGAAACTGGCATTCGAAACGAGCTTTGGATTACTCCAATCGGGCCTACGAACTCGCGAAAGAAGCCCACAACAAATCGGGCCAGATCGAGACCCTTTCTTAACCGGAGCACCTATGCAAGATTCACATCGGAGAGCCGCTGAACTTCACGATCTCGCGGCGCATGCTCATCGTGTCGCCGCGGAGCATCACGAGAAACAAGATCATCTTACGGGGCGGGAACACTCCAGGCAGGCCCTGGAGCACTCCCATCAGGCCTATCAAAAGTCGTTGCAGGTACAGGAAACAACGCCTGCCAAACATTCCGAAAAGGACGCCACCAAGTAGGACAGCGCCACAGTTCACAGTAACGCGCGCCGGCGATACGGGCCACGCCTGCACCTCTTCAGTAAGGCGGACTTATGATTGCTCAAGCCTCATTGGTTATGCCCGGAGTTGCCCGTAGACGTTCGATCGTTATTACATGCCTGATCGGGCTTACCTGTGTCAATTTCACCTTTTGCCAGGAATTGCCATCGCCGGCGTCGCAATCCCTCCCAGGCCCACCGCCGCTACAGGAGGCCGCGAAGAACGCTGCCGTGCCGTGTCTCAAGCCGGCGCCACTCCCGGCCTCAGCGACTATGACGGTCCGTTAAAGAAGACTGTCGGGTTATTTGCGCGCGCACTGGAACGCAAGTCCGTTCACCCACCCCGCTTCAAGCCAGGCGTCAAGTTCTGCTCTCTCGAACTCGGCGATAAGTTTCTTTTGTTCGTTAAGGATTCCACTGACCCGGTGAACTTTATCGGCACCGGATTCAACGCAGGAATGGATCACGCGTCGAACCGAGATCCCACCTTCGGGCAAGGCGCCGTAGGGTACGGCAGGCGTTATGGAGCGGATCTCGCGGGTTCCATATCGGACAAGTTTCTTAAAGACTTCGCGTTTCCAGCGATCTTCTTCGAAGACCCAAGATACTACCGTCTAGGCTACGACAGCGCCCGAAAGCGTCTTCTTCATGCAGCCGGGCATCTGTTCGTGGCCCAACGCGAAGACGGAACGCGCATGTTCAACTATTCTGAGTGGCTGGGGAGCGTGAGCTCCGCCGTATTGAGCAATGCCTACCATCCAGGCAACGAGCGTGGGGCGGCGGCCACTGCGCGGCGAATCGGGTACAGCTTCGCCTTCGATATCGGTTACGATGTGCTGCGTGAGTTCTGGCCGGAGATCTCTCGAAAACTAAGGCTACCGTTCCGAGGCGAACCCGTGCCAGCCAATCCAGCCTTCGCACCAAACCACAACTGATCATCTAAGACGAATGTTCAAACTGCGCCGTTACGTCCTTTTCCTGGTTCAAGTCGTCAAGTCCTGGTTCTATCGCCGGCGCGCGTTGCTCGTGAGTCGAAGTCACAATAACAATATGGAGCCGTACATCTTCTCAGAGAACATCGAGATGGAAGTTCCATAAGGAGGAAGAGACGGAATCATGAGTCGGCAAACCCGGGTAAGCCACCCGCTAAATAATCTCTTGCCTACCGAAATCGAGCGCTTCGATTCCCTGGCGGAACTTGCCCAGGTGGGGCGACAGCTTAGTCCCGATTTGTGGGAAATCACGCATAATCCCTGGGTCCTCTTGCAGACGGTTTCGTGAGGCAGATTCAGCGCTCATTGGCTGACCCTGCTTTCCGCAAGAACCTGGACGGATTGATCCAAGAGAGCCGGCAGGCGGCGAAGGCACGCACGTGGTTTCAAGTGAATCATCCCAACGCTCCACTGATCTGCGCAGCCTATTTCAGCATGGAGTCTATGTCGAGCGAAGCGTTGCCCATCTACTCGGACGGACTCGGGAATGCGGCAATCACATGTCAGCTGCCAGCGATCTGGGCGTGCCCGTGGTGGGAGTGGGATTGCTCTGCCAGCAAGGCTATTTTCGCCAATTGATCGATAAGCAGGGAGCACAACAAGCTCTGTTCCCGCACAATGACCCCGGGCAGTTGCCAATCACGCCTTTGCGCCACCCCAACGGAGAATGGTTACGGTTGGAGATTGCGTTGCCGGGATACGCGGTCTGGCTGCGCGCCTGGCAGGTCCACGTCGGCCGGGTGAAACCGCGGAATTACCAGCGAGCTTTATGGGGGAGCCTGGAGCTGCGTCTTAAGCAGGAACTACTGCTCGGGATCGGCGGATGGCGGTTGCTCCGAGCGCTCAGCATTCAGCTGGAAGTGTGTCACTTGAACGAGGGGCATGCGGCCTTTGCCGTTTTGGAGCGCGCCCGAAGCTTCATGGAAGCGACTGGCCAGCCCTTCGAAATCGCACTCGCCGTCACTCGGGTCGGGGGAACCGAAGCCACTTGAGTCCTCCGAGCTCTCTCGCTTGCTTCGAGAGTGTTATCAGAATCGGACAGTCCGCGAAAGCATGTGGGAGTTCCTCGGCGGAGTGGATCCGCAGAAGGCCACGGCTGCTTCCCGTTCTCTGCCATGGATTCGCCGATAAGATTGACTGTCTGCAAGTGGCTGAAGCTGGAGCTTTTCATTCGCTTCTGTTTCCCTTTAGGGTGTCTGAATTCCGACACACACTGGGCTTCATTTCGGTTGCAAAAAGAAGCTCCTCACCGATTCACATGCATCATCGTTCCCGGCCGTGGAAATCCGTTATCAACGCTCCGCAGGCTCGCGCAGCACGAATCCTTACCTAGGAGACGGATGTTTTTTTCGGCGCGACAACACCCGACGGGGTGTTCTATGGGGCATATGGCTCACATCTTTCGGGCGGGAATTCAAGTGCAGTCACACGCACAGCACAGTTGGCTGGAAGCTGGATTGCACTTGAAATCAGCCGAAGGAGAATCCCCATATGAAGATTGGCGAGACTCTCATCGAACACGCTTCCGTATCGGTTCCCGCGGCAGAGGTAGTGCTGCAAGGAGATCTGAGCATGCCCTCCAAGTCGAAGGGCGTCGTCCTCTTTGCTCACGGTAGCGGCAGTAGCCGGCACAGTCCGCGCAACCGGTATGTCGCGGAGGCTCTTAACGAACACTCGCTCGGTACGTTGCTGGTCGATCTGCTGACAGCAGAAGAGGAACAGGAGGACGAAGTTACAGCGCAGCTACGATTCGATATCGGCCTCCTCACGCGGCGCTTGGTGGCAATTACGGATTGGCTGGCTAGTGCACCGCAGACGCGGGGGAACTTTATCGGCTTGTTCGGCGCCAGCACGGGTGCGGCGGCGGCGCTGATGACAGCAGCCGAGCGACCAGGTTTGGTGAAGGCCGTGGTATCTCGCGGAGGCCGGCCGGACTTGGCAGGCTCCACAGCATCGTTGGTTCGCGCTCCAACCCTGCTCATCGTTGGAGGCGAGGACACGGTGGTCATTCAGATGAATCGCGATGCGATGGCGCTGATGAAGTGTAAGACCGAGCTCAACATTGTCCCGGGTGCGACCCATCTATTTGAAGAGCGGGGCACGCTGGCACAGGTTGCGACCCTGGCCGCGGATTGGTTCACGACTCATCTGGCTTGATGAGCCGAAGATTAGATCGAGCAAATGAAGGAGAAAGAAATGGCAGAAGTTAAGGTAAATAAAGAACAAGCAGTTGCGAGACGGGAAACACCCGCTTCCACTGGGCTCTTCAGACCCGTGTTTCCGTTCAGCCGATTTTTCGGCGCGGAACCGTTCGGCCTGCTAAGGGAACTGAACGAGGAGATGGACCGCGCCTTTCGCGGCTTCGCTCCCGCCGCGAAGTTGGAACCCTGGGCCCCGACTGTCGACGTCCAGCAATGCAATGGCGACGTGGTCGTGACTGCGGAACTGCCCGGTTTGAGAAAGGAAGACGTCAAAGTCGAGCTGACCGAAGACGCCTTGATCATCCAAGGCGAGCGCAAGCAGGAGCACAAAGAGGATCACGAGGGGTTTCACCGATGGGAGCGGAGTTATGGCCAGTTCTATCGGTCGATTCCGTTACCGGAAGGGGCCAAGACAGACCAAGCCAAGGCTGAACTGACCGATGGCGTCCTGAAGGTCTCGGTGCCGGTGGCGGAGACGAAGAAGAAAACGACTCGCCAGGTGCCGATCGAGCAAGGCAAAGAGACCAAGCCCGCAGCGGCGTGAAGCCGAGCAGTTCAGACGGGTGACGGAGATTCGGCGCCGGAGGCAGAATCCGGCGCCGAAGCGGGTGTGATGTTATTCGAAGGTCCGACAAACGCTATCGGGAAGCGCTCCACGCTAGCGGACTATTTCGCGCAGTTCACTGAGTCCCCTGGTCTGTATCTTCAGTACGACAACGGATACCGAAGTTGGTCTTACACCTATGCCCAGGTCGGCACTGCAGCTAGAAGCTTTGCATCCAGGCTGGGAGCACAAGGTATCGGCAAGGGCGAGAAAGTCATCTTCTGGTCAGAGAACCGACCGGAGTGGGTCGCTGCCTTTGGGGATGCGTGATCGCGGGCGCAATCGTTGTTCCGATCGATTACCGGGCTTCGGTTGACCTCCTTAAGCGTGTTCAAGAACAGGTGAGCGCTCGCGCAATCCTCATGGGAGACGAAGTCCGCCTTCCAGCATAGGCCACGCAGCCGCCTGTCTGGCGGCTTTCAGAGTTGGACTGGACGAGCACCAGCCTCGACATTGCGGAGATCGTCTTTACCTCGGGTGCTACCGGAGAACCCAAAGGTGTCCTGATCAGCCATCGCAACATTCTGTCAAACCTGGCCACTCCGGAGAGAATCATTTCGAAGTACGTGAAGTGGTTCCGCCCGGTGTTCCCTTTGCGATTCCTCAATCTGGTGCCTCTCAGTCACATGTTTGGCCAGGCCGTGACAATGCTCCTTGTACCACTGATTCCGGCAGAGGCTGTCTTCATACGAGGCTACAGCCCTCACGAAATCGTGCGCCAAATCCGAAGCCGGCGCATTTCGCTGGCGGCGGTGGTACCCAAACTGTTGGAAGTGCTCTGCGGACATCTCCTGCAACAATTTCCTGAAGCGGCCGGGCCACCTCCCGCGGCACACACTGGACACGGCGTTGGTGGCGCTACCGAAGAATTCACCGATACTTCGGCTTGAAGTTCTGGGTGTTCATCTCGGGAGCCGCGCCGCTCGAATCAGAACTCGAAGAGTTTTGGTCCAGGTTGGGCTTCCTCGTCGTTCAAGGATATGGACTTACTGAAACTACGCCAATTGTCTCTTTCAACAATCCCTTCGCGGTTAAAAAAGGGACGGTTGGACGGCCCGTAGAGGGCACGGAAATCAAGATCGCCGCGGATGGCGAAATTCTGGTTCGCGGCGAAAGTGTCACGCCAAGCTACTATGGAGCGCCCCCAGAGGCGAGTTCAGCTTTCAGCGAGGGGTGGTTGCACACGGGCGATATCGGCTCGCTCGACGACACCGGCCGCCTGGTGATCCGAGGCCGCAAGAAAGAAATCATCGTCACGCCGGAGGGACTGAAGGTATTCCCTGAAGACGTCGAGCGAGTCCTGAACGCTATTCCCGGTGTCCGCGAGTCCGCGGTGGTTGGAAAAGGCCACCCGCACGCGGTCCTGGTCCTCGAAGGCGGGACATCACCAGAAGCAGTCATCCGCGTAGCCAATCAGCAGTTAGAGGATCACCAGAAAGTCCACGGGCTCTCGGTCTGGTCGGGAAGCCGCCTGCCAAGGACGACAGGAACAGAGAAAATCAAACGGTCTGAGATCCAACGTTGGGTCGACGCTGGCGCCACGGCACCGCCTCCGCCTTCCGGGGATCATCTTCTGGACGTTGTACGCAAATACGCGCCGGGCCGCGAGGTGACTGAAACCACAACACTCGACCAATTAGGGCTGACCTCGCTGGATCGGGTCGAACTCATGATGGATCTCAAGCAGCACCTCGACACCAGCATCGACGAGTCCGCGTTGGCTGGTCCCGCACATTGGGCGAACTAACACGAGTCACAGCCATCCCCACTCCGGCGGAAGTCCCGCGCTGGAGCAGATCCTTGCTGGCGCGCATCGTCCGGAACGCTGCGCTATTCACCTTGTGGCTGCCCCTGACTCGTTTGTTCGCTCGGGCTCAGGTGCGGGTAGTGGTTCAGTTTGAACCTCAAACTGAACCACTACCTGATGAAGAGACATAACATCGGTGCTCTGCCTGTCATTGGCAATTTGCGAGGGAAGAAACTCGTCGGAATCATTACGGATCGGGATCTGGCGATGAAGGTGGTCGCCGAAGGCAACGATCCGAATACGATCGCGGTAAATCGGATCATGACGCGTCCGGTTCTGACCTGCTCGCCGGATGATCGCTATCAGAAAGCCTTGGAGCTGATGGAGCGGCATCAAGTGAAGCGCATCCCGGCAGTTGACAATTTGGGTCGAGTCGTCGGCATGATCTCCGGGGCAGACGTGGCGCTACGAGTTCACGATGAAAAGAAGACGGCCGAAGTGGTCATGAGTATTTGCCAGCCGGCCTGAGCTAGGTAAGGTTAAGAGTTGGAAGCAAGTGCGGGCTAAGAAGAATCTGCGCTGAACTAACGATGCCGCAAGATAGCCGAGAGGGAACTCTCTAAATCCCATAGCTGGGACTGGCTGGATACTACGGCGGGATTGCTGCAGACAGCCTGGATTACCGGATGGTTCAGGTAAGCCTCGGCGGTTTCCCGGTTGGCAAAACAGATAGATGCCGCCCATCTCAAACTCCTCCTCTTGCGACACCCGGATCTTTCCAGATCAGACCTTCTACCGAGGCAAGATGATAGCGCTTCTCGGCTATGGGCAAGCAAGACACCTTGCGGTACCCGCAACTTGAAGCGCAGGTGCAGGATGGTGCAAACGTTAGCACTGTTCTCTGACATCTCGTTTCTCCAAAATGTTTTTCTCTGCATCTGTGGCAGACACAGACGGGTCTAGGGCTCCTGAAGGGTCCTGAGAGCTTGATGAGAACATGATGAGAATTGAGTGCGCCCGAGGCGGTACCTGATCAGGCCAAATCCATGATGCAGGTTCACGCGAAAATTCCTCCGAGGACTACTTCGTTTGTGACGCATTCCGGGAGCGGCGGAACTGCGCGGGCGGACATCCAAATTGCCGCTTGAACACCCGGTTGAACGCCGCTTCCGACGCATAGCCGACCTCGGCCGCGATCTCGACCACGTTCGCATTGGAAGTCACGAGCGTTTCCGCGGCCAGCTTGAGCCGCCACCGTGTCAGATAGGCCATCGGAGTCTCGCCCAGAAAGTATCGGAAGCGCTCCGCAAATCGCGTGCGCGAAACCCCGACATGGTGCGCGAGGTTCGCGATCGTCCAAGGGTGCGCCGGGTTTTTATGCAGAAGCGCGAGCGCTTCGCCGATCACTGGATCGCGCGCACCTGCGAGCCATCCCTTCTGCTGATCCGGCAGGTCCTGAATGAAGCGGCGCAGCGTCTCGACGAACAGAACTTCAGATAACTTAGCCAGAACCACATCGCTGCCGGTTCCGGGCCCTCCCGCTTTCCCCACCGAGAACTGAATCGAATTTGCCAGCCATTGGCCCTCGGGATCATTCGCGATATTGACCACGAACATCGACGGCAAGCCCGCCAGTACGACTTCGCTCAAACTCGGATCGCAGGCCATATAGCCGCACACGAACCTCGTCAGTTCCCCTCCGCCGCCGTAACGGGCGACTTTGAGGCCGTTGCTCAGATTCTTAGCGAAGGTTCTCAGCGAATCAGCCGGCTTGCATGCGCCGTTTCCCAGGATGTGTGCATCTCCATGCGGGAAGATCACCACGTCGCCCGGCCCCAGATCGCGGCGGCTCTGGTCGGGCAATTGCGCATATGCGCGGCCATCGGCCAGGTAGTGGTAGATGATCACATGATCCGCGCCGGGGCAGAGCAGCGGAGCGACCCGGCTCGATTGAGACGACGCTACTCCCCAGGGAGCGGAAAATTCGGCGTTGAAAAACAGCGCTCCTCTGAGCTTGACGATTTTCAGCACTTGGGAGAGGGCGTCCATGGCTCCAGATTCTCTCAATTTGGATGTTTTCGGCAAGAATGCGGAACGGTCGAGCAAGTTTCTAAATCGTGTCCGCCGCATAGTAGAGCCAGGAGGCAATAGTAATGAGCGTTCTAGAGAAAGAGACCGGACTGGACGAATTAAAAAACCGTTTGCGCAATACCTGGATGACAGGCGACTATGGCCGATTCAGCCGCTATATGGAGCGCGATGCTGAGGCGTTTTACCGGCGCCTGCCCATCAAGGCGGGCGCACAATTGCTCGATGTGGGCTGCGGCGCAGGGCAGCTTTCGCTGATTGCAGCGAGAGCGGGAGTTCGCGTGACCGGGTGCGATATCGCGGCCAACTGGCTGGTCCAAGCGCGTCGAAGCGCGGCCGCGGAGGGGCTAACAGTCGTGTTCGAAGAGGGCGATGCGGAAGCCCTGCCTTACGAAAGCGCCACGTTCGATGCAGTGGTTAGCCTGATCGGCGCGATGTTTGCCCCTCGTCCGGAACTGGTCGCAGCCGAGCTTACTCGCGTCTGCCGGCCCGGAGGGGTAATCGCAATGGCGAACTGGACGGGCCCTGGGTTCGTTGGGCAGATGTTTAAGACCATTGCCAAACACATCGCGCCTTCGGGCATGCCGTCGCCCGTGTTGTGGGGTGATGAGCCGACCGTTCGCGAACGGCTGCGGAGCGGGATTGCGAGCCTCGAATGTTCGCGCCGCCTTTACGAACTCAGTTATCCGTTTTCGTCCGCGGATGTAGTTGAGTTTTTCCGCGCGAACTATGGGCCGATGACACGCGCGTTTGCATCCATCGGAAAAGAGGCGCAGCAGCAGCTTCGCGCCGAGCTGACGGATTTGTGGTCCCGTCACAATCGGGCTAATGACGGAACCACCAGGGTCGATGCGGAGTATCTGCAAGTGGTCGCGATCCGAGGATAATCGCCGGGAGGGAATCATGCAATTAATTGAAGCTCCGACTATGATCACTGCGGCCGGGATTCCGCCGAAAGTGATCGCCGAGCATGCGGGCCGGCTAAACACACGCGACCCTGCTCTCAGCATCGCTCACATGATCAGCCTGCATAGATGGAAGGAGCCCGGGCAAACGCCGGAATTCGACGAGTACACCGTGGTACGGGCTCGCACACGCTGAGTTCAGTGAGGAATCACCATGTTATCCAAGACACTTCGTTTCCGTTCCAATCCCAAGGCGTGAGTTTCAAGTTCGTGGCGCCTTCGCCGCTGCTCCTCCATTGCTTGCGCGGCGGTGTTGCCCAGGCTGACGCCGAATACCATGGTTCGCAAATGGAAATCAAAAGCCGGACAGTAGACCGGACAGCAAGGAGGGAAAACGATTGATTCTACTGGGGGTATTCAGGGAGCTGGCATTCTACCACTGAATTACTCCCGTTCTTCGGCGTGGACATTTCTCAGCAGCCTGAGAACTCCATTTTCGCACGACCGGAGTATATCATGCCGCCCCCTTTCCCTGACTCCAGACGTTTGGCTATAACAGGTTTAGCTATAACAGATAGAAGCATGGGCAAGGCGAATACACCAGCGCGCAAGTTCTGGGTATCCGGGCAGGTGCAGGGCGTGGGTTATCGCTTTTTCGCGGCCCGCGTTGCTCGCGAACTCGGATTGAGGGGCTGGGTTCGCAACCTGTCGGATGGACGCGTGGAAGCTTACGCCGCAGGTCCGGCCCGTCGCCTGGAGGATTTTGAAGGACGACTCCGCCAAGGTCCGCCGGCCGGGGAGGTGCGTGGCATCGAGGTCGAAGAGGTCAGCTGTGACACGAACCTCGATGCTAGAATTGAAGGGTTTGACATCCGCTAACACATCCGCCAAACCAGCCCCCGGAATGAATCAACTCAAGAGTTTAATCCGCGAGATTCCCGACTATCCCAAACCCGGCATCCTGTTCTACGACATCACCACGCTGCTCAAGCATCCCAGCGGCCTGCGCGCCGTGATCGACGCCCTGCGCGCGCATTTTGCAGGTCATGGAATAGACCGAGTCGTGGGAATCGAAGCCCGCGGATTCATCTTCGCCCCCGCCGTGGCCTACGCCTTGAGCGCAGGGTTCGTGCCGATGCGCAAGCCGAAGAAACTGCCCGCGCCTGTCGAACGCGTGGAGTACGCACTCGAATACGGTACCGACTCGGTGGAAGTTCACAAGGACGGCATCGAGCCGGGTCACAACGTTCTGATCGTTGACGACGTCCTGGCTACCGGCGGAACGGCCGCGGCCGCGGCCAAACTGGTTGAAAAACTCGGCGGCCGGGTAGCCGGATTGAGCTTCGTCATCGAGCTGGATGGGCTGAATGGCCGCGACAAACTTCCCGGCTACGACGTACAAACCCTCCTGCATTACTAAATTCAACTAAATGCCGATCCGGCGGGCGACCATCCAATCCCTCGCGAAGATCAACCTGGATCTGCGCGTACTGCATCGGCACACCGACGGGTTCCACGAATTGCGGACGGTGTTTCAGACCATCTCTCTGGCCGATACCATCGACATTGAATACCAACCGGCGCGGCGTACGAACATTTCGATCGACGATCCCCTGGCGATCCCTGGCAACCTTATATTAAGAAGCGCGCAAGCCGTCCTGGATGGACTCAAGGCCCACGCCAGAGTGCATTTCCGTCTGCGGAAACAGATCCCCATGGGAGGCGGACTGGGAGGAGGATCCTCCAACGCCGCCGCTGTTCTATTGGCACTGCCGGTGCTGATGGGACGTTCTCTGGCAGTCGATTCAATCGCCGCGGAGTTAGGCAGTGATGTCCCTTTCTTTCTTACCGGCGGTGCGGCCGTGGGGATCGGCCGTGGTACCGAAGTCTATGAAATCCCGGACCTAAAGCCTCAGCCGATCCTGATCGTCTCGTCCGGACTGCATGTGGCGACGGGGCCCGCCTATCAGGCCCTGGATTCACATCGGAGCAGCGGTTTGACTGCCGACGCTTCGTCTAGTAGAATTAATAAGTTCCAGGCCTTTGTTCGAGTGTTGGCGAGTGAACATTCGGCAGGGGCGGCGAGTCCGTTCAGCGCGAACGACTTCGAGGCAATTGTCTTTCGCCAGTTTCCCCAGCTCCAAATGATTGCGCGAAAGCTGTCGCAGTTAGGTACGGGTGGGGCGCGGCCCGGCGTGAGGATGACGGGCAGTGGTTCGGCGATTTTCGCGATATTTGGTTCTAATGCGGAGCGGGATCGCGCACAGGCGGTTTTAAAGGGGAATCGAGTGTTTGGGAGGTACCTGGTCATGCCGGCAGTGTTGGTGAACCGCGGGAGCTATCAACAGCTCTGGCGGCGGCAGATGCGCCAGCATATTCGGACAGACCAAAGCTTATGGCCGCTGCACAGCCGGTACGCAAAATGAGGTTCAATCACTTCAAGGTCTTCACGGGCAACGCCAATCCCGTCCTGGCGAAAGAGATCTGCTATGAGCTCGGTTGCCAATTGGCCGTGGCCAATGTAAAGCAGTTCTCCGATGGCGAGGTGCACCTGCAGATTCAGGAAAACGTGCGCGGCGCCGACGTTTTCGTGGTGCAACCCACTTGCAGGCCGGTGGACACCAACCTGATGGAGCTGCTGCTGATGATGGACGCTTTGAAGCGCGCCTCGGCGGAGCGCATCACGGCAGTGCTACCCTACTATGGGTATGCCCGGCAGGACCGCAAGGACCGGCCGCGCATGCCGATTTCGGCTCGTCTGGTGGCCAGTGTGATCGAACGGGCCGGAGCGGACCGTGTTCTGGCGCTGGATTTGCACGCGGCCCAGATTCAAGGTTTCTTCGACGTCCCCGTAGACCATCTATTTGCGGCTCCGGTGATGGTGGATTATTTCAGCGAGCTGGGCGGCGAAGGCCTGACGGTGGTTTCGCCCGATGCGGGCGGCGTGGAACGCGCCCGGGCGTTCGCCAAGCGGATGGATTCGCCCCTGGCGATCATCGACAAGCGGCGGACGGATGTGAATGTGGCCGAAGTAATGCACATTATTGGAGATGTGTCCGGCCAGCATTGCCTGATCGTGGACGATTTGATCGACACGGCCGGCACGCTGGTGAAAGCCACCGAAGCGTTGCTCGAACAGGGCGCCCGGAGCGTTCGGGCGTGCGCGACGCATGCGGTGCTTTCGGGACCGGCGGTAGAGAGAATTGAGAGTTCGGAGATTACAGAAGTAGTGGTGACCAATTCCATCCCGTTGTGCGGACAGGCGGACAATTGCGACCGCATCAAGCAGCTTTCGGTCGCTCCGCTGCTCGCCAAGGCGATCCAGTCGATCCATGAGGACGGCTCGGTCAGCACTTTATTCGTATAGAAGTTTGTTGAGAGAAGAGACAAGAGAAACACTATGGCAATCGATATCACGGTCGCGGCCGAGCCGCGCAGCACACGCGGTAAAAATGAGGCGCGCCGGTTGCGCGCGGTAGGCTCGGCGCCGGCTGTGGTTTACGGAACCGGCAAAGAGAGCCTCACGGTTTCTATCAATCCCAAGGAAGTAGTGCGAATCCTGCGCAGCAAGACCGGGCACAACACCATCTTTCACCTGGCCATCAAGGACGGCGAAAGTACGCCCGTCATGATCGTCGATTGGCAGAGGGATCCGGTGAAGGATACTCTGCTGCACGTGGACATGAAGCGCATCGATCTGACGCTGCGGTTGGTGGTGAAGGTTCCCGTTCATACCCTGGGCGAACCCGAAGGCGTCAAGCTCCAGGGCGGATTGCACGAAGTGATCACGCGCGAAATCGAAGTGGAGTGCTTGCCCGACGAGATTCCCGAGTTTCTAAGCGTGGACGTATCCAAACTGGTGATCGGCCAGGCTGTACGCGCCAGCGAGGTTCCGCTCCCCGGATCGGTCCGGCTCCTGAGCCCCCCCGAAGCCGTGATTTCGCACATCGTCACCATGAAGGCAGAAGAGGTGGCGGCCCCGGTGGCTGGAGCCGAGGTGGCGCCGGCGGCTGTCGCCGAACCGGAAGTCATCAAGAAGGGTAAGAAGGAAGAGGAAGAAGAGGCCGAAGAAAAGAAGAAGAAGAAATAGGCGGAGACCCGAAACCAGGGGCCAGGGTCCAGTCCCAGCATGCCGGACGAGATCGAGTTTCTTGTTGTGGGGCTGGGGAATCCGGGCGAGGAATATCAGAACACGCCGCATAATCTGGGCTTCATGGTGATCGACCGGCTGGCTGAAACGCACACGATTCGGGTCAGCCGGAAAGAGAATACGGCGTTGGTGGGATTAGGGCAAGTCAGGGGTAAGCATGTGGCCCTGGCCAAACCGCAAACGTATATGAATTTGAGCGGCCCGGCGGTGCGCGGGCTGCTCGAGCGGTACGAATTGAAACCCGGCCGCTTGATTGTGGTGTATGACGAGCTCGATCTTCCCTGGGGATCACTGCGGATCCGGTTAAAGGGTTCCGCGGCGGGACACAACGGGGTGAAGAGCCTGATCGGCAGTTTGAAAACCAACGAGTTTACACGGGTTCGCATGGGGATAGATCGCATGGAAGAGGTCCCCGGGAATCCGGTTAAGGGAGCGCAGTATGTGCTCGCGCCGTTTAAGCGGGCACAAAGACAAGACGTGGAGGAGACGGTGGGCCGCGCAGCGGACGCCGTTGAGTTCATAATCGCCGAGAGCGCCGCACAGGCCATGACGAAATATAATCGTCGCGCTCAAGGCTTAAAAACAGAGGAAGAATGAGAGTCTACGAGGAGTTGTTCATCGTTAAGCCGGACGCGCCGGAAGAGGAAGTGGACGCGTATATCGGCCAGCTCAAGGATCTGATCACCAACGGTAAAGGTACCGTAGAAAAAGCCGACAAGTGGGGCACCCGCAAGCTGGCTTATCGGGTGCAGAAATACAACGAGGGCGTGTATGTGCTGTTCCAATTCAGCTCGTCGCCCGAGTTGGTGAAAGAGATCGAGCGGCGCATGCGCGTGACGGACATGGTGATCAAGTTCATCACCGTCCGGATCGACGAGAAGACCAAGAAGATCGAGAAGCGCAAGAAGCAGCGCGACAAGCGCGCCGCCCGCAGACCCGCGCCACCGCCGATGGCGGCACCGATGCAACCAGCCGCGCCAGCGATGCCCGCTGCGCCGGCGCCACCCGTACCCACGGCACCCGCTGCCGAAGCACCAGGCGTGCCCGACGCGGTCGCCGCCGCGGCGGAAACCAAAGAATCGTAAGCGGAGACATCGTAAGAGGACAACATGGCGGAACAAAGAGGCGGAAGACCCATCAGCGGTTCATCGAGACCCACCGGCGGCGACAAAGCCCTGGGCGGGAAAAAGCAATATTTCCGGCGCAAGAAGCTGTGCCGGTTCTGCGTGGACAAAATCGACGACATCAACTATAAGGACGTGCGGCTGATCGGATCGTTCATCAGCGAGCGCGGCAAGATCACGCCGCGGCGGATTTCGGGCGTATGCGCGCCGCATCAGCGGCGGCTGGCGGAAGCTATCAAGCAGGCTCGCAACATTGCACTGGTGCCGTTCGCGACGACGATTTAGCAGCTATAGGTAACCCCATGGACATCATCCTGAGAGAAGACATCGACAAACTGGGCCAACGCGGCGACATGGTGAAGGTTGCCGCCGGTTATGCGCGCAATTTCCTGCTGCCCCGGAACCTGGCCGTGGCGGCCACCGAATCCAATAAGAAGATCGTGGAGCAGCAACGCCAGGCGCACCTCCGCCGCGATGCCAAGCTGGTGACGGAAGCGCAGGATCTGGGTAAAATCATGGCCAATGTAGCGGTCACTATTCACCAGAAGGCCGGCGAGAACGATCAACTGTTCGGATCGGTCACCTCCAATGACGTTGCGGTGGCGCTCGAAAAGCTGGGCTATACCATCGACCGCAAAAAGGTCCATCTGGAAGAACCCATCAAAACGCTGGGCGATTTCCAGGTGAGCGTGCGCTTGCATAAGGATGTGTCCATCGACATCCCGGTGCACGTGGTGAAAGAAGAGTAGCAGCACACGGTGGCCGCCTGTGCCGGGGAGTTATTGCGCGAGGCCGCGCAAGGCCTACTGGGCGTCGACCGGCGCCTGGTCCAATCCATTCTCGATGGCGGTTCTGAAGCGATTCAGGAAGTCCTCTCGTTCGCAAAGGCCTCGCATGATCAGGACCGTTTGGACCTCGATCCGCTTCTGGTGGACCTGTTCCACCACTGGGGGACACCAGAGGCGCTCGACTTCCTGATCGAGGCAGTAAAACGCACTCACGAAGATGTGAACGACGAGCTGGTTCAAACCTTGCTGCCGTTCGGCGAGCGCGCCGTTGAGCCGCTGCTCAAACTCTACGAGGAACTAGGCGAAGAGCAAGGTTCCGATATCGCGTTCCTGCTAGCCGGATTGGGCGTGCGCGATTCGCGGGTGCTGGCGCTGCTGCTCGACCGTTTGCAGTTCGATGCCGGCGACGGCGCGCTGTGCCTGGAGCTGTACCACGATCCGGCCGCCCGCCCCGCCCTGGAAGCCATGCTGGCCGAGATTCCCGCGGAGGACGTCGCACTGCGCCGCGATTTCCAGCATGCCCTGGCAGAACTGAACGAGCCCGCACCTTCCTACGAGCCCATACCATTCGACATTATGAAGGAGTATCCGGCGCGCGAGCTGCCGGCCTTTGATGTCCTCCGCGAGTCGGAACGGATGCAGTTGATGGCATCTTCCGACGCGGACACGCGAGCCGCCGCTGCTCACAGCTTCTTCAACCAGGAACTCGATCCCAAAACACGCGGCGCGCTATTCCGTCTGGCACAGTCCGATCCGGACGCCAAGGTTCGCGGGCGCGCATGGGAGTCGCTGGCCGACGCCACGGAAGATTCGTCGATTCGCGACGCCATGCTCGCGGTCCTGACCGACACGTCGCGCGATATTTCCGAACGCGGCGGAGCGGCCGTCGGATTGTACGCGGTCGCCGACAGGGACGACGTAAGTACGGCGCTCCAGGCACTCTATGAAGAAGACGGCGTTCCGGCGCGCGCCAAGGCGCTCGAATCCATGTGGCGGTCACTGTGGAAGCCGTATGCCCGCTTCTTTGCGCAGCATCTCGAAGATCCTAACAAGGAAATCCTGCGCCAGGCGATTCGCGGGGCGGGATATTTTCAGCTCGCTCGCCACGCGGACAAGATCGCCAGCTATTTCGATCGCGAGGACGATCTTGAGGATCTACGCGAGGACGCCCTGTTTTCCTACGCCCTGGCCATGCCGGGCGAGACCACGCGCGGCCGGATCCGCGGCATGTTGCGCAAAATCGACTCGATTGCCCATCTTTCCAGCAGCGAGGCGGATCTGGTCATGTTCGCCCTGGACGAGCGCCTGCGCTTGGCCGGGCTCGATCCCGTATTTGCGGGTGCCGACGATTCTGAAGCTCGACCAGAGGAAGAAGAACAGTCGCCTCCACAAAGGACCCGGCCAGCGCCAGCTGGCAAAGTCGGTCGGAACGATCCCTGCCCTTGCGGTAGCGGTAAGAAGTACAAAAAGTGTCACGGTGCGTAACCCGAAGCCGCGCGTAGCTCGTAGAATGAAGTAGTGACTGCCGGAAAAGCCGGACTTCTGCGTCAGTTGGGCTTATTCAGCGCCACGGCGCTGGTAGTCTCCAACATGATCGGCACCGGGATTTTCACCGGAACCGGTTTCCTTGCCGGCGAACTCGGCTCAACCAATCTCGTTTTCGGCATCTGGGTGGTAGGCGGTGTCATCGCGTTTCTCGGGGCCATCTGCTATTCCGAACTTGGAATCAACTTCCCCAGCTCCGGGGGAGAATACGTCTACCTGACGCGCGCCTTCGGACCGGCCTGGGGATTCATGACCGGCTGGGCGTCCTTCTTCGCGGGCTTCTCCGCACCGATTGCTACCGCGGCGCTGGCGTTTTCCGAGTATCTGGGGCACTTCTTCCCGGCCCTGAGCCAGGACAATGCTCGGGTGATCGCGGGCTCGGGCGATTGGGCTATCCGGCTGGGAGGTGCGCAAGCGGTCGCCTGCGGGCTGGTGGCCGCTTTCACCGTGCTGAACATCCTGGGTGTACAACGGGTGGCGCGCGTGCAGAACGTCTTGACTGCCACGAAGGTACTGGTGCTGCTGGCGTTCATCGTCCTCGGATTCACCATCGGCGATGGAAATGCGTCACACTTCGCCGCCAGCGCTACACGCACGGTTAGCACGTCGCTACCCGGACAGTTCGCATTAAGCCTGGTATTTGTTTTCTTCGCCTATAGCGGATGGAATGCGGCGACCTACGTGGCCGAGGAACTGCGCCATCCCGCGCGCACCCTTCCGCTGGCGATGGGGATCGGCACGGCGCTGGTGACAGCGCTGTATCTGGTGCTGAACTTCGTGTTCGTCTACGCACTGCCCCTGGAGGATCTGAAGGGGCAGGAGGCCGTGGGAGCCATCGCCGCGTCGCGCCTGTTCGGACCCGAGATCGCAGGGATCTTCAGCGGGTTGATGGCTCTCTCTCTCATGTCGACCGTAAACGCCATGATTACGGTGGGGCCGCGGGTATACTACGCTATGGCGGGGAACGGAGCGTTTCCGGCCATCGCCGCCAAGGTCCATCCACGCTTTCATACGCCAGTGGCCGCGATCGTGGCGCAGGCGGTCTGCACCATGATCATGACTCTCACTCCGTTCCGGGAACTCATTCAGTACATCGGTTTCACGCTGTACTTCTTTGCGGCCATGAGCGTGGCGTCATTGTTCATCTTCCGGCAGCGCCCGGGATGGCAGAAGCTGCGGGTGGTTAGCTTCGCCTACCCATTGTTCCCGCTGCTGTTCATCCTGATGGGCGTGTGGGTGACGTACCAGGGCATCGTCCTGAAGCCGTACGTGGCGCTCGCGGCAGGGGTCACGCTAGGTACGGGAGCACTGATGTACCATGTGAGGCTGCGATCGCGAACACCTCAGAATCCAACCATCGAGAACTATTAGTTGCCGCGTGACATCGTATAATCAAGTGAATGGCGCTATCGTCTAACGGTTAGGACGGAGCCCTCTCAAGGCTCAAATACGGGTTCGATTCCCGTTAGCGCTACCATATCACCTTAATTTTCAAATGTTTAACTTCGCCTCGATCACGCTTCGCTCACACCGCTTCCTTTGTTTCTCAAGGATTTAGCGATTCTCAAAATACGGGTTTTAAGCCCGTTATCAAGCGATCTCAACTCTGGAATCCCGGCGATTTGGCAGCACCCGCTTCGCTGTGACACTTCGGGAAGTGTCACAGCTTGGCCGCGCCGCGAGTCAGGTAAGCATTAAAATCGCAGGTATGGATGTCCTGAAGAATTGGAGGATCTGCAAGATTGCTCTTATCGCGATGTCCGCCGTTGGCGTGCCAGGCGGAGCACAGACGACAAACAAAGATGACGCCCTGACGACGGAAACCCAGGCGCGTGGGTATTGGGTAGATCCATCCTCACGGTTGATGTGGGCGGCGAAGGACAACGGTAAAGATGTGAACTGGCATCAGGCAACGAGCTACTGCCAGAAACTGCGCGTGGGCGGATACTCGGATTGGACACTGGCGACAATCGAGCAATTGGAGGAGTTGATCGACATCAAAGCTTACGCTCCGGAGCAGGTCGGTGCCAAAACGATTTTGCATTTCAACATGGACGTCAAGGTTCATGGTGGCTTGCTCGTGACGGGTCACGTATGGAGCAGCAGCCAAGATGTGGATGACCGGGGAAAACTTGTTGGAATTGCTTGGTACTTCGATTTCGTCAATGTGCGAAGGAGTGACGACGACGGCGATGTCGGCCTCCGAGATAAGTACAATAAGCGCGCGTTGTGTGTGCGAGACACAGCGCCGGCTTCCAAAGCTGAAACCGGGGATGGCACTGTTGTCGCGACTTATGTCGATGCCGCTACCGGATTAACGTGGTCCACGAAGGATAACGGCAAGGATGTTAACGTGGCGGATGCAGTCCAGTACTGTCGCGCACTGCGGGCGGATGCACGGTCAGATTGGAGGCTGCCCACCATCGAGGAACTGGAGAGCTTACAGAACCCAGATGGAAAAGGTTCGAAAAACGTAAGCAGCGTGGACGGTACAGCATCCATTGATCATGGCGAGGAAAGGCCCCTCTTGACGGGAGATCCGTGGAGCAGCAATCTGGTGGACTTCCGGCATTGGTGGTATCTCAGCAGGAAGAGCGGTACGCGTGTCTTTGACGAGCCAGGTTTCGGTCGGGCCAAGCGCGCTCTCTGCGTGCATGCCGCCTCGGCACAGCGCAGTACGCGATCCGGCGTCAGCTCTACGGTAGGAAATCGATCGCCGAGGCAAGGGATACTGGCGGTTGGCTACTGGAGTGATCCAGCGACTGGGTTAATGTGGACAGCCATGGATAGTCTCAGCAGCTCCCCCATCTACTTGGACGCGACATATCCCTGCCAACATCTTCAGTTGGCGGGCCAGAAGGATTGGAGATTAGCGACGGCCAGCGAACTACAGAGCATTTATGACGCAAAGGTAGAATCACCCGGGGCAATTCCGAGAACGCGCTGGCAAGAACCTGAAGCAACCACTTTTCACGTGAAAGGAAATCTATTCCTGACCGGCGTGGAATGGGTTAATACAAGCGACAACAACGATCGTAATCCTTCGCAAGACCGCGTGGTCTTCGACTTCAAAGGTCGACAGTTAGTTAGTGAAAAACGTTACTCTGTCAAGGCTGGCGCGCTGTGTGTGCGGGGTACTGCAAAATGATGCGTAACTCCGATGGTTGAACCTTGGCTGGCCGCCGAGATTTTGATCACACATTGATCACACCACACGGTTCCATAGGGGTTATCCCGCGAGAAGGATGGTCCTGCGTCTACGCAGAATCAGCTAGTTACGACTGGAACGGAGCAGATCGGACGACACGATACGGGTTCGATTCCCGTTAGCGCTACCAATTCCTCATACACTTACAGGCTTTGCGCTGTGATGCGCTGTGACGCGCAACGGGCCAGCCGAAACCGGCGTCGCTCTCTCAGCACTTCCCTGGAGTGAAATTCCTCGCAAGCAGCGGCCAAATGTCTATTGGCCCGAGCCCAACATTTTGATGAAGTCCGCCAAATCTTGTGCGCTTCTTGATGTAAAACCGAAAGAGTGGCTCGATTGGGTCCAAGGTTGCCATATCGACCACAACGTCGACGTCGCATGACTGCTAGGTGGGGTGCGAACATGAAGGGAGGCAGGAGAAGTGCTGTCATTGTGGTCACCGGCTCTCGCGTGGACTGCCGAAGCAGCTTCATCCATCGGAGCCGATAAAGCCGAGAACACCATCTGAGCAACCACCCCGAGATCCGTCCAGTTATAGGTATCGACCTAGGCACCACCAATTGTGCGCTCGCCTATTCGCAGGAGGGCGCAGTCAAGTTGTTTTCAATTCCGCAATTCGTCCATCCGAACGAAATCCGCGAAGAACCCTTGCTGCCATCGTTCTTGTTCTTAGAAGACGCCCCAATTGTCGGCGTGCTGGCGCAGAGAAAGGGTTTGGACAATCCTGGACGCCTCGTGTCTTCGGCGAAGTCCTGGCTTTCCTACGCTGGTGTGGATCGCAATGCTGCGATCCTCCCGGTTACGGCGCCGGAGGGAGTAAGCAAGGTCTCGCCCGTGGAGGCTTCGTCGCAATACCTCAGATACCTGCGTGCAGCATGGAACAAGAAGAATCCAGACGTCCCTTTTGAAACACATCAGGTGCTGGTAACCGTACCAGCATCCTTTGACGCCGTGGCGCGCGATTTAACACTTAAAGCAGCTGAACATGCAGGGTATGACCAGGTCGTTCTCCTGGAAGAGCCGCAGGCCGCGTTCTATGCATGGGTTGCGCACAACCCGGATTGGCGAGAGAAGGTCGCTGTTGGGGATCTGATTCTGGTGATCGACATCGGCGGGGGCACTACTGATTTCGCACTGATCTCGGTGGAAGAAGACGCGGGCCAGATCTCCCTGCGCCGCATTGCCGTCGGCGATCATATTTTGCTCGGGGGCGATAACATCGACGCCGCCCTCGCGCACCATGTCGC
>Ga0105239_10002303_pt1 | contig 24374 bp, 17 predicted proteins | sample KBSC44metaG_FD_92761 | JGI IMG/M metagenome (GOLD analysis project Ga0105239, IMG submission 92761) | Corn rhizosphere microbial communities from Kellogg Biological Station, Michigan, USA - KBS C4-4 metaG | ecosystem: Host-associated > Plants > Roots > Rhizosphere > Soil | place: Michigan, USA...
CCGCGCTCATGGCCAAAAAGGTAAACCAGAGCAGTGTATTAGATAACCGGCCGTTTTTATAATCACCCATAATCTTTTTCTCGCTGGATATCCTGACTATTAAAAATAGAAGAGGTACCGCAGCAATTCCATTTAATACGGCAGCATAAACCAACGCCTTTACAGGGTCGATCCCAATAAAATTGATCAGCAAACCAATGAGGGTGGCTACGCAAATAACCAGGTAAAAAGCTTCGGCACGGTTCCATTTAAGATTTAATCCTGACTCCCAGGCAAAAGCCTCACAAACGGCATAAGCAGTTGAGCCTGACAATACGGGTACCGCCAGCAGGCCCAAACCGATGATCCCAACAGAGAAAATCAGTTTAGCCAGGAATCCGGCATGGGGAAAGCTGTGCACCAGCGGTTCCAGGGCTTTTGCAGCGTCTGCAGCCGTTTCCACATCCGTGATACCGCTCTGGTGTAGAACCGTCGCACCAACAACAATAATGCTCCAAGTGGCAAATTCAGAAAACAACATACCTGAGCTATTGTCAATGCGCATATTCTGAATGGCGGCTTTGCTGATCACAGGTATTTTGTTTATCAATTTGTTATGTTCCCTTTCTTCTTCCACCTCCTGTGAGGCTTCCCAAAAGAACATATAAGGGGATATGGTAGTGCCCAAAACACCTGTGATAATAAAGAGAAAACTAAAGGTAAACTCAAAATGAGGTATAAAAGTTGCTCTCATAACCGTAGCCCAGGGCTGGTGTACAATGAACAGGGTTATAGGATAAGCCAATAAGGCCAGCGCAAGCCATTTCAATATCCTGGAATAGGTTCGATAATTGGTAAATATCTCCAGTAAAAGGATAATGATCGCAAAGAATAACGTCAGCAACACGAAAGGACCCGGCACCAGCAGCTGTGCTGCTGAGGCCATTGCGCCAATATCAGCGCCAATATTGATCACATTGGCAACAAGCACTAAGGCAACAACACCGTATAGCACGGTTTTATTATAGTGTAGTTTAACAACCGAGGCAATGCCTCTACCTGTTACCATCCCAATTCGCGCGCAGGCTTCCTGAACCGCGATCATAAAAGGCAGCATATACAAAGCGGTCCATAATTGTCCATAGCCGAACTGTGCGCCTGTTTGAGAATAGGTAGCGATACCAGATGGATCATCATCGGCGGCACCCGTGGTAAGGCCGGGGCCTAAAATCTTCAAGAACCAGACTAATTTATTTTTAGGTCGTTTAGTAATCGGCTTTAGATTCATTTGGCTTTATCCGTTTTATATAAAGATACCGGATAAATGTCTTGCAAATGGTGATGATTGTCATGAAATGAAATGCCATCAATCAATATCACCGATGCTATGATAAGATTAATTGCCTCCACATTAGCAATTTTTAATTAAATATCTTTACCAGTTAAAAATCCAGCTAGCTCCATTGGAATACGGTATCTATACAACTTAACCAAACTTGCACTAAAATTTTAAAACTCCCAAAAAGTCTGTATACTGACTTAACAATTAGAGTCATTTTGCGCTATTCGTAGAGTAAAAGATATTTTTAAATATAAATCAATGATTATCAACATATTAAAAGCAATAGATTCAAAACCTTAGCTCTCCACTGACAACACAAATACCTGTAAACAAATAATTTACAGGTATTTTTATTTGCCTCAACTGCTAAAAAGCACCAAAAGGTCGTGGTTGAAAAAGTCGATCTGCTGTAGTTTATCCTCTTTACTTGCCGAACAGTTTTAGCTTTAATCCCAATTCAAACGCACCAGCAGTATAGCTATTAAGCTGTCCATTTTCCAGGTTATAGGTAAAATTAAAAGCAAATGCTTTTTGATCAAACACTAAACCAAGGCCTGTACTTTGATTACTATGATATATGGCTTGTAACGATATAAAGTAATTGCTCATGGTGAAGTTAAAGCCTGCATCAACAATATCCTTAGCCCCTTTAATTTTACGATAAGCAGTAAGAGGTTCTATCAACAAATCGGTATAACCGCTGCTTACATATATTTTATAACTGGCAGCTGCAAAAAGCTCCACCCTATCCACATCTATGCGTTCGATAGAGTTTCTAAAAAAGGTAGCTTTTAAGTTGGGTAGGGCTCCTTCTAAAAATAAATTATCGCTGGTATAAGCTATGCCAAAATCACCATCCACATAGGGCTTTGCCTGGTTGTACCTGGCTATTTGCTCATCCGTTTCATCCCCAACAATCTTGTCGAGGTCAATACGTCCATCGTTAACACCAAATGAAAGACCAAAATTCAGTTTTTGGTTTCTCTCGCCAAGTGGCAGGTGGTAGGCATAGGTCCCCATAGCACGAGTTTGCCGGAGCAAACCCGATTGATCGTCAGTTATATTCAAACCCAAGCCTACCCTGTCTGTTGCCTGGTAATCGGCTGTAAGTGTTTGCGATTTTGGAGAACCAGGAAACGTAGTCCATTGCTGACGATAGCCTAAATTAATGTTCAGCCCTTGATCTAAGCCCGCCATAGCAGGATTGATCAGGTACCTGTTCTGGAAATACATGGATTGAAAAGGGTTTAGCTGTGCTCTGCTGTACAATGAAAAGCACATAAGAAGCGCCATTAACACCAAAGGCTTTTTAAAACTTATATTATTATATTGTTGAAGGTTTTTCATTTTATTTATAGTTTCTTTTGATCTGCGGTTTTTCCTGTTTTTCTGATTATGACTGTCTTACCTGTCGTGAACAATGGTGATAAATCCTTTGAACTGACGCTTTTGCGGCCCCAGATCAATAACATAATAGTATGTTCCTTCGGTAAGCGGGGCGCCGCCAAAGGTTCCGTTCCAATCATTAGTATAGCCATGTTTGCTGTAAACCGTGCGTCCACCTTTGTCAAAAACAGTGACCGTATTATTGGGATAGAGCTGAATATCCGCTACAACCCAGGTATCATTCTTACCATCGCCATTAGGGGTAAGTATATTGCTGGCCACAATATTCTTCTGATCCTCACCCCTATAAACAACCAGCATATAGGTGTTTTTAGTGGTATGATCCTGTGCAGTTACTATTATGGTAATAGTGTTGTTGCCAATATTAAGCGGAACGAAGAATGACTGCCGGTCATTTGGCGCCGAAGATCCGTTGATGGTAGCTGTGGCCGTTGGATCAAAAGTGAGTGTGAGGCGCACACCGCTTATCTCATTGTCAACCTCCGCCCGGTAACTTAAATTATCTGAATTAAATGAAGGCGTTAGCGTGCCGGATGTTGGCACCAGATTGATCAGTTTGGCATTGCTGAGCGCTATAACCCTTAGCTTGCCCGATACATAATTAAACGTATAGTTGGTTGCTGTTGCACCACTTAGGGTAATAGGATACAGGCCCGGCAGTGAGCTGGAATTAGCCACGGTGACCAGTACCGGCAGCTTAGTTAAAGCTGTTTGACTATCGCCCTTCACAAAACCACTGTAAATCGCAGTGAACGCGGGGTTGGTCACTCCATACAGGCGACTCTTATCTTCGGCCGTAATGGTTAGCGTGGCTTTATTAACGGTCAATGTTCCGGCTACGTAAACAATTTGATAATTGGGAATAGCTGCCCCGCTTGCAGTTATTGGATAAGTTCCCACCGCTGATGCCTGGGTTGCCGTTGTAACGATAACCGGCTTGGTGGTTAAAGTATTGCTGTTTTCGCCGTTCACAAAGCCGCTATAGGTTACACCCATGGCCGGATTTGCCGAGCCATAAATTTTACCGGCATTATTGGCTGTAATGGTTAATGTTCTTTGTGTAATGCTGAGGCTGGCCCCAACATAGGTGAAGGTATAATTGCTGCTAAGCGCCAGACTGCCTTGCTGAATAGCATAAGTACCCACGTTTTCGCCGGCGGCACGGGTAAGCGTCCCGGTAAATTTGTCGGCACCTACCAATGCCCCGTTTGTTATCTTGTAAGTCAGCGCCGGATCAGCGTCGCCATAAGCTTTGGTTTGTGCATCGGCGGTTACCGTAATGGCCGCTTTACCAATGGTAAGATTAGCGCCAACATAAGTCAGCGCATAATTGCTGCTAAGTGCCAAGGTACCTCGCTGTATGGCGTAGGTTCCTACATTTTCGCCCGTAACACGGATAAGCGCGCCGTTAAATTTATCGACACCGACCAATGCACCGGTGGTGACAGTGTAGGTTAAGGTCGGATCGGCAGCACCGTAAACCTTGTTTTGTGCATTGGCGGTAACTGTGATGGCTGCTTTGCCGATGGTCAGGTTAGCGCCTGTGTAGGTCAGCGTATAGTTGTTGCTGAGTGCCAGGGTTCCTTGTTGAATGGCGTAAGTGCCCACATTTTCGCCAGCTGCACGGGTTAATGCACCGGTAAATTTATCTGTACCTACTAACGCACCGGTGGTGACAGTATAGGTTAAGGCCGGATCAGCAGCGCCGTAAACTTTGTTTTGTGCATTGGCCGTAACTGTGATAGTTGCTTTGCTGATGCTAAGGTTAGCGCCAACATAAGTAAGCGTATAATTGCCGTTGAGGGCCAGAGTACCTTGCTGAATGGCATAAGTGCCCACATTTTCGCCGGCTGCACGGGTTAGCGCACCACTAAATTTATCCGAAGTCCCCAATACTCCGCTGGTTATCTTATAGGTTAGTACCGGATCTGCGTCACCATAAACTTTCGTTTGTGCATCAGCTGTTACAGTGATAGCGGTTTTGCCGATGCTGAGGTTAGCGCCTACGTAAGTGAGACTGTAATTGCTGCTGAGCGCCAGGGTACCTTGTTGTATAGCATAAGTGCCTACATTTTCGCCGGCTGCACGGGTAAGCGTACCGGTAAAGGTATCCGCAAATTTTAACGTTCCGCTGGTGATCTTGTACGTTAATGCCGGATCAGCGGTGCCGTAAGCTTTCGTTTGCGCATCAGCTGTTACCGTAATCACTGCTTTGCCAATTGTGAGGTTAGCACCAACATAAGTAAGAGTGTAATTGCTGCTGAGCGCCAACGTTCCCTGTTGAATTGCATAAGTACCTGTGTTTTCACCGGCAGTGCGTGTCAACGCACCGGTAAGTTTATCGGTACCTACCAAAGCACCGTTTGTGATCTTGTAGGTGAGTGCCGGATCAGTATCGCCATAAACTTTAGTTCGCGCATCAGCTGTTACGGTGATAGCTGTTTTACCTATTGTCAGATTTGCTTCAACATAGGTCAGCGTATAATTGCTGCTCAGCGCGAAAGAACCCTGCTGAATAGCATAGGTACCCACGTTTTCACCGGCTGCACGGCTAAGTGCCCCAGTAAAGGTATCCGCAAATTTTAATGTTCCGCTGGTAACTTTGTAGGTCAGCGCCGGATCAGCGGCACCGAAAGCCTTGGTTTGTGCATCGGCAGTTACGGTGATAGCGGCCTTGCCAATGGTCAGGTTTGCGCCTGCATAAGTGAGGCTATAATTACTGCTGATTGCCAGGGTTCCTTGCTGAATAGCATAAGTGCCTGCGTTTTCGCCTGGAGCACGGGTGAGATTACCGGTAAAGATATCCGCAAATTTTAACACTCCTGTCGTGATCTTGTAAGTCAGCACCGGATCAACCGCGCCATAAGTTTTGGTTTGTGCATCGGCAGTTACGGTGATGGCGGCTTTACTAATGGTGAGATTAGCGCCAACAAAATTCAGTGTATAATTGCTGCCGAGTGTTAGGCTACCCTGCTGAATAGCATAAGTGCCAGCGTTTTCGCCCGGAGCGCGGGTAAGTGTGCCAATAAATTTATCCCCGGGAGTTAATACTCCACTGGTGATCTTATAGGTTAATACCGGATCAACATCGCCATAAGTTTTGGTTTGCACATCAGCTGTTACGGTAATAGTCGTTTTGCCAATGCTGAGGTTAGCGCCCACATAAGAGAGGTTATAGTTGCTGCTGAGGGCCAGCGTGCCTTGCAGAATAGCATAAGTACCAGCACTTTCGCCCGGGACACGGGTAAGCGCACCAGTGAATGTATCCGCAAATTTTAACGTTCCACTGGTGACCTTGAACGTCAATGCCGGATCAGCAGCACCAAAAGCTTTGCTTTGCGCATCAGCCGTTACCGTGATATCGGCTTTACCAATGGTCAGGTTTGCACCGGCATAGGTCAGTGCATAATTGCTGCTAATTACCAGGGTGCCCTGCTGAATAGCATAGGTGCCAGCATTTTCGCCTGGAGCACGGTTAAGCGCACCGGTAAATGCATCTGCAAATTTTAACGTTCCGCTGGTGATCTTGAACGTCAGCGCCGGATCGACCGAGCCATAAGGTTTGGTTTTGGGATCAGCTGTTACGATTACGGCTGCTTTATTAATGGTGAAGTTAACACCTGCATAAGTCAGCGTATAATTGTTATTGAGCGCCAAGGTGCCCCGCAAAATAGCATAGGTTCCGGCGTTTTCGCCCGGGGTACGGGTAAGTGTGCCGGTAAAGGCATCTGTACCTACCAATGCTCCGGTAGTGACTGCATAGGTTAAAGAAGGATCAAGGTCCCCATAAATTTTATTTTGCACATTGGCGGTTACGGTGATCAGAGCTTTGCCTACGGTAATGTTGCCAGCTGCATAGGTGATATTATAATTCGCCGCGTTAAAAGTACCGCCTGTGGCAGCACCCGGCATAATGGCACCTGTATAAGTATTTACCGGCGCCCCGGCTGCCGCGCCCGTTCCGTAAGTGATGGTTACACTACCTATCGTTTCGGTGCCTACCAACCCGGTTGATGTAAACGCGGTAGAACCTGCGCCGCCGGTTAGGTTTTGTCCGTATACTTTATTCCGGTTGCTGGCTGTAACTGTTAACGCAGCAGGTGTTACGGTTAGCGTGCCCGGCTGATAAACAATGGTATAGTTTGATGATACCGCGCCACTCGCGCTAATAGCATAAGTGCCTGCCGGTGAATTTGCTGTAGCGGCAGTACTGATAGTAGGCTGTACGGTTAAACTTGATGCATCATCGCCACCGGTAAACCCGCTATAGCTTACGCTCAATGCAGGGATTGCCGCACCGTAAACTTTGGTTGCATTGTTAACCGTTATGGTTAGAATTGCCTGCCCAACTGTGAGTGTACCGGCTTTATAGGTAAAAGCATAGTTAGCGGCATTAAACGTACCGCCCGTGGCTGCGCTCGGTACTATCGAACCGGGGTATGTTCCCGCTGTGGCATTGGTCGCCGCACCTGCGCCATAGGCAATAGTGACGCTGCCTATGGTTTCGGCGTTAACCAAACCTACAGGGGTAAAATCAACAGAGCCCGTTCCGCCAATAAGCGCTGTTCCAAATGCTTTGCCTTTATTGTTGGCTGTAATAGTCAGTGCTGTCTTTGTTACGTTTAAAATACCGGGCTTATAGTTAATAACATAATTTGCAGATACCGCACCGCTGGCCGTAATAGGATAAGTACCTACCGGCGAACCATTTACAGCTATAGTATTTATGGTAGGCGCAACGGTTAAGCTGGCTGCATTATCTGCACCCACAAAGCCTGCATAAGTTACGGCCAGGGCCGGATTTGCCGAGCCATAAGTTTTTGTGGCATCGCTGGCGGTAATAGTTAACGCGGCCGGCGTTACGGTAATTATTCCCGGCTTATAAATAAAGGTATAGTTTGATGATACCGCACCGCTCGGTGTTATTGGATAAGTACCTACCGGCGAATTGGTTACCGCCGGCGTTGTTAGCGTGGGTGCTGTAGTTAAACTTGCTGCATTATCGGTACCCACAAAGCCGCTGTAGTTTACCCCCAATAGCGGAACAGTAGCGCCGTAGGGTTTAGTGGCATTATTGGCGGTAACGGTTAATGGAGCCGGTGTTACCGTTAGCGTGCCCGGCTGATAAACAATGGTATAATTTGAGGATACCGCACCGCTCACTGTTATTGGATAAGTGTTCACCGGCGAATTGGTAACCGCCGTAGTGCTGATAGTGGGCTGCACGGTTAAGCTGGATGGATCGTCTGTACCCACAAAACCGCTATAGCTTACCGTTAGGGTTGGCACGGGCGAGCCATATGTTTTAGTAGTGCTGTTGGCTGTTATCGTTAAAATAGCCTGCCCAACCGAGAGTGTACCGGCTGTATAAGTAATAGTATAATTAGTCGCGTTAAATGTACCGCCTGTTGCCGCGCTCGGCACTATCGATCCGGCGTAGGATCCTGTAGGGGAACCTGCCGCAGCGCCCGCACCATAAGTAATGGTTACGCTGCCTATGGTTTCGGCGTTAACCAAACCGGTGGGGGTAAAATCAACAGAACCCGGTCCGCCGGTCAGGGCCTGGCCAAATGCCTTGCCTTTATTATTGGCCGTAATGGTTAATGCGGCTTTGTTTACCACAATGTTACCGGCTATATAGTTAATAGTATAATTGGCCGGGTTAAATGTGCCGCCGTTGGCGGCGCTGGCTGTTACCGTACCGGTGTAGGTATTAACCGCGGCATTGCCGGCAGCGCCTGTTCCGTAAGCAAGGGTAACATTGCCAACGGTTTCTGTGCCAACCAATCCGGCAGCGGTAAACTCCGTAGTTGTGGCGCCGCTGGTAAGGGTTTGGCCATAAGTTTTGGTTATATTTTTTGCGGTGATGGTCAGCGCTTTTGGACTAACTGTACTGGCAACTGTTGGTACATTTATACCTCCTGCACCGGCACTGCTCAGCGCTACAAAGCCCGAGTAAGTGCCCGCGTTATTGTCAGCCGCCAATCTGACCTGCACCGGTGTTGAAGCAATATTACCTCCCGAGCCGATAGTAACTGTATGGGTAAATGTTACGTTATCGATACTCACCTCAAAACCAGCCGGCGCTGTAACCAATATACCGGCGGTAAGGTTCGTGCCCGATACGTTGAAGGTGCCGGAGGCCGACGCCGTGCCGTATGTGGTGTTGAGTGCTGGTAATGTGCCGCCGGCACTGATGGATGGCAGGACAATGCTTACCGTTTTAGTGACCGTTTTGCTGTTCGAATGACCATCACTTACCAAAAAGCTGATGGTTCTGTTGTTTACGGTTGGAGCTCCCTGCGCATTCCTGTAAACAATTCGGCGCAGCGCGGCCTGCCACTGTGCAACAGTAGCCGTACCACTTGGCGTTCCCAGGGCGAGAAAACCACTGCCCCCGTTATAAAAGCCGACAATATCACCCGTGGATGCATCAGGTATCAATGCCAACTGGTCCTCTGGAGAGTGAAAACCACCGCTAATGGATACTACACCAGAAGCTAAAGTGCTGCCATCATCAGTCACCGTAATTCCGGGATCAATAAAAGCATCCGGTCCTGAAAATACAGTTGCGCCTGCAGATGCCGTTAATACCGGGGCGGTATTACCCGGCGCCAATACATGCAAAACCACCGTTCCCGAAGCGCATAAAGAAGGGATTCCATTATCACATACCTGGTAATTAAAAGTATCGTCGCCTACAGTGCTATTTGGTGTATAGGTAAAACTGCCATTGGGATTTAAAACCAGCGTGCCATGGGCAGGCGAAGAGTTCGCTGAGATGACCAGTTGATCTCCATCAGGATCAGTATCATTTGTTAACACGTTCCCGCTAAATGGTGTGTTTGTGGTTACTGTATAAGTATCGTTAACGGCTACCGGGGAGGAGTTGCCACGTATAAGCGTCACCGCAACCGTATTACCATCAAGATTGCCATTATTAACCTTATAGGTGAACTGGTCGTTAGTTCCACCGGTTGAAGTATAGGTAAAACTACCATCGGGATTTAAAACCAGCGTGCCGTGAGTTGGCCCGGTTACCAATACGGCGCTGAGCGGATCCGCACCGGTATTCGTATCGTTACCTAAAACTCCGGGAGCCGCAATAGTTAAAGCTGTGCCTGATTGATAGCTATAGTTATCGGCCACGGCTACCGGCAGGGCAATCTTTACCGTTTTCCTGACAGTATTGCTGTTCAAAGCACCATCATTTACAAAAAAGGTGATGGTTCTGTCATTTGTTGCTGGGGACCCTTGTCCATTCCTGTAAACTATTGCACGCAGCGCGGCCTGCCACTGTGCAACAGTGGCCACACCACTTGGCGATTGCAAGTTGAGTATACCAAACACTGTATTATAAGAGCCGGTAATGTCACCTGTATTTCCGTTGGGGATAAATTCCAACAGGTCCTCGGCAAGCTGCAGGCCCCCGCTAATGGTTACTACACCAAAATTTAAAGTTCCACTGTCATCACTCACCGTAATTCCCGGATCGATAACAGCATTCGCACCTGAAAATACAGTTGCGCCCGCAGTTCCTGTCACTACGGGGGCAGCGTTAACATGCGTGAGCGTTACCGCAACCGTGTTACCATCAATATAGCCATTGTTAACCTTGTAGGTAAACTGGTCGTTAGCTGTACCGGTTGAAGTATAGGTAAAACTACCGTTGGGATTTAAAACCAGTGTGCCGTTAGCCGGGCCGCTTACCAATATGGCGCTAAGCGGACTCCCATCGGGACTCGTATCGTTAGCTAAAACTCCTGGAGCGGCAATAGTTAAAGCTGTGCCTGTTGAAAAACTATAGGTATCGGCCACGGCAACCGGCGGGGCAATGCTTACCGTTTTAGTGATCGTATTGCTGTTCAAACTACCATCACTTACCAAAAAGCTGATGGTTCTGGTGTTTACGGTTGGAGATGGCTGCCCGTTCCTGTAAACAATTCGGCGCAGCGTAGCCTGCCACTGTGCAATAGTAGCCGTGCCACTTGGCGATTGCAAGAGGAGAATACCAGTGCCACCGTCATAATAGCCGACAATATCACCCATGGATACGTCACGCATCAATGCCAACTCGTCCTCTGGAGAGTGAAAACCACCGATAATGGATACTGTACCAGAAGCTACAATGTTGCCATCATCAGTCACCGTAATTCCGGGATCAATAAGAGCATCCGGACCTGAAAATAAAGTGGTGCCTGCAGTTCCCGTTAATACCGGGGCCTGATTAGGAGCAAGTGTAATGAAAGTTTTATCAGCGCCATAGGCTGTACCAATACTATTGGTGGCATAAGCCCTCACATGGTATGTAGTGCTACCGGCCAGGCCAGGCGCGTTTACAGAAATAGCACCGGTACCGGCGCCATTGGTTATTTTAGTATTAGCAATAGTAGGGTTGGCCGTGGTAGCATAAACCACACCTTTTTCGGTTACCGTAGCCCCCCCATCGGCAGTTACATTACCTGCCAATGTAGCCGAGTTGGCGGTAATGCCAGCCGGGTCACTTGTGGTTACTGTTGGTATTACTGCCCCGGTTGTGATAACCACGTCATCAATACCAACGCCAAAGGCGGCAGGTTTATCAGAGGTGAACCTTACTTCATCAATATTAACAAAGGCCCCTAATTGCGATTCGGGGACATTCACCAGCGCTATTGAGCTCAGGGAGGCTGTTGATGTCGATCCCTGTTCCCGCCCACCTTTGTAGGCATGAAGGGTAATTACCTGGTTGCCACCGGCTGCAGCACCTACCGAGGTTGGTGTAACCGATATACTCCGCAAGGTAAATAAAGCACCGGATGCTGTTAATATACGGGCAAAGTTAAATGTTGCACCCGGCCCACCTACCTTTTGCATCCTTATATAGGGGTTGCCGCCCAGGGCCGAGGACAGGATGCGCTGTTCGCCGGCTCCCTGGCACTGTAGTACCCAGCCAGCGGCCACGCTGCAATTGCCAGCGGTCAGGTTCAAATTGGCGATGACATTGTTATCAGCCAGTATAACACCAGAGGTAGGGAAACATGCCCAGTCGAAAGTTTGGGCTGAAGCCCGAAAACCGGTCATGATACTTAAAAGGGCTATACAAAAAACGAGTAGATGTTTTTTCATTTTAATAAGGTTGTTTGGTAGGGCTGGTGCCTTGTGATCACCTGCCTTAAAATTTTATGTTAGGTTTTAGGTTGTTTCTGCTACTGTAGGGGCTAAATTGGAGCGTTGCTTACAAAGCTCTGTCCGCTTTTTAAACCATAAGCACCGGCAAACCTGGCCGGTACATAATTATTGCCCATCTTAAAAAAGTTAATATTTAACAAGAGCTCGCCTTTACACATCACCGCGAACGTGCGTTTATTAACTATGATAGTACCCAATGGGTAAGAATAGTGATTGGCTAAGCCAACGGAGGCATCCAGTATTTTTAGTTCCTGCCCGTTAATAAGTGAAATAGCACCCATATTCCAGGGGTTACAGGCTTTGACGATATCCATAATCTGCTCTGCATCCATCTCATGCCAGTTGATAAAAACATCTTTTAACTCAGGCCGCGGATAATACGCTGCCAGACTCTCATTCTGTTCTGTAAGCGGCAAGGCGTTGCCGCTGGTAATACCATTAAGTATGGCCAGTACACCTTGTACTTGTAGTTGGCCAAACAGCTGGTAAATGTTGTCGTAATTATAATGTGGTTGGTTGGGGATGTTTTGCCGCCAGATGACCGGGCCGCTATCCAGCTGATCTGTAAGCACATGAATGGCTAGCCCTATTTCATGGCTGCCCTTGCGCAATTGCCAGAAAACCGGCGATGGCCCGCGAAACTGTGGCAGTGTACCAAAATGAATATTGTAAGCGCCGTGTGGTATTTGTTCCAGGTGTTGTGTTTTAACAATACTGCTATAGCCCGAAAAAAAAACTATGTCCTGTTGTTGTAACCAGGCATAAAGATTGGTTTTATCGTGCTCAAACGTAAGTCCAATATCTGCGGCATTGCAATACCTGATAGTTTCTGGCGCACTGTTCTCCGGCACTGTCGAACTACCAACGTAAAGCATAAGCCCTGCTTTCGCCTTATAATTAGATAAGGCCGAAAGCAGGGGCATATACAGCGTTGCTGAATTGGATGCAATACCTATTTTCATCGGTTTACTGTGCGTATTCAGTTAGTTACGCGACGGGAATATCCCCTCCAGCGCGATAATAAAAGTTACCGCCAGATATGGTTCCATATTATCATGTGGCAGGCTTCCGCCGGTTGGGCCGATAGCATTAGGAGCCATAATGGTGTTAATACCTGATGCCGCCGTGAAATTTAATGGAGCACCACCAACATCCGGATCTGATGAAACAGCCAGTACGCCAGCAGTTGGCGCAGGTTGGTTCCCGGTGTTGGTACTTGCATTAAGTGCATGTGTGTGTACCGGTATCTGTGTGTTTATCAGCGTAACGTTTTCTTCACCACCCAGTTCGCCGATAGTTCTGGGTGTTAAGCCGGGGCCCTGGCCCCAATGCATAGGTGAGCGTCCCTGCAGATTTGGTAAAGCAAAGGTTGTTGTCCCGTTGCCTCCATAAATGGTACCCAGGATGGCGAAAAGCGCCTGATTTTGTGCGATAGATAAAAGCTGGCCGTTACAAAGGGCCCAACCCCGAGGTGCGAAATTGCCGGCGAACAATGAAATAGTGCCGAGAAATGGACTGTCCATAATTTTAAAGGTGATTGGTTTGGTTTATTGAATTAATTAATTTGAATTTCTGAGGATAAGACATATTATACCCAAGCATACTTAACAAAGCATGGGGCTGTGTATAAAATGACTTTAAAATAGCAAGGGGGTGCTTTGAGTGATTTTCATGATTAAATAGGATTAGGGTTAGGATTATTACTTATAATAAGTAAATGTAATTATATTTAATATTATTATTTCTAGTTCTTTTTATTCACTTTGTTTAATAGTCCCTCCATAGGCCAGCTTTTTCAACTCTGTATTGATGGTATCTTCTGTAAAGGAGATAACCATATCGTACTGGTTAAAAATTAAGATATTTTCCATTTTTTTGATTTGTTTAGGTTGTTTTGAATAAGCAATTGATTCGGCTAATTAAAGCGGCGAATAGATATTCAAGTAATGTTACTTATCCTGATCTGTCTGCCTGAAAACTCATTTCCCGATAGTCAAAGCTATATGGAAGGGCTATTTTTAAACAGGGTGATAACAGCCTTTATCAGGGGGTACTAAAGGGGTAATAATTGGGGGAGAACCAAAAGTATTTTTAAGGAATAGCTTGTTTGTGCATCAATGACACATATCTCATGCGGAAAATCTTTAAAAACATGCTCTGAAAAACTTCTGCACCCGGTTATAAGCTTTATGCGTTTTTCGGTTGAAGGTTCATAAAAGGGCTATGGCATATTCGGCTTTGGGCGGCTGCGCAAGCGTTTTTAAAACTGTCCCACTTTTACTTGCATAGGCGTTAAACCAGTGTAAGATTTAAACTCCTTAATAAAATGTGCCTGATCGTAATAACCACATTCAAAAGCTACTGTAGTAAGCGGTACGCGGGATGAGCGTAACAATTTAAGGCTCTTGTTAAACCGCTGAACAGAAAAAAACTTTTGAGGCGTTATACCAACCCAATCCATAAAAAGTTTCTGAATATAACGATCAGAAAATCCATAATGTGCAGACAAGTTTTGTATACTAAATTTATCTTCAGTAGAAACGTGGTTACATAGATGCTCAACTAATTTCAATTGGCGATTACTCTTTTTATTCATGACCAGTCGTTGAATTAAGAATGCCTCCAAAACTTCCACCTTGTGTTCTATAGAACGTTGTTCCATTAAGCGATTATAAAAATCGTCCGACTCTTTATTGAAAATATCACAGAGATCGATCGATTCATTGGTAAAATCGGAAACCGGGTTTGGAAAGAAAAGTGAGCTGGCATGCGAATGGAATCGCGTTATCAGACAGGTATTACCTTTCGTAAGGGCCGCTGTCGTCGGAATCGTCCAATGACCCAACACCTCCAAACTGGGCACCTTCATGGAATTATTTCCCCGGTGCCTTACAGTATCATTAGTCGAGATATCTATACAGAGTTCTACACACCCGCTGGGATACATAACCTCCAGGACATCCGAATCATGGCGACATGTCCAGTAGTTTTTCACAAAGGGTTTTAAAATATCTGATGGAAAGAATACCCGATCTCTCATAAATAAAGATAATAATATTACGAAAAATATCATTTTCAATTCAAAGGATAATATCGTATTTGTTCGTTCTTTTACAATTTTTCTTGCAAATCAGATTTTACTTTTGTTAAAAACAAATCAAAATTTATCAAGATGGAAAATTGCAAAAAAAATTTACTTGTTCTCACCCTGATACTAGTGTGTTCTATAGCAAATGCTCAATCGGATAAGGGAAATGCTTTAAAGGAAGCGACAAAAGAAATTGCCGCAAGCAATGCTACTTATTTTATCGCGATTGCCAAAAATGATGGATCCATTCTTAATCATTATGCAGATGATGCTTGTTTGCTACCGCCTAACTCCCCCATCCTATGCGGCCGTACCGAGCTATCAAAGTTTTTTAAGGATGGATACGAAAAGTATGGTCTCAGGGGAGGTAAATTCATCACCAAAAATATTTACGGAGATGGTCGCGAGTATGTTACCGAAGAGGGGCTTTGGCAGTCTTTTGATGCGCAAGGAAAAGTATTTGACGATGGTAAATTCTTAGTTCTTTGGAAGAAGACCAAAAATGGCTGGAAAATGTTCCGGGATTCATTCAGCAGTAATCGTACTCCAAAATAGGATCTAAAGTCCTTAACTTATGCAGGCTAAATAAAAAAATCCCGGCTGTATTACACAACCGGGATTGAACCAAGAAACACAACCGGACTTTGAATGAACAATCTTTAAATTAGCCTGTGGCCTTTGTTAAAAAACGTAAAATATACTGGCTTGAATATTGGTGTTTTTAAAATCGTTATTGATTGTAGTACTGGTAAAATTACCCACTTTTGAAATACCGTAAACGTACCGGGCGCCGATACCCAAACCGATCTTTGACTGGTATCCTATCCCGCCTACAGCAGCTGCATCTATTTTTTTAGCAAAATCGGTACCGGTGTACCCTGCTACTTCTTCTTTGAGCTTTATACCCAACTGGGCACCTCCTTCAACATAGAAACCAGAGTTGGTGCGGTATTTAAGCAGGAATGGTACGGTCATGTAAGATAGCTTTAGGTTTTGGGCACCAAGCGGGCCGTCAGTAATTTTAGCTCCTTGCTGAGAATATAAAAATTCTTCCTGGATCAAAAAATTATTGGTGATCTTGAAAGCCACTGTAGCACCGGCATGAAAACCAGCCAGGTAATCGGTACCGAAATTGGCCTTGTCAAAATTACTGTAATTACCACCGGCCTTAATACCGAATTCTAACTTTGAGGTTATTTTTTGGAAGAAGGTTTGGCTGAAGCCTTTCGTCGACACCAGAACAAAACAAATTAACATTAAGATTAGCTTTTTCATAAATTTCATTTAAAAGTTTGAGATACTATTTGCAACACAGGGCTGCATTTATTTTTTTATTTAGGCCAAAGGTGGGCCTTTATAGGTAGGTGCAGAAGGAAAAGCTAACCGAAGCGGGCAAAGTTGGCACGGAAGCGGCATAAACGCATTTAAATAAAAATCAATAAATAGCTATTCCGGAAGAACCGTATTGATAAAACAGTAAAAGCCTGACATGCTACCAGTTAACACATCAGGCTTTTACCGATGAAAGAGAAATATCAGGGTGATAGTTCAGGCTTTCGCTAACCAGTTGAGAAACTGGGACGCCTTTCCTTTACTGACCACAACCCTTTCGCCAAAAGCTATATTAAGGTTAAGTGATAATTTCCTGGAAAAAAAACTAGACACATCAATAATGGCTTTACGACTAACTAGAAATTGCCGGTTTGCCCTGAAAAAGTAATTCCCGCTTAATTTTTCCAACTCGTCCAGGTTTTTATTGGGATAAAAGGTTTTGCCCGAAAAGGTCAATAAATTTGTCACCTCATTCGCCAGGTAAAACAAGGCTATGTCTTCCAGTTTTATTGGAATGATCTTATCCTGGTGGTATACCAATACAGAAGATGACTTTTGCGTACCCCTATCGGCCAGCATTTCTAACAAGGCGTTATATTGGGGGCCCTGATCAGCCGAAAATAGCTTTTTAAGCTCCTCGTATCGTTGCAAAGCCCGTTCAAGCGTTTGCGTGGTAAAAGGTTTCAGGATATAATCTATCCCGTTAGCTTTAAAGGCATCCAGGGCATATTCATCATAAGCTGTACAAAAAATTACCGGAGCCGAAACATTTACCGCGATAAATATCTCAAAACTTAAACCATCGCCTAACTGAATATCGCTAAAGATGAGGTCGGGTGATGGATTATTTTTAAGATAGACAACGGCCTCTTTAACCGAATGAAGCTGCACTATATTTACCGGGCCATTTATTAATTGGTTAATACTAAACTCAAGATCGTCGGCAACTACCCGTTCATCCTCTATGATCACTATATTCATTGGTCAATAATTTTATACTTACAGAAAATGTGCTTTTATCTTCTTTGATCAGGATCTCATCTCCCGACAATAGGTTGTATCGCTCGGCAAGGTTAGCAAGACCGTGAAAGGTAGAGGAAACATTAACCGATTTTTTCTGCAGGTTATTATATACTACTATTCGCTCCTCCAGGCAAAAAATGTGCACAATCAATGGTGCCTCCTGGGTAAGATCGTTATGCTTGATAGCGTTCTCCAACAGCGGCTGCAATGAAAAAGATGGCAAATAGTGATCTTTCCGTATTTTATCCGGCACATCAATGGTACAATCTAATGCGGTACCAAACCTGATCTTCTGCATTTCCAGGTAATCGCTCAGCAGGGTCAGTTCTTCCTCCAGGCTGGATACCTTGGCGGCATGGTTATAGACAGAAGCTCTTAAAAAATTGGCTAAATGTACTATATAAATATCACCGGCACTCGGATCTTTCCGGTAGAGGGCTTTCAGGGTATTTAACGCGTTGAATAAAAAGTGTGGGTGTATCTGTTGTTTTAAAAGCAGGTTGGCAGCTTCTGCATTCGCGGTTTTTAGTTTTGATAATTCCAGCCCTGCACGTGCTTTATCATAATGCAGGATGATAAAATCATGAAAAATAACAATCACGGTATTAACAACCACGCTGGAAACAACAAATATGGAAGGAAATACAAGAAAAGGATAAGAGTCGCTTTTTTTAGAGATGTGATCGAATACTGGTGACAGCGCAATATAAATTATCGCACTGGCCGCATAAGTGTATAAAAGGCGGTAAGCCTTGAATCGTTTGGTTTCAATGTTATACCTCCGCTCTAACAAAATTAAAATACCCACATTGGCAAAGCCAACCAGGCCTATACCCAACCCCGTCATCACTGTATAAAATATCTTGTGCATAGGTATGTCTTCCAGCAAAAAAACAAAATACACCGATGAGATGGCTGTAAAAGCCGTCACCAGTAACCAATTAAGACGAACAAGGTTTTTGATTGGTAACGTTGAATCCATATACACAAATGTAAGTAATCGTAATAATGAAGTAAGTAATTCTGTACCGAAGCGGGCAAAAACAACATCGAACATCACTTTTAGCCATTTAAAAAGTTGTGAGCGTTAAATCCTCTCTTGTCCTACTATCTCATCGCATTCGGCTACCGTACTTTCACTGTCAACCAGCCCCGATTTATTTAAACCGTTTATTGAAACATTCAGTTGGCATTTTGCCCGCTTCCCTGTGTTTTTAATATAACACGATGTTTAATGCCAATACCTTCGCTTCCAAATAAATGTTAAATTTTAAAAAATCAACAAAATGAAAAAGACAACTGCATTCGGTATCACCCTGTTTATCTGTCTGCTGTTCATCCTCTTTGCTTCTTACACAAAAGCACAGGAAACACAAATAAAAGTTACAGATATCCGGTCGGGAAAGGGAAAGATCATCCTTAATGTATTTAAAGACAACGATTCATACGACAAGAATCAGCCGTACAAAAAGCTCACGTTTGACAAGAAGGCTTTGGTTAACGGGACATTAAACGTGCATTTTGGTTTAGAATCCGGTGTATACGGAATAACCCTGATTGATGACGAAAATGAAGATGGTAAGATCAATAAGAATTTCGTGGGAATACCCAAAGAAGGGTTTGGGTTCTCAAACTTCTTTATGACAAAAATGAAAAAGCCATCATTTGACGATTTTAAAGTCGATTTAAGATCTCCCGAACACCAAATTGAGATCAAGGTAAAATACATGTAAATCGGATATCGCGGCAAAGTTGGTATAAGATCGAATATCATGTCGCGTATTCATCAATTTCTGAATTAACACAAAATAATTAAACAAGTACCATCATGAAAAAAAATTCAATTCATAATAAAATAATCATCGGGGCGGCACTACTGCTAACCGTTATATCCTTTTCTTCCTGCAAAAAAAATGACGTCAATCCATCAGAAACATTTGATATCAAGGTAGTCAATGCTTCAGAAACTTCCGGTACGCAGAGTTTTACCCTGGCAGATAAAGTATTGATTAGCGGAGGCCTTGATTTTACCGATGCTTCTGATTATATCACCACAAATTCCGGTACCAGGCTGGTTGAACAGTTTAAAAATACAGCTTCGGGTACTGTCACAGCAACAGGTGAGATATGGACGGACAATGGCAAAAGATTTACCGTATACCTGGTTGGTGAAGGATCAAAATCCCGGGTTAAAGAGTTTGAGGATAAGCTGACGATACCACCCAGCGGCATGGCAAGGGTAAAGTTTTTGCATTTGAGTGATGGTGCACCATCTGTGATCAATATCAAAGATGCCAATGGCGATAACCTCGTAACTACCCTCGCCGAAAATACTGACAGCGGTTATTCTAACGTTGCCCCAGGAACGCTTTCCATTAAAATTTATGGCGTGGCCTCCAGAAATAACATCGGTAATTTTGATGTAACTGATCTTCAGGCCGGGAAAATTTACTCCATTTATCTTACTGGTTCTAATGATACCAACCTAAGCGTACATAAGGTACTGCATAATTAAAATCGATAAGAACCATATAGCCCATTCCCAGATCATTGACAGATTCTGGAATGGGCATATGAATCCCCTTACAAAAGAGTAGATAATGAGTAATTTTCCTGAAAACATAATTTCTGTTGTAGCAGGTAGCGGAACTACCTGCTACAACATTATAACAGCATTGTTAAGTAATAATGCTACAGTAATTGTTCCCGTTAAAAGCTATGATGAGATACAATCCCTTCAAGAAATTTCTGCCCGTATTACATTGGGCGAGTTGGTACCCGTATTGGCAGATATTCCTGATCATCATAGGGCCAACCATTTTTTTGAAGACGTTGAAGGGCGGTTTGGCCAAATAAACTTAACGATAATAGTGTTTGATAACGACTATTCCGATAGTCAGCTTACAGAAACTACCTATGAAGAATGGGAAAGAATGCAGCGAAATAGCATATCAGCCTGTTTCATAGTTGGTAAAGTTATACTTGAGTTTATGAAACGAAACGCTCAGGGTGTTTATCGAAATGCACACGGCATTTATATAGCTGTAAGTAACACACTCTCACTTGATAAGGCAAAAATATCCCCGCTTAATGTTATCGCGGCACATATGCAGGCAGAGCTATCTAAAATATTTGCAGAAGAAGTTAAATATTCAGGCATCAAATATTACCATGTTTTTGCTGATGATTTTAATACAGGGGCAGACGATCATGATATTGCCCGATACATTATTGATCTGTGCGCAACCTAATTGAAGCTTTTTACACTGCCTAATAAATAGCTCCTTATATTTATATAGAACGAATAATGAGATCCGGACCGTATTTATTGCTTTTGAGCTTTTTAATAATGGGTAAGGTATTCGGCCAGACCAAGGTTGATACTGCCTATATAGCAGCGTATGCAGAAAAAATGTCTGTAAGCGGATTTGTTTCTACAAATTCCTTAGAAATAAAACAGGATCATGCTTACTATAAGCCCAATTACCCAATCAATGTTGGGTTGGATTTCGCAATAAAAAATACCGTCATTGACCTGGAATTGGCTTATGGTATTGCACCTCTCCGGAGGAAAGAATTTGGAAAAACACGGTCGTTTGATTTTCAGCTCCATCGTTATGGGCGACATTTCGTATTAGATCTGTTTTACCAAAACTATAAAGGCTTTTACCAGGAAAATACAGAGCTAAAGCTTTACCCGAATATGTTGGTGAGGCAAATTGGTGCCGAGGGTACTTATATTTTTAATGGCAACAAATTTTCGGCCAGGGCGGCTTTTGAACAAAGCGAAAAACAGTTGAAAACCGCCGGCAGTTTTGTACTCGGTGGGGCAATTTATCTGGATAAGATAGCCTTTGAAAAAGATCTGCCGGGTACGGCTCAAAATCATATCCAGAACCTTCAATTAGGAGGCAGTATGGGTTATGCTTATTCCTGGCCCATCAACAATCGTTGGCTGATGTCTGGTATAGCGACCGGGGGAATCAATGTAGGAAATGAAACAGAATTACTTCAAAAAGTAAAAATAAGAGCATATCCTACTGCCTTCGCACGAGGATCGGCCGGGTATCATAAATCAGATTGGGCAGCCGCTTTTTCCTTTTTGATCAATAGTAAATCATTGTCTGGTTTACAAAACAACAGTCTCAACCTCACATCTATCAGCATGCAGCTTTCCTATGTAAAACATTTTAACAGCCTCTCCCGAAAAAGAAAGCTATAGGTGTTCTATAAAAGTCCACGGTCATTACTTTTTGAACAGACCTACACCTGATGGTTTAATTTTAAGTATATCCCCTTTTTTGTCAAAGCTTAAACTATCCAAACATAATTCCCGCAGCACATATTGCTCTTTTTGCGGATGGATGCGATGGTATAAAATATAATACTGCCCCTGCTCTTTAAAAACAGTGTGATGCCCCGGACCCTGGGTTGTGCTATCGGGAGTAGTTGAAAGTATAGGATCATTAGGACCTTCTGTCCACGGGCCAAATGGTGTTTTACCTGTGGAATACCGAACCTGGTAAGTGTCGTCAATAGCTTTCCCGTACGAATACATTAAATAGTATAAACCATTACGTTTTACCATATGTGGCGCTTCAAAATAGTGCGGTGGAGTGATCTCTTGTGGAATGCCGTCAAAGGTTACCATGTCTTTTTTCAGTTTAACAGCCATGCAATGACCATTCACCCAGTTAAAGCCCGAACCCCAATATAAATAAGCGTCGCCATTGTCATCAATAAAACAATCCGCATCAATATTATGCACTTTCGGAAAATCTGTTTTGCTTACCAGCGGCGAATTATCCGCCCTCGCGTTTTTCCAGGGGCCAAGAGGACGGTCGCTAACGCCAACCCATATTTCACTACCTACGGCCACATACATATAAAACTTATCCCTGAATTTTCGGACTGATGGCGCCCAAACCATAGCATCTCCAGAAGTTGGACTTGTACATGCTTTTTTGGTGGGCCAGTTGATATGCCTGCTTACAAATGTTTTAAAATCCTTTGTTTCTAAAACCCCTAATTCCTTACTTCCCCAGGGATCGATGGTTGCATAAATATAGTATACACCATTATCCTTAATCACCGTTGGGTCGGCATAATAACCTTTTATAATAGGATTTTCAATACATTTTTCCTGCGCCAAACAATTAAGCGTGGTAATAAACAACAGTAAAAGTAAAGCAGGCGATGTTAGGGTGCTGTTTTTTGTCATGTGTAAATAAAGTGTTCAATTTACAGTTTTTTAGTTCTTCGGAAATAATTCTTTAATTGATCACCTGTTCTAAAAGCGAAGCTCCACTCTACTGAAGTTTTCTTATTTTTTAAGAGATATAGCTTATTTTATTCTTGTTTATAGCTTTTTAATGTACCATCGGTATTAAACCCGATTGAGTACATACTGCGGTCGCCTGTAATATAGTTTGGGAACCAATTTATTTGATTATTTCGTATGGTAATAAAAACCAAGGATAAAGGGGCGGCCCCTTCTACTTTTAGCGCTTTTCCCTTATAGATCCGGGCAACCTTAGCCACATTGCTAAAGCTGAAAGTATTGAGCGAGATTAGCTGGGATTGTATATTATTATTTACTGATTGTGGTTCTGGCGTAGGGCCAGACCAGGTACCGATGTACCTGTAGGTATCAACATATTTTGGATTATGCGGATTCTGGAGCTTGGCAAGGATTAAGCCATTGTCAAAAAAATGAACCGTAGCGTAAAGAAAAATTTCTTTCCCAGCATATTGAGGGAGTTTCCGTAACGCCATCTCTGCCTGTTCTAATTTTTTAGCGTCGGTTAAAAAACCTGTATTTAATAGTTGCTGATAAGTATGAAATATGGTATCTATCTGGGTAGTACTGGTAGTATTACTACTACTTGTTGTTTTAGTGATACTGGTATACTCGCCTGATGTTCCCGGTTCGTTATCCTTAGTCCGTTTGTTAATAACAGAATCATTAGGGTTAATGGTTTCTTTAACACTTTGTGATATTTGCTTACAGCTTAAAATAAAAGCGACGCAAATGATGACGAATATTGATTGCTTCATTTTCATTAGCTGATTTCATCTAAGTCGCTTGCAAAGGCAATACGAGTGGCATCCTCCCGGAGATAAAAAATATCGATAGTCTTCTGCCTGGTAATATCCAGATCCAGCAAATCAATAATCTTTTTTATGCGGGCCTTATGTATTTGTTGTTGTTCGTCAATATATTCCAGGTTAAACTCAATCTGCGGTTGTTCATTCACATACAAACCAGTTTGGCTCGCGCCGATAAGTCTGGCAGTGGTTCTTATCCCTTTAAATTTAATGAGCGGGGCATCTTTTGAGCTTCCACCAAATTTACCCATGAGTGTTTCCAGAAAGCCATAAAACAAGATCACAGCAGGGCAAATCAGGAGCGGGTGCCAAAAGGCCATAAAACGCCAGCCTGCGCCATAGTTTTCTAAGTGATAAGAAAAGATATAATAACCCGCGATGAGCGCCAAAAGCGCTAACCAGCCTAATGTTATCAGCGCAATAATAGTTTTGTTTATGGTAACATCTGAGTTTGCAAAAATAAAATAAGGAATACGCTTCATGTCCTTATCAATAAGGATGGCTGTCTTTTTACCAACTTCAAACCGATGCTCATGTGGCTTACCATCGTTTACGGCCGCTTTTTGTACAATCGGTGTACCTACTAAATTATTAAATGATAAAGCGAGCTCATAACTATCACAATCATTATCTCGAATTGGGATTTTTACGGAAGATAAAATGTCAGCCTCTCGATGTATGCCTTCTGTTTTTAGTTGTTCTATATTTTGTTTGGCAACAAAGGGATAAACTATCCATTTACGAAAATAACGGGTCAAAAGGATGCTCCAAAGCACCATGGATACCGCCAAAAGAGCAAAGGCCAGCCAGGGATCTTTATCCTTAAGTTCCATGATGTCCGACTCGCTTTTGATGTTGTAATACAAAAGCATAGGAAAGGGAACCGCAAAGAAAAATGCAAAAAGCATATGGAATATAGAAAAA
>Ga0105239_10002305_pt1 | contig 24370 bp, 28 predicted proteins | sample KBSC44metaG_FD_92761 | JGI IMG/M metagenome (GOLD analysis project Ga0105239, IMG submission 92761) | Corn rhizosphere microbial communities from Kellogg Biological Station, Michigan, USA - KBS C4-4 metaG | ecosystem: Host-associated > Plants > Roots > Rhizosphere > Soil | place: Michigan, USA...
ACTCGTAGGCTGGCAAGGCACTGGTCGGTTGGCGAGCTAGCAAACTCCAGAGCGTGCGAGCAGCTTCGTGAGTCCTCAACCCAATTCTTTATCAAATGTCAATGTACAAGAAACTCGGCCTGCGTCAGTGGCCGGCCACTTTGAAGCTGACCCAACAGCGCACGCGTCTTCAAATAGGGCTGGAGTCAGATTTGTCCAGCCCCTGTCTCGTCTGCATGAACGACTCCACAAGCTAGCGGATGAACGGGCGACAAAGGTACTTTCGTATCCACGACTAAGTAATCAGACAGCCTAGGCCCCCTTTTCAGCCTCGATTATAATCTGGCGTGGACCTGAGCTTGACGCAACGGCTCCATCCCATCAACTACGCAAGAAAACAGGACCGTCCCGTTGACCGCAAATTCTCGGATGATCTTCTGCCCTCCCTCATTGGATTGCAACCAGTCGAGGAATGCGTCGGCCTCTTGTCGATTCTCTGCCAAAGTCCCAGCCAGTGCATGAGCAGGATTGATCAACGGATCGTCCGCAGCTGCGTCGAACGTCTCTTTCTTTAAACCCATCTTAGCCAAAGAACTGCTCGTCAACAACAATATTGGAGGGAACTCACAAACACCGTCATACTCCGTCTGACATCCTCTTCGATCGCGTACCAAGTCCCTCGATCAACTAATGTGTACTCACCCAATCGGCTAGCAGCACGCAGCGCGCCGTAGGGGAAGTCGATGTAGCGGTGATAGAACGACGAATAGGGATGGGCCCACGGCGTCTGGCCGATTGTGGTCCAGATTTGAGATTCACGAATATTATTCGCCGATTTGTCGTACCGCGAGAGGAACCTGACTGAGTTCGGCGACGTTGACGTGTCCACCGCTGCCTGAAATAGGCGCGCAAACAACTCATGGATACTCAGTTCTTGATCCTGAGGTAGGTTTGCTGGATTCGTCTTGGGCCCTGAAGAGCAACCCTCACAAGCTAGGCTCAGCATTCTCCTTGATCACATTGACTAACTCTCGCGCGATATCAGAGACAGGGAGGGAGAGGGCCGGATCATGCGTACCAACAAGCATAAAATGATCTCGCCATGCATACACGCAGCGGTCTGCGATGCCCTGACGCAGGGCAATCTCCTCCGCGTACGCATGGTACGTGATACTCAAATCCGCTGCTCCGCTGGCCAGGGCGTTGAAACTCAATGAAGTATCCGTCGCTATCCAGGCAATACGAAATGGTCGGTTTGCCTTATCGCGAGTATACCTATTTGAAAGTTCGTGTGAGCTGTTTTCCTGTGTCGTCTTGAAACAAACGACAGTTGCCCACGCGAACCTCATATACCGTTCTCCAGCCTCACATGGCCCCGCCCCTTGTTTTCCCAACCTAGTAGCTCCCAGAGGAACCCGTAGGTTCACATTTCGATCACATTCATCTCAACCACCTCCCACGACGTACGAGTAGTACCTCACTCCACTAGCCCTTCACAAAAACCCCAAGAGGAATCCTCTGTACTCCAGCAGTAAAGATTCGGTACTCACTCACCAGGCAATAAATCCCTCCGCGAGCCGTCTCAGCAGCCCGGTCTGGCCAGCACCTCCCGTCGCGATCCGCAATTTAATATCTGCCCCTCCCGGGCCGTACACCTCGGCCGGCGTGATCGATGCACGCTTGGATGGCGGCGTGGTGCGTGGCAGGGGTTTGACGGATGCCATTGCTCTGGGGCGGGCGACTTGGCTGCTGCGGTGCTCTTACTCGGGTTGTGATGGTGTCGATGTGGCGGTGGGTGGTGGGTGATGATGATGTTATGGGAGAGTTTGCAATGTCGTCATGTTCTTATGAGCAACAGTACTATATGTATGCGACACCTTTGGGCTCAGCGGGTTATGCTCATAGTTAATAGTTCTCTTCATGCTAGTTTAGGGCTACTGTGGTCACTGTTGTGCGAGATCTATCATACGCCATCAGACCCAGTCCTTGATGTGCAGGCAGGTATTTTCCCGTCGGCTCAATGGCCGATGTGCATAAATAAGCGGTGTTGGATCGGCAAATGTCAGCTTCCGCAGAAAGGGTCCATTCGTGGAACGATGTACTCCGTACCACTGCAGTGGGTGTCAACAGCTGGACTGTCGATCACAACAAATGTTACGTAGCTGCTAATGTTTTTCATTGGGACGAGTTGCGTCCATAGCAATCACATATTCTTTGAGACGGAACTCATGTAATTAGAGTAGTGGTATTGGGATTTCCCTCTGCAACTTATTGAACATGTTCAATGCTACGCGGGGTTAAGGCTGAAATGTTGATGGCCCCTTTTGCGTGCCGTCGCTATTTCCAACGACTAATTAACGAAGGAAACCACTGCGTCCTGGACAAACTGAGCGACCTCGTCCGGTTTGCTCAACATTGGACTATGACCAGCGTCGACCTCTCGAGTCGTGACATTCCCACCGCTATCACGCGCCTTCTTGACATGACCCATTTGCTGTGGTAGGGGCATCATAGCGTCGGCTTTGCACAACATGTACCAGGTTGGCACATCCTTCCAGCCTGCGTAAACTTTGTCGCGGGTTCCAAAGATGAAGCTAGAAAAGGTCTCGAGATGTTTGGCCCACTTTTGCGCATCGTCATATGGAAGGTCGTTGTAGAATGCTTGAACCGCGTCACCTGTGAATTCGAGCCAGCCTTCCTCGGTCGGACTAAATGGGAGCTGAACGGCCGTACTGGGATCATTTTTAGGTGAGGAGCTTTGAAGGGCAGTGACCATGTCATTGACGGAAACGTCGGTCTCTGGGAAAAATCCGGCGACAGTCAAGACGCCCAAGACTTTGCCGGAGTTTGGACCAGAGAGGTTGGATGAATCTGTTGCGGTAAAGCCTTTGATCGCACTGCACCCAGCATAGGATCCAATTGAATGGTTGATGATCACAACGTCATTGCCCTTGCTAGTCTCTTCGGCTACGATCTCTTTGACTTGCTCGATCACAGGGACCATGGACTTTATGGGCTCATCAGTGCCACCGAATAGTAAGTGCGGTGCAATTGATTTGAAGCCTTTGCCAACCAGGATAGAGATCACAGGGTCCCAATATTCTGGCCCGTGCCAACCTCCGTGAGTATAGACAAGGGTAGGAAGTGTAGACATAGTATAAAAATGTATAATTTCAATGTTTTGGATGTTAGGACGTCGAACTGCTCTGGGGTGCTATCGGAAGCTTGAGATGATCTGTGAAGGAAGAAGAGAATGGTTGAAAACCATTGAAGGGTGGGAATCAACGAGACCCCGGAATTCCACGCCCAAAGGTCCCAATTCAACTCACCACGCCGCGGGGGAGTCGCCCGATAATCACTAGAGAGTACTCTATAAGCAAGTTGGAGGATGCGATCGAAGATCTTGAGGCTGTTAATGGCCAGCGGGTTCGGAAATACTCCCTGCATGAAGCATGGCGGGCCGTGCCGTGGGACTGGCATGCAAAAGGCCCATGATTTGTCGAGATGACATGATAAATGTAAACCGAGCAGACCGAACAGGGTCTAAATGTGCACGCAGTGTCCTTGTGAGGTTGCTGGATCCGACGATTAACGGCTGCCTGGCTGGATCAAATCCAAGCGTGGACAATATCGATTTATGAAGTCAGCAATTTGCCTCCAAGCTTCCCTTGCTCGCCTCGGTGATGTATCGACACAGTGTATGTGGCCAGATACTCAGAGAAGGAAACGCAGGTTGGTGACGACAGTGTATGAATATGGGACGAGAAAAGGAATTGCATGTTGTCTCTTATATTATTGGCATCGTTCCACTGCCATACGAGTAGTACGGGACGAGCAATGTAGAGGGAGGAGAAAGTGCAGGATTGTGGCACTCTTGGCTCCCACCTTTGTCTCGCGCATCTCAGCACAAACTTGACCACCATCGGCAAGTTAGCTCCACATTCTCTTCTGAACTTGAAGCACATCACAATGACAAAGCCAGTACGTCTTCCTGAAAAAGTCGACCTTCCTTAATTTAGATTTATGATTTGTGGCCATCAACACCAGGGCGACTTGTAGCTCTTTTGGCTCCGCGAGTCCACATGGCCGGATCCTCATGCAACATTCTCATCCCCAGCCGTGCGTCTCATTCGTGGTTGCTGGTTGTAGGCCTTATCCCAGCTTGTCCGACATATACTCTCGTCTCTTTCTGTGGTGTGCTTACTGCCGAAAGGCAAGCAATGAAGACTGCAATCTAGCCCCCCTGGTGGGGCGTCTGCTGTATAACTTGCATTACTCCCTATTCTGTTCAGGTGAGTATTGGCGGCTTACTCCTCCAACAAATGGTGTGTTTTAGGCGTACGCCAGCATCGCCTCGCCGTACTTGTGCTTTTTCGTACATGATTCCACGGGCCACCTGGGTTCCATGCAGCTCCCATGACATCTTTGTTAGGTCATCCCTCTGTTGTCTTCAAGGGACACTGAATCCGAAGGAATCCTGGTTTGGCCAAGCTATCACACCAGACCATTAGACAAAGTGCACGAGCAATGTTGTGCCCGCAGAGTGCTCGAGGTAGCCGTTTTCATCCACGGCCCGAGAACAAATAAATTCCTTTGCTCGATTTCGCTCGGTTCAGTGGTATCTGATGCCATGACTGGCCATGATCGTATTCTTGTTGAGATCTCTTACGCTGCGCAGGTATTCCTTCTGCTCGTCCGACAAATCATACTTGCCCTTGATGTCAGTATTGCCGTGGAAACCGATACGCCATACCGCGTACGCCAGTGTCGTGCCCACTGCAGCTGAGAGGATGATGATGAAAACCCAGAGGGAGTAGGGGAGGTCGGACATGGTGTCTTGGGAGTCTCTTGTCTCGTCCCTCGAAAAGAGAAGTGCGAAAGCGTCTGTGTCTTGATCGGGACGTCGAAATGGTCGTGTTTGTGCCAAGGGAATACGGGAAAGGTTTGTGTCCGAGTGAGCTATAGGTATTATGTTCGGCTGGGGAGTATCGGAGGACGACTTTGTGCCTTGAATAGTCAAGCAACTGGGAGGACGAGGACGAGAGCAGCAAAAGCAAAGACAGACAGGGTGGTGCATACTCGCCTTCATATATACACCTACCGTCCTAATCAGACATTACACTCTCAAGGTCTCGCTTACTAAGATCTGTCAAGTTTGTCCAGTACTGAGTACTTGGAATCACAACTCTATCCACACCATCAAGGCTCGATCAATCTTACCCTGGAACAGTAGGACACAACGGTCTCGAGCGTTACTTGAACCAATGACATCGCACTGGTAACTCGTTGCATGTCTCCACAACCCGAGCACGCCACTCATGCGTTGAGACTCAAAAGTGCCGGGACGTGCGTGCGCTCCTATATGTGTCGGGCTGCAGGCATGTCTCATTCTGTGATTGTCAACTAATTCAAACCGGGACGCGGGACGCGGGTGGGTGTTGCGGCGGTTGTATTCAGTGCCCAAGATGGAATGAAATGGGGCCGTGGCAGTGTCACTACTGGGCCCCATTATACACATCCCGATTTCAGATAGTTGCAATTCCCTCCAAGTTCCACGAATTGCGAAAGCCAAAGTCAGAAATCTGTCTGATCAGGCTAGCCTCGCCCCGCCCATGAGGACTCCACAAACCGAGCGACCCAATCATGCTCGACGAGGCTGTGCATCAACAAGTAAATTAGCAGAACGGGAAGGGCTGACGGGGCCAGCTGGCTTCTGGTCCTGGGAATTTTCTGGAAACGCTGGCCATGGCACACATATGAGTACGACGAAGCCAGAACTAGGAGTCCCACGTGAGGTGTGGAATGCCGAGGATGCAATACTACCCAGGTACCACGGTACCTATATATGTAATGATGCTTGGCCGTCCGAAACTTTTTTCGTTGGAACCGGCATTTCAGAACAGGTGGGCTCCACAACCCGAGCGGTCCAATGATGGATGGATCATGCATGCAGTGCTGGGAGGGGCCCGGGGAGACGTTGGGAAACCATCGTGTGATTATGCATTGTACAAGGAGGGAGGACGAGGGTTGCTTCGATGGGCTACGCGTATTTTCGACATCTGCTGAATTCTGGATGTGATTCTTTGATTGATTATTGAGTTTGGTCAGCCACGCTCCCTCGCTTGTCCTCACTCGTCCGGTCCTTTCATAGTGCACAGTGAGCAGACCGGAGAGTGGAAGATTGACTTGGCGCCAGGTAGTCAGGAACAATGTGTACAAGTCTGCCGAGTACATAGTACTGTGTACCCTTTCCTATTCTGGTCTTCAAGTAGGCGTGTCAAGGTGCGGTGGGCGGAAAGCACTCACTGCAGCTACAGCCTATTGGCAGGATGGGCGCGGCTCCAGTTCAAAACCGCATTACATGAATTGATACTTGTCCATATCCATTTGGATCATGCAACACGTATGAACCATATGGTATACGGCATAACATGGACTGATCGCTTTGAACGTACCTCCTATCCATCTTCTACCCGCGCCGGTATAAGTACGATAATGTCTCCCTCCCAGAAAATTCTCTGCCCGGAACATCATTTTAGGATCGCGAGGCCAAACTTAAAGAATGAGGGGAGTTTGTATGCAATTCGTTTCTTCCTCCCGTGACGAACACAGTCTGACATTGAAAAGGTGGTCGTGACCATGGATACTGGAGAGGTGTGTTGTAATTGGTAGTTGTAATGGAAGGAAGATATTGGGGATACAGATCATTTAAAATTTTCGGGAAGCCCGAGAGAGCTGGATGGGGTCTCATAATTCACCTCGAATTCTCTGGGTAGACGAGAGATACCCTCGCAGCGGGCAGCCATGTTATTGTCGATTCGTGCTCACTAGATCTTAACAAGTGCCAACGCTCAGGTATCAAAACCTACCACAAGCCACCACGCTAGGGAAAGAACGATTCCACCGCTGAATGTGGGGGTTTCTGAGCCCGTTTCTTTCTATCGTCAGGCTGATCAGGTGCCTCTCCTGAGTGTGCATCGACTGCAATCATCGACTGCAGCAGAGCCCCTCGGCTCTTCTATTAATAATAGGGCGCGGAAACCAAAACTATTGCTAGTAGGATTGATTCCTTGTAACGCAGTCCTTTGCCGAATCTGAATCGCAGACTTGTCCGGTTGTGAACGCTGAAGTTCGAGTTTGGGGATTTGACCTTGCCGAGACGCTGTTTTCAAGTTGGTTTGGCGACCTTTCTACTCTCGCCTTTGGCAGTCACAATGTCCTTCATCTCTTTCCAGCTTGCGGGGACCATGGCATTTCCGTTTTCGCTGGTGGCGACTACAACACCAAAGTCGTTGCCGGCAGTACTGACGTAATAGTTTCTCTCATCCCCAAGGCTGATGACAGTTGCTCGTATTATATCTCCCACTCGATACATGTCGTTGATGACAATCTTGTCTTTCTCGTGGGTCCGAATATCTTCTTTTCGAAGCACAGCCTGAAATTGCAGGTCATCATCAGTGATTTGCGTGTATGAGAGGATGTCTTTCGGAGAAGGGTCGACGCTCAGGATAGAAGCCGAGAGTTGGCGTTGTTGCACGCGAGTGACTCTTCCGAGGATGATAGAGCCAACCTTGGGCAGCATGTTGGTGGCACAGGCGGCTGCATTGGCTTTATTTGCGTTAGATGCACTGTAGCGAGGTATTGAGATGGTGGGTTTGGCGGATTTGTTGGCCGCAGGGGTGATGAGCGACGTGCCAATGACCGAGGCCAGGATGTTGTTCTCAAACACATGCGTTCCTGAGCCAGGTAAGTAGGCCGTTGTGCTGCCCAGCACCTGGCCTGGAACAACGAGAGGGGCCATCGAGGACCTGCGTGGTACGAGTAATGAGCGCAATTCAACGACTGAGTAACAAGGGAAATTGCCATGGCACTTTGGGAAAAATTTATATCACGTGCCATCCAAACTGGGTAGCTCTTAGTCAACGCCACCCAAACGCATCTGGGTGGTGGTGGGTGGCACCCAACCCACCCAGCCCAATGACTAAGCGGACATGCAGTTCGGCGCTTGGCAGATGGTTCATTCCCCCGTATTAGTACTTCGTATCCGACGGCGAATCCATTTTATCCTCCTGGCCAGCCTATCGAAACACCACCTCGCCGCTTCCAAGAGAACTGGTCTTGATTTCATTTCAGCCACCAGCACATCATATCTCAGCAGTGGTATGGCCGCATGAATCGATGGAACCAACACCAACCCCTCGGCTTTTCCTTGCCAGTGACCGCTATGCACAACACGAAGATCCATATCTCCTATCGCCTCAGTTCTTTGCGATATTTAATGGCTAAGTATAGATGAACTATGGCATCTCGCAGGCAGATTTATTCCTCGTCTGTCCAATACATCCAGAAACACCCATCTGGACAATGGAAGGATCAAAGGAGAATGGAATAAAGCAATTCTTGTGGGTGCACAAGGACGAGGCGAGCTTATCACTCTCCAAAAGCGACCCATTAGAAAGTAAACGCATCTTTCAGTTCGTGCAACAACAAAGACCGGATATATCTGCTAAGGCGAGATATGGGCAAGCTGATTGCCATAATCTTCCACCACGGCTAGCACATCGCGCATCAGCTCGATCGATGCAAGGACGGCTTCGACTTCCATATCTTCTGAGCAAACGGTGAGAGTTTCCATATATCTGCGAGTTTCCTACTCCCGTCCAAACTCACACATTGGATGGCTGCGGCCCTGGAATTAGCATAGAGGCTCTCATTTCAAGGTTCTCGATGAATTGATATTACTTGGCGAACCAGCTCATTTACGGATACCCCATTTGGATTGCCTAATCACTGAATGATCTGTTATGCTAATTTCTGCGACCTTCTCAGATCATCGAGCGCTTCACAAGCACTTAAGCCATCTAAAATTTCGCGATCTCGTGACAAATCTCAGCAGCCTCCGGAGAAGAATGGCTCAAAACGTTCTCCTAGTCCTCCGCTAATACCAGAATGGATTACAATATTCCGACGAAGTTGGACAACTATCCCCTCTACAAACTATACTCCCGGGTCTGGGGTAGACCCCTTCTCCGCGACGCCTCTCCCTATATCAGGGAATGCGGAGGCATTGATAAAGTACCATATGGTGATAGGTTCCACTGGCGCTCATGTCGACAAAGTCGAGGTGCTCCCACCACACCTTCAACCCGTGAATCAATACAACAGGGTTGTTGATACAATGATGCGGGATTGTATGCAGAACACGTTGAAGCTGACATCCCTGCTCATGATAATGTCAGCCAGAATGGTCCACCTCTCGCGGATACCGTTAGTCGGCTCCGCACAGCCGGAACATTACATGCAAATGACTCTAACCTCCGTGCGCCAGAGAATGCTTGAGTGTCAGCAGAAGGGTCTTCGAGCGGACCCCTCTCTCGTACAGAATATTCATGCTCTTGCCCTTGCAGCCTGGATCTGCCGACATTTTGAAGAAGCCTCAACTCATATACGAGCTGCGAAATCACTGCTAAGTCTGTTGGACATGAACAACAACTATCACGCATATACAGTTCAAGGCCTTGTCAACATCGATAAGATGATAGCTATTGAGACTGGATGGCTCCCTGAATTTCCACTCATGTTCGATCCTGGACCATTGGCACCATCTCGACTTGCATTGATCACGGAGGAGATCGCAAATGTCGTCAAAGGTCGGGTTCAACCAAGTATTTTTCCGCGCAGCCCCGTACCACGGGCAGTCAACCTCTCAAATGCGCTCATGAGTCATCAGGTTGACATACTTGCCGATGCTTCAACCATTCTGGATTTCAAGTTAGAGCGCGGCTTTGAACTAGTATTGGCGGCCGACTTCATATGTCCGGCTTTAGCATCCATTCTTCGCGACACGTTGGACTGCGTCACTGTCGCGAAATATGTATGGCGCGCCTCGAGTGCGACTCGAGAGGATGCTGAATGGTTGTGCAGGAGAATGCGTGCTATTTGTCACCGTCTCCTACTTTTGCCGGCAGAAGCACCATTTGCCGAATCCTCAATTCTCGCTAGCAAGGATGAAGCTTTACGCCTCGCACTGCTTCTCATAGTCCTGCGGTGCACGAATCGGATGGCCTTTCGATCTGCCCAGCCAAACATGCGCCGTTTGCAGAGAGCACTCTGTGGCATTGACACAAATTGGCGTCCTCTCTCTTCCGTGTCTCGGTCGCCTTCACAGACCCCTGGGTTTGAAGGAAAAGTACAAAATCACTTGCTCAGCGCTACATCCTTTCAATATGTACCAAATCCTTCCGGTACAACTTCCTCGTCGTCATCTGGTGGATACGACGAGAATGCTCTCCTTCTCTGGACGTTGATGACCGGACATTTCAATGCGCAAGGGGAACCGGAGGCAGCTTGGTTCTTGCTGCGTGCAGCTTTCGTTGCACGACAACACCTCGGAATTCTTGACTACAAAGGCCTCGAGGAATTTATGACAGACTTCCTCTTTTCCAAAACACAACAGCGGCATAGCCTTGAGGCTGTGGCTTTGTACCTTTCGAACTGATTCACAGAAAGTCAGATTGAGAACGATCGCCTTCTAGTAGTATCTCCCCTGATCAGGATTATGAGGAATGTACATGCTTGCACAGAACCATTCGCCAGTACGGATGATCAGAAAAAGCATACATGTTGATGGACTTCAAAAACTGACCGTCTTCTTCGCTTATATCACAACGCCGAGAATGATTGCCCGAACAGCCATCTTCTCATTTAACTTCCTCTTCTATCCACTTGTTCAGCACCGCTGCAATTTCCAGATTGTCCAATTCCAGCATCTGCATATGACCGTTACCTTTGATGCCTAGGTCTTCAAGTCTGATGAAGTCGCAGTCTACACCTGCTTGGCGCAAAAAAGCCACGGTAGCGTGGTCATATGGGGCATGATAACTCGCCTCACCAACTTCCACCAAGACCCGCATATGTTGGAGATTCTTCAACTTATGGATGACATGACCACTGCCTTCGTCTTGAATCACGACAGACTCCCTCTCATTCTCTGATGCAGGGACAGTGATCAGATGGAGTTCTGACGGATCGGTTATTGGTGGAGAGTACTCAAGGGGTACATCGGTAAGACCCCAGCGTCTTGCAATCGACCCGTCATGTGGATGAGTTCCTGCAAACGGGGGACCATCGGGTTCAATTGCGACGATGGCTTTGACAAACTCCGGGCAAGCATCAGCCGCTAGCCAACCCCCAGGAGCACCTTGAGAGTGTGTTATAAGGATGCTTGGACACGTAATGCGAAGGAGGAGTGCAGAAATACCTCCCTTCTGTGCCTGCTGATAAGCAACCAGGTCGAACATGCTTGGAAATGTTGATGCGTAAAACTGGTCGAAGATGCTGTCCCCAGCTACACCAGTCTAAACCAAAAGTTCAGCGCCACGACTCCACTTCCGTCCACATGTTACAGACTTACACCAGGCCATTGAGTATGCAATTTAGCCTGTGGCCATTTGGCCGCAATCTTTGTCGCGGTAAATTGAGCTTCTACAAATCCAGTGGGATAATGATCGTGCTCTTTTGAGAAATCAGGGGCAGATCTTCCTCTTGATGCAGTATCCAGCAGATACACCATGTATCCCTGATCGAGAAAGTAAGATGCCCATCCCTTCCGGCCATCAGGCGTATGGAGCCAAATCTAGGTACCAGTCAGCCTGAAAAGAGGACGATATTCAGAAAATGAAGCTCGTGACTAACGCCGGATTACTTACCAAGCCACTTTGACCACCCCCATGGACAAATATCAATAGAAACTCGTTCTCGACCCCTTGTATTGGTGTCAGGCACTCAACATATGTCTGGTCTTTCATCGTGTAAACCCCCCATTGGAGAGCTATCTGCCACGTAACTTCCGCCAACAAAGAAATACTGTCGATGACATGGTGTCTCGACGGTGTTTACTTCGAGCGACATCTTAAATTCCAAGAACTTTCGCACAGCTCACTTCAGAGACCAAAGGCTCAATCACTGCTGGCGATTTGCGAGAAGTTTTAGACAGAAGCACCTCCCAAGGCTCACGCGCGTGTTATGTTTTAACTCTTAGATATCACGAGAGCATCGAGTCTCGTACACTTAGGCGGCTGTTTAGTTTGCCACTGCTTTACGCTGCACCATTACCGCATTTCAGGAGGGTAACGTCGAAGCATGTCGGGGGATGTTCCGTAAATCTTAGCTCCGAGATCTTGGCTACCGAGGAAACCAGTTGCAATTGCGTATGCACAGGGTCGATTTGTCTACACCAACAAGCAGCCATCTGTCAGGCATAGGTCCGGCAGCCCTTGAGGATCGCTCAAAAAGACAAGATATCCCGCACGAAGTGCGAGGTATTCTCGGACCTATTAACTATGTGCTTGCCAGGAAGTCGCCCTCGGCATTCCTGACACCATCATCCGTCTCCCGAGACCAGCCAAGTGTCTAGCAAGAACAAACCAACGATTCAAGAGGTGTACGATCAATGAACCTTCCCCGCAGTGTTGTAAGCTATTGAGGGCCTCGCATAAACATCTGCCATGCGTCCATTACTTTGTCAAGAACTCCCTTGCTAGCGAACTCCTCAAGGAGTGAGCGCCGCCCGGTTTTATCTAAAGCTCGATCGTCAACAACCTGTGATTTATCTTCCTGGCCATCGGCCTCTGCAAAATAAACCATCGAGGTCGGGTTTTCCACGTCATAACCTTGCCACGGCTCGTTGCCATTTACGAAGTTAATGATATCCCTCGCAAATCGCTCTGTGCTTCGACGCTGGCCAAGCGAAAGATGTTCGCGATAATTCTGCAAAGCAAACACTATGTCCAGACCGTGTGTCGTCTCGCCTTTCCACGGCCCATCCCACGGGTTAAGACAATTGAAGTGATACATGAACGCTTTTGACCCAGGGACAACCGCCACTGCCCATGTCTCAGCAAGAGTGCTGGCGGCCTGTGCGAAACAGATATCATTCCCCAGTTTAAGAACCGGAAGTGTTGACTGTGGGATGTTTACCATAGCAGAAACTGCCAGATCGTACCCGGAGATAATGGCGGGAGCAATCCCAACCTCAATGGGGTCGACGACAATGTGCAGATATTGAGCTAGTGTTTTGGGGAAGACGTCCGTTCTTCCCGCAAGGCGAGAATTCCAAATCATACCCTGGGCTGCAAGTTAGATCTCCTGGAGCCGTTACAATGGCTCTGATTAGGACTTACATCGAATTGGCAGTCGCCAACTAAAATTCTCTTGCAATGATAAATGCCAGGGAATATTTTCAAAGCCTGCACCGGATCTGTGAGAGATTCATACGTCGTAAGGTATGGGATGATCTCACCGCCCACAATTGGGCCGACAGAATATTTGCGAGCGAACTTCGCCATGTAGCCTGCGTCAACGGGCTCCAGTAATTTCTGGACCTTCAAAGCGGACGGAGCATCGCCGACCCCAAGCTCGGATACTAGCGATTTAAACGACTTTTCAAGGAGCTCCAGGCGCCTGGGGCGAAGAATGGACGACCCACTCATGGAGATGTACTGATGAAATAAGGGCTCGTTGGAGTGAAGATGAAAGCATCCAGATGCTTTCCAAATTTCAGCAAACGCGCATCGCACACTCAGACAAGCGGTGCAAGCTTGATCCCTGAGCGCTGCCTGACTTACCTGCTCCAGCACTTTCCCCGATAAAGGTCACCTTCTCGGGGTCCCCTCCAAACCCAGCTATATTCCGTTTGACCCAGCGTAGGGCCAGTCGTTGATCATCAAGTCCGTTGTTTGGCTTATATCCAGCCGCTTCCATTTCAGGTGAATAGAGGAAGCCATGCATACCGACACGGTAGCTACAAGAGATGACCAGCGTTATCAGCAATTCACATTCGCGGCACGAGTCGTGGAGACCCGGAAAAGTCTTACTTGACACCGACTGAGATCATGGGCATCTTTGTTTCAACACTCATCTCTGTGATCAACCGTAAATCATAGTGTGGGTATGAGCTGCTGCCATTGGTAAAACCACCACCATGAACGAATACCATGACAGGCATCGAGAGGGCATTTTCATCTTTGTCAGGGACAGAGATATTAAGGGTGAGACACTCCGTATCTGATTGCTGAAAATCTGGGTGTGGAAGACTTTTTTGAAATAGGGCATGCTCGATAGCACAACCATTGGCTGGATTTGGAGCAATGGGTCTGAGGCAAAACTCGTAAGTCAACGAAAAAGTTCAAGGCGTGGGTAGATGAATTGAGAACAATGAAACAAGCACTGAAGACATATTACCCGAGTGTAGTGGCGTCCAACTCAACGTCACGGTCTGCTGAACGACATAAAAGGTCTCCACGAGAGAATCGATCTTTTAAAGTCGCATACTGGACACCCAGATATTGTACGACATTCTCAGACCGCCTGATACCACGTATTCGTCCGAGAGAAGGGTGAGAAAGCCGCACCAAGTCAGTTTCGCAAATCGTTGAGGGCATTATCCTGATTCTCGACCGATGACTTATTCCTGTCGAGCAAATTGTGTCTTCGTTGACATTGTGGTATGAACTCTGGATTTAGTGATATGAAAAGGCCTTTCAGAAGACGCTACCAGCTTGGGGTCCTTGCAAATCGGAACCGAACCGCAACATGACCAATATTCTTGTCAATTTTTACCAACATGGCTTGAAAATTGGCAGGGCTGACGCCAGGCGGACATCCGCCTTATCACCGCCCTACAACGAGAAGCGATTCCATGTCCCACCCAGGTACTGACAGACTTCGAATTCCAAACCGGAAATCTGGATACCCCGAACAATACGTTCAGTGTTTGTCATGTCCGGACAGAACGATCCTGGTTTTCAGAACAGGATACATAAATGATAGATGTCTACACGTCAACCACATGACAAGCGCTTCTAAACCTAGTTCTTACTCTGGAAACGATAACTTGTAAACCTTGAATATTCCTCTCCATCCACACAATGGCAGTCGACAACTCCAGTGAGAAATTGATCAGCCCCACGTCAATGGGCCATTTTGGTGTACGAACCCCCCCAGAACACTACCAGGCTATGGTGAAATGGCACTTGGATTTCTTCGGAGGCAAGGCGGTCTGGCACAACGAGCACGCAACCATGATCACATTCGATGAAGAACACCATCGGGAAGTCATCGTATCGGATCCTGCTTATAAGATCATTGAGGACCGACAGCACGCCGCTGGTATCTATCATATTGCCTTTCACTTGCCAATGCTCGCGGATCTCGCAACGAGCTATGAGCAGAAGAAGGCCCGTGGCATTGTCCCACACTGGCCTGTCAACCACGGTATGACGACCAGCATGTACTACTTCGATCCGACCGGGAATGAGTTCGAATTACAGGTCAATAACTTTGACACTACGGATGAGGCAAGACAGTTCATGGAGACCCCGGAGTTCCAGATCAACCCCATTGGTGTTGATCTTGTCATGGACGAATGGCTCAAGAGGGTTCGAAGTGGCGAGGATGAGAAAATTCTTAAAAAGCGGCCGGTCATTGGGACAAGAAAGACCAGGTGGGAGAATTCGATCTATTTCAAGCCGGAAGAAAAGTAAAATATCGGCGGAAGTGCTGTATAGATTCGTGGTTGACTTAGAGGAGCCAGAACTCGAGCAGATTGTTCGACAAGGAAGTCTGGATGCTCATCTTACCCAAATGCTATCCTCCATGTCCTGGTCGCCCCACGATTATGTAGCCATACATTCATCTATTTTACAGTACGGACAGATATAAGCACTGAGAGTTATGTCCGCGCGAACAAATAAACGGGGTAGTTAAGGCAGTTCCAATGTCGAAACGCTGTGCCCGGGAACTAGTACGAGAAGTATGTAACTGGTACTCCGTCCTTTGTCATGAGACATTGATTGAGATGACAACATGTTGCTTGACTTCAACTCGCCACCCTTTAACCCCGTGCGAGCAACAGCTCGACGCAAGATCATGCGAGATGAAAGTGCGTGCAGCCGTCGAGATTCCGGTGGTTTAACAGCCTGTTTACTGTTTCCATTCAATCCATCACGAGGTCTAACGGAATGCCGCAGGGTACACGTTTATGCTGAAGAGCCTTGTTTTTATACCCACCACAATTTGCACGCCTTTCCTTTTGCGGAGATAAAGGGGGCTCGTTCCCTCCGGAGATCAGGCTGACCGCTCCGCATACTCCGCATACTCCGCGCGAGTGCTTGAGGGCGGACGCTCGTCCGCCTCTACTCAACAGTAATCATGTCAGGAAGCAGTGCTTCATCTTATAATTACTCACCATCATGCGTCGAGATGTCTTGAGTTGTCAAACTATCATTTTCTGCTTGACCAGGTATAGCGAAAGGGCGCTTTTCCATTTGTATCATCATCCAGCACAATGGCTCCAAGTATTGCAATCATTGGTGGCGGCCCGGCTGGCCTTGCCCTGGCGGGCCTGCTTGAAACAAAAGGCATTAAGGACTATGTTGTCTATGAAAGGAGCGCGGTAGACACGCCTCCACGTGGATCAAGTCTTGATCTGCACCCGGGCAGCTCGCAGCGTGTTATCAAGGAAATTGGAGCGTTTGACCTACTCAAGAAGTATGGCCGATGGGGCGGGAGTACACTCCACATTCTCGTTAAGAAAAACCTCGAGCGAGCCTTTGAATTTGGGGAGGGCCGTGATGCCCCGGAGGTTGATCGTTACAATATCAAAAGGATCTTGTTGAGCGCCATCCCTCCTGAGAAGATCCACTGGAAAATGGACGTTGTTGGTAGCAAGCGAGATGCCGATGGAAAGATTGTGATTCAGCTGGGCGACGGGGCGGAGGTTTCTGGTTTCAAACTTGTTGTTGGCGCCGATGGTTCTCTGAGCAAGATCAGGCATCTGGTAAGTGTTTCCAAAATCCATACCGCCGGCATGGAAGCAGCTTGGTTAATAGAACAATAGATTCATTCCGCATTGCCAGTGTACTCGGGATACATTGCCGTTCCCACGAACCTCAGCCCTTCAAATGCACACTACCATGTGATGCACAAGGTAGCTGGAGAGGCCAATCTAGTGACCCTAGGGGATGGCAAGGTCATCTGGACGGCGCCTCAAGGCGATGGTACCTACAGGAACGAGCTCGTTATCCCATCTCCCGAGGACTTCCCGAAGAGTTCGGGAGTCAACTTCAAAGACGACGAGGCTGCCAAGGAGTTCTTCCTCCGAGACGAGTACTTCGGAACATTCGCCCCTGAGATTCGAGAAGTCATCAAGTACAGCGAAGGCGACTGGAGGCCCTGGAGGCTCTACCACATGCCTGTGGACTGTTTCAATTGGAAGGCTTCGGCCGATGTTACACTAATTGGCGATGCTGCACACGTCACCACGCCATGGGTGGGAGATGGCGTTAATTGTGCCATGAGAGATGCACTCATCTTGGCGAACAAGCTGGAAGAGTTCGGCATCACGAAGGAGGGCGTCGCTGCGTACGAGAAGGAAATGTTTGTGTGGGCAGAGGACCTTGTGGGGAGGAGTATAAAGAGTGCAGAGCTGTTCCTGGCAAACGATAACCCAACGTCCCTAGTGGAGTTTTTCAAAACTTCGTTCGGGACGCTCATTGGAGTTACAGACCATGTGTGATAATCACCAGGTGTTCGACGACATGCATTCCATAGTAATAACATGCGTCCCAAAGCACTCTTCGCATCCTGATCCTAGCTCGCACTCCTAATCCGAAGGAAATTTGCGTTTTGCTGATGGAGTATACTATCGAAACGAGGGTTTGGTACTCCGTAGTCGGTGGCGAGAAACTCGGCACATGGGCTTGACAGTAGCTCAGGCGTTAAATCTGCCCGGCGAGGCTGCAACCCCTGTGAAACGGTGAACAACGCGACTTGACAGCAGAGTGGCGCACACGAGACACGCCGCTAGCGTCGAACCTATTCCAACAAACTCTCTTTCCAGATTTATGCTTAGACTCGAGAGGTTCTGTTTCTCAGTGGTAATTTAACAGTAGTCGTCGAGAAAGCGGAGGCCAGAGGAGCGGTGAACTTCATTGACATCCTCAGACCCGCAAATTTCGTTTCGGTCCCCACAAGCTCAGCGTCCGTCCAACAAAAATGTGCAGGATATATTTTAATGTTTTCTCGTGTCGTAGCAATTCGCCTTTGTAGCCCAGTTGGTAGAGCGCGGCACTAGTAGTACATCAAAAGCAATGCCGAGGTCTTGAGTTCAATTCTCAACGGAGGCAGGATTTGTCTTTTTTGCAATTTTGAGATGTCTGGGGATTTTTGGCCACAAGGCTGAGCGTTCGCATCCGGTCCTAGCGTGGCCCAGCATGTGCGTCATGTGACTAGAGTTTGAATTTGCTTCTTTTTTGTCCCTCGCCACTAATATTCTTGCACCTTATTTGCTTCAACTACCACTTCTTTTATGATCTTATATTACGAAGGCTCTTCCTAGTGTACTTGAATTCAGACTCGTCTGTTCGCCACAGGCCAAATCCATTGTCATATTGCTACACTAGCTAACTAGTCTGGCCACGGTCGTCAGCGAAAGCAAGAAACAAGGCAATCCATGACGCTGAATCCGTGTCCTACTGGATCAAAAATCAAATGGTGAGGACATGGCTTCCAATTGGGAGAGGAATGGTAGGAACGGCCAGTTGAGAGTTCCAAAATCACCACCACTGAACTCGTCATCAATGCCCGGCCAGCGGTCAAACCCCAAATCTGGATCCAGGAAGGGCAGCGGTTCCGCCAGAGCGAGGCTGGAGTCGAAAGGCGGGCCATTACTGTCGGACTGACGTGCCAGGGTTTCGACCATCGCTGCACCTGGGTTTCCTGCCGCGTTCAGCATTGATGTTAGATTGACTTCCTCTGTTGATTGCTTTATTCCTTGCACGCTATCTTCCTGTGTCAGACCAGTTTCCATTTGCGGGTTACTGGGCTCTCCGCGACCTTGAACATGGATGGCATGTCCAGGAATCAAGCGTCTGGCGCTTTGATTGAGGACATAGCAAGACTTCTTTGCAATACTGCTCAACCCGTCATAGCGAGCCAGATTCCCCAGACACATATTCCAGGTTTCCAGGAGAGATTCTGGTGAGAGGTTCGCGTCGTTGAATGTGCACAACCTGCCCATCAGAAGAGTGCTACCGCTTGTGTGCAAGACTATGTGAGAGTCCACAGTCAGCTCTAATCATACTGAATTCAAACTGATAACCTACAGCTAACGTTGATCCACCATGCCATAAAGTCGTGCAGTTTTATGTGGACATTGAGCGTCTCCACAAGGGTTACGGCCAACGTCACACATTCAGCAGCAATTTTGCCAAGCATAAGATCCTCCAACCCCGTGTCCTTGGATCCCCGGTTCACGGAGCTATGACTGCTTTGCTGTCTTTTGAAGAATGCTTCTAAAGCTGGTCGAAGGATGAGTTGGCGGATGTAGAGATATCTGACATAATGAGCAGCAAGTTTTTCCGATGCGGACCACCTTACCTTGCATATATCTTTCTGCCCTGGTTCAACATCGACGGCTGTTGCATACAAGGCTCCGAATCAGGATACACACTTCCTTCTCTGCTGTTTCGATCATCGGAAGTATCATATCGAAGATATGGAGGTAGGTCCTCCCTCCATCTGATTATCATGGTGTCGAGTTTCAAAAGGAGATGGATATTAGGGCTATCATCCGCAGCGGTTTCTGATCCAACTTCGTCCTGGTCAAGGAGGGGGCCCGGGATATCGTAGAGTCTGATGATTTGAATGTACACTTCAAGTACACTAGGAACATCCTTCGGCTGTACATTTGTCCTCCCAACCTGATCGCTAATATTCCTGTCGTCAATAGCTTGTGGGAGCTGAAATCTTCTGTTGATGGTTGCACCCACCGGGGACCGCCCAAATGACAAAGCCATCTCTCTATGCAAGTATGAGAGTGTTAGTCACCCTGGCACAAATGGAGAATGACGTGGGTGGGTAGGTAACCATTTGACCGAACTTACCTCTCGAGAATAACACATCCTTGCCAGACGCGGGCCCGCATTTCGCATTCCAACTGCGTAGATGATGACAAGAGCAAGCCTCGTGCTCGAGCTTCGCTGGTACTATACTGGAGTCCCATGTTCTGTGCCAGACGAATTGCCAGGCCAGATATATTCTTGCATTTAGAGAACCTCTCCGTGCTTTGCAGGTACCTTCCCATGAGGAGGAGAAGCTGAACGAGCTCAATGCCCACCTCATTGTCAAGCGTCTTTAAGAGATCTACTTTCTGCGCCTCTCGAAAGAAGGCGTCCGCTCTGGTGGCGTTCTGCTCGAGCTGCGCAGATTCAAATACTGAGACACCAGCGAAAATGGTATACAATGTCGCTGGAAACAGTTGGCCCTGGCTCTTCTGCTTGCATAACCCAGAGCAGACCGACGAAGATACCCCATCTTTAATCGCCGACTCCCAGATCCGATCGTACTGCCGCCTGAATGTATCCTCATGTAGGATCGGGAACACGGAGTGGTTACGTGCGAAGTATAATGTGACCAAGGCATCGGCACGTCTTCGCAATGGGAGACACCATTGGCGTGTGCAGGTATCAAAGAGATGATCACAGTTGCAATCCAATACCGAATCTGAGGGTAGATTCCTCGTTGGCAAGAGATGGACTGTTTCAGGGGCAGTGGAAACGGGGGCGAAATGGGTCTTTTTCTCAATCATCTGGTTGATGGGCTTCATCATCTTCTCAAAGCTGCCGGGACCCGGACACTCTGCAGGACAGCCTTGGTGGAGACTCGCCAGTTGGTATAACACTGGAGATTGAGGATCCGTGTCGCCTTCTGCAGGGCCAGCTGGTACGTCGTCCGTTAAGTTTGGAGCTAATGAAGAAGCTGTCATCGACGACGAAGGCTGACATGGCAACTTGTCAATATCTTCGGAAGTTGCAGATGCGCCTGACTTTGGTGATACTGCTTGAGGACGTGGCAGGTCGGGTACCTCTGTGACGGCGGGCATCTCAGTGTTGCTGGGATGGTGATGTCCTGGCTGCAGTGCGTGACCAGCCCGTTCCAGCTCGGCGAGTTGATTCTTCAACGATTGTATCATGCTGCAGGATGTTAGACTCGAGACAGAAGACGGGTTTTGGCGAGGCTTAGCCGTACGTACATATCCCGCCATTGCCTTGTCTCTACTTCCGAAGCATAGACACACTTTGTCATTCGTTTCATGCAAGCTCCACAGGATGGTCCGGCGCCATCACAGCGTCTCTTCCGCGCACGACATTCCTCACAGGCGACCGTGGCTCGGCGCCGCGTTGCTGGTTCCTTCGTCCTTAGCTTCCCACCATTGTTGTCATCTGGCTGTTTTCGTTTGAGGGTCGACTTCTGCATCGTGAGTGGGGGAATGAAAGGGCAAATCGAGTATTCTACATGATAAATCTGGCGGGTTCAGATTGCGCCGTTACTCGTTCCCGAATGATATACTTAACCCCGAGTCGCAAAAAAGAGATCGAGAAAGTACGCGATACAAACAACTAACGGCGCATTGCTAAGCATTCGTAATAAAGATCATGCTGCGCCAAGCTGGTTCAAAACCTAGCCAGGAAGCGATACTATGCAAGCCAGTTTCTGCCTCTCGCAAAACGCGGGGCCTAGGCTTCCCTACCCCGGAAACTAGTGAGCAACTTAGGGGATATTGACTACTCCAGTAAGATTTGAGAATACAACATGAGTTCGCGAACATCAGATCGTTGATACTCCCACTTTGCGTACGAAGTCCTACTTTTCGTGCGCGGAGAACTGTGACGAACGAATGGCTTTGCCTTTCTCGAGAGCTCCTCCTCCCCTCTGGGTCTCCTTCCGAAGTCCTAGGAACAGTTGTACAACGCACCTAAGTAAAGGTCAAAAAAATGACTTGCCTTCCATGTCGCTTCCGTAGCAGCAGGAAATCTGTGATCATCCTGTGCCGAACAGTGCACAGTTGGACCCTAAAGTCTGTTGATCGACTGTTGCGATCTGGCAAGGAATAGTTCCACCACGAAGAAGCAGCAGAAAAACCATGTCATTGGTTCAGGTGGGCGGACAGTGTTCCCATTGGCAACCCATTTTGATGCTAGAACCAAGCTTCAGGCGAACCACCACTAGCCGCCTGCAACACCTTTCTCTCGTATTATTATTTAACGAGTGGCGCCGAGAGCTAATGATTCACACGCCAGACGCTCCTCCGTACGGACTCTGAGTAAGCTCACTACACGCAAACCAATCTCTCACCGACAATTAGAAATCAAAGCTGGAATCGTGTCTAAGCGCCTCGGAGCTGTGGGACCAATCGAGACTGTCCGGGCAGCTGGGATCGAGTGAAGGGAACAGGCATACTCCGTACACCTCAGGATCTACCGTGAAACTCTAAATACACTCGTTCTGGAAATGGCTGAGACGCCGACGCAAAAGAGCCTGCCGGGCTCACTCGTGTCCACGCAGAATCAACTGGAAGCGTACGATCCCAACTCACCGTTCACCTTCATCAACACATTCATCCTCCCGTCGCCAGACGTGGAGGAGGCATTCCTCGAATCATGGGCCAACGTCGCGCGGTTCATGAAGACGCAGCACGGCCTGATCTCGGCACAGCTCTACCGAGGCTGCCCCGATAAAGATAACCGGAACAACATCTTCACCATGGTCGTAGTGTGGGAGTCGGTGCTCGCGTACAGGGAAATGCTCCAGAACCCTGAGCTGCTCAAGGTGCACCGTGGGTTCCCTGAGGGGACGGAGGAGTTCTACGTCATGGCCACCAAGGTCGCCGTTCCTGGGGTTTGCACTGCTTGATATCGTTTTCCGGAGAGACACGGGGGCATCGGGCCTTTGAGATTTGAGTACCCGTTGATATCCAGAAGAAACAAATATGAAGATGCAGTTATCGATACTAGGGAGGGAAGTCCTCAGGGAAGGAAGGTGGCAACTGCGGACGAAGCCCGAATACTGGGCTGGCGTTAGCTTGAGCGCCGCCTTACAAGGCTGAGCGATGCACGGAGTAACTGGCATCAAAATGACTCTTCGCAACCCACGGGTATGGAGTAGATCATTACGAATATTGACTCCCAACAACCCGAGAAAGATGCTCCAAAATCCCAATAAGACTCTGTAATCCGTGCTTCGGTATTTCTCCAGTCGGCTGCGCAACGGAACCGCTTCCGAAGCGTGGGTTATTTAGCTATTTGCTTGTCTACCAGATGCGAAATCATGCGGAGTTAATGCGGAAGGCAATGTCCCTTCGGCTTATTTCCCAGCCCTCTCTCCAAAAGATTGGAAATCGAACAGTGCTCTCCCAGACCTGCCTACCGTTTGGGACTCCTGAAGTGTGGATAATGCGAAGCTGCTAGCACGAAATCCCGGAGTGAATCAATTGGCTTCAGCAGGTAAGAGTGAGAAATTTGAGTGGACCATGTAAATCAAACAATGCTATGAAGATGGATGTCTCCCCTTCATTCAGACGATTTGTAGTCTTTGTGCAAGTCTTTTAGGGAGAGTATTGTCCGATACACATCTCGATTACAATAGTATGCTGCCGAGGGGTCCATACAAGCTGGTGACGGTCAACACGTCGCCTGAAAGGGCATGGAGACTGGTCGGGATTGTGGTCGAGGACCTCAAAGCTGAGTATACCATTTAGCACAAAGCCAACTGTGCAAGTAAGTGAGACAAGGGCCTTTGCCGAAATGCTGGCGACAAAGGACTGGATTGCCAAAATGGTCAGGGATCAACTGATGACCGGCGACTGACTGGGAATTTGTATTTGACAGCCATTGACGACGTCGAGCAGACTGTCCAAGAGATCCAACCTGACGTTCTGGTAAAGTCCATATTCTTCACACCTGCGCACCTATGATTGCTTAGCACACATTCGCATGGCACCAACCAATTCCCGTTGTCGCACGATACCGAGGACATGATGCTAATGGACACCCCTGCTGCGGCGATAGTTCTGCGCCTCGATGTGGACCCCCGAGGAGAGCGCGAGAATCCAGAGCATTGCCGCGGCCATCGTGCCAGAAACCAAGATCCTCGCGCTTCCCCACGGCCTACAAGTTGCGAAGGGCCCCGATGCGGTGCTTGCGTTCTTGAGGGAACAGATACCGCTCCTTTTGGGGTAGTAATTAATATCTTGCATGAATGAAGAGTGACTCTTCAGACGTTGATTCGTGGAGTCTCGGCAACAAGCCTACATGTGTGCAGGTGTCGAGAAATAATCACGGGGAAATCAGACATGGCCATTTGCCGTGTCCTATTCGAGGCTCAGCAGAACTGGTGGGAGCATTTTGAAGTAGGCAGTGCTGTCAGAGCTGTTATTCAAGTTCGTCAAGCCATTGTAGACTTCAAAGCACGAACTCTTCCAAGCCATAATAATACTTTGTGAGCACAAATCCAAGCTCAGGTTCAGTACCAGGGCATTAATCCGCGGCCCACA
>Ga0105239_10002306_pt1 | contig 24368 bp, 7 predicted proteins | sample KBSC44metaG_FD_92761 | JGI IMG/M metagenome (GOLD analysis project Ga0105239, IMG submission 92761) | Corn rhizosphere microbial communities from Kellogg Biological Station, Michigan, USA - KBS C4-4 metaG | ecosystem: Host-associated > Plants > Roots > Rhizosphere > Soil | place: Michigan, USA...
ATCGGGGAGCATCACGCCGTCGTGTGTTGGCCCCCGATTGTGCTTCGCTCGTTCAGAGGAGCACGTACGGAGCAAAGTGCCAGATCCAGATTACTAACCTCCATCACTTTGACTGGGAGTGGTTTGCTGGCCGGGGACCCCACCTTGAGGTCTGCCACACCACCCACTTGCCTCACTAGTCCAACCTTTAGGAATTACATCTCAACGCGGGTTGCAGGGAAATTTCCCTCCAAATTCGGCGGGTTTGCCGCCGCTTTTGAAGGCGTTTTTCCCTCGATGCCAAGATCGCTCCCCCTGGTCAAGCCCCCATCATACCTGGCTGTCTCCCAGATTGACTTGCCTTCCCATGCACCATGCAACCATTACCTGGGGACCAGAAACAGTCACCCTTCAGAACCAGTTACGGGATCCGCCCAACTCTTCGAACTCGATGGGTGCCTTCGACTGCGCTACCCTGACCATGGCGCCTCGAGGACCTGGAGGGACGGTCCCTCTGGATTTTCTCACTGCCACAGCGTTGTCCGACCTTCATCTCGTGACCATGGTCGGTGCTTTAAGCTGCGACAATGGCCTCAGATGGCTAGGTAATCGCTGACCATGGTAGGGGGTAAGCCGCCATGGCCAGCGCTTTGACCAATATTTCTGCCAGGAGATGAGAAAACATGGTTGAAAGATCGACCTTTTGAATCCGTTGGTCTAGCCTAAGAGAGCAACTCTGGTGGTCATATCAAGAAACTGTGTCGTGTCTTCATCAACTTGGAGCTCCTCAGGTGATAACCAGGAAAAAATGTCCCCGACATCCTTGACAATGAGAATGGATATGATAGAACAATAGGTTTCAGCAATCGCTGACCAATTGTGGCCATCAGACTTGACACCAGTGCTGTTATAGGCACCGTTTCAGGATAGGCTGGGAGTGAGGGTTGGAAAGGAGGAACTAGGCACAAGCCTAAAACGGAATCGACACGTGCGCTTATATTAACTGTGATCATGTGAAGGGTCCAAGCAGAGTTAGTCTCAGAAATACCATGTCTGCGACGACTTTTGCTACATGAAAGGTTTTAAATTTCACATACGATTTCTGTATTAGAGCAAAATGTGCGTCTTCGCTAATTATACCATAAAGTAAGATATAAAATTGTAGCCATGATCAAGAGGGTCAATCTCCAACGCTTAATTACTATCGAGAGAGGGTCACCCAGGGTCTGTGACGAGGATTCGTGACCTCATGTCCCTGCGCCAATTTCCCGCTTTGAATGAATAGCTCACTGGGAACGAGGAACGCAGCTTATTCTCTCAAATTTGACATTAGACGCCACCGACGGAGGCAGATGACTGAGTTCTTGACCATTGACGACAACCTTCGCCGTTCTCTCTCTACGACTCTACCCATATCAATGGACTCGAGAAGCACCACTGAGTTGAAGAGAATAAGCCAAAGCTGGCTTCCAAATAATCTAAAAGATGAAATGGATTTCGTTGACTCCTCATTTTTTAAGACAGCAGGTCGGAAGCTGCCATGTCCCCAAAAGCTTGGTGCATCGCGAGAAGGCATTACCATCATCTCGGAAATGCAGCTTGTTATCAAATTTGGACCACGTGTGACAATTGACGAAGCGGTGACAATGTGGGTAGTTAGGAAGTATGTTGGTCATCAAGTTCCGGTTCCAGAGCTTTTTGGATGGCGTGTCTATCAGGACACCGTTTTTATCTACATGGAACTCATATCTGGAGTAACTCTGGAAGAACGTTGGAGCGACATGGACCTCACTGATAAGGACTCTATCTGTGCTCAGCTTTGTAACATGCTTTTCTCCCTACGACAACTCCAACAAGAGAATACGTTTGTTGGTGAGCGAGAAAGTCACGATTTGAAAAGGCTTTTACATTGTTACCTGTTAGGATCTATTACTCGGGGTCCATTAATTGACAGAGTCTTTTATGATCGCCCAAAGACCGGACCATTTAATACCATTGACGACTTTTATAACTGGCTCGAATGGCTTCCCCAACGATTCTTGTCATCTTCCCAGAGATATAAAGATCCATATCTTAATCTAATGCCGAAAGATACAACCATTAAATTCACACATGCTGATGTACATCCTACGAACATAATTGTCTCTACTTCGGCCTTCGGTCCACCGCGCGTACTTGCGTTAATCGACTGGGGACAATCTGGGTGGTATCCAGACTACTGGGAATTCTTCAAAATGTGTTACACCACCCACTGGGAAGAAGAGTGGCGTAAAACGTGGATCCCAAAGATGATCGAGCCTCAAGAGCACGAAAAGTATCTCATGGATGAATATACCGCGACCATCGGAGCTTTATGATCAAGGCGAGCCTCCCTGTTTTTAACTGTCTTGTCCCTCTTCACTAATGGCACCCGCGCCGTCAGCTCCGGCAACGGGGTCGCATGTCGGGTAAAGGCACGAAAGACATGGAGGTGTTAGCACTTGGGATTGGCAACAAGGAAATAAACGGTTATCAAGCATTTGATGGGCCAGGCGGCTTCGATTCATAACGGTGGTTACGGTGGCTCCTCCTGAAGATGATCTCCACAGATCAGTGATACATTTAAGTCATCCTAATCTGTATATCAATACTGATTACGTTCAATATTCAATATTAATCCAGTGCAGCGTAGACCGCTGCCAAAAGCCGAAATTCTGGCTCTTCTACCTGCTGCGCATCATCATCGTTCTTTCGCGCCCCCAAAGTCGCCGCCAAGCGTACACCTGTTTGGAAAGCGTGCCTCTTCCAAAGAGCCCCTGGGCGTCTGTCTGCCTGAGCACCCCGCGGCTGAATGCCGCTGTTTCTGCCGCCCCGTGCTCCACTTATGATGGGTAAACCTCATCGCGGGGGGATGGGGGAAGGCGCTCTTATAGCGACGTCAAAAGCGGCGGCGCGCCCAGCTTGCGACCATACCCGAAGGGGCAGGACCGCCTAAACCGAAGGCGGATTTCCCGGCAGCGACTTTACATAATAATAAGGAGTACCTCGTATGTAGGTACGTGATGCTTAGGACGAAGTACCACCAGGTTTTGTTGGAACCTGGGGACAAACCCCGCACTTGGCTTGCAGCGAGGAGGCCTTTGGAACTCTGGATGCAACCTGCCCAGACGAGTACCTGGGGAATTTGAAACGACGCGTGTGCTCATCACACGGCAGGGCACCAACTAGCTACTCCCCTGAGGCAGGGAGTACTCTTCCCTGGATGAGTGGCGTCCTCCAGTTCGTCAGCATGACGATCAGGCTCTTGAAGTTTTGGGAGTATTCAAATTTACCAGGAGAATGTCTTAGGAGAGACATTGTAGAGAATTCCTCAGTTAAGCTTCCTCCCAGCCTGATCCGGAGAAGAACTAAAATGCCATTGTTACGATCTTCTGCAATCAATCTCTATATTAGTACAAGTTTAGTAAAGTATATCCAGCACTCTGAGATGGCTTGGTCCGAGCCTGAATGGAGCCGTTCCTTAGGGAGCAGAGTGCTCCGTATCGCAATCTGGCCGAGCACAGACCACGGCTCACTGGCTGGTTTGGGGCATTATTTAGGTGGGAACTTGGTTAAAGATCGCCCAGCCGCGCCAACCAAAAAACGTGGGAATGGCAGGTCCTCTGTCCTGCCGGAGCCCACCAACGGCCGCCTATTTTCTCTCCTCAGACAAAATTGGGATTTCTTGTACTCCCGGACAGCACATTGTGCCCCGGATTGCAAATTTGGCGTTGCTATGTACATGATGGCCATGTCATGTCATGTCATGCGACGCGAGCGGCTTCTGTGATTTGAGAGTCCTTCGTACTCCTTCTGGCATACATCCGAACCTGAAGGATCAGGCTTCTCGCTTGGTTCCATGTGTTTCTCAGGCCCAGTAGATTTCGGTTAACCAGGCCGAGTTGCGCAAGCATCGGTCCCTAATTAATTGTTTGATCGGTTGTCGACGAACGCGGTCGAAGATCCAGGGTGATTCAGGGGCATGTCGCAGGGCCTGAGCTCTCTCTGGTCGCCAGGTTCAATTACTCCGTAGTTAGGATCGCATTTGGGCCTTGACTATTCAAGGAATACGAATGCATGGGCTGTGGGATGACATTGATGTGTAAGTAATAGCACGCGACCGTTTGCAGAAGAATGACTTGACCGAGTAATACAAGGGTAGAGTCTCTGAAGAAAGTCTGGATGGCAAGCTATGCCTACCACAGGCACTCGACCGAACTAATGACGGGGAAACTGTGGGATGGGTCAGCCTCTAGGCTTCCTCTAGGGCCATTTTGAGGGGATTCTGGGATTCTGGGGCTCGTGGTTGGGGGGCAGTGTCGGTATGTGTCTAGGATCAGGATTCTTGCATATTGTTTTCGCCCCTTGGGCATTCTTGGTGCGGACAACGGAGGTGTGACAAGAGTCCAAGACCAGCTCCTCATTCTCTCCCATTCTTCGCTGCTCAAGGTTGTCTGGGTCGTCCCGCCCACCGAAAGAAAAACTCCGTCTTTGCCGTTGTTAGCGTGCGAACAGGTACCGTGTAAGGTGGGCAACATCGAGTCCCGAAGGCACTTCCCCTTCACATTCCGCTCCCAAAGTCCCAGGGTTGGGTTGGGCCCTCCCGGCTAAAAGCTCGTAATGTCTGTCCACGATCATGATTGTTTGTTTAAGCGAGGCTTTCCTGCCCACATCATCGTCACCCAACCTTGCCTCTCTTTTCTGTGCTTCTATACTCCGTACTGTCCACCACCTCAAAAGGCCTTGCTCGCCACCTACTGCTCACTTCGGAGTTCTCACCTTGGTTTAGATATCTTAAATACGGACACGGTGCTCCATCCTGCGTTGGCCTTGCCTCAAGTACATTCGCTTCCGTGGGCACCTCTTACACTGTTGGCAGGCATTTGTGCGCCCTGCGATTCCCCTCCAGGGATGGACAGACCATCGTGACCACCACCCTACCAATTAGGCCGTCCCTTTTATAAAAGCCGCTCGCGGCGAATGCGGGAAAATGAGTCCGGTCCCGCCACTCAAATATGGCCTCCATCTACTGCGAAAGCGGCGGGAAGAGGTCACCAAGCCGACCGATGCTGCTGGGTTGGTGTTGGAAGCATGGGCGGAGGGATACATGGTGGGATCGCTTATAATAATGTCTTGCATTACACTGGCAAACATGCGCAGAGGAGTCCTCCTCCATAAGCTCATTCTGCTCGAGGTACGCTTTCCCGCTGGCCTGTCGCGGCCCACTGCTGGAACTGACTTTCCACTTTTTTTTTGACAGCTCGTGCTCGGGTATTGGCAAGGTTTCTTCATCCTGTTCAATCCGCCTGTATATGCGTGGTGGCTTTCCGTGGCTGCCATATTTTTGAACGCCTCCTGGTCCCTGCACAATGTCATCGCATGGATGAAACTTCGACCATTCTTAAGCAAAACCGCTAGTCGTTTGTTTATTGGAACGGTTATTCTCGTCCAACCTTATTGGGTTGTCGAGATATATGCCAATTTCACCTATTTTCACAACGTCAACGACGTGTTCCTGAGGACGAGGCCGTGGGAGGCATTATGCAGAGATCCTTGGTGGATACTGGCGGCTGTGATCTTGATCTACAACATCAAGACTCGATACGATCTGTCGATCATCCAAATTATTCGTATCTCGCCACGATTTGCTGTGATGCTGGGAGCAATGTTTCTTAGCATCTGTTTTATTGTGCTCGATGTCCTCTCTGTAACGTCAGCCCTGAAATCGGCCCTCCCAGTTGGAATCAATCCTTTTTGGAAGCTGTCTTTCGTTTTCAAGTGTTTGACTGATTCGGTGGTTCTGGACGACTTCAAGACTGCTTTGGACAGGCTGAGAGCATTCAAGATGAGTCGACTGGGTAGCTTTGCCATGGATGCAGGAGATAACAGAAGCAAACAACACAAGGAGGAGGTGCATAACGCGAACAATTGGGGAAATCCACCCACCAAAGGAGATGGCGCGCACCCCATTAGCCCGCTTCCGCCAATCCCGACTCCCGAAGAAGATTATGTTAAGAACCGTTGGGAGGATGTCAAGCTGGGCCGAACTGATCACATCGAGGACGATCAATATGCTGCAGTCGCAAGGAACGCCTCTCGGGACCGTGATGTCGAGGAAAATCCCTTTACCGCAATCGATTATGCTGATCCCCAGAGAGAGGCAAGCGACACTTACAGACTCAAGAAGCAAACAAGCTGGTTGAACCATGGAAGGTCGTCTGAGGATCTATCTGATGGGGATCCAGATCTCGAATACGCCATGGCTGTCAGGGAGATGACCCATCATTCCCTCGAAGATCCGAATAAGAAGAACAAGTCGATAGGAATTGCAAGGTGATACGAGCCCTAATCATTTCTCCGCGTTGCCGCTGGCATTGGAAAAGGAAGACAGATTCTTTCGTCAATTGACCATGATGCCACCGTCGCATACCTTAGGCCGGTTACCTAAGGAGGTAACAGAAGAGGAAAACACCACCTGCCGAAGCATTGTCCGTTGACATTCGAAAACAGCTTCTGAAGAAGCTACAGCATAAGCTTCCTCCGATTGTCTGCCACGCGGCAAAACCCCCTAGTCTCAAAATCTATTATTGCTGGGGCTAGGGGGGAGTCGTCGCAAGAGGCTCACAGTTGCAGCCTGGTGGGAATTCGCATGCGAATTCCGGTGTTGGAGATCACTATAATGCTTGTGTGAGACGGTCACACTAGCCGAACGATGGGACGACTTTGAACAGGGGGTCAACGAACTGCACATGGGTATATGGAAGGGACTATGATTACTGCGGAGATACCAGGCCAGCTCTCAGGAATTTAGGACCAGAATTAGGATATGAAATAGGTTTTGGCACAGTGACATCGGTGTAACATATATTTCGGACGTCTGTACGGAGTATATAAAACTATTAAAAAGGATGCATGTATTCCAAAAGTAATCCGTCCTGCATACCTCAGGTTTTTAAGATGCCAGGCGAGCAACAAATGGCACGAGGGTTCCCTTACAACCTTGGGAGCACGAGCCCCTGGAGACCCCTTAGAGTGCTCGAGCTCGGACGAACCATATTCCCCAGGGCGTTTCGACATTGAGTGATGCGCCAGAGGATTAATATACGCTTAGCCTGTTTGGGCCAAGCCTAAGCTATTTCCAGACTAGTGGAGGTAGCGTCCTCGAGCTCGCCAGTGGTTGGCTCCGAGCCTGCAAGTACCGGGGACTTCCAGTAGAAATAATTCTTGGCGCAGTGGACGCGTTACTTGCAGACTGGCAGTTCGCGGTGGCCCAAACCTCAACGTGACCATCTGTAACAAGTTTACAACGTGGTTCCCTATTTTACTAAATTACCATTCCTTCATCACCAACAAGAGCCTCACCTCATCTGCTTTCCGCCCTTGTGATTTTATTTCATCGGCATTGCGGTTGGCGTTCAAGGCTGGTTGATTCCTGAGATGCAGCCCAACACTTCGTCGGCGGAACTGTGTTGTCTAGACCTACTAGAATTACTTCCCAATGGAAGTACTGTCGCCTACTGCCCCGACCAACGGGACTCCCGATCAAGCACTCCCGGAGCCTGTTGATCCCATCACCGTTCTCGAACATATTGCCAACCTAATAGAGACGACTCTCGGGGCTGCGAGACGGGAACTGGAAGCCGTGGGCAGTTTGCTGTCCAAATCGAGCCATGCCGAATCCCTGTACCAATGTGCCCGTTTTGCGAACGAGCCCCAGATCACCACGTTGTTTGCTCGGAAGGACATCAGGGAGGAGTTGGTAAATGGCCATGATGACACCCCGAGTGAGTGCAACAATACTGGTTCCGTGAATCCCTCTAACCTTGCGGCAGAGATCGATCATGTCTATACCCTGTCATCCGAGTTTTCCCCCACCGATACCACTGTCGCCTCCCTTGCCTTCCTCAAACTCTCCGGTCCTCTCGATGCACGCAAGAAGATCGCGACGCAGATCCAAGTTTCGAACCTTCCGGGATCGTACGCCATCGACAATGACGACCAGAGACAGATTGACAAGACCTCTCCTTACGACGTTGTCTATTCGCTCCTTCACAACGTCCTTAGTCCCTACTTTGAAGCATATACTCGGACACAAGATTCCAGCAATCGGAATTGGTACGATGCGCAGGCGAAGAGCGGAGTGCCTGGGGCTAGGAGGAGAATCGCGGAATTGGAAATGAGTCTTCTACACTTAGCACAGAACACGGACATCCCCCTGGTTCGTCTCAGCATGCACGAAGTGGTGAACCTTGCTACTCAAGAGGCGGCTCTACACGGAAAGACACCCTCGTTACAGGACATCCCACCTCATATTCTCGAAGATCCAACGGTTCAGAACAGCCTTCAGGCTCACGTCAACGGGTGGATCAAGTCGATTCAGGAGGTCACTAAACGAACAAAAGATCCCGCTTCCAATTCAGCCCGTCAAGAAATCAACTTGTGGTTATCACTGGAGTCCGCTTTGAACAGATTGGCGTCTGAGATCAACTCCGAAGGCGTCAAGTTGACATTCGATATACTCAAGAAGGCAAAACGTCAACAGGTCCTCATAAGCTTCGAAACTGATACCGGTCTCAAAGATGCAGTGGAAACGGTGCGCAATTATAACAATCTAATGAGAGATTTCCCACTTGACGAACTGTCTTCCGCAGTATCTCTCTCCAAGGTTGCAGATGCCCTGTCTCAGATCTTCACACACTTGAACAGAAAATGGAGGGTGTGCAATTATCCCATCCGACGGGCACTGAAACTGGTGGAGGGCATTTCTGAAGATATGGACAGCCAGATCCACCATCTGTTGCAAGGGAGATCGATCATGTCACTCCCCTGGCCTGAGTTTCATGAACTCATGGCATCGCTCAATATTATCTGGGATACATGGGACGAACAAATCAGGAGTTTCACCGCCGTCGCTCGGGAGATCACGAAGCGGAAGAACACCGATTTCGTGCCAGTCAAAGTTAATCCCAGACATTCTCAAACACAGGATCGCTTGCGCTACATCCAGAAATTCCGGAATGAACATGAACAACTCCAGAAAACCATTATCAACGTTCTCGGCTCAAAAGCAGGTGCAAATGGTCTGTCGCGCACCGAAGAAAGTGGGGCCGCAATCATTGAAGAGTTGGGAGGTGCTGATGCAGTTGAAGAAGTTGCCAACGCCTATAACATCGTCCGTCATGTCGACGTACTAGATGTTACCGAGAAAGGCACTGCAGTATGGGCACAGGCCGAAGCCGAATACACAGAGCGGACGTCTCGAGTAGAAGATTCAATCATTGCACGCCTGCGAGATCGCCTAGGAAAGGCTAAGACGGCAAACGAGATGTTCCGCGTCTTTGAGAAATTCAACGCACTCCTTGTCAGGCAGAAAGTTCGTGGTGCTATCGCTGCCTATCAAACTCAACTCTTGGAAAATGTCAAAAGCGCCATTGCTTCCCTGCATGAACGCTTTAAGCAGCAATATGGTGGGTCAGAAGCTCAAATGATGGCCCAACTCCGAGACATTCCTCCTGTTGCGGGTGCCATTCTCTGGGTGCGGCAGATCGAGGCTCAGCTCGACAATTATATGTCCAAAGTTCAAGCAGTACTAGGTGAGGATTGGATGCTACATGCCGATGGCCAGAAATTGCAAGCAGAAAGCAATATGTTTCGAAAGAAGCTCACTACACGAGAAATCTACGAAGCGTGGCTTTATGACATCCAGTCTCGGGAGATCTCTGTTACTGGACGACTATTCTCCATCACACGCAGTCGAGGAACGAACAATGCTATGGAGCTTATCGTGCACTTTGACAATCACGCGATATCACTGTTCAAGGAAGCCAGAAACCTGACATGGTTGAACTATCATGTACCACATCGGATTGCCACCACAGCTAAACAGGCCCAAAGAGTGTATCCCTATGCATTGAGCCTTATGGAGAGTGTCGCTGGATATTTCTCGGCTGTGAGAGCCATTTCGGAGATGCCGAACATGGCGCCATTGTTAGCAGGCTACCAGAAGGAGGTTCAGCGACTCTTCGAAAAAGGAATTCCTCTAAAATGGGAGTCATTCATTCATTCCTACGATCTGCATATCAAATCGAAATCTACAACATCGGAGTCAGCTCACGTTCAGTATGTGAGAGATTTGGCATCTGCAGTAACAACTTTACAGAACAAGACTGCAACAGTCTATGAATTGGATCAAAGCATTCAGCTAGCGTTGTCCGAGGTCAAGTCATGCCCCTATTCGACACAAGCTTTCCAGACTCAGATGGACCTTATCCAGATCGCGGTGGATAAGATGAATCTAGAGAATTATGCGAACCTTCCCGCATGGGTTGCACAATTGAACTCACAGCTGGACGAGATATTTGTGTCCCGATTGCAGCATGCCTTGAAACACTGGACTAACTCCTTCATCTCATCTGACGGTCAAGAAGGGACGATATCATCACTCGAACCTGGCGAGGAAGCTGTGACCAATGTCCATTTCGCTGCCACCCAAATCGAGATCATGATGAACAATCAGACTGTTTTCGTGGATCCTCCATTGAACTTTGTCAAATCGTCCTGGCTCAAGCAGCTCGAAGACTGGCTCGACATCCTCTGCCATCTACCACGGATCAGAGCCACCCGTTACCAACTGGCAGCTGCAGCCGGCATGTTGGAGGCACCTCCTTTGTTCACGAGTCTCCCTCTCCAGAATGTAGAAGCCTTGCAGGCAGCGTATAGCGCTATTAATTCAAAGATAACGGAAATGTCGGCCTACCTGGAGGAGTGGTATACATACCAAAACCTGTGGGACTTGCGCAGTGAACGTTTGCATGAGGAGCTTGGTGATGACCTGGCTCAATGGCATCAGCTACTGCAAGAAGTTCGCCATGCCCGCGCAACATTTGATACTTCCGAAGGACGCAAAACCTTTGGTTGTGTGACCTTCGACTATGAGCAGGTACAGTCAAAGATCACGCAGAAGTACGACCAGTGGCAACATGAGGTGACGAGCAAATTTGGTGGCATTCTCGGAAATCGTATGGCGGAGGTGTTTACTGATATGAAGCGAGCACGGTTAGAACTTGAGAACCAGTCGCTCGAGACACATTCCACTGCCCAAGCTGTTGCATTCATTACCACTGTGCAACAGTGCAGACGTGATGCGACTTTATGGGGCCCTGAGGTTGAAATCTTCCGACAAGGCCAAACTACTCTCTCGAGGCAACGTTACAATTTCGCGAACGATTGGCTTTCTGCAAACCAAGTCAGTGACGAATGGGATTCATTTGAAGATATCCTGAATCGAAAGAGCAAAATTGTCGAAGATCAGACTGAGGCATTGCGTGCCAATATCCTTGCGGAAGACAAATTGATCAGTGGTCGCGTTGCTGATATTGTTGCCCAGTGGTCTGAGGAAAAACCAGTCTCAGGGTCGATAGCCCCTGCTGAAGCGGCTGAGTTGCTTCGAAGTTTTCAGGGTCGCATGGAGAAACTACAAAGCGAAGCCGACACGGTTTCCAAAGCCAAAGAAGCGCTTGCGCTACCCTCCAGTCGAAACGACAGTTTAGCCACGGCCACGGAAGAAGTTAGTGACTTCATGGCTGTATGGACTGCCTTGTCAACAATTTGGCAAAGTGTTGATGAACTCCGAGACACTCCTTGGGCAAGTTTGCAGCCTCGGAAGCTTCGACAGTCACTGGACGGACTCGTGAAAATGACAAAAGAGATGCCCAGCAGAATGCGACAGTATGCAGCATTCGAATATGTCCAGAATGCTCTCAAGCAAATGATCAAGACCAATCCGCTTCTGAGCGATCTCAAGTCGGACGCCATTCGTGAACGCCATTGGCTCAAGATTTACAAGGCTTTGAAACCGAACAAACGGTACTCAGAGGTTTCGATGACTCTCGGCGATGTTTGGGATCTGCAGCTCGCCACCAGCGAATCGACAATCCGAGACATCATAACACAGGCTCGTGGTGAATTGGCCCTCGAAGAGTTTGTGAGACAGGTGCGTGATACTTGGCAGAGCTATCCACTTGAGTTGGTCAATTATCAGAACAAATGCCGGCTCATTCGCGGCTGGGATGACCTCTTCACAAAATGCAGCGAGAACCTCAACTCTCTTCAAGCTATGCGACATTCTCCTTACTACAAAGAATTCGAGGACGAAGCGTCATCGTGGGAGGACAAACTTAACCGTGTCCACGTGCTGTTCGATGTCTGGATCGACGTTCAACGTCAGTGGGTCTATCTTGAAGGCGTTTTCACAGGAAATAATGATATCAAGCACTTGCTTCCGACTGAATCCAGCCGATTCTCAAACATCAACACTGAATTCTCTGCTGTTATGAAGAAGGTGTACAAGTCTCCCTTTGTGATGGACGTGCTTGCGATTCCCGGGGTGCAAAAGTCCCTGGAACGACTTGCAGAACTCTTAAGCAAGATCCAGAAAGCACTCGGTGAATATCTAGAGCGCGAGCGTGTCTCGTTTCCTCGATTCTACTTTGTCGGAGACGAAGACCTCCTCGAGATCATCGGCAACAGCAATGATAGCACTCGTGTTGCAAAACACTTCAAGAAAATGTTTGCTGGCATCTCCGGAGCAGTCGTGAGTGACGACAGCACGATCACTGCCATTACATCGAAAGAAGGCGAAACTGTGATTCTGAAGAAAGAAATCTCCCTCATTAAGCTGCCTAAGATCAATGACTGGCTCACTGCCTTGGATAACAGCATGAAACAGACCTTGGCCGAGCTATTGGCGGAAGCCGCTGTGGCCTTCAGACCCTTATTCACATCCCCTGAATTGAACAGCACCCAGCTCCATGAGTACATGACGACATATCCGGCTCAGATTATGATTCTCGCCTCCCAGGTAGTCTGGACAGACCTTGTGCGAGAGTCTCTAGAGGATGCTGGCAATGGCCTCCTGAAGCTTTACGAATACGAAGTAAGATTGTTGAGCCTACTGGCGGAGAGTGTGCTTCAAGATCTCCCTTCTCTAACACGCAAGAAATGCGAACACCTGATCACGGAAGCTGTGCACCAGCGCGATGTCATATCGAAGCTCATCAAGGCGGAAGCTAATTCACCTGGGCACTACATCTGGCTGTTGCAGATGCGGTATTCATACGATCCTAACGCAGAACTCATGTCTCGGCTGCGTGTCGAGATGGCCAATGCTGTACTTGAATACGGCTATGAGTATCTTGGTGTTCCTGATCGTCTCGTGAGAACACCACTGACCGACCGCTGCTTCTTGACCCTGACCCAGGCCCTGTGCCAGAGACTTGGAGGCTCCCCTTACGGGCCAGCTGGAACTGGCAAAACGGAGTCTGTCAAAGCGCTGGGCCTGCAACTCGGTCGATTCACTCTGGTTTTCTGCTGTGATGACACTTTCGATTTCCAGGCCATGGGCCGCATCTTCCTCGGCTTGTGCCAGGTTGGTGCTTGGGGCTGTTTCGACGAGTTCAATCGGCTTGAGGAGAGAATTTTATCTGCCGTTTCCCAACAAATTCAGAATATCCAGATCGGGCTCAAGAACAGCACCAATGAGCAGAAGGCACAAATTGATCTTGTCGGACGTCGCTTCAAGGTTAACACAAATACTGGGTTGTTCATCACCATGAATCCTGGATACGCCGGCCGTTCCAACCTCCCCGATAATCTGAAGAAACTTTTCAGAAACGTGGCAATGTCGAAGCCGGACAAGGAACTCATTGCCGAAGTCATGTTGTTCTCCCAAGGATTCAAGCAAGCTAAGCATATTTCAGGTCAAGTAGTCCCCTTCTTCGATCACTGCGCCCACCGTCTTTCCAAGCAGCCTCACTATGATTTCGGATTACGAGCTTTGAAAAGCGTTCTCGTTAGTTCTGGCGGTCTCAAGAGACTTCGTATGCAAACTGGAGAAGCCCTGGAAGATAATGAACAGGTGCTAGAACCCGAGATCATTGTTCAAAGTATCCGAGAAACTGTATCGCCGAAGCTCATCAAACGCGATGTGGAAACCTTGATCGAAGTTCAAGCAGAAGATTTCCCAGGGGTGAGCTACGTTCCTGCGCATTTAGCAGAGCTTACTGAAGCCATCAAGCAAGTTATGGAAGAGGAAGGTTTGACACAAAGCGAAGCCTGGATGACAAAGATCTTGCAATTGTACCAGATCCAGAATATCCACCACGGCGTCATGATGGTCGGCCAGTCGGCCTCTGGCAAGTCAACTATCTGGAGAGTTCTCCTTCAAGCCCTCCAACGAGTTGAGGGAATAGAGGGTGTTCATCACGTTATCGATCCGAAGGTCATGTCAAAAGAAGCACTTTATGGCAGCCTTGATAGCACTACTAGGGAATGGACTGATGGTCTTTTCACTGGTATATTGAGAAAAGTGGTTGACAACCTCCGTGGTGAAGAAGGAAAGCGACACTGGATTGTCTTTGATGGTGACGTCGACCCGGAGTGGGTGGAGAACTTGAATAGTGTGCTCGACGACAACAAACTGCTCACGCTCCCCAATGGTGAAAGATTGAGTCTTCCCCCTAATGTCCGCATTATGTTCGAGGTTGAAACCTTGAAATATGCGACTCTTGCAACTGTCAGTCGATGTGGAATGGTTTGGTTTTCCGATGACACCGTAACGCCCTCGCTGATGGTCGACCATTATTTGCAAGCATTAGAAACTCGCAATTTTGAAGACCTTGATGATGAGATTAAAGCATCAGGTCTTTCCTCACGTTCACAAGATACCCAACGGCATGTGGTTGAAACGCTTAGGGGTCTCATAAACCGCGACGACTTCCTACTTCAAGCGTTGGAGGCGGCTACCAAACACAAACACATCATGGAGTTTACACCCGCTCGTGCTCTCGACAGTCTGTTCAGTCTGCTGGCCAAAGCGTGCCGAACTATCCTTGAGTATAACGTTTACCATGCAGAATTCCCACTTGACCCTGAACAGATAGATGCTTTCGTGTCTAAAAAGCTACTTCTGGCCATCGTTTGGAGCTTTGTTGGTGACGGACTGCTGACCATCCGTAAACAATTCGGCGACTTCATCACCAACATGACAAACATTGACCTTCCAAGTCTTGATGAGACCACCTCTCTGATCGACTATGATGTGACACTGCCCCACGCTCAGTGGGCACCGTGGCAGTCTCAAGTACCTACCATCGATCTCAACACGCATTCCATCACTCAGACTGATGTGATCATTCCGACAGTTGACACGGTCCGCCACGAAGATGTCTTATACTCCTGGCTTGCTGAGCACAAGCCGTTAATGCTCTGCGGTCCACCAGGTTCTGGCAAGACAATGACCTTGTTCAGTGCGCTCCGAAAGCTTCCAGATATGGAAGTTGTTGGCCTCAATTTCTCTAGTGCGACTCAACCTGACCTGATCATCAAAACATTTGAACAATATTGTGAATACAAAAAGACTCTCAATGGCATGGTGCTCTCACCAACTCAACTGGGCCGGTGGTTGGTCATATTCTGCGACGAAATCAATTTGCCTGCACCTGATAAATATGGAACGCAACGTTCAATCAGTTTCCTGAGGCAGCTTGTTGAACAGAACGGCTTTTGGCGCACTTCCGACAGGGCCTGGGTGAGCCTGGAGCGCATACAATTTGTCGGAGCGTGCAACCCACCTGAGGATGTTGGTCGTCATCCAATGGGAGACAGATTCCTGCGTCATGCCCCAGTGGTATTGGTAGATTATCCAGGAGAGCTTTCCCTTACGCAGATCTACGGCACCTTCAATAATGCGGTGCTCAAAGTCATTCCCACATTGAGAGGATTTGGTGATGCACTGACACACGCTATGGTCGACTTCTACCTCAAATCTCAAGCTCGCTTTACCCCGGATATTCAACCGCATTACGTATACTCTCCTCGAGAGCTGACGCGCTGGGTTAGAGGTATCTACGAAGCAATCGCCCCACTTGAGCATCTTACCCTGGAAGGACTAATTCGCATCTGGGCTCACGAGGCACTTCGCCTCTTCCAAGATAGGCTGGTTGAAGATTCCGAACGAGCATGGACAGCCGATATGGTCAAGCAAACTGCACTGCAGCACTTCCCAACAGCAGATATCGATACCGCCTTGCAAGGCCCTATCCTCTTCTCGAACTGGCTCTCCAAGAATTACGTTTCAGTAGAACAAGACCAACTTAGGGAATTCGTCAAAGCTCGACTGAGAACGTTCTGCGAAGAAGAGGTCGACGTTCCACTTGTGCTGTTCAATGATGTCCTAGAGCATGCCCTGCGCATTGATCGAGTGTTTAGACAGCCACAGGGACATCTCATCCTGATTGGTACCAGTGGTAGTGGAAAGACCACGCTGTCAAGATTTGTTGCATGGATGAACGGCCTGAGCATATTCCAGATCAAGGTTCATGGTCGTTACTCAGCTGAAGACTTTGATGATGACCTACGCGGTGTTTTGAGAGCCTGTGGCTGCCGTGGTCAAAAGATCTGCTTCATCATGGACGAATCAAATGTTCTGGACTCAGGCTTCCTCGAGCGAATGAATACATTGCTTGCCAACGGCGAAGTTCCAGGTCTCTTTGAAGGCGATGAATACTCTGCCCTTATGACTGCGTGCAAGGAAGGGGCACAACGACAGGGTCTTCTGCTCGACTCTCAAGAAGAACTTTACAAATGGTTCACTCAACAAATCGTGCGGAACCTGCACGTGGTCTTCACCATGAACCCTCCTCAGGACGGCCTTTCGTCAAAGGCTGCCACAAGTCCTGCACTGTTCAACCGTTGTGTTCTTAATTGGATGGGCGACTGGTCTGATCAAGCACTTTTCCAAGTCGGATACGAACTCACTCAGCAAATCGATTTGGACAAGCCTAATTTCACTGCTCCTGATAGCATAACGAGGGCTTATCGCGACCTTTCCTTACCTGCCTCTCATCGCGATACTGTCGTCAATGCAATGGTCTACATTCACTATGCTGTGCAGAAAACCAATGAACGCTTGGAGCAACATCAAGGCACGGTTACTTATCTCACGCCTCGTCATTATCTAGACTTCGTGACACAGTTTGGAAAGCTCTTTAGCGAAAAACGTGGAGACTTGGAAGATCAACAGCGCCATCTCAATGTCGGCCTTGAAAAACTACGCGATACCGTTGACAAAGTCTCGGATTTGAGAGCAAGCCTCGCTCAGAAGAAGACGCAGCTCGAAATGAAGGATGCAGAAGCGAACGAGAAGCTTCAAAAGATGGTCGCAGATCAGCGTGAAGCCGAGACCAGAAAGGCGGCTTCTTTGGAGGTACAAACAGCACTGGAGATACAAGAAAAGGAAGTTGCGAGTCGTAAAGAGATTGTGCTGAATGATCTTGCTAAAGCTGAGCCCGCTGTTCTTGAGGCTCAACAAAGTGTCAGCAATATTCGGAGACAGCATCTTACGGAAGTCAGATCTATGGCGAACCCCCCATCAGGTGTCAAACTTGCCCTTGAATCAGTCTGCACGCTGCTCGGAAACAAAGTCGATAGTTGGAGGGCCATTCAAGCTATTGTGCGGAAGGACGACTTCATCGCAAATATTGTCAACTACGATAACGAAGCCCAGATGACCTCAAATCTGCGGCAGAAGATGCGACATGACTACCTCTCCAACGATGACTTCACATTCGAAAAGGTCCATCGTGCAAGCAAGGCATGCGGTCCACTTGTTCAGTGGGTCGGGGCACAGGTAAATTATTCCGAGATATTGGATAGAGTCGGCCCTCTAAGAGAGGAAGTTGAACAACTTGAAGAACAAGCGCTTCAGACAAAAGCAGAAGCCAAGGCAATTGAAGAAACAATCATCAAACTTGAGACCAGCATCGCGACATACAAGACAGAATATGCCGCGCTTATCAGTGAGACACAAGCTATCAAGACTGAGATGTCCCGAGTTCAAACAAAGGTCGATCGCAGTGTTCGCCTTCTGGACAGTTTATCTTCTGAACGAGTCAGATGGGAAGCAGCTAGCAAGTCTTTCGAGACTCAGATCCAGACACTCGTCGGTGATGTTGTTATTGCCTCTGCATTCCTTGCATACGCAGGTCTCTATGATCAACAATTTAGAAAGACCATGGTGGATGATTGGATGCATCACATGTCACAATCTGGGATCCTGTGCAAGGCTGATGGTTCAGTCCTGGGCTACCTCTCTTCTGCGGACGAGCGTTTGCAATGGCAACGCCACTCCCTACCCGCCGATGATCTGTGCATGGAAAATGCTATCATGCTAAACCGCTTCAATCGATACCCACTGATCATCGATCCTCCTGGCCGAGTAACAGAATTCTTGAAGCAAGAACACCAAGGGCGCAAATTGACAGTCACAAGTTTCTTGGATGATGCCTTCACAAAGCAACTCGAGAGCGCTCTGCGGTTTGGTAACCCAATTTTGATTCAAGACGCCGAGTACTTGGATCCTATTTTGACCCATGTCTTGAACAAGGAGTATCAAAAGACAGGTGGACGAGTTCTTATTCAACTTGGCAAGCAGGAGATCGACTTCTCACCCAGCTTCCAACTTTACCTGTCGACCCGGGATCCATCAGCTGCGTTCGCTCCGGATGTGTGCAGCAGAACCACATTTATCAACTTCACCGTCACCCGAAGCAGCCTTCAAACACAGTCATTGAACGACGTTCTTAAGGCTGAACGACCAGATGTCGACAAGCGACGGACCAATTTGGTCAAGATGCAAGGAGAATTCGACACAAATCTGAGACAGTTAGAGAAACGACTTCTCCAGGCTTTGAATGAATCTCGAGGCAATATCCTGGACGACGATAATGTTATCCAGACTCTGGAGACCCTGAAGAAAGAAGCCGCCGTCATCACCAAGAAGGTGGCTGAGACTGAGGGCGTTATGGTAGAAGTCGAACGCATCACGCATGGTTACAGCCAAATTGCAAATGCTTGCAGTGCTATTTTCGCATTGCTGGAACAATTGCATCATCTCAATCACGCCTATCGATTCTCATTACAGTACTTCCTGGATATCTTCAACTTCGTTCTTCATCACAATCACCATTTGACAAACAAGACTGACTACCAAGAACGGAGCGAGATCATTCTGAAGGATATCTTCGTCGAGACGTACAGACGCACGTCCCTGTCCTTGCTACAGAAGGATCGTATCACGTTGGCCATGCTGCTCGTTAGAGCGATGCCTTTTGACCTTGATAGGACAGCCCTCGAGTTAATTCTTGACGACCGACCACAATCTAGTGGTGGCAATTCATCCAATGCCAGTCAAGAAGATGTGCTAGCTGCTGTGAGACGACAATCAGTCTTCAAGCAACAATTGATCGACCCCTCGAGCTCCAGTTGGAAACAATTCATGTCTGCAGAGCGTGCCGAGCATTGCGTACCAGTGATCTGGGACGTACAGGACAATCCTGTCAACGAGAATCTGTACAAGCTGCTTCTAGTTAAGTTTGCCAGACCAGATAGATTCCTTCCTGCTGCTGAAACTCTTGTCATTAGTGTGCTTGGTCCGGAAATCTTCCAAGGCAGCGATGATCTGGGAATGATTGTCGAACAAGTCACGTCTAGCATTCCAATCGCCCTCTGCTCAAACCCTGGTTTCGATGCGAGTTACAAAGTGGATGCTCTGGTTGAGAAACAAAAGGCAACATGTGCAAATGTTGCAATGGGATCTGAAGAGAGTGTTGCAAGCGCCGATAAGGCCATTACGAGCGCGGCATCAAATGGTTCCTGGGTGCTAATCAAGAACGTCCACCTTGCACCTCAATGGTTACAGAGTCTTGAGAAACGAATGTCAGCACTCAAAGCTCACAGCGATTTCCGGCTATTCTTATCTATGGAATCGAGTCCCAAGATTCCTGTCAACTTAATTAGAGCTTCAAGGTCTCTGGTCTATGAACAGCCAGCAGGCATTCGTGCCAATATGAAGGACACGCTGACGGTTCTTTCCGATCGTGGCACCCGAACACCGGTTGAGAAGGGCAGGTTGTATCTGCTCCTCTGCTTCCTTCACGCACTTGTGCAGGAACGATTACGATATGCGCCGACTCTTGGTTGGAAAGGGCTTTGGGAGTTCAATGACAGTGATTACGAATGCTGCTCCTTCATCATTGATTCATGGATAGATTCGATTGCACAAGGAAGGTCGAACGTTGCACCTGTGAAATTGCCATGGGATTTGATTCGGACCTTGATTGCAGAGATGTACGGAGGCAAGATCGACGATGAGGGAGACTTTTCATTGCTCAAGGATATTGTGAGCAAGATATTTGACCCAGCGGCTTATGAGAACGACCATGAGCTCGTGTCAATTCCAGACGGACAGTCTCTAAGGGTACCAACAGGCACCACTATTCGCGACTTCCTTGGATGGGTGGACAAGCTTCCGGAGCGTGAGCCACCCACCTATCTAGGACTCCCGTCAAATGCAGAGAAGCTGTTATTGATGGGACAAGGACGTGAGACCATTAGCAATCTGGCACGGATTACGGATTTGCTTGAGGAAGGGGAGCATGTGGGTCCCACTGATGAGAAGAGAGAGGACTAAAAGGGGCGGGACAAAGGATGAGGCCCAAGGTCGATCTTTCACCTAGACTATCATATGTCTGACTGTTGCAAGCATGGATTCATGTGTGTTTTGGGGTGGGAATGGAATGATTATTGGCTTCCTTCGCTACATATTAGTTGAATAGCGCACGGCGTCAGGAGCGATTACGGCGTTGAGCATTGGGTTATGTGTAACCCGTTAGTTGGGCTTCAAGGCCCTAGGTTTTATGTAGAATTCTCTTCATAGTTATGAGTACTCAGGTTCTCAGCTGCTTTTTTCCCAAGGACCACTGTGCTTCTAGTGAACTTTCTTCCAAATTGCTGTCACTCATCAGTGGCTCCCTGCCAGAGGAGTGGGTAGTCACGTGATTATTCATACCCGGAACAGTTTCCTAATTCGAATAGAGGCAAAACTAGTTAGTCACTTCTCCAGAGACAAGGCAAGTTCATGAATGCGCCAGGTGTTCGTTCAGTGTTCACCACTGGCACCGACAAGGGAGATAGTCGATTTCACACTGCCTGTTTGATTACGCCCTTCGTGCCTGGTCGATATCTTGAAATCTGTCCTGATTGAGACCAAAAGACACCAGTTTGCCTTTGTTCAATATGTCCTTCTGACCATCGCAACTGCGGCCAACATTCCAATCCGACCACCCACAGGATTTGTGGTATTTACACATATCATGGCCACCCGCGACAGCCTAGACAGCCTCGATGGCGAGGCAAGTCATTTTGACTCACAAGCAGCCAGAATATCAGATGGCCCTCCAATAACGTCACCAGTGGCATCCTTTCCTCCCTTGCATGCCCATATGCCGCTCGACTTTGTGCCGTCAATTGCAATCGACCCCATTGCGTTAATCACGACAGAATGCATTACTATCACCTCGGCCATGCGCAAACATGCACGGTGGTCACAGTCCTCTATATCATCTATCCTCGGCGGGGGCGCCACGAGAGCCCAGGAGAAGGAAATACAACGCTCGGGCTCGCAGAGCCGTCGTGGCGGAGGAGGAGGTAAAGGCCCAGGCCCCGTTATCTCGGACCCCGGGAAAGCAAGGCTCTCTGTGCCCAACGCCTCCGATGACGAGAATGCCAGTCTAGCCAGCCGCTGGGGCCTACGTGGGAAGAAGGGAAAGAGTATGCAGGACAACCCTCTTCTCTCGGCTTTCGCCCGCTTGAGGAGAGACCTGGCTGGTTGCAGGGATGTGTCCACCGTTGATGCCCCTGAGCTGCTTCACCCCTTCTTACAGGTCATACGTAGCTCGTCTACGAGTGCCACCATTACGAGTTTGGCCGTCATCTCCATCACGAAATTTCTCTCCTACAATATTATCACCATGCAGAGTCCCAGGATTGCGTTGGCCATGCATCTACTGAGTGCTGCCATCACACACTGTCGCTTCGAAGCCAGTGATACCTCGGCTGATGAGGTGGTGTTGCTGAGGATACTGAGGTTGATGGAGAGTGTTATTTCAAGACCCGAAGGCCAGCTGCTGGGCGACGAAAGTATTTGCGAGATGATGAGTACCGGGCTGAGCATGTGTTGTCAGGCCCGCTTGTCCGAGGTCCTCAGGAGGTCAGCTGAAATGGCCATGGTCACCATGTGCCAAGTCGTCTTCAGCCGGCTAAAGTCCCTAAAGATCGAAGAGCTCCCGCAGACTAGGAGTCGCTCGAACACCAAAACTACGTTGTTGAGTGGAACCGAGGAGCTCAAGATCGAACCCTCAATGACTGGCAGCGTCATGGGAAATGGTGAACTTGAACGACCGAGTGCTGACATCGAGGGTCGGCCTAGCGCCGAGTCGGGCACTGAACCAAAAAATTCCTCTTCTGTTCCGCAAATGACGGTGCCTGCTACTGCCGACAACGAGTTTGAGAATGTTGAACCTTATTCTCTACCATCTATCAAGGAGCTTTTCCGGGTCTTGATTGGGCTCCTTGACCCACATGACAATACTCATACCGATCCCATGCGAATCATGGCTTTGCGGATCATCGATGTGGCATTGGAGGTGGCCGGACCATCTATAGCTCGACAACCTACTCTTGCCGTATTTGTGCAAGATGATCTGTGTCGGCATTTGTTCCAGCTCGTCCGATCAGACAATATGTTTCTCTTACACAGCTCTCTACGTGTCGCAGGCACATTACTCGCTACTTGTCGGCAGTTGCTGAAACTGCAACAGGAATTGTTCCTGTCGTACTTGGTGGCTTGCTTGCATCCGCGTGTCGACATTCCACAAGAACCAGGGATTGATCCATCCCTATATGAAGGGGTACCCCAGGCCCCTTCTCAACCCAGTAGTGGTAGGGCCACGCCTGTGCCAATCAAGGACCGGCAAAAACTAGGACTTGAAGGAGGCACTAGAAGGCCAGAAGCTCGAGAGGCAATGGTCGAAGCTGTCGGGACTTTGGTGCGGATACCGACTTTCATGGTGGAACTTTTCTTAAATTATGACTGCGACGTTGACAGACAGGATCTCTGCGAAGACATGGTTGGATTGTTATCGCGGAATGCCTTTCCGGACTCGGCTACCTGGAGCACAACCAACGTTCCCCCTCTGTGTCTAGACTCTTTATTGAATTTTGTATCATTCATGGCTGAAAGGCTTCATCAACAGGTGCCAGAGGGCACAGGCCGAAGGACAGAGAAGTTGCGACAGCAGAGAGTACAGAAAAAGATCATCAAAAGCGGCGCTACGAAATTTAACGACGATCCAAAAGCAGGTGTAGCCTTCCTAGTGAAGAATGGGATCATCAAAGACCCAGATGATCCGCTGCAGATTGCACAATTCTTGAAGGGAACCTCTTATGTCTCCAAGAAAGTGCTCGGAGACTTTATTACCAAGAAATCAAACGTTCGGCTTCTAACCGCGTTTATTGGTTTGTTCAAGTTCGAAAACAAGAGGATAGATGAGGCCCTTCGAGAGCTGCTTGGCTCTTTTCGTCTCCCGGGTGAATCAGCATTGATTGAGCGGATAGTAAGCACGTTTACTGAGAAATATTGCGAGGAGGCTGCGCCCGAAGACATTGCGGATAAGGACGCCGCTTTTGTTCTTACATATGCGATTATTATGTTAAATACCGACCTTTACAACCCTAATGCAGCCAAGGGGCAGAAGCGAATGACAGCCGAGGACTTTGGGAAGAACCTCCGTGGAGTGAACTCTGGCAAGGATTTCCCTCCAGAGTTTCTTCAAGAGGTATACGACGCTATTAAAGAGAACGAGATTATCCTCCCCGATGAACACGACAATAAGCATGCGTTTGAATATGCTTGGAAGGAGCTACTAATGAAGACTACCGATGCAGGGACTCTCGAGCTTTGCAACACAAACGCCTTTGACGCAGAAATGTTCAAAGCCACTTGGAAGCCAATTGTTGCAACGCTGTGCTATGTCTTCATGTCAGCTTCCGACGATGCAGTCTTCTCTCGCGTGGTTGTCGGTTTTGATCAATGCGCTCAGATTGCTGCCAAATATGGCATTACTGAAGCATTTGACCGAATTATCTATAGCATCAGCCAGATTAGTGGTCTTGCTGCAGAGATTCCTCCAAGCACATCGTTGAACACGGAGGTCCAGGTCGGAAAGAAGAGGATAATGGTGAGCGAGATGGCCGTGCGACTCGGACGTGATTTCAAAGCACAATTGTCGACTGTCCTCCTATTTCGGATATTGTCTGGAAATGAAGATGCTGTGAGTGGCACATGGATTTATGTCGTGCGAATATTGAGGAATCTTTTCGTCAACTCGTTGATCACATTGCCGGCGATTGAAGGCAGTCGACTTCTGACGCCTGAACCTATTCCACTGCAGTCTCCGTCACAGGTGATCGATAGA
>Ga0105239_10002307_pt1 | contig 24356 bp, 19 predicted proteins | sample KBSC44metaG_FD_92761 | JGI IMG/M metagenome (GOLD analysis project Ga0105239, IMG submission 92761) | Corn rhizosphere microbial communities from Kellogg Biological Station, Michigan, USA - KBS C4-4 metaG | ecosystem: Host-associated > Plants > Roots > Rhizosphere > Soil | place: Michigan, USA...
GGCTTTACCAATTAGGGTTAGGTGTCAGATTCTTATTCAATCCCAGTTCCTGCGTGGGTATCGGCCAGAGATAATCCCTGTCCGCCCGGAAATGGCGCTTACCGGCGTCCTCCACGATGACCAGGCTGTCTGCGGTGAGATGCGGGTTATCCAGCGTTCCCTGCTCGGCCGGAAAATACCTCACGCCAAGAATGGACTGCGGCAATTCGGTTTCCGCCGTTTTCCAACGGAGAAGATCCCAATAACGAAATCCCTCGAAAGCCAGTTCCACCCTCCTCTCCCTGCGGATCTCCGTACGCATGTCAAGTCCATTGGAAGATACAAAACTATTGGTCAGCGCGGGCATTGTTGCCCTCGCACGAATAAGGTTCAGCGTGACTGCCAGTTCCTGATCGGAAACCGCGCCGTTCAATTCAAACCGGGCCTCGATATTGTTCAACAATACTTCCGCATACCGGATGATGATATTGTCGATATAGCTCACATTGGGCGTCCAGTCCGCCGCAATATAATATTTACACGACCGGTATCCCGTCTGGGAATATTCGAAAGTAGGAACATACAGGCTGGAAACATACCAGGACTTTTTATTGAACACCGTCATCGCCATCCGGGGGTCCCGGTTCTCGAATTCCGTATAGGTGTCCTTCTGGGTCTGGTAATAGGGGGATTTACCGGCCGGCAACCCGTCCGTGTACAGGTAGGCAGCGGTGAAATTGCCGGTGGGCATCAGCAGACCCTCATCCAGCACCTGCCGGGTATAATTGTTGGCCGAGATGCTGTTCAGCTCGTTCTGCCCATAGATGCGGACCAGGATATTCTCCGGATTGCCCTGGCCTTCACCCGCATACTGGAATAGAAAATAGTAGCTGCTGTCCGGGCTGTCCGGATAACTAAATAACGAATTGCTGCCCGCCGCAATGATCGCATCGCTGGCGGCGATCGCCTTTTGCAAATGACCCTGGTAGCCCGCCTGGTTGAAGAATTTCAACCGCGTTCCTTCGAAGAGGGCAACGCGCGAGGTAAAGGCCAGCGCAGCAGTACTCGTGATCCGGCCGTAGTCCTCTGCGTCCTGCTGGTCGGAGGCCGGCAGATGAGCCGCGGCGAAATCCAGGTCGGCATAGACGGAATCCAGGACGAGTTCCCGGTTGGTCCGGGCGGCAAAGAGCAGGGTGTCGGTCAATTGCAGGGTCTTCGTGACAAAGGGTACGTCGCCATATCGCTTGACAAGATCGAAATAAGCCCAGGCCCGGAAGAACCGGGCTTCTGCGAGATATTGATTGATGATATTTGCATCTCCTTTCACATGCGCCGATTTCTCCAGGATATTATTGCAGGCCCTGATCTGGCTATAGTCGCCGGTCCAGCTGTCGGCCGTGGCAGGCGGCAGCCAGGAGCCGTCGCTGACCGTATTGGCGCCGATGCCAAACGCATCCGCGGACATCACATCCTCCGTATGGGTCTCGATCGGGGGTAAGAGAGAATAAAGATAGTTACAGGCCAGCTTCATGTCGTTGGTTGTATTCCAGAAATTCGCATCCGACAGGTCCGTCTGCGGCGTCTGCTGCAGCTTTTTTGTACAACCGAAAAACCAAAGCACGGTAAGTGCAAGAAAGATTGCTGTTTTATATTGAGTGTTCATGTGATTAGTTTTTAAAAGCTGACATTCACCCCCGCAGCATAGCTACGGAAGAAGGGATAGTTATAAGCGGCATTGTCCGGACTCTCCGCGTCGAAATATTTGTACCACATCTTGCTGTGCTCCCAGATATCCTGGCCGGAAAAGAAGATCCGCGCCTTCTGGATCTTTGCTTTCGCGGTCCATCGCTGTGGCAGGGTATAACCCACCTGCAGGTTCTTCAGCCGGATGTACGCCGCATTCTGGACCCATTTTGTCGAGGTAAGCACATTCTGGGTGCCGCCTACGTATAGCCGCGGGAAAAGCGCGTCGGGATGATCCGGTCTCCAGTAATCCTTGTTGATGGCCCAGGGTTGTCTCCAGGCATCGATAAAGGGTACTACGGCAGATGGATAGAGCAGCATCTTCCGTTCGCCCACGCCCTGGAAAAGGGCGGAAAGATCGAAACCGTTCCATTCCACCCCAAGGTTGAGGCCAAAGCTGTAGCGCGGGCTGGTATTGCCCAGGTAGACCAGATCGCCATGGTTATCCGGCCGGTTCAGCCCGCCATTGATAAAACCATCCTTGTTCATGTCCTTGTAAATAAGGTCGCCGGCTCCCGTCCGGTCGTCCTGGAAAGCATGACCGGCGACATCCGCGTCGGATTTGAAATAGCCCTCCGATCGATAGCCATAGATGGAATTCACCGGCATCCCCTGGATCACATTGTTCAAACCTTCCGCGATCACATTCTGCCCCTCATACCGGGTGACGACATTTTTGTTATCCGAGATATTGAAATTGACCCAATAGTTCAGCCGCCGGGTGTGATCCTTCCACCCGATGCTGGCCTCCCAGCCCTTTGTCCGCAGGCTGGCGGAATTGGTCGCATTTGGGATAACCCCAAGCGAGGCAGGAGCATTCACAACCACCAACATGTTCTCGTTGGTACGGACATAATAGTCGAAGCTGGCCGTCAGCCGCTGGCCCAGCAAGCCGATATCGATCCCTCCGTCCGTAGTGACCAGCCGTTCCCAGGTCTTCTCCGGCGATGCCAGCACCGCCTGGTAGAGTGAATTGTTCCGGGTATCGTTAAAAGGATAGACCGGTCCTGCATTCAGCATGGAAATATAGTCATAGTTGCCCAGGACATTGGAGTTCCCGAGCTTCCCCCACGATCCCCTCAGCTTGAACTCGTCGACAAAGGAGATGGCGTTTTTGAACCACCCTTCCCTCGACAGCCGCCAGGCACCGGACACGGAGGGAAAATATTGACTCCTATGCCCCGGCGCCAGCTGGGAGCTGGCATCATTGCGTAAAGTAGCCTCGATGAAATACTTCTCGTCATAATTATAATTCAACCTCCCGAAATAAGAGATCAGCGCACTGGCCTGCACATTATCGCCAACCGTTGGCGGCACCGTCGGATCGCTGCTTAGATTCAGGGAAGGAAGATCGTTCGAGATCAGGGAGCTGGCGGTGGCCATGGTCGTGTCCGCATGGAAATACTGGTATTGATAGCCGCCCAGTAAATGGAAGTGGTGAACGGAGCCTAATTGAAGATCATAGTCCACGAGCGCTTGCAGATTGGTTCGGTCCGTGAGGTCCCTGATCTTTGTAAAGCTGTTGGGATTGAAGATATATTTTGTCGGCTCCGGTCCGATATCATACAGCGGGATGGTCTTTTGAAAACTGTTGTTGGCGCCAAAGACCACCTGAGGTGCATAGACCAGCCTCGCGGAGAGTCCCTTTACAAAATTGGCGGCCTTCAACGTGAACACGCCGTCCAGATTATGCCGGAGATCTTCATTGTATCCCCCATCCTTTAGTATCTGGTAGGTCGTAGGGGCGCTGCCGGCCCGGGCATATTTGGTATTGTTCGATCCCGGCAGGAAAATGGGATAGATCGTCCTCAGCTGGTAGATACCGTATAACAACCCATAATCCTGGTACAGGTCCCCACTGGGCGACATCGTATGGGATTGGGTATAGGCGACCCGGGCATCGAGGTTGAAGACCTTGCTCAACTGCGTATTGATATTGAGCCGGCCATTGTACCGCTTGGTGCCGTCCGGCCCGACGGTAAAGACCCCGTCCTGGTCGAAATATCCGAGGGAGAAGAGATATTGCGTCTTGTCGGACCCGCCCCTTAAAGCAATATTGTGCGACTGGCTGAGCGAGGTCTTCCGCATCACAATCGGGATCTGGTTGAGATCATAATAATATTTGTACACGTTGGGATTGGACGGGTTGACGATGTAATTGACATTCGGATCCTTCATATAGCCGAGCTCCTGTTGGGTATAGGCCGGGTTATAACCGGCATTGCTGAACGCTTCGTTCTGCATTTCGGCTTCCTCCCAGGAATGGATGCGCTGCGGGATGCCGAATTTATGGTTAAAGGTCCGGAGACCCGAATACGTGACCGTTAGCTTGCCCGCGGTTCCTTTCTTCGTCGTCACCAGGATGGCCCCGCCGGCTGCCTTTGCCCCGTAGATGGACAGCGCCGCGGCGTCTTTGAGGACGCTGATGGATTCGATATCGTTCGGATTCAACAGCGTCAGGTCTCCTTCCACCCCATCGATCAGCACCAGGGCCGTGTTGGTTCCGTTGATAGAGGAGAAGCCCCGGATATTGGCGGTATACTCCTCTTTGCCTGGCTGCCCGCTGAACCGGGTAATGACCAATCCGGGAGAAGTGCCCTGCAGCGCGGCGACGGAATTCGTGACCGGCCTGTTCTCCAGCAGCTTTGGATCCACCGTGGCAATCGCCCCCGTGAGGTCCGCCTTCTTTTGAGTGCCGTACCCGACCACGACGACGTCGTTCAGCTGGGACGCTTTTTGTTTAAAGGTGATGTTATAGCTGCTGGTTGGTCCTGCCACGATGGATACATCCTCGTAGTTGACGGAAGAAAAAACAATGACCGAACCCGGCGCCGCGGCGATGGAGAACCTGCCCGCGGAGTCCGTATTGGTCCCCGCGCCCGATCTTTTGACGGTCACCGAAGCTCCGGCCATCGGCCGTCCATTTTCGTCCCGGACCGTTCCGGAAATAGTTCTCGTCTGGGCGAGTAGAAAGGTGGGTAGCAGCAAGAGCAGGAGGAGCCCCCAGGTGCTTCTAATCCGATGCATAAGCGAGGTTTTGGTAGTTTATAATATAGAGCCTTTTTCAATTCTATTTCCGGATACACAGCTATTTCCGGATACGCAGCCATTCCCTGATCCGCTTGTTCATCGCCAATTCGTAGTAGTACATCCAGTCCGTGTTATTCGTCCCGTTGGCCAGGTGAAGATGAAGGTTGGAATCCCGTTGGTATCCTTCGGGATTCCCCATCATCCGGGTCCGGCCAAACACTTCTTCGAGTTTCGTCCGCATCGGGACAAACCCGTCGACCCATTCCCCGATCCGGGCAAGGGCCCGGTCCTTCTCTTCTCCCCCGTCCGACTCGTCGTATTTGTTCAGCAACAACAATAAGTTCGCGGAATAACCCTGCAGCTGGTTTATCTGGTCCAGGATTTCCAATGCGTATCGATTCCTTCGGGCCAACTCCATACAACGCCGGATCCTGTCATTGATGAGGTGATAGCTCTCCATGGCGGCCGCCGCGCCTTTCAACTTTTGGGCATACCGGCGACTCCACTCGCCCTTTTTCCCCGCCGCAGGCAGCTCCATCAACTGGAAGGAGGGATAGTAGCTTTCCCGGTCACCCTTCTCCAAAAAAGCCGTATCCCAAAAACCAATAGCTTGTTCCAGCATATCCCTGCACTCATACTCCCGCCCGGCCAGGGCCGGGGAAAAAAATCGATGACGGAACGCTCCATGCACCTCATCCTCACCGGCATCGACCGCCTTCCAGCTGAACCCCGCAAAATCGTATAGTCCGCGCCACACCGTCTCAAAATGGGGGGAGCTGTCATCCCATACCGTACAGAGCATCTTATCCAGCCCCTTGGCTTTTGCCAGGAGACAAAAATCCCGGATGGCCTGGAAATTGGAGTGGTTGCGCTGCAATACCGCGTAGGATTGCTGGGCGGAAGTGGCCGGCATCACATCCAGGTGATGAGTGGCATACCAGTCCATCGCCAGCCCATTCCCGATCGCTTCCGGAGTCTCATAGTTCCAGCGCATATAGATACAGCCCGCGGGGAAAAGGGGGATACCCGCGTCCAGTTTCGGGCCCGCCTTCTTCCAAAGGGCGGCGACAGTATCCGTGCTCATCGTCGTGTCATAGGTCGTTCGGTACAAGCCTGACAACTTAAAGACCATATCGTCCCAAAAGATGGGGATGCGGTGATGCGCCCGGGCAAAATCCGTCACTTTCTTCAGCCAGTACATCTGCAGTTCGAAAGCCGGCTTGCCGGAACGTTTTGCCAACACCGACCGGCCCAGGGTCCCCACCTCATCGCCGCCGATATGCAGGTATTTTCCAAAAGGGGTGGCGGCGATGGCGTCCTCATACAGGGCGAATTGCAACGCATAGGTCTTTGGGTTCAACGGATCGAAGGCCCAGTCCGAGCCCGGATCGTCCCGCAGCCCCTTGTATTCTTCGTGTTTCAGGATAAAGGAGGCATGTCCAAGCCCCTGCACGAGCGGGTTGATCTCGATATAACGGTCATGGGCATATTTGCTCAATGCGGCGAACTCTTCGATGGAAATGGCCTGTGGTGCGGCGACGGCGGGCGCTCTCCGGTAGCGCAGCTTGTCCTCGAACTCGAAGAACACCGTATTCACTTTGATACTCGCCAGCACATCGATGATATGGTAATAATAAAAGGCCGAGTCTATATGGTGCTTCAGATCGATGTGAACCGCCCGCACCGCAATAGATGGATAGTCCGTAATAAAGCAGGCCGGTATGGCGATTTCCTGGTCTTTTGCGTCCTCCAGCAGCTGATTCAGGGTCTGCAGGCCATAGAACAGCCCTGCCTCCGCTTTCGCCCGGATACTGACCCGCCCCTCCGCCACCCGGAGCGTATATCCTTCCGGAGAAGGCAGGTCCAGGCTGCTGTCGATCCTTACGCTGAGCACGTTCTCTACCTGCGCCAGTTCTCTATACAGCAGACCCCGGCCGCCGATCGGCTCGATCCGTTGGGGCGCCGGAAGGAGGGCAAACGCAGGCCCAAGGGGATCATGCGGCCCCGCAAGCAACCTCGCAGGAAAAAGCAAACAAATGAATAATATGGTCTTTGCGCCCGGCATGAATGATTATTTAGCGGTACGAGGATACTTCACCCGACAACAGGGAGGCGGAGTGGACATCCAGGAAAAACCGGCAATCCGGATGCCGTCTCAAAATGCTGGCCGGGTACAAATTGCTGATCGGTTGCTCAAAACAGTTCTTCACCGCCTTTGCCTTCCGCAGATCCGGTACCGAACAGATGATCTGCCTGGATCTCATAATTTGGTGTACAGACATGCTGATCGCCGTCGCGGGTACCTCGTCGATGGTCTTGAACCAGCCTTCGCCCAATTGTTGTTTCCGGCAGGCCTCGTCCAACTGAGCGATCACATAGGGTTGGGTCGTCTCAAAATCGGCGGGTGGGTCGTTGAAAGCCAGATGCCCGTTCTCCCCGATACCCGCCAGGGCCACGTCTATCGGCCGGGCGTCGATGAGATAACCCAGCCGCGTGCATTCTTCGACAGGATCGGCGTTGCCGTCGATAAAGAAATAGGCTTTCAGCACCGGCACCTGGTCAAGGAAACGTTCTTTGAGGTACCGGCGGAAGCTGGCGGGATGCGTGGCCGGAAGACCGATATACTCATCCAGGTGGAACATCACCACCTTGTGCCAATCGATATCCGGGGACGCCGTCAGTTGTTTCAGCGTCTCGAATTGGCTGGCGCCCGTGCCCAGGATAATATTGGCATGGCCCTTTTCCCGGATGGTCTTTGCAATAAGGGCAGCTGCTGCTTTGCCCGCGGCAATGCCAAGGCCCCGGGCATCTTGTTCGACGGTTAATTTCATTATCGGTCCTTTATAAGTGACTTATTTAGCGGTGGTGAGATTTTCATGATCGATAGACAGGCTTACCGGCGTATTCTTCTCCCAGGCCCCACGGGTGAAGTCCGGCACGTCGACGGGACTGGACCGGTGGGCGACCGACCATTCGCTCAGCGGCGCCATACAGCTCCAAAGGGCGGCGTCATAGACGTCATGGTCGATCGGCAGGCCGTTGCGCACACAATCGATCCAGCGCCAGTCCATCAGAAAATCCATCCCGCCATGCCCTCCTACCACCCGGGCCATTTCACCCATTTTCTGCACGATGGCGGGGGTGTATTGCTTTTCCAGCCGGCTGAACACCTCGGCAGACACCCATCCCTCATGGCTCGTGGCGATCCGCGGGGCTTCTGCGTCGCATTGCGCCGTCCCTTTGGTGCCGCTGATCAGGTAACGCGAGGATTTGACCCGGGGCGAAGAAGTATCGTGTTGCAGCAGGATCGTCCGGCCCAGCCGGGTACGGATGGTCGTCGTGTTCATATTGCCCCGGAAATGCCTGTCGCTGTATTTTGCATAGGCCGCGTCCTTGGCCGCCAGTTGCAGGGCATAAGGATGAAGGCTAAAATCATTGCTGCTCATGGAAGTGAGGTATTCCATCTTGTCCCCGCGATTGACATTCATGATCACGCACACCGGCCCGAGGCCATGTGTAGGATACAGGTTGCCGTTCCGGTGGGAATTCTCTTCCAGGCGCCAGAGGCCCGGCCTTTGCACCGGATCGAACAGGCTCTCGCCGATGCTATGGATATAGGCCCCTTCCCCGTGGATGATCTCCCCGAAGAATCCCTGGCGGGCCATATTCAGCGTAAGGAGCTCGAAGAAATCATAGCATTCGTTCTCCAGGAAAATGCAGTGCTTTTTGGTCTTTTCGGAGGTGTCCACCAGCGCCCAGCATTCTTCCAGCGTCTTGGCAGCCGGGACTTCCAATGCTACATGTTTGCCATGCTGCATCGCATAGACCGCCATGGTCGTATGCCAGGCCCAGGGGGTGGCGATATAGATCACGTCGATATCCTCGCGCTCGCACAGCTTCCTCCATACGTCTTCGTTTCCCGAATACAGGGCAGGATCGTTCGAGGTCCCGGCCAATTCATTTTTGGCCTTCTGAACCAGGTCCGCCTTTATATCGCAAAGACCCCTGACCTCGACGCCGTCGATATGGATGATCCGGGGGACGGCTTCCGATCCCCGGTTGCCCAGTCCGATGAACCCGATCCGCACCTTGTCGATTTTGGGAGCCGCATAACCGCACATGTTGAATCCCTGTGGGCCGGACGGCCGGATACCGGCAGGCCCGGACGCGTCGTTGGCATCCCCATTCGCCCATCCCCTGACCGGGCCGGCGGCAAGTCCGCCCGCCACAAGCCCCGTGTATTTTAGAAATCGCCTGCGATCGTTCATACAATCAATTTTTCGTAAACAGTTGTGTAAATCCATCCTAAAAATATCGTTCGCCGGGGAATGCGGCGAATATATCAGCGAGAACGTTCTCGAAACCTTTTTTGCTTATCTTTCGGCACAATGAAGCGCCACTTCGTCACTATCAAGGATATAGCCCGGGAATTGAAGATCTCAGTCGCAACGGTGTCCAGGGCGTTAAGGGATACTTACGATGTCAACCCCGAGACGAGACAGCTGGTGCTGAGGAAGGCGGAGGAGATGAACTACAAACCCAATTTTAACGCCACGGGCCTGGTCAAGAACAGTACCCACAACATCGGCATCATCCTTCCTTCGATCACCAACTATTATTTCTCCACCGTCGTCACGGGCATCCAGGAAGTGGCCCATCAGCAGGGCTATAATATCGTGTTGTACATCACCAATGATTCGCCGGAGCGCGAACGGGATATCCTCGAAGATCTTCCCCTGGGCAATATCGACGGCCTGCTGATGAGCGTTTGCAGCGGGCCGGGGCAGAACGATCTCTTTGAACAGATCATCGCCGATGGCATCCCGATCGTCTTTTTTGACCGGGTAGCCCCCGATATCCCGACGTCAAAGATCATGCAGGATGATTATCACGGAGCCTTCGAGGCGGTGGAGCATTTGATCGCGCAGGGATACCGGAAGATCGCGCATATCGCGGGTCCTGCCGGGCTCCTGTTTACCGAGCGGCGGATGGAAGGGTTCCTGGCCGCCATGCGGCAGCACCGGCTTCCCGTAAAAGACGAATGGATCATCCATTCCGGGTTCTCGATGGATCTCGGGAAGCGGGACGCCTTGCAGCTCCTGCAATGCCGGACGAGGCCCGACGCCATTTTCGCCGTCAATGACAGAAAGGCCATCGGCGCCATGCTGACCTTAAAAGAGCACCATATCGGGATAGGCAGACAGATGGGGGTCATTGGTTTCACCAACGACCCCATGTGTGAGATCATTTCGCCCACTCTTACGACGATCGAGGAGCCGGCCCTCGAGGTAGGGCGCAAGAGCTGCGAATTCCTGCTGAACCATATCAACAAGAAAAATTTTGCGCCCCGGGAGCTGACCCTGCCGACGAGATTGGTCGTGCGGGAGTCTACGCAGATCACGCGAAAGAATGGAGCATCCTAGCTCCGGTCCCAACCGGCCAGGGCAAGCGGTGGTGAGGTCCGCCGCCGATTGAGATACTTCCGCATCGGCACCTCCAACCACCGGTAACACAGCGCCGCCACCGCCAGCGTCACCGCCAAAAAAACGCAGGCCGCAAACCAACCCACCCGGTAGTCCGGCCGCACAGTAAAAAACCCATTGGGAACCCAAAGCCCCAACAAGGGAGCAAGGCCCCGATAGGTAAAAAAGATCGGCATATGCACCATATAGATGGAGAACGACCAGTCGCCCAGCCGCTGCGCCGGCCTCGTCGAGAGCAGCCGGCTGGCCGACGCCCCATTGTACACCGTCGCCAGGATCAGGAAAGGGAACAGCGCCACGGTAAGCAGCTCGTTGACGTCAAAATGCAGACTCAGGACCACCGCCAGGACAACAAACCAAAAAGCAAGGTCCCGCTGCAACAAACGCCGCAAAAAACCCAGCTGGAACCACCGGTATGTCAGCATGCCCAACCCGAATCCCGCCGCACACCGGAGAAAAGCAAAATCATTAATGGTATTCAACGTCGCCGGCTGCCGCTGCCATAAATGCATTCCGAATTGGGGCACCAGCCAGTACTTGACCGCCGCATACAACCCCGCCACAACCCCCAGCCAAATCCATCGCCGCCCCCGGCCGCCAGCAACCAACAACGGTATCAGTAAAGGAAACAACAAGTACATCCACCACTCCGTACTCAGCGACCAGGACACCGTATTCATCGGCGCCGTCGGATACAAATACAGGGCCTGCACCAACAACAAGCAAGCAGGCGCCGTGCGGATATCCAGGATGAAACGCAACCCCCGGTTCCATTCCGCAGCGATCGGCCCCGCGAGTACCAGCATTCCCGCCGCGATCACCCACAGCAGCGTGAAAAAATGCAACGGATACACCCGCGCAAACCGCGCCCGCAAATACTTCCAATAGGCCGCCCGTGTCACGCCGCCCCGAAAGGCATCGCCATAAACATGCGTGAGGATGAACCCGCTGAGGACAAAGAAGAAGTCCACCCAAAGCCAGCCCTTCTCCATGAGCAGGCTGGCATGCCCATCCACCAACGGGTAAATAAAGATCTGGCTATGGAACAACACGACGAGCACCGCCGCCACGCCACGCAGCGGGGTCAGCTCAGGCAGATAAGAATAGTTCATAGCGGCCGGATATTCTGATTCAGTCGAAAAAGATTCTCCGGATCATATCGCTGCTTGATCTCCGCCAGCCGCGTATAATGTTCCCCGTAGGTATCCCGCACCCGCTGCTGCCCCTCGTCCATCATGAAGTTGACGTAGGCATCGCCGCAGGAATAAGGATGCAGCGCCGCCCAATATTCCTTGGCCCAGGCGGTGGTTGCTTCGGATGATGCAGGATCCTCGCCGATGCCCGCGATGACCATCGCCAGCGTCGCATCCCGGTAGTTCCAGGCCGTGTCGCTCCATGCCACACGCGCCGCTGCGCCGTTCACCGGATACAGATGCATGATAGACGGACCCACCGGCATCTTCCCCGCCTGTTCGCAATGTCGCTGGATCGCCTCCTCCGGCAGATGGGTCGCAAAATCCCCCTTCCAATACCATTGCAGACCCGGCGGCAACAGCGGATCGAACAGCGTTTGAAAAGCCGTAAAAGGCATCTCCCCCACCGCGTTGATCAACGGCGTTTTCAGCCGCCGCACCTCGTCCAGCGTCTCCTGCACGCGGGCCGCCTCCGCCGTGCAGCACCAGAAGATGCCACACACCCGCTGTCCATGCAGTTCGGCGGGGAAAGGTTCCACCGGCGGCACACAGTGGAAGCTGAAGAAGCCGCTCATGTCCTCCGGCGCGCTCCGGATAAAATCGATATACCATCGCAACACCTCCGGCGCATCTTCCAGCCGCCAGAACATCGGCCCCGCCTGCACCGTCTGCACCGGGTGCACGTTGAATTTGAACCGCGTCACCACCCCGAAATTCCCGCCCCCGCCGCGAAGCGCCCAGAACAACTCCGGATGTTCCGTCGCGGACGCATGCACAAAACTTCCGTCGGCCAGCACCACATCGGCCTCCAGCAGGTTGTCTATCGTCAGTCCATAGCGCCGTGTAAGATTTCCAAGCCCGCCTCCCAGCGTAAGCCCGCCGATCCCCGTCGTCCCAAAAACGCCGCAAGGCAACGCCAGCCCATGTTTGGCCGTAGCCGCATCGATCTCCTTCAGCAGACACCCCGCCCCCACGCTAACCGTCCGGGCCCCGGCGTCCACGCGGATCTCTTTCATGGCCGACAGATCGATCACCAGCCCGTCGTTGCACACACTCAGCCCCGCCCCATGATGACCGCCGCTCCGGACCGCCAGCGGCAGCCCCTGCGTCCGCGCAAAATCGATACAGACCGAGACATCCATCGCATGGAAACATTGTACGATCACCGCGGGCCGCCGGTCGATCATCCCATTATATACTTTACGCGCCTCGTCATAGGCAGGATCGCCGGGAAGGATCATTTTCCCCGCCAGCTGTTTAGCCAGTTTCATTACAGGAAGAAGAGTGGAGATCATCAGGAGTATTTACCTGCAGTTTTTAGACATCAGCCAGTGCCGCTGCAGGTACTGTAAAGGTAGAGGGCCCGTCCGCCGGCGGCTTTTCCCGAAAGTCCAAAAACTTATCTCTCCGGTTCAATCTTACCCCCCCGGTATTGCAGGGGAGCCATGCCAAACCGGTCCTTGAATACCCGGTTGAAATGCGTCTGACTCTCGAAGCCGCTCTCGTCCGCAATCTCCGCCACCGGCTTATCCGATCGCAACACCAGCCCCTCCGCATGGTCCAGCCGCCGGCTCAGCAGCCATTTTCCCGGCGGCGTCCCATAAAACGCCAGGAAATCCCGCTTAAAAGCCGACAGACTCCGATTAGCGATCCGCGCAAACTCCTCCAACGAGAGGTTGAACCGGAAATTGGCCTCCATCAGCTCGCGCAGCGACGTCTGCTTATCGTCGATCCGGCTGAGACAGGACAGCAACGGCTGATTCTCCGGGTCGGACAGCAACAGGAACATCATCTCCCGGACCTTCATCTCCACCAGGGGCTCCGGCACGCCGGTGGGTTGAAGGAAATAGGGGATCATGGAATGAAAAAAGTCATGGCCCAACTCCGTGACATGAAGGGTGATCACCGGCTCATCGGCGGCCGGGAAGCGTCCCGGATCACCGGCGGCCACGGCGGGAGAGCGTCCCGGATCGCCGGCCGGCAAACCGGGGGGCCGCGCCCCGGCCGAGCTCCGGTATTCAGCCACAATACTTCGCAGATAGTGGTCCGGGACGAAGAAGGCCATCAGCTGCCAGTCCTTGTCAAAGAAACGCTCCTGGTGGAATCCACCCTTCCGGATAAAGGCGCAGGCTCCCGTGTTCAGGGGATAAAAGTAATCCCCATGATGAAAGATCTTTTTACCGTCGATGACGTAAAGGAAATAGTTGAGGTGCGTATACAACGCCGTATATCGCTCTTCCTGCGGGCACCGGTAGTGCACGAACAAGATATCCTTAAAGGACAACTTTTTAAAGTCGTCCCCCTGGGATCGCAGAAAGTCGTGCACGTTCATCATAAAGATTACTCCTTCTTATCACCGCCGGGTTTGGCGCCGGCCCGCCGGATATTCACAAATTGGATCAGCAGGCTGAACCAAAAGGGCGCGCCCATGGACAGACAGGCCGCCGCGATCCCCCAGCCCACCAACAGCCACCCGATCTCCCCGCCATCCCATTTCCCTCCGGGCTTCACCTCCGCCCGGAATTCACCCCAATTCCAGCCGATCGGAAGCTTCACCGCGCTCATGCTTCGCGTCAGCGAGTCGATGGCATGGATACGCAGCCCCGTATAGGCCTTCGCTTCGTCCTGTTTGCGGTCGCTCAGTTGCTCGCGCAGCTGGTCCGCCCCTTTCGCATTCCCCGCCGCAACCGCCGCATCTATCCTTGGCTTATACAACGAATCCAATTCCCTGACCTCGGCGTCGAACCGCTTGTTGAGCAGGTCCGTCACCTGGTCCGGGTGATCGGCCACCCGTTCGGCGATCCCCACCAGGTTGGTCCGCAGGGTCGTATCGCCCGAGATGCTCCGCACGAGGTGAACGACGTTGATGTTGAAGAACAGCGTCACCCCCAGCGCGATCAACCGCACCGTCAGTACTACATGGGACTTATACCAGCCCGTCACCCGCGCCATATACCGGTCGTACCAGGCCCCGATGTCCGTCTCCAGTTTATCGATCGTGCCGGCCGCCGCGGCCAAGCCCTTGAAGATATCATACACCGGCGGCAACGGCTTGCCGGGATGCTGCGTGGTATAGTCCTGGATCTGAACGTTCAACCCGGATATAAAATCGGCCAGTTGATTGACCCCCGGCGAGCTCGCCTTCTTTGCGATGACCTCGATGACGCCCCGGGCAAAGTCCGTGGCATGGATATAGGAAGGCAGCGCCTCGTTGCTCTTGAACAGGCTCCGGATCTGGGCGTTGGCAAAAAGCGAAGTGGTCAGGGTCGCCCGGGCCTTCGGCAGGTCCTTGTGTATTTTCATCCGGCCCGGCAGCGGGACGCCGTCCAGGGCCTGTGCCAGGGAGTTCCAAAGCATCTTGCCGCGGTATTCCAGGTTGATGGCGACCATCTCCTGGATCACATACACGATCACGCTGAAGACGACAAAGATCAACAGCAGCGAGATCGCAATGTCGAGATAAATATTCATGGTTGGGGTTTAACTAAAGTTTCACCGCCCCCTTCAACGCCGTCAGCGCCGTCGTGATCATACTCGTATTCTTACTCACAATACCTCCCGCCAACGCGATGAAATTGGCGGCAATGGTGATCACCGTATCCACCTTCTGGATCGTCTTCAGCGCATCGTTGATATCGTCCGTGGCGTTCTGCACCTTCTTGAAATACAGGTCGGCCCCCTCGAACGCGATCGTATCGGAGAGCGCAAAGAAAGTATTGGAGTACGAGATCAGCCGGGTTTGGTCGTTCGACAGGATGGTGAAGGAATCATCAGGTATCTTCCCAATGTTCTCGTGCAGATAGTTCCCCACCTGGGTCGCCAGGTTCTGATAGAACCGGGCAATAAAATTCGCAAATTGTGCGGCAGCAACTTGATCCATAGGTTAAGTTTAATGATAATTCAAAGCAAGCGCGTTCACAAAACTCATCATTTTATCCTTGAACGTTTTGGAGTGTAGGTTGTCGAGATTGTCGACGATCAGCTGCCCGCCGGCGATGATCGTCTCCAGCTCATGCACCCGCTGCTGGTAATGCGCCAGCGAGGCATCCAGCTCCTTCCGCTTCTGCTCGTAGACGAACAGCACCGGCATCTTCACCGCCTTGTCGGCGGCGTAGCTGATCAACGAGTCAGCGGCATGATCCAGCTGCAGCTGCAGGTTGACCATCCTCCCCGCAAGGTTGTCCGCGCGGATCTTCAGCAGCATGATCAGCGGCGCCACCGAATCCCGGTACTCCGTCATGAACACCCTTATCTTCTTCGCCTTATAGCCGGTCGTCGTCAGGGTCGACAGCGCCCGCGCCACATAGGCGGAATAGCTCGCCTCCTGGGCGCTGAAGTGCACATGTCCATAGGTTCCGGCGGGCACCGGGCTGCCGATCGGCGCAAAGTTGAAGGACGCCCCCGCATCGGCAAAACGCGCCAGCGCAGCGAAGTAGGCGCTGAGCTGGTTGTATTCTCCCGCAATATGCGCATCCGCCTGTTTCTCTGCTTCGCAGTGGCAGTCCACGTCACGAAGATGATCCGGCAGATAATGATAGAGGTAAGTGGAGTCGTGATAATAGGCGTAGTAACCAAAGTCCTCGGAGCGCTGTTTGTCAAGGGTCTGCCGGCTGCCGACAGCGAAGGCGTTGACCTCTTTCAGGTTGGCGCAACCGGCGAACGCCGCAGCGCAAAAGAACAGCAGGATCAAATTTCGTAGTGATAAGGGCATGATCATAGATTAGTAATACTAAAGTACCTAAAAATCCGCTAACCTTGCAAATCAAAACACTTCTCCTATGCCAATAAAAGATTATGGCGTTGTTCAGGGTAAGGTCTTCGATCGCGTCCTCGCCACAACAAAGGACGAACATTATCACATCCTCCTCAACCGTGGCAACAACCCCCATCGCGTCGCCATCAACACCCAGTCCGCGACCCCGCCGAGCCAGGTATTATTCTACTCGAACCTGGATTTTCAGCACCCGATCACCGATCTCATCCTTCAACAAGGATTACCCCTGGGCTATACGCCACTCGCCTCCCATGCCGGCGGCATCGCACTGGACTTCATCCGGGGCAATCTGTTCGACCCCACCGCGATGGTCCCCCTGCCCGCCAGTGCTCCCGGCACCAATAACGATCTCAACGACCAGCTTGACCTCACCGTACAGCAGGCCATCGGCGATGCCGATGCGATCCTGTATGCCTTTGGCCAACATTGGCTGGATGCAAGCGGCGCAGACAAATATTTTCCGGAGATCGTTCCCAGCACGGGGATCCATGATATTCACATGAACCAGGGGAATCCCAAAGGGAGCTTTTTTGGAGATAACGGGGTCTACCAGGATGGCGGGCTTCTCTTTCATTTTCCATCGCGCAATCGCTGGGCCGCCATCTTCACCGCGTTCCAATCCCAGTCCTTCCATACCGACGACCAGACCGGCAACCCTCTCACCGCCGCCGGCCCTACCGGTCCCGACCAACCGCAGAGCAACACGCCCGTCCATATCGCCGCGGCCCTCGTCAACCCCAAAGGCGGCGATCCCGGCAAGGAATATGTGCTGCTCCTCAACACCGGCGCCGACCCCGTCGATCTCACCGGCTGGGCCATCGCCGACTCCCACAAGAACAAGGACTCGATCGGCAAGCACACGCTCCAGCCCGGCGAAACCCTTCGCGTCACCCTCACGGGCCACGGCGCGCAGCTGTCCAATAAAGGCGGAATTATCACCCTGCTGAATGGGCAGGGCCTGAAAATAGATGGCGCGACTTATACGAAACAGGATGCGTCGAAGGAGGGGGTGTTGGTGGATTTCTAGGTGGCGCGCCGCAATCGGCTCGATCCCTGTCGCCAACCATCACCAAAAACCGCCAACCGCTCATTCCCCCTCCTACCGCCGCCCGGTGGCCAATATATTTGCCCCTTCAAACAGGAGCGAAGCTCCCTAGTTTTGAATGGTATAACTACGGGGTTCCTTTCCAGGAGCTCCTTTTTACTTTCTCTAATTCTATCTTCTCAGATCCCCGGATTCGACCATGATCATAGAATAAAAAACGTAGCTTTAGAAAGAACCAAATATAGCGCCATGGACAAGCGAACCTTCTTAAAAAGCCTCACCGTCGCCGGCGCAAGCCTCCCCCTCTCGCTCGCCGGCCTCGCCGAACACATCGCCCGGTATGAGAGCGTCCCCGCAGCACACGCCGCCACCTCTCTCACCACCCATGAGGAATTCTGGAGTACCATCCGCGCCGGCTACCGCCTCAAACCCGACTACATCAACCTCGAGAACGGCTATTACAACATCCTCCCCGAGCAAACCCTCGAAGCCTTCATCCGCCATGTCCGCGAGGTCAACTATGAAGGCGCCTATTACATGCGCACCGTCCAGTACGATCGCAAAAAAGCCGTCGCCGCCCGCCTCGCCGCCATCGCCGGCTGCTCGCCGGACGAGTTGATCATCACCCGCAATACCACGGAATCCCTCGACATGATCATCGGCGGCTATCCCTGGAACCCCGGTGACGAAGCCATCATGGCGATACAGGACTATGGCGCCATGTTGCAGATGTTCCGCCAGGTCCAACGCCGGCACAAGATCGTCTGCAAGACCGTCTCCATTCCCAACCACCCAAAAAACGATGACGAGCTGGTGGCCTTGTATGAAAATGCCATCACGCCCGCGACCCGCCTTATTATGCTCAGTCATCTGGTCAACGTCACCGGCCAGATCCTGCCCGTCCGGAAGATTGCCGACATGGCACACCGTCACGGCGTCGAGGTGATGGCCGACGGGGCGCACAGTTTTGCGCAGATCCGTCACAACGTCCCCGATCTCGGCTGCGATTACTATGGCGCCAGCCTCCACAAATGGCTCTCCGTTCCCCTCGGCGCGGGTATCCTGTATGTAAAAAAAGACCTGACCAATAAAATATGGCCGCTACTCGCCGAAGCCGAAAGCGTCCAGGGCATCGACCGGCTAAACCACACCGGCACCCTCCCCGTCCACACGGACCTGGCCATCAATGACGCCATCGATTTCTACCAGACGCTCGGCCCCGAAAGAAAAGAGCAACGCCTCCGATATCTCCAGCAATACTGGACGGCCAAAGTGCGCAATGTCGCCGGCGTCATCGTCAACACGCCCGCCGACCCCGCCCGCTCCTGCGCCATCGCCAATGTGGGCATCAAGGGCATGCCGCCGGCACAGCTGGCCACCACCCTGCTCGAAAAGTATAAAATATACACCGTAGCCATCGATCTCCCCGAAGGAAATGTCCAGGGCTGCCGCATCACCCCAAATGTCTTCACCACCCCCGAAGAGCTGGACACCCTTGTCGCCGCGCTAAAGGACCTCGCGCAAAAAGCCTGACAGGACCGATCAGCCGGTAAAAAGAGACCATGGCGGTATTAAAAAATGAATAATAGGCAGTCAAAAAGTGCAACACCGCACTAAACAAGTGAATAATCTTCCTATTAAAAGTGAATATTCCGCAAATCCCCTCGGGAGCCGGTTTTAAGTCTTTTCTTTGAGTATGCGAGAACCGGATAAGCGGTATGACATCATTAAACCTATGCTGAATGAAGGGAAGATCCAACGGTTCCTGGATATCTTCCACTATCAGAAAAAGACCGTCGTCGCCCGCGATCTCGGGAAACGCGGTCCCCGATTCGACTATCTCATCCACCGCGTAGAAAAGTTCACCGTCGAAGAGCTGCTCATCATCGCCAAGCTCTGCCATCTTTCTTTCGACGAAATGATGCAGCTCGTGAAAACCCAGCTGGAAACCCGGCATTCGAAAATAGGCTCATCCCCAAACAAATCTTCAAACGATCAACCCGAAGGATAAACATGTTGCCCCGAATATCCATAGCCATGCCTTTCCTATTGGCATCCCACGATGCCTAAGACCTTGCCCGGACCTTTGACGCAACAGCCGTCTCCCCCCGGAGACGGCTTTCTTCACTCAAGCCCTGCATATAGTTCTCTAAGTTATATCAAATATCCTTCCCCGTTATCTGCCTTAACGCCTCCCGGTACGTCTCCCCCACGGGCAACTCCAGCGCCACGATGAACACACTGTTCTTCCGCACCGCGGTAATACTCGCCACCCCGACAATATAAGACTTATGAATGCGAATAAAGCGGTCCCCCGGAAGCTCCGCCTCCAGCGCCTTGGCGCTCATCCGCACCAGCAAGGGCTTGCTGCTGCTCCGAAGATGGAATTTGACATAGTCCCCCGACCCCTCCACCCAGATGATATCCGCAAACAACACCTTTACCAGGCTATAATCGGAATTGACAAAGATATAATCCGGCCGCGCCGCCGCATCCGCCGCAACACCCCGCGCCGCCCGCAGCTCATGCAACTCCTGCGCCTTATAACACGCCTTCAAAAACCTCTCCAGCCCCACGGGCTTGACCAAATAGTCCACCACCTCCAGATCAAACCCCTCCGGCGCAAACTTCTTATACGCCGTCACCAGCACGAACATCGGGCGCTTCGCCAGGCTCTGGATAAATTGCAGCCCCGTCAGCCCCGGCATCTGGATATCCATGAACACCAGATCTACCGCCCTCTCCTGCAACACCCGCGCCGCCTCAAAGGCATCCCCGCAAGTCCCCACCAACGTGAGAAAGGGCACCTTCGAAATATATTCCGTCAGCAGGTGCAGCGCCAACGGCTCATCGTCTACCGCAATACAGCTCAGCATCAGTGTAGATTTAATTCGAGTGAAACAAGGAACCACCCCTCGCCATGGCTCACCAGCAACCGGTGCTGGGAAGCATAGAGCAATTTGAGGCGCCGCCGTACATTGCCCAGTCCTATCCCCGATCCTTTATCCTTGACCTCGATGGAATCGGGATTATACTTATTCCGCACCGAAAAGTACAGCACCCCACTGCGCACCCGCAACGAGATCTCGATCCCCGGGTTCTCGATCAGCCCCACCCCATGTTTGAAGGCATTCTCCACAAAAGGGATCAGCAGCATCGGCTCGATCTCATACTCCACCGGCGGCGGCTCCAGCAGAACCGTGATCGGCACCTTTTGTCCAAATCTCTGCCGTTGCAGATCGATATAACTCTGCAAATACTCCACCTCCCGCGACAACGACACCCGCTCCTCGTCCGTGTCATACAGCATATACTGCATCAGCCCCGACAATTTCAGAATAGTCGGCCCCAGCTCCGGCGATTTCATCTGCTCCAACGCCACCAGGTTATTCAGGATGTTGAAGATGAAATGGGGGTTTATCTGGCTCCGCAGAAACGAAAGCTCCGTCTTCAGATTCTCGGCCTGCCGCTGCTGGCTAAGCCGGTCCGCCTGCAATTTATCATTCACCAACCGCAACGTCATGCTCACCGCCACCATCAATACGAATTGCGGCAGCAGGAATCCCGTGGCCCCCAACCAGGAGAACCAGGGCCGCTCGATGATCACCTCGAACAACACAGCATGAATCGCCAGTACGGCACCAAAGCTCGCCAGCAGGCAGGCCGCGTAAGGCAGGTAGTGCTTTTTGTCGAACAGCTTCGGCAGGAAGAAATACACATTGAGATAGAAAGGAGCCACCCAAAGCAAATTCGTCAGGAAGTTCAGGTAAAAGAATCGTCGCTCGATCTCGTCCCTGTCGGGGTGGTGTATCCCATGACGCGTGTCGAGCAAGTGTGGCAGCGACAGGACCACCGCCCACACCAGGACATGCGTCAGCACCCGAACCACCCGGCTTTTATACCAATCCGACTTCATGATGATAAATATAATGGATTAAAGGCAGCCGCGCGACTATTGTTCCTCCGACTGAACGTTATTGTTCTTCCGCTTGAAAAGGCTGGCATCCACCTTCCCGAAATTATAAGTGATCCCCAGCCTCACCATCTGCGGATTCCGCAGCCGGCTATACTCCTGTGTCAGGTAGGTGCTATAGGTATACTGATCCTGCTTCCGGCTCCGGAAGATATCGTTCCAGCTCAGCGAAAGCGACAGCTTGTTATTCAGCAGGTTCTTCTTCACCGCGATATCCGCCTCATAAAAAGGTTTGATATACCCCTGGGAGGCGCTCTGGTTCATCTGCGGCGGCCCGGGCTGGTTGCTGTTGGTGCTCACCGGCAGGTTGCTCTTCGACTGGTACATACCGGACAGCTGCACAGACCAGCCCGAAGGCAGCCGGAAACTCGTGTTCAGCTTTCCAAACCAGCTCCACAACGCCTGTTGCGCAAGGGCATCCGAAGCCGCGACATTGATCTTCGACTGATAGGCATTCACATTGGCCGACAGATCCCACCAGCGGGTCACCGGCAACTGGGCCGTCAGTTCACCCCCCAGCGAGTAGCTGCTCTCGGCGTTGATAAAGGTATTGATCAGCGTCGTCGTCCCGCCCGAAGAATCCGTCTCGATGTACCCCGTGATCAAATCATCCGTATGCTTATAATAGACGGAGGCAAGCAATGTGCTGTTCCGGCTGAAGGTTTTCAGGTAAGACAGCTCCAGCGATTGCGTAAACTCCGGCACCAGGTCCGGGTTACCCCGGGTGATATTCAGTTTGTTCGAAGAGTCCGTGTACGGCACCAGCTGGAAGAAGTTCGGCCGGTTCACGCGCCGCGTATAGCTCAGCTGCAGCTCCTGCCCGTCGCCCAGCTTCTGGCCGAGGAACAGCGAGGGGAAAAGACTCAGCGGGTACTGGTTGCTAAAGGCCTGCCCCGAATTCAGCAGCGTCCCGTGATAGTTGCTGCTCTCCACCCGCAGACCGGCCTTATAGCTGAAATTGCCGATCGTGCTCGCCAGCGTCGCATAGGCTGCATACACGTTGCTCTGGCTCTTGTAATTGCTCGCCGCGGAAGGTACCAGTAAATATTCCCCCGAGTCCGTATTGAAATTGTAATTGTTGTTGAGGTTCAGCCGGCCCTGCAGCGCCGCCCGAACGCCGGTCTCCAGCGTGGTATGCGGCGTCAGCGGATCGGTAAAATCCGTTTGCAGCACGATATTATGGTCGTTACCCCCGCCGATGATCTTTTGCCACTGCGAGCTCGACAGCGCCGAGGGATTCCCCGGCTCGTAATAACGCGTCGTATAGTCGGAATTATTGGAAACATTTCCCGAGAAATAGCTCGCGTCCGCCGTCCATTCTTCCTTTTCCTTCGCGAACAGTTGTTTGAACCCGAGTGTCACTCCGCGGCCGTTGAATGACCGGGAATTGAGCACTTCCTCCGTGCTGTATTGGTTTATTTTCCCGCTGCTATAAAGACTGTCCGTGCTGAACGCCAGGTTGGACCTGCTGTTCATGCCAAAGTGCACCATGAATCCCGTCAGCGAGAGCGTGGCCTTGTTCGTCAGGAAATAGTCGACCCCCAGCCGCCCGAACAACGCGTGGCCGCGGTTGGTATCCAGCTGGTGTTCGTCAAGGAAGGTCGTCGGGCTCGTGCTGTAGTCCGTGCGCACGAGTGACCCCGTGGTCCGGTCCCGCATCGTACGGGCATTGATATCCGCCGAGACGTTGAGCTTATTCTCGCGGACGTTCAGGCTCGCGCCCCCGTTGACCCCGCCATAGCTGTCCGCCCCGCCGCGGATACTGCCGTTATAACCCGACTTGCGATTCTTCTTAAGGACAATATTCAAAATGCCCGCCCCGCCGCCGGAGGCATCGTATTTGGCGGAAGGGTTAGTGATCACCTCCACGCTTTCGATCGCATCCGCGGGGATCTGGTCCAGCGTCAATAAAGTCGGTTTGCCGTCCACAAAGATCTGCGGCGATCCGCCGCGAAGTGAGATATTCCCATCGATGTCCACGTTGATGCTCGGGACGTTCTTCAACACGTCCAGCCCGCTTCCCCCCGCGCTGACGATATCCTTAGAGACATTGAACACCTTCTTATCCATGTCGACGCTCATTGCCGGCTTGGACGCCGTGACCACCACCTGTTCCAGCTCCTTGGCCTTTGGCGTCATCCGAAGACTGCCAAGGTCTTTTTCGATAGAAGGCGGCCGTAGAGTGATCTCCTGGTCCCACTCGCTGTAGCCCACCGCCGTCGCCTTCAGCTTCAGCGGAACTCCCACCGGCAGGTCCTCCGCCGAGAAATCGCCGTTGCCCTGCGTCGTCAGCCCCTTCACCAGCATCTCCTTCCGCTTCCCCGCGGCGTCGACAGATACCTTTAGGATCAACACAGAAGCGCGGCCAATCCCTTTGCCCGCCGAGTCCACGAGTTTCCCATACAAATGGCCCGAATTGGCCCCGCCGGCCCCGCCCGGCAAACCACCCGGCCCCGCCGCCCCACCCGGAGGGCCGCCACCCGGCGGCTGCGCCAGCACCCGGCCGATCGAAAACAGCAGTATAGCAATAGCGATTATCTTTTTCATACCCCAAAACTAATCCGGGGCTCCCGCCCATTTTAGCCAATGAGGGGAACCCCGAAAAGTTTGCGATCAATCGCCAAAAGTCCGCGAAAGAGTGGATATATCCGCTATATAACAAAAAAGGGGCCGCAGCCCCTTTAATTCTCTGGATATTGCCGACAAGCTATTTTTTCGAAACCACAAAAAGGATTACCGTCATGGCAATCCCAACGACCCAATAAACAGTCTTGATCTCACTGCTGAGTTTATCGTGCACCATTTGGATCTTGTCGTTGGTCATTTGTATCTTGGCTTCCAATTGCTTTATTTCAGCGATCACCTCTCTCATATCCTTGTTTATTTTTCGGTTATAGCCCTTTAAACAAAGGTAAATTTCTTCTTATTAATATCCGCAAAATATAAATTAAAATTAAGCTACACCCCGCCGCAGAAATACTTTACCTTTTCCCAATGAAACAACTCGCGCTCATCGCCCTTTCCCTCCTACACGTAGCCTTCGCCCAATCAGGGAAATACACCCTCCTCATCACCAACGCCAACGTCGTCGACGTCGCCGCCGGCAAGATCATCCCCCACCAGCTCCTCGCCATCA
>Ga0105239_10002309_pt1 | contig 24353 bp, 20 predicted proteins | sample KBSC44metaG_FD_92761 | JGI IMG/M metagenome (GOLD analysis project Ga0105239, IMG submission 92761) | Corn rhizosphere microbial communities from Kellogg Biological Station, Michigan, USA - KBS C4-4 metaG | ecosystem: Host-associated > Plants > Roots > Rhizosphere > Soil | place: Michigan, USA...
CCCCGTATCCGCCAGCGCTGTGAGGAGCTTTTGCACGATAAGTCGGTAGAAGGCATCCTGTTCAAATACCGCCATTTCTGGGGCGATTACGATCATTACATAACATCCCACGCCTGGTATGCCAACGAGATTCGGATCGTTCGGAATGACAGGGACATTCATTCCTGGGAGTCGGCGCAGTCCTTCCGGCGGATGCCCGATTTCGACGGGGTCAGCTACCGGCAGCGGGAGGGTACATACAAATTGAAGGTTGCCCGGGTCAACGCCCATATCTTCCACTATGGCTGGGTTCGTCCTCCCCATTTTATGCAGAAGAAAAGGCGGGTCTTCGAGGGTATCCATCAGGGGGAAGCCAGGGCTGCACAAATACTAAGCAATGAGTCTTCAGACTTCGACTTCGGCAATATGTCTCATCTTTCTGTATACCGTCATACCCATCCGGCCGTCATGGACGAGAGGATCCGGCTGTTCAACTGGGGGCATCAGTTGCGGCGGACGGGCGGCGCCTCTAATTTCGCCCGGCATAAGCACGAAAGGCTGAAAAACCGCATCCTTACTTTTATCGAGCAGACCTTTTTGGGAGGTCGTCAGATCATGTCTTTTAAGAACTATGTTCTCGCCCGGCGCTGACCCAAATCTGAGTCGCCGGACCCCGTCCGAACCGCTGACCGGCAAAACCGCATAGTAAGAAAAAGGAGTATTTTTTGAGTGTTTCCCTGTAGTCGTTTTTATATAAAATATCTATCATACCAACATCGGGTATGGAAATACGGCGGGGAATCTTAACTTCATTATCGTTAATACCATTTACCAAAAAACCTTATTGCTATGCAAAAAGAGATCTTCCAAAGATTGAATCGGATCGATCATCTGATTCGTATCAAGGGGACCGGCACCCCTGGCGAGCTTGCCGAAAAGATCGGCATGTCCGAACGCAGCATGTACGAGTACATCCGCCTGATGAAGGAATTCGGGGCGCCCGTCGTCTACTCCAGGTCGCGCAAAAGCTATTATTATCTCGAGGACGGAAGCTTCACTATCCGTTTCATTTCAGAATAAAGACTGTCTGAATTACCATACTAATAGCCTGTCTTCTTGTTCTTTCCAATCGAAGCCCGCCACACCGGCGGGTTTTTTTATTCAAGCTGATTTATTTCTTCTTAAACGCCTTGTCAAAATGGTAGACTGCCGAAAGCATATAGTATCGGCCTAGCGTATTTGTCTGGCTTTGAGAGGTAGTGTTACCCGTGATAGTACGGCCGATGCCGGTACTTTGATCGAGGATATCGTTCAGCTCCAATCTAAGCGAAAGTTTATTAGAGAAGAAGCTGCGGGTAAGGTGGGCATTCCATCTTGTAATAGATATACTTTGGGCAAGGGAGCTTGCACTTTGTTGCCATGAATAGTTAGCATTGGTGCCAAGCTCATAATTGCCCAGGAAAAAAGTCAGGTCGGCCGAATAGTTTTGTGTCCAATAATGAACAGGTACGCTTTCATTTATTGAGCTGACTAAATCGACATAACCGAGTGAGCTGCTCAGCCCTAAGGAATATTTGCCTGGCATAGATTTCCGGATACTAAGCCCTTCAGTCGCATTGTAGCTATCGTTATTGCTAAGTTCGGCATTGACATAGTTTACTGTCCGCGCAAAACTCCCTAAAGCCAAAATCGTAGTTTCCAGACCGAGGACCCTTTTGCCAACCGAAAAATACATATTGATATTCCGGCCTCCATCGACATTCACCGCCTGACTGACCTGCCGACCAAGTGAGTCGGTTGTGGTCTTTGTGCTGATCGTATTGCTTTGCAGGGCAACGCTTAAAGATAGGTGGATGATATTATCTTTTAGTTGATCGAACCCCACAGAAATATCATTATTGCGGGTAGGGCGGAGAGTGGGGTTCCCAATTACAATATGTAAGGGATCGGTATTATTCTTTACGGGCAGAATTTGACTGGCAGGTGGTTGGTCTGTAGAAGCAGAGTAGCTTAATATAAAATTTGATGACGCGCTCGCTGTATACCTGATTGAAACGTCTGGTGCCCAATTCAAATAATGCAGATTCGAATATGATCCTTCAATCCGATCATTCTGCCGATAGCCATTGCCTATCCAGCTGTTTGTCAGGGAATAGCTAAGCTTATCACCTTTTCCCTGAATGCTGACAAAAAAACTCTGGCTGAACATATGTGATGTTATATCATTGCTGAGGCTGTCCCGCATATCCGTGTACTTGCCATCACCGCGATCGAAGCTACCTTGAAAAAGCTTATTCGCTGTAATTGACAACTTGTAGTCCAAGCCGAGAACAGCGGAATTCCATAAGGGCTGAGTATAGCTGAGATCGCCCCCGATTGTTCTAGATCTGCTGTCAACCCGCTTCCTCTGATCTACAGTGTCCGTATTCGCGGGATTTCCATTAGGCTGATAATAACGGCTGAGAGAGTAAATATATCCCTCGGTTTTGTTATCAGAGCCTTGCATGCCTATTGTCGCTGCAAAAGCTCGGCTTTTATCTTTGCCGATGGTCCTTTTCCATGAGGTAAATGCGGAGAACTCAGACCAAACTATCTGATCGCTGATGTTTCGCTGATTAGCGTTGACTAACGTATCGTTGAATGCGCTGGTTCCCATGGCGGCAAGTAGGTTTCGTCCATTACCTTTCTTTCCAATGAGAGAAAGTTGAAACAAGTTTCTGTTATCAGGGGAAAAGTCATAAGTTCCAGACAGGTATTGCTCGTCCTGCTGATTTGTCGAATTGCTTTGCTGAACTACTCTAAGGCTCTGAGCCGGCAATATCTGTAGGCTTTGGGTTACTGCCGTCGGTTGTGTATAATAACGGGTGATCTTATAGTTGCTTTTCAATTGACTCTGCCCATCATTCCAGCCATTAGCATAATGAAGGACCCCGGCAGTCGAATGTGGAATGCCAACTCCTGCGATTGCTCCAAGGGGATCATTATTTTTGTTCACCAAATAGATGGTGGCCCCTGGAGCACCTCCATACCCTGTTCCGCCGGTATTGGTGAGAACCCCCAAACCCACCAGTTGCTCTTTTCCGCGAAAAGAGGCAAGAAATCCTTTTGCATCATAATTCCCATTGGCGTTGGCGCCGGCTTCTATCTTTCCGGATCCGCTATTTCTTGCGTCCTCTTTAAGTATAAGATTAAGGGTTTTGGTACGGGTACCGTCATCGATTCCTGTAAAATTCGCGTGATCTGATTTTCTTTCAAGCAGCTGTACTCTTGCGATTTTACTGGCATCGAGATTTTTGGTGATCAGCCTCGGATCGCCCCCAAAAATATCCTTCCCATCTACCAGTAGCCGCTGGATCTTTTCACCATTGTAGATAACGTTACCGTCGGCATCAATCTGTAGACCTGGGAGACGCCCAAGCAGTTGCTCGACGTTGGCAAATCGCCGAAGCAGGACACTTTCTGTGTTATATTCTACGGTGTCGCCTCGCCACCGTGGACGTATTGATTTTGGTCGAACTACTACTGGCTTCATGCTATCGACCTTGGGAAAAACGCTATCTTTCTTTTCCTGACCGCTGGCATGCCGAGAGCCTGCCATGAATAACAGCAAAAGGGTAACTCCCATCCAATTGCGATAAGACAATGTTCCGGCTGAATGCACGACACCAAAATTTAAACCGGAAAATTATCGCATCTCCCTGCGGATCACCGGCAGGGGCAAAAGGCAGCCCAAATAAGCTACCCCAAATCATTATACCAGCTGCCGAAAATCGCTTAACAGGCCAGCGCAATGGAAATACAGTAGAAACAGCGGCACAAAAAGTCCTACAAGATTCCCTATATAAAATGCTAAAAATATCCATTAACCTGAGTAACGAATTTGGACGACATTCATTCGCTGTTGCAAAAAAACCTAATATTATTTTTCCTCCGCATAATACCTTCTGATTAGCAAGCCTCATTGCTTCAATAAGACCATTGGCCATTTAAACCTGTCCATCATATGAAAAAAAAAGATGCTCAGCTAATTCGGGAAATTAAAGAGTTTCTTGATGACCACCTTTATGAGCAGCACACCGTCCAAGATATTTGCCAAAAATTTATGATCAATCGGGAGAAGCTGCAAACTGGATTTCATGAGCTGGTTCAGTCCACTGTCCATGCGTATATCATCCAACAGCGCATGCAGAGAGCCGCAGCAAGATTACAGGAATCGGACGATTCAATCAAAGCAATCTCTCTCGACAGCGGATATAAAAAACAGCGTAGTTTCAACAAAACTTTCAAAAGCATTTTCAACATGACTCCAGCGGCCTATCGCCGGCTGCAACGCGAACGCATAGAGAGCTAATAGTAAACCAACTCGTGCCTTTAGTGAACCATCAATATTTGCAAAGCCTCGTTTCTCCATCGTAACTTGCATCCAGTTATTTACATAAACCTTCCTTTATGCCTACAAAGAATATCATGCCGAACGTGTTTATGCGATTTTACCCGGATTCATTTTTCAGCTCGAATTAACTCTGCCCCTTTCGCGTACTGACATAATTGTTCACAAGACAAAACGGATTCGCATGCCCCGAAAAGCCATTATCATCGGCGCTGGGCCGGCAGGGTTGACAGCCGCCTACGAGCTATTGAAAAGAACAGATATTATCCCTGTCATTTTAGAGAAGTCTGGCGAGATCGGTGGCATATCCCGGACAATTGACTACAAAGGCAACCGTATGGATATGGGCCCGCATCGATTCTTTTCAAAATCGGATAGAGTGATGGACTGGTGGTTGAATATCATGCCATTGAAAGGGGGAGATGAACAAGCCGTAAAAATTTCTTATCAAAATAAGTCGGTGGAGATCAACGGATCAGCTGCTGCTGCAAAGGACTCCGATAAGGTAATGCTCGTGATACAGCGGCTAACCCGCATCTATTTCCTACGGAAATTCTTCTCTTATCCTATTCAATTATCCATCGATACTTTAAAGACTTTAGGGTTGATTCGTACAATAAAGATCTTGGTCTCATTCTTATGGATCCGTCTCTTTCCTCAAAAGCCGGAAAAAAGCCTCGAGGACTTTATCGTCAATAAATTTGGCAGGCAGCTATATCTATTGTTCTTCAAAGATTATACTGAAAAGGTGTGGGGCATTGCACCCAGCCAAATATCGGCAGAATGGGGGGCACAAAGAATAAAAGGAGTATCCCTCAGCAAGGCAATAGCCGCGGCAATAAAAAGTCTCGGCATGAAGAAAAAAGGAGATATCGCCCAAAAAGGGACCGAAACCAGCCTTATCGATCAATTCCTCTATCCTAAATATGGCCCAGGTTCACTATGGGAAGAAGTCGCAAGGCAGGTTCAGGAAATGGGTGGTCAGTTGTATTTACACCAGGAAGTGAAGAAGATACATCTACAGGAAGACAAAGTTTGCTCAGTCAATACGCTCAACTCTGAGACAGGGCAGGCCGGCGCATGGGAAGGAGACTACTTCTTTTCTACCATGCCTGTCCAGGAACTGATTGCCGGAATGGGAGAGGAGGTTCCTGTCGATGTACAGCAAGTAGCAGCGGGCTTGCTATACCGAGACTTTATCAATGTGGGAGTTCTTCTAAATCGATTATCGACTACAGATGGTAGAAAGCTGGAGCTAAAGGACAACTGGATCTATATTCAGGAAAGAGACGTGAAAGTTGGGCGGTTGATGATCTATAACAACTGGGGCGGGGGCATGGTGAGAGACCCCAATACCACCTGGATCGGAATGGAATACTTCTGTAATAAGGCTGACGATTTTTGGACTCTAGGTGATGAAACCGTTCAGTCCATGGCCGTCAAGGAACTGGAAAAGATGGACCTCGCCAGGACTGAGGATGTTCTCGACATTACAGTCCAAAGAATGGAGAAGACATATCCGGCTTATTTTGGCACCTATGACCAGTTCGATAAGATAAGGGCTTTTACCGACCAATATGACAATCTTTTTCTGATCGGACGAAACGGGATGCACAAATATAATAATGCGGATCATTCTATGCTTTGCGCCATGGTAGCAGTCGATAATATTGCATCTGGCATTACGGCCAAAGCTAATCTATGGGCCATCAACACCGAACAAGAATACCACGAAGAAAAGCAACCGGAAAGCCAGGAGATCGAAAAGGCCCAAAAAGCCACCGCCGGCAGGTTGATTGTTGAAGACTTTGGGGATTACTTACTAAAAGACAAGCTTAACAGAACCTTTCTATGGATCGCAGGGATTGCATTGATAACCCAATTCATAGTATTCAAATTTCTTTATCCATATGCTGGATTTATCGATGGGGACTCTTACGTATATATCCGGTCAGCTACTTACAACTGGGACATCAATATGTACCCTATAGGCTATTCCAAATTCCTCAGGCTGTTTAGCATTTTCACGAAATCGGATACAGCATTGGTGGCATTCCAGTATTTCTCTATACAGACCTGTGCGCTTTGGTTCATTTTCACTCTATTCAAACTTTATTCACCGGGCAAATTGACTAAGTGGCTGATCTTCTCCCTGGTAGTCTTTAATCCCGTATTTCTGTATATCAGCAATTATGTTACAAGCGATTCAATATTTCTTGCTTTAAGCCTGGCATGGTTTACCATTTTGTTATGGACACTTAAGGCACCTAATATCCGCCTCGCTATTGCGCAGTGCTTGATTTTGCTAATTGCGTTTATGATGAGGTATAATGCGTTATATTACCCCTTGATCGCAGCAGTCGCCTATTTGCTCTCTGATCAGTCTATGAGAAGAAAGGTGGTAGGAATTGGTACAAGTTTGCTAGTCATTTCGCTATTCATATCGTATACCAGCAATCAATTTTATCACCTGACGGGAGTAAGGCAATTTACTCCTTTCAGTGGCTGGCAAATAGCGAATAACGCACTATACGCTTATAGAAATGTGGAAAGCAGGGATTGGGCAAAAATGCCTTCTCGCTTTCAGCAACTCGACAACCAGGTTCGACATCATTTCGAAATAACGCGGAACCTGCGTGCCCGCCCGCAGACTACTTTTTATATGTGGGCCCCTGCATCTCCGCTGAACATATATATGGAAGACGTATATAAAGAGGATAGCTCGGATATGTGGCTCAGGCGTTGGGCATCAATGGCGCCTTTATATTCTGAATATGGCACCTATCTTATAAAAAGCTATCCGATGACCTATCTGAAATACTTTTTACTTCCAAATGCCATTGACTATTATACCCCACCGGTTGAATTCTTAAAGCAATATAATATGGGCAAGGCAACGGTCGCCCCTATTGGCCAAGAGTGGTTCGAATATAAGTCAAACAAAGTCTATACTGCCTTCAAGGATTTCAATGTCAATGCGGTAAGCTTCATGTCCATTCTTGCCGGAATAATGAATGTCGCGTTCCTGTTTGGATTTGTAAGCATCTACATGCTAAAGGGATTTCGAGATAAACTCCTGCAAAAGATTATTTTCCTGGCTGCAGCGCTCTGGGTAATAAATTTTGGCTTCAGTGTGGTCGCTTCTCCAGTCACTTTGCGCTATCAACTGTTCGCAATTCTGGTCTTTTCGTCGTTCGCTCTCCTGTTTATCGATCATATATTCAAAGTCGCATATACAAAACAGACGGTATGAAACAAATAGTCATTTGCATTCTAAGCCTCACTACGATGTCATGTTCCTGGCTTCACCCAAAAATCAAATCAGGATTGGAAGGTCAGAACCTTCCAAGCTTTCAACTTGGAAAAGACAGTGGGTCGGCCTTTAATACATCATTTATACCAGCAGGCAAGCCATTTGTTCTCTTTTTGTACAGCCCTGAGTGCAACTACTGTAACGAACAGATATCAGATATCGTCACGAATATGAAAGACTTCAACGAGCTTGACTTTTATCTGATTACTTCTGCTCCGCCAAACTTGATCAAACAGTTTTCTGACGCACACAAGCTGCAACGTTACTCAAATTTTATTTTTATCAGGGACACAGCAAGCCTATTATTAAATTACTTTAATGCGCCGGGGGTTCCTTATCTGGCCTTTTATGACAACAAAAAGAAGTTAAAAGACATTTCTATTGGCAAGAATGATTTAAGTACAATAAAAGATATCGTTATATCGAAATAAATTATTAGACCAAACGGTCCAACCGTGCTAGCAATCCTGATCAGGGAAATGGGTAAGCCGAAAACCATTAGAATAGAGTAGGCACATTTTATCTTTAATTCCAAAGTTTAGCTTTTTGATTTAAAAAGCACTTATGTTATGAAAAAAGCAAAAATCATGTTTTCTGCAATCGCCGTTCTTGCAGTTATCGGTGGCGCATTGGCATTCAAGGCACATAGAGATCTCGATGTAACTTACTTTATTTGCAACGATGCCGGCACACATTGTGATAAGCCTGTTACCCCTCCGCTTTCGCAAGGTTTAACGACTGTTGACCCAGGTGCTCCTCGCACGAAAGTTACCAATGCTCTGACTGCCGCTAATAGCACTGCCAATTGCACGGTCGGCTGCCCAGCAACTAAGATAATATACTATCGTTCTAACACAAACGATTAGTCTATTAAATTCAAATTAAGACGGGGAACATGTCGTTCCCCGTCCCTAAAATCATTCATTTTATGAGAAAAGCGAAAATCATCCTATTTGCGATTGGTGTTATTGCACTTGTCGGTGGCGCATTGGCATTTAAAGCACACAAAGACAACGACGTAACTTACTTTATTTGCAACGATTCAAATACACATTGTAATAAGCCCGTTACTCCCTCGCTTTCGAAAGATCTAACGACTATAGACCCAGGTATTCCTCGCACGAAAGTTACCAATGCAATAACTGCTGCTGACCAAAATAACAGTTGCACGGTCGGCTGCCCAAACACTAAGATAATATACTATCGTTCTAACACAACCGATTAGCTTATCCAATTTAAGACTAGACGGGGAACATGATATTCCCGTCCCTAAAAACCATTCATTTTATGAGAAAAGCAAAAATCATCCTACTAGCGGTTGGCATTATTGCAATTGTCGGCGGCGCCTTAGCATTTAAGGCGCAGTACAAGGAACAGGACGTAACTTACTATATTTGCAACGATGCTCGTACTCATTGCGATAAGCCAGTCACCCCTATGCTTTCACAAGGCTTAACGATTGTAGACCCGGGTCCTCCCCGTACGAAAGTTACCAATGCCTTGACTGCCGCTAATAGCACTGATAATTGCACGATCGGCTGCCCAGCGTCCAAGGTGATATATTATCGTTTTTCCGAAGATGACTAGTTTGCTAAATTTAGGATTAGACGGGGAATAAAAGGTTTCCCGTCTTCATAATTGTTTTCTCCCTTAAGGAATTGCACCACTCAAATCCGGTTCATACCCATTAATCTTACCCCGCATGGTGGCCTTTATGCCCTCGGTCATCCATTTTGGCGGAGGTTCACCTTTTAAGTAATGATCGAAAAATTGTGTTAACCGAACGGAATAGTCAAGAGCCGCCTTAGGATTATGGATGCTATGAGTTTCTCCGTCGTATTGTAAGAGCCATGCCCTTTTCTTCAATCTTCGAAGCGCCATATACAACTCGATAGATTGTCGCCACGGTACTTTTCCGTCGCCTTTATTATGCACGATCAACATGGGCGTCGCAATTTGATCTGCATGCATAATTGGTGATGCATCGACATATAATTGAGGAATTTTCCATAATGTCGCTCCCATCCTAGCTTGACCGGCTTCTGTATACATCTGTCGCGCAAAATTTTCGTTCGAAAGGTCACCTCCCACGGGGGCAAGACTTAAGTAGGAACTCACCACATCTGTCACGCCAGCCATTTCTGACGCTGCCGCAAATATTCGGCTGTGTGAGACAATATAATTGGTCTCATACGCTCCAAAACTATGCCCTTCAATACCTAGCCTTTTTCCATCGACATATGGCAATTTTAATAGCGCATTGGCTGCCCCTACAACAGCATTGTAGGCGTACACGCCCGCCGTTTTGCCCGACTCGCTCGCCATGCCATAATAAATGTCCGGGGTGAATACGAGGTATCCTCTGCTGGCAAACCAAGGGATGTTAATACTACTGTTCATTAGCTGGGGGCGAGGAAACTGATACAGGTGGAATGAAACCTCTTCATAATAATTAAAGACTACGGGATATTTTTTTGAAGGATCGAAGTTTTCCGGTTTATATAGGATACCTTGCCCTTTCGTGCCGTCCACCTGCGTGTAATTCATTAATTCAGCCTGCAACCAATTGCATTCCTCCTGAGGGGCCAACCTTGTTATCTGATGGTATTGTTTAAAATCAGTTGTTAAAAATAAATTTGGTGCTTCGACTGCTGACTCTCTCAAAACCATCCACCGGCTTGATCTTAACGCTTTGACGGGCGCCACTCCCCGATCAAAGTCTTGGCCTCCTACGTTTTCTGAAATTACGAAAAAACTATATGGCCCCATAAATAGCGAGTCGACCCGATGAGCGTTGCCAAGTGTGCACTTGAAAAATCCATTCTGTTTGCTAATTGTATTAAACCCAACCAACAGGAGTGTATCGCCAAAAGAATAATTCCGATTATCGACTGTCCAGGTAGCCAGCCTCAACTGTATGTGTTTTTTTTGACCATATGCCCCTGTAATATTGACCGGCGCCTCCGAATTCGATGGGTCTATTCTCCATATATCAAATTTGTCATGGAGCAGAAATGAACTATCCCCGCCAAGCCAGCCATATATTGGTACAGTCGAATAAGCATTCGATCCGAACGGATCGTTTCCGGCTATTTTTAAGGGCAGCTTTACCGTCACATTCCTTTTCGTTTGAGTCTTGGTATCATAGCTGAAATAATTCTCGGAAGACACGTCGTAAAATATAAGCCACCTTCCGCCGGGAGAAAAATCAAAATTATATAGCAACAAAGAGCCCTTTCGTAAAAGGGATTCCTTGCCGGTTCTCAGAGATACTATAAAATAAGACGGCAAAAAAGAATAGTTTCTTCTTGGGTCGGGTTCAGTCGCCGAGTCAGGTCGGCTTACAACCACATAATCTCCCGCAAGGATGCTCTCAGGAGTCTCCAATCGTTGATCCTCATATTCCAGCTGCCGATATATATTTCCTTCGACACTGATAGCCGAAGCAAACTTTTTTATTTCTCTGTCTTTATTTACGATCTGATCCGGAAGAAGATATTTATCGCGATAACCCCAAATATCAACCATTACTGCATCTTTAGCCATTGTATCCACAGCGTCAGGCTTTGGCCCTATTAAGGAAAAAAATATCCAGTGCCCATCTTTGCTGAGATCAACAACGGCATCGATCGAATAGTCTTTAGGAATTCTTGGATCATCTCCATCCAACTTGAGAAAAGCCCTTGTCATTCCTGTAGAGTAATACCAGATCGATCGTACTATTTTCCCATCCCTATGCTCGTTTGTCGCAAATACTAGCCGGTGCCCGTCGTCGCTAATATATTGGCCCTCAATCTGGTCTCCTTGCTTCCCCAGCCAAATTTGTCTTATCTCTTCATTTTTCAGATCCAGCCAACGAACTTCGGGGAACCCTCCGATCGAATCTTCAATTAGCAGCACTGTCCCCGCTTTATCAAAGGCATAATTGGACACCTTGCCGAGGGATTCCCTTCTCCCCGTCAACAAATTAGCGACCACGAGCGGTTTCGCCAGATCTTGGTCCTGGTAGGCAATCCACACGCCAGAGTCGGATCCTGGCATCGAAACAGACCCGCAGGGAACAAAGCTGTCTGGATTGCCGCTTCCTAAAGAAACAAATAGGAGACGGCCCCTGTTTATGATCACCAATTGCTTATCATCTGCTGAAAAACAGTGAAAACTGGCCCCTTGATAATTCTTTTGCCATTTCCCTTCCGTAGATTTCACAACTAAGGTATACTCCCCACCCGAATGGCTTCTTACCTCGTAACACACGAACCTCCCCAAAGGGCTAAGATGATAGGTCTCAAGGTATTGCCATTTTGAAATGACGCCAGTATCAATTACAGGCTTTTCTGGCAGTTTTACTTGCGCTGAATAAAGACCACGTTCCCATAGGAGGAAATAGAACGAGAAAGCAAGCAGAAAAAGAAATATCTCGATGATAAAGTCAACAACTATTCTTCGTAGCATAAGGAGCTTTATGAAAATTTAGCAAAAAAAAAACAGCCTGCCTTTTCACGGAAATGAATTATTATCATCCTACTCGTAATCCTTTACGCAGGCGAAGTCAGGCTGCAGCCCTAATACCCCAAATTCTGCTTGAGATTGGGGTCAGATTGAATATCGAGATAGTAAACAGGATACAGCTGTTGATAACTATTCCAGGACGCTCCATTACTTTTCTGTGGAGTTACAACACCCATTACCGCATCAATTGACCCTGTCCTTTTTAAGTCAAGCCACCGCTGTCCCATTTCAGTAAACAGTTCAACTTGTCTTTCATGTAAGATGGCTTTGATCAGGCCCGGCTGGGTTGTTTCGGATGTACCGGACAGCCCTGCTCTCGCGCGTATTGCATTCAGATCAGTTGCTGCGCCGGAAAGGTCTCCCTGTCTTGCCTTGGCCTCAGCCCTTATGAGGTATGTTTCGCCAAGTCTAAGCATCATGAGGTACTCCGTCACATCTGATGGGTCTGGAACAGGAAGATATACCTTATATTTAATAGGGAAATAGTAGATGGTAGATTGAAAATTCACGCTATCGATCCAATGCTGATTAAAGCGTCGGTTGTCTCCTAATTCGAAACTGTCGAGTAGCGCGCTGCTCAGATATGCCCCAAAATTCCCACCACCACCGGGCCCATAGGAAGAATCCATAATAAAAGCTTTAGCGTCTTCGGTGTTCGATCCAGCATTTACGGGCTGCAGCTGCCATATAGCCTCCTTATTCCCCAAGCCGGCCCTTAGAAAAGTCGAATCCAAAGAACTAAGCGCAAAAAGACTATTATTATTCAATAGTAGATCTGCCTGAGCCTGCGCGCCCGACCAGTTTCCGGTGTATAGATAAGCTCTGGCCAGCATCGCTTCGGCTGCCCATTTGGTTGGCCTAACCCTTTCAACGCTTGATTTCAATAAGGTTCCGTCAAAATAGGTTGTGCTTAACAAGCTAACTGCCTGTTGAAAATCGGATACTATCTGTTTAAACACTTGCGATGAGGACGTACGGGATAACTTGGAATTTACGGCATAGTCGCTGGTTAACGCTAAGGGTAGATCACCATAAAGGTTTACCAGGTAAAAATAACAGTATGCCCTCATAAAATAGGCCTCACCAAGCAACTGCTGCTGTATGGAAGGGGTAAATCCAGTGCCTTTTTTTAATCCTTCAATAGCTGCGTTGCAAGAAAAAATAATGGGATAAAATCCGGACCAATAGTCGGATCCATACCCAGAGAGCCCCGACGTTAGGGCATTTTGATAGTAGGCAGTCCCTTGCAGATTGCCTGAGTTACTCCATAATGTCAATTCATCGGATGAAAGCCCAGGGTATAGGCTCAAGGACGGGATCGACCCAGCTGTAGCCGTGGAACTCGTACTGATCGTCGCATATATGCCGGTCAGCGTAGCTATGGCCGTAGCATCTGAGCTAAACACAGCATTACCCGTGACCGCTGTTGAAGGCGGAGAGACTTCTATCAACTTTTTGCAGGAAGACTCCGATAATTGCCAGATCAGCAACACTATCAGGAATATATATTTAGGTTTCATTTCAATTTAATTATGGGTTATCCACTTAAAAATCCATTTGAAGTCCCGCAGTCAAAATTTTCAACGGAGGTAACGCAGAACTACCCGTCTCAGGATCCATGCCTTTATACTTGGTGATAACGAATAGATTTTGTCCTTGGAGGTAGATTTTCATCCCCTGAAAATGAATCAATCTGAGTGCCCTATCCGGCAATTCGAACGATAAGGCTATATTCTTAAGGCGGATATAAGAGCCATCAGAATAGGCAGCGTCGCTGTAAGAAGCAGCATTACTATATGAATCCGCCAGGCTTAAATTAGAACTAAATCTCTGTATAGCAGCAATATCCCCAGGTTTTTGCCAGCGATTTAAAATATATACAGGCTGATTGATGGGGCGCCCGGGGACCCTGGCCCCGAAACCATAATTGGCCGCGATCTTCTTTACGAATTGTAAAAGGAAATCCAATTGAAATCGTTTGTATCGAACGACATTTTGAAAGCCCCCATAGTACTTGGGAAATCCAGCATTGATGAGGGTTGTATTGTCCGTGCTAAAGCTTGGTGACTGCGTCGGATTTCCCTTGCTGTCCTGGAATTGATATAGCCCTGTAGAAGGATCCGTTCCCATAAAATGAAATGCCTTGGTTATTGTCAGCGGCTGCCCCACAACTAGATAGCCCGGAATCTGACCTGGATATGAAAGCAGCTTATTTTGAGGAAGAGTGAAATTAATGTTGGTACTCCAGGTAAACTCCTTTTTTTGTATATTTAACATCCTGAGGGATAGCTCTATCTCCCTATTTCGGATTTTTGCCGGTTTATTGATCGTAACGTAGTTGAATCCAGTTATCAGTGGCAATATAAGCCCGTCCAGCTGATTTGAGCTGTGATTGTCCACAATATCTGCCTGGAAAAAAATTCTGTTCTTAAGGAAACCCAGCTCAATTCCGAGCTGAAGCTTTTGAGTTTCCTCCCATTGCAGATAGGGATTAGGCAAGCCCGTAGCTGCAAGTCCGGTAATTCCTTGATAAGGCACGTCTACAGCTACAGACTGATATAAATTCATATATTGATAGTCACCAATCTGATCGCTGCCTGTCGTCCCGTAACTACCTCTGATCTTTCCAAGGCTTAAGAACTTAAAGTTTCCGGGATTTTCCTGCTCCTGCCGGAAGATCCATGCTGCACCTATCGAATAAAAATTATGAAATTGATTAGCAGATCCAAATCGGCTGCTACCGTCTCTTCTGGCAGCAAGGTTTATAACATATCTTTCCTTAAACAAATAGTTCAGGCGGGCAAAAACTGCGGCATAATTGTAAATGGAATGAACCGTGGGTGACGCAAGTATAGTGGCGGCAGAATAAATGTCTCCGAGCAAAGCGTCGCTGCTATATCCAATTCCATTTAATTGTACTCCGTCAGAACTATTCTGCTGTAAAGTCGCGCCAGCCAGCGCATCTAGCTTGCCATCTCCCAAAATAGCCGCATAGGTTACTTGTGGTTCTATGATCCAGGAGTCGATGGTACTATAGGTGAATTGCGAGTTACGCCCATTTATTCCATAGGCAAACTGATTGGATGGGCTGTTAGCAAGCATGGAGGTGCTTGCAAATTCATTTATCCGCAGGCTATTATAGCCCAAATTTGCCCTTAGATCGAGTCCTGGCAAAATGGAATAACTAAGGTTACTATTCCCAATAAGGTTGTAAGTCTTACTTTGATATTTTTTGTACAGGTATGACAGTGGGTTAAGCCAGGTTTCTGAGCCTGATGGTGTCAATTGCCAATTCATCGTTCCATCCGGGTTGTAAAGCTTCGGTGCGTCAGGCGGCAAGGTAATAGCTGTGCCTGTCAAGTCTTGTATTGGAAGCTTATTATTATCTACCAGGTAACTCCCCGTCAGTTGCATCTTGAATTTCTGATTGCTGGAGACCGCGTCGATGTTAAAGTGCATGCTTGCCTTTATGTCGCTGAAATGACCAGGGAATACGGGTGTTTCGCGATGATAGGTACCCCCAAACAAATATTGCGTGTTCGTATTTCCGCCAGAGACCGATCCGGAAACATTGGTATATTGGGCAGTTCCGCCGATCAGGACTTTTTGCCAGTCAGTATATCGCGTTGTATCCCAGGCGCCGTTGATATCATAGTTAGAAGGCCGCGGACGTAATCCATCGTTTCTGAAAGCTTCATGTCGCATTTCCAAATATTGTTGCGTATTTAGCAGCGGCAATTTGCGGGTGATCGCACCCCATCCGTTCTGCAAATTAAAAGAGGCCTTTGTCTTGCCTGCCTTCCCACGCTTGGTGGTGATCAAGATAGCTCCATTAGCCGCCCTGGAGCCATAAATTGCCGTCGCATCAGCATCCTTCAAGACTTCAATGCTTTCTATGTCTGCGGTATTTATAAAGCTCAGGGGAGTTCCAATGCCATAACTGCCATAAACAGTACCTAATGGTCCTAAATTTGTAGAGGGCAGGGTAGCCGAGGGATAAGGCACTCCATCTATTACATATAAAGGGTCAGTTCCATAATTAAGACTGTTCTTACCTTGAATTAATACCCCTACAGCTGAGCCTGGCAATCCATTGTTCTGGGTAATGAACAATCCTGGTACCCGTCCTTCTAGGCTAAGCAACGGATTGTTAACTGGCTGCGTCTCGATATCTTTTCCTCTGACCATGGTAATATTCGAAGTGCTTAGTCGCTGAGTTGTTTGCCCATATGCAATAACCTGCGCCTCGTCCAGTTGATTGGATGCCAATGTCAGCTCAACCACCATAAAGTCCGCGTTATTCGCTGCAATAGTCTTTTTTTCATATCCCAAATATGTAAAATCCAGGATTGAGCCCGCAGCAATGCCTTTGAGCTCAAACTCGCCTTTCTCGTTCGTGAAAACGCTTTTTTTACCATTGCGCACTACAACTGTCGCGGAAGGCAAAGATTCTCCCAGGTGATTCACCACGCGACCTTTAATGTTGTATTGAGGGGGCCCAGCAACTCCCGCTGAACTCGCATTCCCGATTGCAATCGATTTTCTCACGATGAATATCGTCTTACCCGTCTTGTAAAAATCCAGTCCTACTTCTCCCAATACAACATTCAAGGCCTCTTCAAGCGAAACGTCCCGGACATCTAGAGTTACGGGCTTAACATCTTTTATCAGAGCATAGTTGAAGAAGAAAGAGAGGCCAGTCTGTTTTTCAATGGACGCAAAGACGGCATTTATTGAAACGTTCTTTCCACTGAAGGACACCTTTTGAGAGTATCCTTTGGCGCTGACTTGCAGGCATGCAGCAAGAAATAAAAAAGCAGTCAATTTCATTGCGAGCAGTATTGAGCTTGCCTTGGTGGGATGATATCTGGCCTTCCGGACATGGCAAGGGAGGCCTCTTCCCAAAATGGAAATTTCCATGTAACTTTGTTTTTGGTGGGGTTTATAAAGCTGAGTCAATAAGTAGGCTCATGGGGTAGACCCCGCTGGTCTTGGTCCTTGGGCCAAGGCAACCGGGTACGGTGCAACGTTCCCGGTTTTTTTATCCAGCATGTCTACCGTATAGCAGAGCTAGACCGATCGTATCGGATAAAAAGAAGGATGTCGTTGTTTTGGTGGCATAATCGATGGTTTAATAAGCAAAATTAATTGGTCAACAACTTGCAAACAGTCGAAAACCGACAATGCGCGTGTTCCGCCCAGAAATAGTATCCTGAGATGGCGAAGCAAGGCAATGTCGGTTTAATGGACTACGGTATTTGAACAGCGAGGTAGGTATTGGCTAGTGCAATTCTAGGATGGCAGAACTATCAGATCGCGCCCCTCCAGTCGGAAATGTATTTGGTTTTTGTCCAGGAATTTCAGCAACTCATTCAATGGCAAGCCGCGGTCGATCTTTCCGCCAAATTCCATATCAGGGGCTTTTCCCTTATAGATTACATTGACGTCATACCAACGCGCGAGTTGGCGCATCACGGTGGCAAAGGAAGCCTTCCCAAAATAAAAGAACCCGTCCTTCCAACTGACTATATCTGCAGAAGGCACATTCTTTGTCACCTTTAAGCTGTCGTCTTTTAGCTCGACTTGCTCATCTGAGTCCAGCTTTACGGTATGTCCTCCTGCTTGTACGCGGACTGAGCCAGTTAGAAGTGTTGTCTGAATATTTCCTTCCTCCTCATAAGCCATGATATTGAAACTCGTCCCAAGCACCTCCACCATCTGATCTCTTACCTTTACATAGAACGGTTTGGTCGCATCCCTTGCTATCTCGAAATAACCTTCGCCAGTAAGCTCGACCGTCCTGTTCTTGCCGACGAACGAAGTTGGATACTTAAGACTCGAGACATTGTTCAGCCAGATCCGACTTCCATCCGGCAAGGTCAGCCGATATTGCCCCGACTTTGGGGTGGTTAGCGCATTGAAAGCGACAGCTTCACCCCCTTTTTGCTTGGATGCGATATAGGAAATGCTGCTGTCTATTTTCACGAGCCTTGCCCCCCCCTGGATAGCCAAGTCTCCATTGTTAACGCTATCTAGTAAGACCACCTGGCCATTGGAAAGGGTCAAGGTGGCTGTGCTTCGGCCGGGCATGACCGGCAGAATTGGTTTTGACACAAATGCAGTGGGTTGAATTTCGCGGTTGGCTTTTCGGCTCACCCCAATAATGGCTACTGCTAATAGTAGTGCCGCTGCCACAGACCAACCCGTTATTCTTCTGATCCTGGCATTCTTTCGGGCATGCTCATGCGACCTCGATTTCCGGTACGCGTCAATCGCATCGATATTTGCCCAACGTTCTAGCTCATTTTCCAAAAATTCTTCGTTGGTAACGCGCTCCAGAAATAGCTGGTTTTCCTTGTTGTCTTTCCCCCATTCTCTTAGCTCATCCGCCTCTTCTTCGGTCAGATCGCCGGACCATTGCCGGGCAATTAATGATACGAGATGATTTTCAGTCATTTCCAATAATTCTATACGTCAGATTTAGTATTTAACCAGCAATGGAGGTAACATTTCCTTAACACTAACATAATAGTTACTACTCATAAAAACGAATCTTTCACCAAAAGGCCAAGTTTTTTTTCCTGTTGATATAATACAGTCAGAGCACGGAACTTTATTCTCATGAAACACAGTCCACTAGTCAACATTATTACCTTTTTCTTTATCCTTTTGTTCTTATATACAGGAGGAGTTAAATTAATGGAAATCAATACCTTCAAGGAGCAAATGGCTTCCTCTCCGTTGCTAGAGTCTATAGCCGGGATTATGGCATGGGCGCTACCTATAGGAGAGATCTTTTTGGCTATTGTTCTTTTTATTCCTGCCTGGAGAGTAAAAGGGTTGTATATCAGCGGTATATTAATGACCCTGTTTACAGTCTATGTTGCCATCATCCTTTCAATGGACAGCCATCTATCCTGTAGCTGCGGTGGGATCGTTGAAGACTTATCTCCCCGGCAGCACCTGCTGTTCAATTCAGCCTGCATCCTTCTCAGCGTACTGGGGATCATGGCAGCCCGAAAAGACCGACCGACCAATGGATTTAAATGGCTTATAGCCACGGGGTCGACATGCCTTTTTATATTAGTCGGCTGGACATTATTTACCGCATTTACCGCCCCGCCTATAGTTAGGACAGGCATGGAAGGACGACTATTGCCCTCTTTTGAGCTTTTGTTGGCAGATAGCGTAACGCATTTTAATACAAAGGATATACCTGCCGGCAAACCGATAGTTCTTATTGGATTTTCACCAACCTGCACTCACTGTCAGGATGAAACAAGGGACATTATTAAGCATATCGATCGGTTGAAAGAGGCGCGAATCTATTTTGTAACTCCTGACCTACACGAATTACTGGCTCAATACTACCACGCCTTCCATCTTTCAAAATACTCCAATATAGCCATGGGTTTCGACATCAACGATTTTTTCTTTCCCTATTTTAAAGCGACCGGAACTCCCTATACCGTTATTTATGATCCCTTCAAAAGGTTAAAGGAGGTGATGTATAACCGCTTTGACATCAATGAGCTGATAAGGGCTGTAAACGAATAACCCTATAGTTTCTGGAGAAAAACCAGCACGAAAAACATCCATTCATTTTTTGAAAGCATCGTACGCAGCGCCTTCAGCGAACGAGACTTAATAATATAGACGTTATTTTCTGTCATATCCAACTGCCTTGCTATCTCCTTGGTGCTTTTCCCTTCTATAAAAGACATCCGCAGCACGTCCCCCCCCGGCAACTCTTGCATTTTTTGGTAGATGACCTCGAGTAGGCGGGCCTGAACGCGTTCAAGATCCAGGGGTACCTCGCTCTCCTCACCGGCCGAAAGCTTGGTCCACTCCTTCTGGATGGTTTCCGTTGCTCTATCTGAGCGCAAATAAGATATACAGCTGTTGCGAGTGACTAAATATAGAAAATTCTCGAGGTGTTTGGGCGTGTCAAATTTGAGACGATGCTCCCAGGCCTTGCGGAAGGATTCAATAGCTATATCCTCTGCATAAGAGTCGTCATGCAGGATCTTTAGGGCATAATAACTGATTGCCCGATAGTATTTTTCGAATACTTCCTTGAATGCATTCTCGTCTCCATTTTGAAATAGGAGGAACCAATCTTCGCCTTTAGTGGTCGTTTTCATCCTTGGGTAGCCAGCAGTGCCAAATACCGGTTGCCTGACAGTCGTAAGAGTTTAATTTTCAGTAAATAGATAGGAAAGGTCGAATGAGAAAGCCTAATAGATACAATCTAGCTACAAGATACAAAAAATCATCCTTTTTGAAAATAGGATTATCCGGATTGGAAATACAAACCTCGTTAAATTGACCCATGTGCAGCCGAACCTCTGATGCAAAAAGAATTCATTTCTAAGTATCTATGGGCAAACTGACCAAATAGGCTGTGATGGAAAGCTGGATGACAGGCACCGTGGTATTATTCGTCCTTTTTAACTTTTTTACCCTTATGCCGGATTCGTATTCACATTGGAGGTGGCATCGAGTAATGTGGACCTGGCCTGTCGCTTATTCCAAATTTGTCCTATTGATCAGTTTTTTTACTCATTCCGATAAACTATTTGTTGGATTTTCAGTATATTCTTCTCTAGATCAGCTCAATGCTATTTACGTTAAGTCTGCTTTTATTTCCTTAAATCAGGTCGGTCTTCCGCAACTGATCATATTAACCTTGCTGATCTGGCTGCTCAATATCGTGTTCAACGTCTTTGCTTCATCTATAGTTTTGCGTTATCAATACTTTCCATGCTGGTCTTCTTCATCCTGGCTGCCGTGTTCATGGAACACATTATCAAAATGGCGATGGAACAGCCTACACCCCCAACTCAACCTTTTGGACATGAGAAACTGCTTTCAGTAGACCAATAAAATTTGTCATTAACGCGAATCGCTGCGTATCTTGCTACAGTCTTACAACAGGAATATCCTATACATCAAAGGCACTGGTTTGTAGAATCCTATATATATAGCCGACGGCTGGGATTTGCAGACATCCTGTTAGGCAGGTCCCACCGCCGGTTTTATCCCCACCAAATCCTTAACAAGAGAAGGTCACAGCTCTGCCGTTAGTCGCGCTAAAAACAAACCTATTTTTTAACCAGCCGCAAAAGGCAAACAAACCTTATTGCTATGAAGTCCTTACTCCATCGCCTCATCCGTCTTGACCACCTGATCGCACTAAAAGCCACCGGCACTCCCGCCGACTGCGCCAACAAGATCGGCATTTCCGAACGCAGCCTCTATGATTATCTCAAGATCCTCAAGGAAATGGGAGCTCCGATCAAGTTCTCTCGCGACCGCCGAACCTACTTCTATAAGGAAGAAGGACGCTTCCGGATCTCCTTTATCTCCAGGTACAAAGAGGAAATTTTGGAAGAAAGTCTGGCATAATTTGGAAATTCCAAAAACTTCCCTACCTTTGTTGTGGTTCACTTAAACCGCACTTGATTCTAACGGATTATCGTTATTCCGCTGTGTTCTTGCTTATTAATTAGCATCGTTTATCGAAAGGTTTCCGATCGATCCCCACGCGATTATTGGTATCAGGGGGCGATCAGGAAGCCTTTTTGTTTTCCAGAGAGATCTTTGTATTTTGCTCTATATAGCCAATGATTGGTCCAGTCCGAAGTATCACTTAATGTTCCCGACTATTTTGACTTGCTGTCGCAGGAATTGCTGCGTAGTTTGTATAAGATGACTACCCATAAAAACGCCCTTCTACCGCAGCTTGATCAGCGTACGGGGGAAGCGATTGAAAAAAAGCACCAAAATATTAGCTCTATTCTTGCGGATATGGGACTGCCATACATAGCGGGTTATAAGCCGTTGTCCAACCGCCAGCAGCTCCCAGAAGATGAAGTGATAGATTATCTGCAAGCGCACCAGTCAGATCTGGAGCCGCTGTTTCATACATTTGCAAGCAAAGCATGGTCGCCGACTGAATGTTCCCCACCCGACTTTGCAACGAGCCTGGACGAAGCACCTATGCCGGCCAAGAAGGAGAAGAAAAGGCATAGAAAGTTTCAACCCATCAAAATAAATTATTTGGAAAAAGAGCAGAATAACCGAGCGCTTGGCGCCGCAGGTGAACAATATATTATCGACTATGAAAAATGGCGCCTGATAAATGAAGGAAGACCCGACCTTGTCCCTTTAATCGAATGGACTGCGAAAGAAAAAGGAGATGGCGCCGGCTATGACATACTTTCAAAAAATGTAGACGGCAGCGACCGCTATATCGAAGTTAAGACGACAAAGCTTTCAAAAGAAACATCTATCTATCTGACTTACGCTGAAATAGAGTTTGCTACTTCATACGCACTTCATTTCTATTTATATAGAGTATTTAATTTCGCCGACAACGACAAGAGGAAATTCTTTATTCGCCAAGGCATCTATGTCGACTTTTACCAGCTGCAGCCAGTGAGCTATAAAGGTATATTTTAATTCATCCCTCCCAGTTATTAAGTCACATTAGCTAAGACCAGTTCATGTTAATCCAGTTCGTCATTTTGAGCAAGGTGTAGTCGGTAAATAGAAGTGCAGAGTTTTTCGTAACGAGGAGTACAATGGTTTTGGTAACAACCAGTACATAGGTTTCGGTAACAAGGAATACAGAGGGACAAATTTAAGGGACGGATTCAGAGTGGTCAAAAAATTGTTTTCCGATTTTCCAGCCGATAGCTCTTTCCATTCAGGCTGATCACTTCACACTGGAACAATAATCGATCCAGCAGGGCGGTTGTGTACTGACCCCCTAAATAGCTGGACTAATTGATCAAATCAATTCAGTCACTTAAATTTAGGGTATTATGGCAAAACCGCGCCGCAGCTTTTCTGTAGAGCAGAAGCTTCAAATCATCCAGGAAGCCGATCAACAAGGGGTCACTCCTACGCTTCGAAAGCACAATCTGTCCCATTCGGTGTTTTTACGGTGGAAGCACCAATTTGACCAGGGGGGCTCGGCCTCCCTGAAACCCCAGTACCGGAAGGTGGATCCAGAATTGAAAGCCTTGCAGGAGGAAAACGCCCGGCTTAAGAAGATCATCGGCAATCAGGCATTGGAGCTCGAGTTCAAGACGGAGCTATTAAAAAAAAACGAGGCCTACGAGCGGAGGCGCAAGGGCTCGTGAGGGTCTATGCCCTCCGCAGCATACCGGTTCGAAGTCTGCTGAAGTGGGCTGGATTGGCTGCCAGCAGCTTTTATTACAAGCCTTCTGGCCGCCGTAAAGGCATCAGGTCGAGTACCCATAGCCTTACCGTTGGCGGCGAAAGGATGGACAATAGGATTGTCGTTGTGCAAATGGAAGCAGTCCTCCGGCAGGAATTCTGTTGCTATGGCTACAAAAACATGACAGCAGAGCTCCGGGAGCTCGGGTGGATCATCAACCACAAAAAGGTGTACCGGCTGATGAAAGAAGCCAGGCTATTGTACGGTGCCCGGATCAGGCCCCTGCCATTTAAGCGGGCTTTTATCCGGTTCCGGAGCCTGAAGCCGGACAGGCCCTTGCAGTACCTGGCGATGGATATCAAATACGTGTACATCCACGGAACGGGCAGAAACGTGCTTCTGCTGACGGTGATCGATATCTACAGTCGGAAAGTATTAATCTACCAATTGCGGAGCCATATTAAAAAAGGAGATGTACTGGTGATGCTGTCGCTGATGCTGCTGGAATACCGGGCCGAGGGCATGTCGATCCGCAATGACAATGGTTCACAGTTTAATGCCCAGGTCGTCCGGGAATACCTGAAGGACAAGGGCATTTACCAGGAGTTCTCGCATGTGGCCACGCCGGAAGACAACGCTTACATCGAGGGGTTCCACTCCAACCTGCAGCGGGAGGTGATCGATCGCTATGAGTTCGACTCCATCTACCACGCCCAAATGATCCTGGACCGCTATTACGAGTGGTACAACGAGAAAAGGCGCCACGGTGCCTTAAATAGACAAACCCCGAACCACGTGTTCAAAAATATTAATCCGGTCCCTTTTGAAAATGAAAAACTACTAAACTACCTTTAGAAAACTGTCCAGGTTATAAGGGGTCGATACAGTCTCGACTTTCAATTCTATAGTACTCAGCAATGGGACAGCCTTGCAATTAGTCACGACGAAAATATTAAAGTCTATTACCCGGACGG
>Ga0105239_10002311_pt1 | contig 24346 bp, 7 predicted proteins | sample KBSC44metaG_FD_92761 | JGI IMG/M metagenome (GOLD analysis project Ga0105239, IMG submission 92761) | Corn rhizosphere microbial communities from Kellogg Biological Station, Michigan, USA - KBS C4-4 metaG | ecosystem: Host-associated > Plants > Roots > Rhizosphere > Soil | place: Michigan, USA...
AAAATTCGTCCCGGTAATGGTGACCGATGTACCCACAGGGCCACTGGCCGGCGTAAACGAAGTAATTGTTGGCAACTGCCCATAGGCCTCTATTGTCGAAAAGCCAATTAATAAAATTGTGATCAGGCGGTACAGGTTTTTCATCAATTATAGTTCAAATAGTATGGTCATCGTATATCGGTTTTGGTTAACACTTAACAGCTGTAAATTGAAAATCCATTCGTTATCATTAGTAATTTCCTGTTTTTATAACATTTATTAATGTATGTTCGGTCAAAATTCTTTTTTATTTGGACTTTGCACTTTACTTACAATCCAAAGTGTTAAGATCACTAAAACATTTAGTGCTAATGCAGCACTAAGAAAAATTTCAAGAGGGAAAAAAAAAGCACTTAAACCAGGTCTTTTTATTATCGTAGAAATAATTGGCAGGGAAACCATTATATATACGTCCAAAAGAGAAACAAATAAAAGTCTGATTATAGCGCTAAACCTTTTAATAAAAACCAGAAGATAAGGCATTCCTGTTATTAAGAAACAAAGTAATGTTATTAGCCAGTCTTTCATTATTGCTTCTCTTTAAATTCTTCCGTTCTTTTACCGCTTTGCAGATCTTCTTTCGCGACCTTAACCGCGTCTCCCTTTTGAGCGTTTTGAATCGACAGTTCCGTTTTCAACGTTTTGCTTTTAATAACTCCTTTTAAAAATGACCCAACATTATTTAAAACCAATTCCCACTGAGATCGTTGAGCGGATCTCCCAACGCTTCTAGGGTTCAAGGCATCTAACCCAAGATTATTAGTTGTTTCGTTATAAATCGAAAAATTAACAATGCCAGTCGCAGGGTCATATGACCCTGAAAAACTAATAAACCCAGCGTCTGTATGTCCGGATAATGTTGCAGCTTTTATATAAAAGCTGTTATCCGTGACTTTAATTTCAGTGAAACGAACGTAATCATTAAATGGCCCTGTTATATCAATATACATATGATCCCCAACACTTAAAGTTTTATTTTTGGGGTCCTTCTTTAAAGGATAGTATTGTGCATAACCATTGTTTGGATTATGGACAATTCCCGGATTAGTTAAATATGCATTTTTTAATTTATTAAAATCTTCTTGGCTAGTCTTTTCCTGTAAATTATAGGTGGCTTTAAGTAAATGTCCCCACCCATTGTCTGATCTAATTATCGGTAAGGCACTTACACCTTTACTATAGACTATCCATTTGCTCTTTATGTTTTCCCATTCCTTGCCATCCAAATCTGTCCCATCTACGGGCCTATTGCTCGCGAATTGATACGGCGTTAGGTCTGAATATTTTTGTGTCAATGGATCAACACTTAAAAACCGCCCCACCCGTGGGTCATAAATTCTCATACCATAATCCTGCTGCACTCCGGGCATGTAAACACCTACATCGTCTTTTTTAATATCGTTATCATTCTCTTTACCATTAAAGCCATAGCGATAGTTGGAACCTAATGCATAAGTACGGCCCGGCTGCAGCATCCCGAACGGATAATAATCCTGCGCATTAACTATATCGGGCAACAAATAATCAACAGTACTTCCGTTTATGTGCTGTACGCGCCGGTCAGTTATAGCTGCGAGCGTATTGCCTAAATGATTGCTCAATTCATACTGTTTAAGGCCCGAAATCTCCCATTGCGTGCTGCCTGCCCCGACGGTTACAATATTAGAAAGGTTTGGTAACCAGATACCTACTCGGCTTGATCCATATAAATGTTGTTCCTTCCAGTTTACTGTAGACCCTACATTGTCATAAATTGCTAGTGGACTTCCCTGAGCATCCCTCACATAAAAGGTGGTAACAGTTCCATTCTTCTTGCTTACGCGCTGCTGAGATGCATTATAGGCATAAGTAATTGTTGCGGTTCCCCCAACTGTAAGTAGTTTCCCATAAACATTCCATGTAAATGTTGTACTGCCATCATTAGTAATATTGCCAATTGGATCATATTTGTAATTACTACTTGCCTGGGTATTAATGTCTGTATTATATAACGTCCCGGTAACAGCATCTTTTATATAGGTTAATCTGTTATTCTGCAAAACGCCATTGATATCTCTTGCATAATTGTAGGTAAGGTTGTCCATAACCGCCGTTGTGTTGGTGACGAGATAATTACCATTCCTTACATAGGTTTTAATGTTGCCGTTTCCATCGTAGCTAATATTTTCCTTGTAATCGTTTATCGACACCGGCGTCCAAACATTGGTAGCAACATTTAGTCCGTTAAACGCTGACTGCCGGGTAAGCCTATTCAACTGGTCATACCCATACACATAGAGCAATGGTATTTGCTGGCTCGTGGCATTAGGAAAAGTGATATTAACGGCGCTTGCGGCAATGTTACCATTATATAAAGGGGTAAATCCGGCAGCGCCACTTGCATCGGCAAACGGGTTGTTGCCAACTATTGGCGTATAATCCGTTGCACCATAATAATGCAGCGAATAGCCCAAAGCATCTTTCGTATTCAGGGCAGTTGCCGGAGGGTTACCGGTGACTGGTGTTCCATCCCCGTCCATATCGGTGGCCGAAGATAAATTCGTACTGTTCACCCCCTTAAGCCAACCCTGTAAAGTATAGGCATAATCAATCCCCTGTACTTTGGTATATTGGTCGCCAAGCTCAAGCCTGGCCAATGGTCCGTGCAGGTAATAATAATAATGCGCATCAAGTTTCATGTCATGATAAAACAGCGTGCTGCCACTATACTGATCAACCATAGCCTTCGTTCCGCTCCAGGCATCAGTAAGCCTGTTTTCGGCGTCATAAAAATATTGATAGTAAAATTGGTCTGGCGCTCCATCCTGGTATCGCAAAAAGTTCACTTTTCCACTTACCAGGTCATATTCGTAATCGAGCCGCTTTACGCCGGTAAGACCGCTGATCTGTTGCCAAAGTGTTTTAACGCTTCCGTCTACATCGTAGGAATAGAAGGTTGCCTGTAAGCCTGTACTACTGGTATTATCGCGATAAGTGGATATGGCTACTCTCTTCCGAAGATTTGATTGTATTGGAACGGTTGACAAACCGGTAATAGATGTGGTTGTTCCGTCATAAATAGTATTGGTTATTTGAGTGTTGGTTCCCGCTGCATTAAATGAGTCCCTAAGGACATCTGTAATATACCCGGGGTTTCCGATATTTACCGTAGTTATAGCTTTTTGCCCTACCTCAGTTATTCGGCCAAGCGTTGGCTCATATAATGTATAACTATAACTATTTAATGCTAACTGTTTGTCATTCTGTGAAACTGCGACTCTACCCAAGAGATCATACCAAAGTCGATTTGTGCCAGCGTCGGGCGAGTATTGCTGCACAATGTTATTCGCCGCGTTATAGAGGAACGACGTCTGCATGCCATGATTAGGATAAATACCCGCAAACGCAGTTTCCTGGTTAGTCGTTGTGCCGTTAAGTGTCGTTTCAGAACCGGCAGGCGGGGTATTGAAACGGGACCATGTGTTATCGGTGTACAGGTCCACAAAACAGTTGTTGATTGCGTTGAGCTGCAGTTCATTGGTGGGCAGCATCCTGCCGTTGTAGATGTGCATGAACTTCAGGGTGCTTAGGTTATTGGGCATCGGTTTTCCTGCGCCGGTGCCGGCTGTTTGCGGTACCAGCGTGCCGTTCACCAGTACCTGGGGCACTGCTGTTACGAAATTTGTGCTGTAGATAGCAATATGCGTCCACTCCTGTATAGCGGGCAACCCTGTAAGGCTGAAGGTATAATGATTATATTTCTGGAAGGTTCCGCTCATCGGCCCGGAAAAAATCTCCACATTGAGCGTGGTATTCGTGGTCGTTACCTGGAACTGGTAAGTGCCTGACGGTGTCTTTTGTATGACCTGGTTTGGCCCTCCGAGCGGATTGTAAACCCATAGTTCAATGGTACCGCCAAGGTTACCGTTAAAATTGGTTTCCATGGCGCCAAAAGCCGTAGCTGTTGGGGTGTCGCCTGTCGGCCCGGTATATGTCCCGGAACATGCAGACCCGTCAGCGCCGTTCCTGACGTTTTGTATATTGGCCAGCTGCGTGGTATTGGTGATAAGCTGTACGCCTTCAGGCGGAACGGTACGTACCAGGTTATCTGCCTGGTCATAATAATATAAAGTGTATTGATAAATTGGCGATTTAGCCTGCAGGTCGACGTATGCTTTTGCGGCGGAGCAGGTGGCAATATAATGTACCCTGAACGCGCGTTTGGCATCTTCAATATATTTAAAGTAATCGCGTGTCCCGTTTGCCAGGGCAGCATCTAAGGTGCTGTTAAAACAAGCAGATGGATCAAGCGGCACAGTGTTGTACATAGTGGTGTTACTTAATACAGCCGACGCATTTGCGGTGTAGTCAGTTTCGAACTTCATATAATCGCTGTAGCGGAAATTAAATCCCCACTGCTGGTTCATGTAATTGGTGAAGATCGTCTGGTAATTAGGATCACTTACCGAAAGCAAGTTGTTAAACAATGGCTGGAGGGCAGCTTTAGCGGTGGTGTAGATAGACTTATCGATCCAGCCTTTACTGGTCGGGTCCATAAACCCGGGCAGCGTAACATCGGGACCATTGATCACATTATAGCACGAACAAGCGTCCATAAGGGTTTGTAGCTGGGCTTGCGTGATGGTCATGTTCGCACCATAGGTAGCTACCAAATAGGTAAAAAAGCCGCCAATGGTATAGCTTTGCCCTGTTGCGGCAGTGTATTTTGTTTTTAGGGCGTCTAACCTGGCACAAATACTTGTGTTGGTCGCATTAATAGTTCTTGAGGCCTGCTGGAGCGGCCAATTATAGGGGTACGGGCTTGATATTAGCCAGGGGTTTAACTTAGCTGTATAAATGGTCGACCCGATCAAAGCTTGTATCGGTCCGCCAAAGCTATTGTAGCCGCTTGCGGTATTAACCGGGCTTGTGCTTGCGCCGGAAAGATGAGCGGCGTCTCCGCCGGCAACGCAAACTTCAATCAGCCGCGATTTCAGCGTACTGATTTGGGTTGTTGTGGCCCCCATTGCTGTTAATCCCGGCTGAAGCGCCGCGATCCATGCATCGGCGTTTTGTGTACAGGCATCCGTTACGAAGTTCAATATCTGCGCTTTCGCAGCATTAGTAGCATTTGTCATGCCCGTCGTGCCTGCGCCATAACTGGTGTTACCCTTTAGTAAAGCAGGATCGACGGAGTCGAAACGGCTTGCTTTGGTGCTATAAGCCGGATTGCACGATGCAGGGCCGCCACCTTCGGGGGGCGAAGAGTCTATCGGTTTGGTATCCGTGTAAAAGCTGGCATTAGTTACAGAGACCGGCCCGGTATAACTTTGATAATAAGCGGCGATATAGCTATCTGGTCCGGCTGTCTTATAAGGTTCATAAGATACATATTTAGTGGAAATCGTGCTGGTACCATGAGGTATTACCGCCGTTAGGACATATGGATTTTGATAAGTAGCCAGGGGAACGATAATATGATTGGTAGAGTAATTTAGTACCACGGTTACATCTGTAGCCTGGGTAGTTGGGACACCAAGGTTATTCTTTAATGTTATTGTCGTTTGTGAAGTATCGGTTTCAACGTTATACGTGGTCCAGTGCGAGCCGAAAAACCAGCCTGTGTATATTTGGATGGTAAATGGATGCCTGCCGACAACATTGTCACTAACCGAAACGTAATTCTGCCCGGCGGGCAGGCCGCCTTGCGGACAACTGGCGGAACTTACATGGATGGAAGAAATATCAGTGCCGAGTGGTACACAGAAAAACGCCGATTGTTGACCGGCTGTAAACGGTATCACTTTTTGAACCGGAAAATTCACAGCAAAAGGGATCATATTAATGACCACAGTTTTCTGATAAGTGCTGATACTTACCGGATAATAAATATTTACATTGGCGGCCTGTGTCAGTTTGCCACCCATATAAGTTATGCGCACCATTTGGGAAAGGTTGTCGCAGGCGGGGTTGGCGGGGTCGTTCCACAGTTCCAGCATAAAGTCGCCCTTTGAGGGGCAATCGCCGGGAAGGGAAACAGTAATTGGGGTCCCTACAGGGCAGGCACCCAAACAGACGGTGGCGGTCCTTAATTTTTCATAATACTTCTGTTTGAGCTGAAAATACATGTCACGGTACAACTGCCACTCTTTCATTCTCGAGCGGCAGGCGAGCGTCGGAGAACAGTTATTCCAGGGATCAAAACCCACTGCCGGCGTAGGCGTTTCGCTTTGGTTGCAGTACAGCAGGTAGTCAACGTACTGCGGCAGCGTTTTTACAACAACAGGGTGGTTATCATGGTCAAGAATGCCCGTAAAACCTAATATATTGGAGGAATACGATTGAAGGTCGGCGGTCATGCTGCTTAAATAAGCGGCGCCAGGGGCTAAAGGATCGAGCGAAGTATTGAAAAACGGGTCCTGCTGGAGTAACAGCAGCGGGGTACTCTCAGTATAGGAAGCATTGGTTAACGTAAATTGCTTCATCCGCTCGTCCCAGTTATAATATTTATCGTTGGTTTGGCAGAACTTTAGTTTGCAAAATTCAGGATGGTACTGTAAAAAAATATTCGCCCATGCGGGGTTCCAGTTTTGCACCATCATCGGGATACTGAAATTGGCATCGTAAACGGACAGCTTCGAACCATCGCCCAGGGTAACGCTGCTGGCGGGGTCCGTACTTAGCAGCTTGTTGGCAGCAAGTGCCGTCGGGCTGAAAACTTTAGTAAAATTGTTCGTTAGTACATTAATATCGGGTTCAAGCGCGTTATAACTGTCATTAAAAAGCGCCCATTGGCCACCGGGGCTCACGTCCGCCAGCATAGCGCTCTGAGAATCGTTACATGGCGCAAGGTCGCAGGTAGCCTGGGCATTGGTACAGGTATTTGATAAAGTGGTATACAAAGCCGACGACCATGCCAGGAAATCAGTCTGTACTGTACCTGAAGTGACGTCGATACCAAACGAAGCAAACCTTGCCTGGGCATTGGTTTGAAACGCAGTTACACCGTTCAGGAGAGCGCCGCAGGTCTTACAATCACTGTAGCAACTGGTAGCATCAAGACTTGCCAGATAATTTTGTTTAATATAATTGTATTGGGATTGCAGGTACCCGTTGATGATGGACTGCGCCGTAAAATTATCGACATAATTATTGATTACGTCATTATTCATTGCAAACTCCACGCTGATATTATACTCACCCGGATGGCCCAGATTAACCGGGATTGTCTTTACAGGAGTAGGATCAGTATAAGCGCAGTTGGGGGTTGGCGAACCTATGTTCATTGTCGTCGTGTTCACAATGTTTCCGCAATCGTCAGTTACCTTAACCGTCACTTCATAATAGCAATTGCTGCATAGTCCGTTCCCGGGATAATTATCTATCAGTTCCTGGATGTTAAGCTGTAAAAAGGCCGTGGGATCGGGTACAGAAGCCAGGTATGTTGTGGTGGCGGTTATTTTCTTCGCAGTGCCGTTAAATGTAAACTGTGAATTGGTTATAATATGCGATAACGATTGGTTGGGATTGCTCACTATATTCGGCAGCTGATCCAGGTTGTCAGGTTTAGGGCCTGCGAGCGCCGTGGCTATGGTTTTACCGCTTGCATTCAGGTAGCTCAGGCTAATTTGTCCATTCGGATCGATCACCATATTCTTGGTGTAATGTTCCGCAAAACCGACATCGTTGCCGAACATCTGGTCCAGCTCCCATTGTTCAGGCTTTCCGTAATAATATTTGCTGGTACGGCTGGGGACGGTCGCCGTTCCTGTACCGGGCTGAAATGCCGGCCCGACACCGCCGGCAAGTTTTGTCCGGCCGGTGTTATCCTTGGTGTATTGAGTGACAGCGATGGGATAGCCCCCGGCATCTGGGATGAATTTATTGTAATTAGTTAACGTTTTGAAGGAGTTGGTTGGGGAATTGGAATAATAGGACGATGCCCCCGATGTGGTACTCAACGGCTGTGGCAGTATCTCACAATCGGTTGCACCCGCTGCACCGGTGATATCAGTGTACTTATAGGCTACTGGCGTACCTGCGTTATTAAGGTTGAAATTGCTGACATGCCGCAAATGAGGCGCTGTACCGGATGCTTCTTTAAACGGCGCGGGTAGTATAGATGCGGTCTTCCGGCCAAATTGATCATAAATATCTTCCTGGACGATAAGCACATTGTCGGCGTTATTGATCGTAGCAGTTTGCCTTCCGCGCAGTGTCCCGTCAAAATAGGACACCACTTCTTTTTTCTTACCCTCTTCGGCAAATGTCGCCGAGTATTGCCAGTTGGTATAGGAATCGTTCCAGATCAGCGGCCAGAAATGGTAGCCGGTAATCGTTCCCGAGTTTTTGTTGCACTTGTAATTCCAGTCCCCCCTGAGCCGGTTACCGTTCTGGTCGTACTGAACCCCGCGTATGCGCACAACCAAAAAGTCGTTGTCATACATTAACGACAAGTTGTATGCATTCCCCGAAACCGTCACCCTGCTGCAATTGTTCTGAAACAACTGGTCTAATTGGGTCACCGGGATGTTGGCATTATATGCGGCATTGTTGGGATCCATGGCATTGACAGTTCCGATCAGGTCACTGCCATTATCGATGGTGGCCCATTCCACATCATATTCTTCCGCTCCTGCCGCAGGGTCCCACGACAATGCCAGCTGCTTGGTAACTGTTGCAGGCGTCGCATTAACCAGGCTCGAACCCACATTGATGGCCGAGTTCACTTTAAAAGGTGCCGACGGCTGGAATTTATATTGACGGTTGATCACAATTGAACTTTCCAGTTGTAAACCCAAAATAGAAGCTTTTAACACACCGGGCGTTTCAACGCAGCGCACATCGGTTACGGAAACTATCGTTTTAAAGGCGCCTGTCCCCGCCGGCAGCGTATAGTAATCAAGTCCTTTATAAGTAGTTCCGGCGGCGGCATTATAAGTTACCTTCAGGGTGGCGGTCAACGGCGTTGCCGCCGGGACGTTGGGGTTTGCCGTATCCGTAAAATAAACGATAGAGATGTCTACCTCGTAATGCACACCGCCTGCGGCATTATTCATGAGCACAGGCGGAATATCCACAATACGAAGTGACACAAAGCCCTGCTGTGAAAAGGTGGTCAAAACAGTCGAATAATCAAAGGTGGTACCGAACTTTTCGTCCTTTACTGTCAACGCCGGCGAGGTGGAAAGAGCCGAAGCAGCGTTCGACGTTGTTCGCCATGACTCTATAGCAGCATGACAATTCAATGCTGCCGTAAGCAGGGCAGCAATGGTAAATAAAAAACTCAGCCTCGTTCCGAACAAACGCATATAAGTATCTAATTATAAGTTTATTATTCTATAAGTTTTATAATCCCCTTTCGGGTTCCCGTGTTTATCAACAACATCTCCTACGCGTGTATAGTCAGCTAATGAAGCCTTATTTTGCACCTTGAAGACTTTCAGATCAGTTGTCCTGTCTTTTTTGGTATCCATCGGTTCAGTTGGTGACGGCTGCCTCGTATAGATCCTCGTCACCGTGTTTGAAAGCGTATCGAAACTGATGGCGTATTCTTTACAGGCAACATTATCCTCGTTAAGCAGCCTGATGGTCTTTACCGGACCTTGTACTGAGCCGGAAACGTTAAAGTGCTGGTTCTCCACGATGTCATACAACTGCATCGCCGTAAGCATATTCAGTCCCTGTATTTTCTTTTCGCCGGTCATAAATATTTTTTTGCCGCTATTGTCGATGTTAAGGTTAACCCCATTTTCATTTATCGCCTCTGTTTTCCCTATCCGGTAATAAAATGCACTGTCTTTTTTACAAAGCACAAAATCAATGCTCACGGCATTCTTCGTAGAGTCGCCCTTGTCGGTTACGTCAATGCTTCCGGTGATGGTGTACATCGGCTTGTTCGGGTCAAACTGATTTAAAGCCCGCTCAAGTTGCCTCACCAAACCTGTGTCCAGCGTTTTGCTTACCGGTGGCGCGGGCTGGGTCACAGCCGGTTTTCCCGCCGGCACCGGTTCAGTAAATTTCAGCTTCCCCGTACTCATTGCCCACCCGGTAACTGTGATAACCAGCACTGCAGGTATCAGCAGCAGCTTATAGCTTGATATATTCATTTTCATGGTTTCAATCGTTTAGCATTACGGTATTTTCTTATACGACGACCGGCTTTCCTTCAGCGTAACTATGCCTTTTTCGGTCTCTTTTTTCACCCTTACCAGCAAGCCCTGAGCGTCATATTCATAAAGTGTTGCAAAGCCATTTTCGTCTATTTCGGCCATCAGGCGCATCGTCTGATCGTCATAAGCATATGATTTGACCTGGGAGTCATAAGGATGTATCCTAAGGTCGTCAAGGTACACCTGCCCGGCCCCTGTTGCAGGTACGATGGAAATAGTTAATGGCGCGCCTGGTCCGCCATAGGGAGGTGACACACCGTCGTTGTCGGACAGGTGCGACAGGTCCATGGTTCCTTCGATCAGTTTCCAGTCTTCTATCTGGGCTTTCACGGTGAGATTAACCGGCACGTTGATTACCGGGCTGACGGTAAAATTGATCGACGCGTTTACCGTTATGCCGACAAATGACCGGTCATTAGGTTTCGCATCTTTGACCCAAACATCGAAAAGGTATTTTTTTGCGGCAGGCTCGAATCCCTTCGGGTAAATATTCGGCGCGCCGCTTTTAATATATTGGTGGGACAGGTCGAAACCCAGGTAATCTATCGTCTTGTTTTGCTGCCCATGCCCCAGGGTCGAGATCGTGAGCCCACCTGTTGGTAATGCCGCGCTGTAATTACCGGTGTGGTAAACGCCCCGCGTAACATAGCTGTCGATAGAATTGCCCGTGCTGCTCAAAAATTCATGATTCGGGCTGGCATCTGCATAAATGGTGCCCCCGGGCGTAAAACGCGTATCCTCAAACGAGTTTACATATAGTTCGCGGCTCATAGCGTTGCTGGCCACCGCGCCAGGCAACTGCCCGTTGAAGTCGAACTGGGCTGAGCTGTACCGGCCTAATGCATCTTTATTTTCCAGTTGCTGGCCGAATTTATCATACAGTGTAACCGTATTTGAGGTCACCCAGCGCGTGGTGTTTGGGTTTTCAATCCAGGTACCGCTTGAGGCCTGGTAAAACCAGTCGGTAAAGAAATTATTAATAAACCCTGCATTGGCTATGTTTACCTTGTTGGAGGTTTGGTTAAGTATGTTTTCGTACACCCTGTTCTCTTCAAATACCTTGGTTTTGTAAGGCCGCCAGTTGCCGCGGTAGCCGTAGGTATAAGGGTTGATGGCATTCGAAGGGACCGTACAGGGCGTAAAGGGGGTATGAGGGCCATCAGTATAATATTGTTCATAATAAGTTTTATTATTATTAATGGTATACACATTTGAAGCGGACTGGTTAGTTATCAGGTCTTTGGTAGAAAATATTACATTAAGACCGGTGCCGGAAGTGGCATAAGTCGAAATTTCACTGGCCTGGCTATTATCATAAACTTCGACCCCGCCGCCTTTTTGTCCATAAGTAGCTCCGGGGTCATAGCCGCGGTAACTCATTTCTATATTTATCGTACGAAGGCCTTTCTTGAGTGTAACCGGCACGATGTTCCAGCCCCATTTACCCGGGTCGCTGTGCGAATCCAAACTGAACCAGCCCGTGTTACATACATTGGACGGCGGTGTGTCGAAGCGGAACGACATTTTGAAGTTTGAATCGAAGCCGACGAAATAAACACCGTCGCGCGGAGCATAAAATGTTGCGAAGAGTCCCATCACATTGTTGTCGGTCCGGCTGAACAAGGTATTTGTGCCAGGATCTGTTATACTCGCATTCACGCTTCGGGGAACAAAATTGCTACCCGGAATGATCATTGACGAGTTAAAATCACTATTTGTAAAAGTTTTATTTGCGCCATATGTATTGTTATTCAGGTAAACAACAGGTTGATTGCTGTTAAGCTCCCCGCCCCCCTGCACACTTAAATTAAATGGCGCTGTCCCCTGCAGTGCATGAATATCGGGTGGTTCACTGGCCCAGCTTTCGTCGAAGGTGGTCGCCGTCGCATTGATAACTTTTAGGGCCGAAGTAAGATCGGTATTGTTGACCAGCTGCAAATGATTGTCGGCTGTTATCGGGTTGTTCAGGCAGACTATCTGCGTAATGCCCGGTGTCAGGACGTTCCTGCTCCCCGGCCTTACCATCTTTACAAGAGCTGATGTGAAATTGGTTTGTATTTGCCCAAACCTGTTCATAAGGTATTTATTGTCATAGAAACCGCCTAAACCGCCGCCCGTACGTCCCACTTCTTCGACTACCCAGTAATGCGCGCCCTTAGCTGCGGCAGCCGGGGCCATACTGTCGTATGGCGGCTTTGTATCGTCCAGGTCAACAAGTTCGTCGCCAGAGTCCAGAAATTGCACCTGGCTGCCGATGATGCCGGTGTTGTCTGTCGTTAATCCGCTCAGCACGATGCCTGCATTTTGGTAAGCGCCGGACATTCCCGGGTACGCCCAGTAAGCTGGGATATTGACAGAATAGATGTTCTTATTAAACTCATTCTGGGTTTTCGTGATCAGCGCTTCACCTGTTTCCCCGTCGAACGCGATATTCTGCGTAGTGATCGATGAACCGTTTTGAATCTTGACAACATGGTCCAATATCCCGGACGATTGTATTACCTTAAAGGCGCAAGCCGACCGGAAAAGCCGGTAATCGTCGTTCAAAGAAATCGGTATATGGGGCAGCAGTACCCCGAAAGCAAATATGTAAAGGAACTCCGTCCCGACGTTTACCGCGGTACCTTTATTGATACTTTCCTGTTCCCTGAAATCGGTAAATAGCTCAATGTCCTGCCCCATCGTCTTGGTGGCTACAGTGCCGTCCGGGTTAAGCACCTGCACACTGTTATTAAGTGCATATTCCCCGCCGCCTACGTCGGTGCTCTTATAGTAATACTCCGTTGCAGCTATTTGGGTCCCCGCCTGGCTGTAGGACCGTTCGGCCTTTGGCCGGCCATCCATATCATTCAGTTCAATACTGTACCCCTGTGACATAAAAAGCTCATCATCACTGGTAGTCTTAATAAGACTAAAGAAACTCGAACCCGGCTGGTGATTGGGAATGATTTTCAATACATTCACCCGGACCGGGAAATCTTTTGAAGTATAGAATTCACTCACCTGGTAACCGGTTTGTTTCAGCGGATCAGCTATGTGTTTGGTATTGTCATTTGGATCGGTTATTAGATCGGTTACAGTAACTTTGCTATAAGTTACCGTAGGCGACGGGAATACCGATTCGCCAAAGGGCTCTTCCAGATCAAAGTAATTGTTTATCGCTCCCTTTATCTTCTGTATATAAGGGACCGGTTGTTTAAAAGGGTTTTCATCTGCCCCGATACTTGGTTCGTAGGCAGCCACGCCGCTACTGATCAATTTACCATTTTCTACCGTTGTATAATCATAAGCCTGCCCGTAGGTCGCCAGTTTCCCGGCGTCATTATCACCGCTGAGGGTCTTCCAGTTGTCATCTATCATGATCTTGCTTACCCGCAATCCACCTCCAGCTTTACTGATCACCACATTTGAGTTCACGGTAGGTCCGTCTGATTTGGTGAGGCGGACAAAACTCCGGGTAAAATCAACTTTCATCCCATAGTTGCCATCTCTCGCAATCGTGTAGAAGCTTTTAAAAAGTTCCCTGAAATTGGTTGCGGCATTGATAGTAGCGTTGATAATGGATAACATGCCCGAGCCCAGGCTGCCATCACTTTTGTTATCAAAGCCTGGATAGGCATACCTCGGGTATTCATTTTTCATACGCTGCCAAACAGCATTTACGATAGGATTAGCCGTTACACCGCCATCGCTTATCGGCTCAAAGCTCACTTTCATCGAATTGGTAGCATAATCGGCGGTGACACCCGAAACTTTCGCATAACAGGGTATAAAGTCCCAGGTATTGCCGACCGGTGTACTATTTCCCGTCTGCAGGTTCACATAAGTTTTGGTGTACAGGTATTGCGAACCATCGAGGAAATTAGCCTGGAACCATGACAGCAGTGCCGAACCTGTAATATTGGTAGCGGGCATCGATGTCGAAGGAACAGCAACCCTCACACCGTTCGCTTCATACAGAAAGTTGGCATCAGTTGCAGCTATGTCCGCCCCGGAGCCATCAATGAATGCAGTGATCTTACACATAGCCATGGCGCGCCGGTTTTGTACATAAGCATAATCGTCCGATTCATAGTTCACCACGATATCGCCACCCGTGGGCAGGTCAATCCTGCTGAGTTGAAACAAACCGACATTGCTGTTGATGGTGCTGCGGTCATTATTCTGATCGGTGTAAGGATATTCTTCATTAGTAAGCGCAGGGTCAAGGTTTTCAGATGGCGTTTTGAAAACGCCCCACCGGTCGGTAGACATATAGCTATAGTTCCCCGTTGGGTTGCCGGTGCTTGTTGTGTTATAGGTAAAAACATAAGGATGGTATTTACCCCGGTCTATATTCTGGTATTCAAACCATACCTTTTTCAGCGTGAGTTTGCCTCCGGTTGCAGTTGGGTTGGCAGGGTCATTATAATTCGGTACCTTGTTGCAAAGCGTGTAATCATACTGGAACTTAACCACCTTGATGGGCTTGGTCATATTGGCTTTTGAATAAAGCCTGATCTCGGTAAGGCATTTCTGCCGTTGTGCCGTATTCTGGCCGCCTAATGCCCAGTTATCTGATGCACCTAATCCGTCATTACGATTTTTGGTAATAAAGTAAACTATTTTCGTCTTGGTTTCGATGGAGTTTACATACCAAATCTCTTTTTTGCCGAATACAATGCTTGCCTTATCGTCATCCGGATCCGCAAGCAAGCCCCTGTTCACTGTGGCATTTTGATAGGGCGCCCGCCAGTTATATAAATAAGGCAGCCTTGAGTAATTAAATTTTAAGGCAGTTCCCTGGTCATCGTCCGTAATTCCATCGCCGGTTTTATCCACATAGTCAGGCGACAGGATAGCGGTAAGCAAAAAGCTGGAAGCATAAGGCGGCTTGGTTTCTTTTTGATAATAGTTGTCGATGCCCTTATTCGAACCCGGCTGGCCGGACCCGAAGGTAGGTACCATCTGGTTTCCGTTCACGATCGAGTAATCGGGGCCAAGCCTGCCTATGGCAAACGAATATTCGTCCTGCTTCATATTATAGACCGGGAGGCCGTAAACCATTCGCTTTCCCCCATCGTCCGTAACTGTCATTTCGGAGATGTGGTGATCTTTACGGGCGGGATACTCGTCCTTGTCCAACAGGGGGTCCCCAAAAGACAACTGTGCAGCAGCATTGGGCGCGGGAAGGTCGGTCAGCAACGGGTCTCTTCTCGGGTATTTGTTAGTGGTAACAGGCTTGGCCGGCAAACTGGCCGGGATCGAACCGGCATCAATAAAAGCGTAATCGTCTAAGGTAGGGCTGAGCCCGCCAAATGTGGCCTGTTCGGCGGTGAGATAGCTTATCGAGGTCTTGCCCGGCTGGCGGCTCGTTTTTTTGATTGTTTGCGCCGTCATACCTACAAAATTCCCGTCTGCTCTATTGCCGGTAACACTCGGCATTACGGTCTGCGTATAGCCTAACGTCCTGGCCAGGGCATCATCCTGTGCACTCATATCGCCCATTTGCTTAAAATAAGCGTGCTGGTTGCCTGGGGTCACTTTATCCTGGTCCTGAAAATCCCCGTTCCCGGTGTAATTATTGTCCTTTACCCATTTATGGGTAGTTGCATGCATATCCTGTTTGAACAAGGTAACACCGCCGTGAATATCTGTAGGCCCTACCCCGATGTCAATACCCGCCGTTTGGCTGTCGGTTTTATCATCAGCCTGGTTATCGAAAAAAATTCCCGAGCCACCACGGTATAACCTGAATTGTCCGCTTCCGGCCTGGCTGGTGTACGAAAACATATCGGGCATTTGAACAGGAACAGCCAGGTTGGGCAGCTCAAGTGTGACAGGGTTCTCGTTTTCCCTGATAAAATCCATCTGGGAATTTGGGTTATTCTTTCCGTTTTCGGCATATAAAAAGCCATACGAAGGAGTAAACAACTGCGGTTTCAAAACACGTCTTTCCGTACGGTAACCGGCGACACCCCCGCCAAGGAACACCCCGGCAAACGAAAAACCGCCATCGATACTGAAGGTCGATGAGGTGTTGAGGTAAGGGATATTTATTCGCGGGCTGATCGGTTCGGTATTATAGGAATAGTTGGCGCCGATATGCCCCAGTTCCGATGACTGGAAACCGTTAACGCTGAACGACGCACCGAGCGAAAGTGTTTTTAAGCCCGTACGGGTATTATAACCCAAACTGGCACTGAGCCCGCTGTTTACAACTGATTTGTCTTTACATTTTTCGGTAATGCTTAACGAAGCATACGGGGTTGCATCCACGCCCTTTTGTGAATCAGAGGAGATACCCAGTCCAAGCCCGCCGGTTAAAAAACCGTCCGAAGGCTTTGACATCGACATACCTACGTTTGCCGAAAGTTCCACACCGAAACCTGTATAATTATTTGAATATACACCATAGCTCAAAGACGCGTTCCCTGAAATCAGGTTGCTGCCGAAAAGCTCTGTTTTGGCAGTTACCCGTCCACCGGTGGTCACCATCGGTTTGGTCCAGTGGTCAGTCTCTACAGCGTCACCGGACATATCATCCGGTACGCCCCGGACCTGGCGGTTAATAGAACCTGTGTTTAACGACCATCCTGCTCCCACCCAGCTGGCCTCATCATCCATGCCCGAACCTGACTGGTAACTGAGGTTCAGCGGGTAGCCATCAACGTCCAGCAAGGGTATGTTATATTTAAAATCACCCGATTTTACATCAACCATATCGCTTACTCCGGCAGGCTGAAATGCCTGCACTTCGGGTGCCGATGGCCCCGAGGTTAATGCGTAGGAAACGTAAGGTAAACAGCCGTTAGTAATCCAGATAACTAGAAATACTACCGCAATTCTTTTTCTTTTTTTAATTCTGCTCATCATAAAAATCGTTCCCCTGTTAGTTATCGCTCAGGGGTATTTTAACATTATATGTTTTCTTATCCAGGAACCTGTCTTTGTAAAAAAAGAACAAGCTGTCACGCTTATTTTTATCAGGCTCAAATGAAACCAGGTACTCGTAGCTTCCTTTTTGACCGTTGTTCACATTCTGAACTATAACCGGGTATTTCGTTTTCGCACCGATCATCTGATAAAAACAGCTGTCCATGCTAAACTGCAGCTCCAGGTTATCCTCCTTGCTTACAGAAGCAGCTACCCGCCGCGACGGTATGAGCCTTACCTTCAGGCTGATCTCACCGGCATCGCTTTTATCAATAATTTGCGATACCTGCAACTGCATATCATTATCGCCGGTTGATGATTTGCCGGCCCGTTTACCGCAGGCTGCGACGCCCAAAAGCATGATTACCAAAAAATATTTTTCAATCCGTTTCATCATTCTCCTTATAAATAAATCGTAAACTTTTAACCTGTCCGTTTGGAAGGGTAACATTCAGCAAATAGTATTCGTCATCCTTGAACCCGCTTTTGGTACGCAGGTCTAACAATATATTGTTGCTGCCCGGAACCAGCTTGATCTTCGGAAGATGACCGATCTTCTTATCCGGACGGATCGCCGGAATGATCTCATACTTTAATAGTTGCGGCCGGTACGAATTCACCAGCGCAAACTTCAGGCTGCCGTAAGCGATGTAATAATTGCCCCTGGTCAAGTCTTCGATATCCCGGAAGCCGTCATTAATTATCTTTTTAAGAGTATCGGGACAGTGAACCACGAACTGCCATATTTCCGACCTGTTCAGGATCGTCTGGTCTTTGTAGGCCGTAACCTGCCAGGCATATTTCTTCCCTTTTACCAGGTCGGGCACGATGGATGGATACGGCAGAACAGGTGAGATGATTTGGTTTTGGTTGATGACCGGCAGGTTATAATTGAGCGCCTCCGTTGCATTCTGGCCTTTTTTTATTTCCGTAAGCACCAGCTGGTAAGATGAGCCTGCTATACCGGGTATCAGTGGCTGCCAGGTAAACAACGGCCGCCGCTCGCATATCGAATCGCGGTTCTCAGGGCCAATCAGGCTCAGTTCGGCAAACGGTGCCAGCACATAGTTGAAGCATTGCTCATCGGGCGGATTGTCTGAGTGGACAAAGCTGATGGCGTAGCAATACTCATAGTCCCCTTCGGGGAAATTATGATTCATCGCCGACAGCCTGCCCAGCCTGCTGTTCCCATACTGAATTTGTGCACTTCGCGCAGCGGTTACCGGTATAGGATTGTTGCCGGGCACGATATTAAACGTTCCCGTTTTTATAATACACAACGTACCGCTGTGCCGCTCGGTTACGGTAATGGTAAGCGTGGCCTGCTGCTGTTGCTTATTTGGGTTAAATATGCGGCAATTAAATAGCCCATCAACGCTTCTTCCATACACTTCAGGTATAAATTGTATCGATATCTGGCTAAAAGCCAATGATGGCAAAAGAAAGACTACGATGAAAAAGATATAACAGATTCTGGCCATTCTTTAGTTAGTTAAATGATATTTTAAACTCAATTCAGCCCTGCATTGTGAATAAAGGTCAGGATATTTCGGAGTAATCAGGTTCTTGCTCAGGTCCACGTAAGTATCCAGGCTAAAATTTTTCCCGGCAAACACCTGCACGCTTTGCCGTACGCCGGCCTGCTGCGCGATTCCCTGGTTATCAAGATAGGTTACTCCACTCGACATGCTGAGTTTGTTGAACAGTGTATAAGTATACGCCACATCTGACGTCAGCATATTTCCGATGATCTGCAGCGGTGAAAGTTCCTTGTTATAAAACACGTTCGCGGTAATTGAATTTTTGCTGAATACTACGCTCTGCGTATAATTAATCATGAGCATATTACCCGGATCCATCGTCACATAGGTATTCGAAAAATCCTGCTTGGCCAGCGTTAAATGACTTACCGAGAAATACTTCCCAATTTTGCAGGTCGCATTGCCGTCGAACTGTATTTTCTGGAATGAATACACGGTCGACGATACATTGTCGATCATTTTGTTGGTGCTGTTGGTACTATACTTAAAGCTTATATTAAACTTTTTATTGATGATGTATTTGGTGTCAAACCCAACCTGGTAGGTTTTCCATTTATCGTTCGAGCTGTACGAAATAGGCATATTATTAAAGTCGGACCGTAAGCTCAACGTGAGTTTGCGCTTATAAAATGATTTTTTAATATTACCGCCAAATTTCAGCCTTGCACCTCCATAACCGGTGTTTGCCGGATTTTGATAGCCCATCCCCGAGTAAGAGAAATACACATTATCCGACATATCCAGCTCCCTGATATCGAGCATATGGCTTACACCGAAAGACAGCGATTCAAACAGGTTGCCTGCAAGGTCGTTATTCAACCCGGCCTGCCTGTCGACCACCGGCTGGATCCCGGCGATGTAATTATTATTACTTAGTGTTGCAGATTTGGACGCATCGAATATAAAATGCCCTATTTTATCAATGTTGACATCTTTACTCAATGTAAACGCTACGTTGTTGGACGACGCCGTTGAAAGGCTGTAGGAACTGTTGGCAATTTCCCTGTTGATGGCACTGGTAAGCGACAGGTTAATTTTCCCAAATACACCCCGGTTGACCTGGGCGCCCAAAAAGGTCAGGTTCTTAGGCGGGTCATAGACCGAACTCTGGAAATTGGCATCCTTTAACGAACCGATATCGTTAGTAGCACCGTAACCTATAGTAACAGGAATCGCGTCCAATTTATAGGTGACGGCCGTTCCGTGTAAAAACATATCGTCTCCATCAGTGTTTCCGGGCACTTTACCTCCGAATGACCCTATCTTTAATGCGTCAACCCGGCTAAATACCTGCTGCATCGCGGTCTCTGGTCTCTTGTTTAAAAGCGCGCGCGCCGATTCGGCCGTCCCCCCTTTTGCGCCGCCGCTTTCCTGCAAGTCTTGCGCCTGCATCAGTTTGCCAACATCATATCCCTTAAATTGAAGCTCCTTTTTCAGGTCGGTTATAGATGATGCCACGGTTTCGGCACTTCTTTCCAGATCTGCTTTTTCCTGGCTGGCCGCCCCCTGCTGCGAAGGTGCCTGCCCTGGCTTGTTCAAAAGCTTGCTTTCCAGGCCTGCAAGGGCTGTCTGCTCCTGCGCATTTACCATTTGCTGCTGGTTATCGAGCAGCCTTGATATTTGCGGGACATTGCCCTGGTGAGTGGAGATAAAGACATCCATCGAAAGCTTATGCATGGTTTCTTTCCGTGCAGCAGTTTGCTTGTCTATAATCGGCTTAATGATGGGTTCAAGGCGAATGAAAGGTTCAAGTGCTATGAGTACCAAATAGTCTTTTTCTGTAAAATCGGCATTTATCCCAGGTTGGGCGTTTACAGTTTTGACAGGTACTACAGCGGGCGATGCCGCCGTAGTTGTTTTATTACCTGCATTTGTAGTAACGGAGGTAGTTGCTTCGCCCGCTTTTTGATTGGCAACTGCCGTGAGTTTCTGTTCGATCTGTTCAGGCGTCATTAAACGCAATGTATTGAGGTTTGCAGGGTCGCCAACGTATTGATTCAGCGCGTCGTTCTTTGACAGTTCCTGTATGGCTGATGATTTGATATTGGCTGATTGCATTTCGTTGTTAGCCGCCCCGTTCGGGCCGTTAACCTGGTTATACGCTTTAGCCGTTCCTTCAGCAATCAGTTTCTGTTTGATCTGGTCATGATCCATCGCCAGCAATGTTTTGACGTTTTGGGGGTTACTGAGGAACTGCGTCATCAGGGGGTTCGAAGCTTTGCCGGCAGCAGCCTGCTGTCCGGCGCCCAATTTTTGCATTGCAGTTGACCGCGCATAGTCTGTAAGGCTGGCGCCCCCGAAAACCGTTTGCTTCAGATTTTGGTATTGCTGAAAATCGCTTTTAAACCCATTTGCAAATTGCTTGCTGTCGAAATCAAATTTAAACAGCGAGTTGCTAAACGGCGTAGCGGCATTGACGTTGCGATTGGTAGTAAAGTTGATATTCAGCGGAATGATCCACCCCTTAACACTTCCCATTATCGAAAAAGCATTAAGCACACGTTGATTGTAGACGATGCCTGGAACGGGCAGGGGGTGAAACAGCACGTCGTTCCCGATTACAAGGTCATAAGTTACACCGCTTTTTTGAGTCCCGTTTAATTTACCGGCAAATGCGTCGACTGCCGATTTCCCTTTACCTTTTAATGTTGTGCCAAGGGCGTTCGCCTGATGCGCCGGGTCCATACCTTTCAATTTGGCTGAGGCAGACGAAGCCACCTGGTCAAGCGGTGCTGTTAAAGCCGGCTTTTTTGCAGTATCGGCAGCGTGCGATGTCATAGCCGTGTCAGCCTGTTTGTTAGACTGTCCATTCGACTGAAAAGCGCACACGACAAGGCACACTGTTAAAAAAAACAGTAAAAATCCCCTCATACCTTTTTGGTACTTAATTATAATTTAAAATTAGAACAAGAATAACCTGGGATATCCGTTAGGAACGACCTGGATTTGGGCTAAACCCAAAAGGATACCTGACTCGAAAATTTGTCTTGAGATTCATTTATAAAGTGATAAAGTTTTGTTAGGTGCAGTTCCGCTGGGGGTAAGAACAACCGGTAAATGGCACCGGCAAAATTCTCATACGATCTTGCTTTTGTGAAAGTAAATAATATTTTGATATAAAAAATATTATTTTAATTTTTTTTATATCCTAAAAAGAAACATCCCTAGTTTTCAGCCGATTAGATTTTCAAACGCTTAACTACAGCCTTCCAGGCCCCATCAGGACTTGTTTTAATAAAAAAAGAATTTAAATTTGGTAAAGATGATCGCGTCGGATCATCACCCTGGCCTTGAATCACTTTCATGATACGAAAACCATATTTTCTTTAAACTGTAATGAAACGGATACTATGGTTAACGGTATACTTGATTATTGTCGCTTCGGCTGTAAAGGGCCAAACGATATCGAATGCGGGTAATGAGTTTTGGATCGCTTTCCCCAGCCACAGTCCCGATGTCGATCAGCAATTCAATCCGCTGCTTGCTAACCTAAATGTGTTCCTCACCGGCTTGCAGACCTCATCAGGCACAATAACGGCCGGAAATTTTTCGGTGAAGTTCCAGGTTACGCCGGGCCACGTCACCGAAGTTTTGATCCCGCGCAGCGAATGTTATATAAATGAAACTGATGCCGGCAAGGTATTGTCCGGAAAAGCGATCCATATAACGGTTGACAACGGCAAGCCGGACGTAGTTGCCTATGCCCATATTTATGCGGGTCAACGCTCCGAGGCTTCACTTATCCTGCCCAAGGAAGCGCTTGGCCAGCAGTATTACAGCATCAACTACCAGGAGTATGAGGGCGAAGGGAAAAATTATATCACCCTTGTCGCTTCAGAGCCAGACACCCGCATCCACATCAAACGCGGAAATACAGAACTGGTGCCCGGCGGCGTTACCCTCACCAACGTCAACGATGTTTACGAATACCTGTCGGACGACGACCTTACGGGCGTATCCGTATCGGTCGATTCGCTCACCTCCGGCTGTAAGCACTTCGCCCTTTTCACGGGAAGCACGGGTGTTTATATTCCCACCAAAAACTGCACACCCCATTCCATCGACCCGCTCTTTCAGCAGTGCTACCCTATTGAAAGCTGGGGCACCGGTTTCGGGTTTATTCCGTTCAGTACCGTCAGCCCCGGATTTCCGAATCCGGTTCGCCAGGCCGGTCAGTTCCTAAGGATACTGGCAAAAGATGACAATACCCTGGTAAAAATAGATGGCAACATCGTGGCAAATTTAAAATCCGGAGAATATTTCACAACGGACACGCCACTGGCGAAGCCGTCGTTTATCAATTGCAGCAAGCCGGTGTGTGTCGCACAGTATGCCATTACGCAGTCATGCAGCGACCAAACCGGCAGCAATACCAACAACGGCTCAGGCTACAGTGACCCGGATATGGTGATCCTCAATCCTATTCAATTCGACATCACGGACATCACACTTTACTCATCCAATAAGCAGGACATTAAAGAACAATATGTAAATATTCTTTTAAAAACAGCAGCAGTACCCAGCTTGCTGGTCAATAACAAACCTCCGGCCGGCATATTTCAGCCCTTTGGCGCGTTACCCGGTTTCTCTTATATCCAATTGCTATTGAAAGACTCTACGAATACCTTCCATATAACGGCCAGCGATGGATTTTCAGCCATTGCGTATGGTTTTGGCAATGTCGAATCTTACACCTATTCCGCCGGAACAAACCTCGCATCGCGGGAGACCATTTCCGGTATAAGAGCGGCAACGGGGTTAAAGGTTGATTCGGCATGTTTGGCCGACGATTATTATTTCAGGCTGGTACTGCCCTACAGGTCGTCTCAACTAACGTGGAAAATGGATGACAGCGAGGATGCTATAGTACAGCCCGCTCCAAAAGCGTTGCCGGTAAATGAAAATGGCAGGGAAAGCTACGCCTATTCTTTTCCAAAAACGCCGGCTTATCAAATTACCGGGATACATCACATAAAAGTAATCGCTGTATTTTCGAAAACAATAGGTGGATGTGTCAATTCGCAGGAGGAGATAAATTATAACTTTAAGGTCATCAAGCCCCCCGTTGCGGCATTTCACATTACCCGTGCGAAATGCGGCGGCACGGTTCACTTTTTAAGTGACAGTAAGGACGATGTCAACGGCATCATTGGCTGGAAATGGGATTTTGGCGACCCTGATGCCCCTTCGCCGGCAGATACTTCTACCGGGCAAAATACCGCACATGATTACAAAAAAAGCGGAAAATACGCAGTTAAACTCACCGTTATCTCGGCAGCAGGCTGCGAATCGGCAATAACCGATACTATTTTAATTACCAGGCCATTGGTAGAATTCACTGCCCTTAACGCGGCCTGTGTGGGAAGTGAAGTTTTGTTTACAGACATTAGTTTACCGGGAAGTTTTAAAACTGCAAAGCGTATATGGACGTTCGGTGATAGTACTGCAAAAACGACCCCTGATAATATTGCAACTCACGTTTATAAAAAAACCGGCCGTTATACAGTTACTTTAACTTTATTAAGCGACAACGGCTGCACTACTGATACTGTAGCAAAAATCATCAATATCTATGATAAACCCCGCCCCGATTTTATCAGCCCTGCCATTTGCCAGAGCGACGGCACAGCGCATTTTTCAGATAAGTCTGTACTCCCGGCAGGCGACCTTCAATTTACTTACCGCTGGAATTTCGACGAC